>Ga0208244_100193_pt1 | contig 77578 bp, 59 predicted proteins | sample SubbioCR12Aug_5A_FD_184828 | JGI IMG/M metagenome (GOLD analysis project Ga0208244, IMG submission 184828) | Serpentinite rock and fluid subsurface biosphere microbial communities from McLaughlin Reserve, California, USA - CR12Aug_5A (SPAdes) | ecosystem: Environmental > Terrestrial > Deep... | reverse complement strand
TCATGCATTTGCAGTAATTGTTTAATCAGCCTCATAGGTTTTGGTTTTCCAGCCATCTGTTCTAAAATTTAGAGGTTTATAAACCTCTAAGAAAATAAAACCTATTCAAATCTAAGGGGGTCAGTATCTGCCGGAATGTCAGAAAATTTTTTCTAAATTTGATAATAATTATCCGGTTTTTAAGGGGTCAATATGCTCCGGAATATCCAGGCGGTGAAATTACAAAAAGTTTACATAAATATTAAATATTATCCCTATTGAACAGAGGCATCTCATGAAACTGTGAAGTACTTATTTTTTGATCCTCTATTGACAAAAAGTTCCACGCAAAGTTCGCAAAAAAATAAAAAAAAGCCCGCCAAAACTGACGGGCTTTTCCATAAAATCAATCAGATATTAAGATCTGTAATGATCTAATTTTTCACCATTTGGTCCATAAAGTTTAATATCCAATGGCATTTTACCTAATGCATGAGTTGCACAGCTTAAACATGGGTCGTAAGCTCTGATTGCAATTTCAACAGCATTTTTCATAGGCTCAGTGATTTCTTTCTGACCATTCATCATATGCTTTGCAACAAAATTAACAGACTTATTCATCGGTTCATTGTTGTTTGTAGTAGATACGATAAGGTTTGCCATAGTAATCTGATCATCTTCATTGATTTTGTAGTGGTGGAATAAAGTACCACGAGGAGCTTCAATTAAGCCAACGCCTTCGTTACCTTTTGTTCCTTTAACAACTAAATCATTTTTTTGAAGATCTGGATCAAGTAATAATTCTTTAATAACCTCAGCAGAGTGAAGTAGTTCAATTAATCTTGCCCAATGGGTGTGTAAACAATAATTGTTTGGCTTACCATTAGTATGAGCTTTGTATATTTCGAACTCTCTCTGAGCTAAAGGAGTAGGAATAAAGTCAGCTGTGTTTAAACGAGCTAAAGGTCCTACGCGATACCAACCTTTTTCTTTTCCAAGATGCTTCAGATAAGGGAACTTCATATAGCTCCAGCTTTTTACTTCTTCCTCTATATACTTGTAATATTCTTGATAATCAACATCATTAAGAATCTTATTACCATCAGTATCAACAGCTCTAAGCACACCATGATAAAGATCAAGAGCACCGTCTTTTCTAACAAGGCTTAAGTGATTTGATGGGAAATATGCGAAATTATCAACAAATTCGCGATTTTTCATGTAGTAATCTTTGAAAAACTGAACAGCTGAATCAGCCCATTCAATCATTTTATCTACATTAAGAGGATCCGCACCTTTTAAAAGAATATCGCGTTCTTCAATAGTAAGGTTTTTGTTAATTCCACCAGGAATTGCACCGGTACCATGAATCTTTTTACCAGCGGTATAATGAATAACTTCCTGACCGTACTTACGCATCAAAACACCTTGAGTAGCAAGTTCAGGGAAATTAATTGCAACACCAATTACGTTACGAATTGCAGGGTCTGCATCATAACCAAGTAAGAAGTCAGGAGAAGAAAGATGGAAAAAGTGAAGAGCATGCGACTGGAACATTTGTCCATAATGCATTAACCTTCTCATTTTTTCACCAGTTGGAGTTAGACCGTGTCCTGTGCCAGCCCCAACAATTACGTCAAGAGCTTTTGCAGCAGCAAGATGGTGGCTAACAGGGCAAATACCGCACAAACGCTGCACTAATACCGGAGCTTCCCAATAAGGGCGTCCTTGTACAAAACGTTCAAATCCGCGGAATTCAACAATATGAAGGCGTGTTTGCGCAACATTCATATTATCATCGAGATGAATGGTCACTTTTCCGTGTCCTTCAACTCTGGTTACAGGTTCTATTGTTACTTTCTGTGCCATTATTTCACTTTTTTTTTAATCAAATTTAACTAATTCATAAGGAATGTTCAGCTCGTCGCCTGTTGCAAGTGCTACTACTGCTTTCCAAATCAAGTCGGCCCTTGGAGGACATCCAGGTAAATAATAGTCTATCTTAACGATTTCGTGTAAAGGATAAACCTTATCAAGTATAATTGGAAGCTCCTCGTCATTAGGCAATATTCTTTCTTTATTTTCACCAACAGTTGGTCCATCAAGATATGCTTCTTCTATACATTCTTTAACAGGGATTCCATTTCTCATTGCTGGAAGACCGCCCATAATTGCGCATTCGCCCAGAGAAATAAGAATCTTACAATTTTTTCTAAAATCTTTCAAAACATGAACGTTTTCAGAATTGCAGCATCCACCTTCAATGATTCCAATATCACATTGTTTTGTAAACGTTTTGATATCATCAATGGGTGATTTATTAAATTCAACCAGTTCTATTAATTGCAGAATTCTATCATCAATGTCAAGAATAGACATATGACATCCGAAACATCCTGCTAATGAAGCTGTTGCTATAATTGGTTTACTCATTTTTTATCCTCCATTTTTATTTATGTAATTTTTCAATATCAGAACCGATTGGAACATTATCGTACTTCCTCTGTCCTATTGGAGTAGAAAAACCTACTTCCTTACGTAAAATTGCTCCTACGGGGCAAACTTTCATTGCTTTTTCGGCAAGTTCATCGCTCATTGTAGCTGCAAGTTTCTTATCCATAGATATTTCTAGGTGTTTGCCTCTACCTTTGAATGCGAAATAGCTTTGTCCTTTGTCATTTTTGATCATACGCACGCAACGTTTACAGAAAATGCAACGGTTCTTTTCAAGAAAAATCTTTGGAGAAGTAGCATCAAGTTCTCTTCTTTCAAATGCATAAGGGAAGCGTGGCACCATCATTTGATAACGATATCCTAGCGCTTGAAGGTCGCAATCACCGCTCTTTTCGCATGCAGGGCAGAAATGGTTTCCTTCAACAAATAGCATCTCAACTATTGCTTTTCTTATATCCTGAAGTTCAGGTGTATTGTTTTCAACAACACATGCATCTTCTACTGGAGTAGTACAGGCAGCAACAAAGCGTCCATTTACTTTTACAGTGCATATTCTGCATGATCCTGCAGGAATTACATCTTTCCAATGGCAAAGTACCGGAATATACACTCCGTTTTCAGCTGCAGCGTCAACAAGAAGTTGTCCTTTTGCACCTTCGTATTCTTTGCCGTCTATTGTGAATTTTACTTTTTCACTCATTTTATATTGATTTTTTTGTTAACACTTTAATGATTTATTCATGAATATTTGCAGGACGACCAACAACTTCGCATGATTCTTCAATAGCTTTATGCATATCAAAATCACTTTGATATTCAGCATCTTTAACTCTTGCATTATATAAATCAAGGAAATTTTTGATTGTTGTTGAAACAGGGTTTGAAGCAGTTTGTCCTAAGCCACAGCGGCTAGTTTTTCTCATTATCTCACCCCATGCTAACATATTGTCAAGGTCAGATTTAATACCTCTTCCGTCAACAACTTTTTTAACCTGCTTTCTGAGAATCATATTAAATGAACGGCATGTTACACAAGAACCACATGATTCATCTTCAAAGAATTCCATAAAGTTCAATACAACATCCTTAATTAGGTCGCGATTTGCACCAATTACAATCATTGAACCTCCGGTTGGTAGGTCTTCGATTGCAATTTTACGGTTAAACTGAGAAGGCGGTAAGCAAATACCTGATGGTCCGGCAACCTGAACTGCCTGAACATCTTCAGCACCAACCATTTGAAGCATATCTGCAATTGTCATACCCCACTCGATTTCATATACTCCCGGCATTTTGCAATCACCAGAAATACTCAACAATTTTGTACCTGCAGATTCTTCAGTACCCATTCCTCTGTACCATGCGCTACCGTTTTCAATAATTTTTACAACAGAGCAAAATGTTTCAACATTGTTAATTACTGTAGGCTTAGCGTTATAACCTCTTTGAACTGGGAATGGAGGACGATTACGAGGTTCTCCACGTTTACCTTCTGAAGATTCTATCAAAGCTGATTCTTCTCCGCAAACATAAGCTCCTGCTCCGAATTGAACTCTAATGTCAAAGTTAAATCCTTTTCCAAGAATGTTATTGCCAAGAATATTCTTATTTCTCAATTCAGCAAGAACACTTTCCATAAACGCTTTAAGATATTTATATTCGTGTCTGAGGTATAAAACACCTTCTTTTGCTCCAATAGCATATCCGGCAACTGCCATACCTTCAAAAATCATATGTGCACGTTCTGTAAGTAGCACTCTGTCTTTAAAAGTCCCAGGTTCACCTTCATCGGCATTACACATTACGTATTTGTCGCCAGTTTCTTTTGAGCAAAACTGCCATTTCAACCCTGTTGGGAAACCTGCACCACCGCGTCCGCGAAGATTAGAATTCTTAATTTCATCAATAACTTCCTGAGAACTCATTGATAAAGCTTTTGTCAAGCCTTTTCCAACTTCATATTCGCCAAGAGTTACATTACCTCTTCTACGAATGTTGTTTTTCACCATTGTTTTAACAAGTTGGTTTGCATTGTTTCCATCTCCAAACTCATTAAACATAGCTTCAACTGGCTTGCCATCACGCATGTCAGAATAGATTTTTCTAACTTTGTCACGTGTTAACTCGGTAAAAACCACATTATTTATTAATGCTGCCGGCTCTTGATCGCTCATCCCTATACATGCAGTATAGTTAAGGCTAAGAAGCCCATCCGGAGTTGTTTGGCCAAACTTAATGCCGGCCTGTTTTTCAAACTCATCAACCACATCGTACATGCCTTTCATAACCGAAGTTACGCTATTGTTCATGTAGACAGCATATTTTCCAACCGGTTTAGTTGTGAAAAAATGGTAAAAGGTTTTTGTTTGATTTACGTCTGCTTCCGAAACGCCTAGCTCAGAAGCGATAAGACTTACTGCTTCTTCTGACACGCATCTGAATTCTGCCTGAACAGATAACAAGATATCCATCAAACGCCCCGAAGTTCTACCGTAAGACTCAATGATACTAATGATTTTTTCTTTCATACATTAAATATATTAGCTGTAACTGATTTAAAATAAATGACTTTTTAATGCGGCACAAATATATATGATTTTATGCAGATAAGGGGTAGGTTTTGGTAATTTAGAATGAATATAATTACAAGATTTATACTCTAGTAATCTTGTAATTAACAATGCTTTCAGCTCTTGTTTGCGTTTGGCGAAAATTACCAATTTGCATTTTTGTGCAAACAAATTGCGTAAAAGTATCGGTTTTGTGTCCTAAAAATCGGTTGCTAATTACATCAAAAAACAGGACTATACTCTCTAACCTGTATGATTTTCCAAAAGTAATTTTACATCAAGAAAATCACTAAGATTTTCAGAAACAAAAAATCCAGTAATAACTCTAAAAAACTTTAGTCATGGAAACAACAACAAAAAGAATTCTAATCGTAGATGATGACATCGATGTTATCACATTAGTAAAAGCAGTTTTAACCAAAGCTGGTTATGAAGTAATCTCTGCAATGAGCAAAACCGAAGGTTTAGAAAAACTTCGCAGTGAAAAGCCAAACCTTGCAATTCTTGATGTAATGATGACAACTCCTTATGAAGGATTTGAACTTGCGCAAGAAATTCTTAACAGTCCTGAAGTTAAAAACATTCCTTTCCTTATCCAATCTTCAATAGACATACTTGTTACTTCTAAAGCAGCAGTTCAAGAAATGGCTCGCGAATACAGAAAAGATCCAAACTTCAAAGATTTACAGGTTCTTCTAGTTAAAAACATCAATGACGGAACAGCAGGTATTGACTATAAAGGAGAAGATGGAAAAACTTATTGGTTCCCAGTAAACGGTTTTATCAGAAAACCTGTTGAAGCAGAAAAGCTTACTGCAGAAGTTGAGAAGCACATAAAATAGTAAGTTCATAAAACTTACTATTCAGCTGATTTTCATCAATCTCAAATAGTTTTAGAAATAAATATCCTTATCAAGGTTATAAAAAAGAATTATGGAAACAAACATAAAATCAATCTTAAATAATTATCCCGAAGGAAGTGCTGACAGCCTCATCCCAATGCTGCAAGATATTCAAGAACATGACGGATTTTTATCAAAGGAAGCAGTAATTGAGGTTGGAAAATATTTAAAAATGCCGGCAAGCAAAATTTTTGGAGTAGCCACATTTTACAACCAATTCAGATTTACCCCACTTGGCAAAAATCATATTCAGGTATGCAGGGGTACAGCATGCCATGTTCTAGGCTCTGCAACAGTTTTGGAAGAAATTGAAAAGAATATCGGGGTTAAATCAGGCCAAACTTCAAGGGATGGAATATTCAGCCTTGAAGTTGTGGCTTGTATAGGAGCATGTGGATTGGCACCTGTAATTGCAATTAATGGAAATTTTCACGCAAAAGTTACAGGTGAATCAATAAAAGAAATTTTGGAAAACTATCGTAATCAAGAATAATTATGAACGTACAAAATAATAATTCCGTAAAAGATTTTCTTATAAATGATGTTTTAAGAGATTTTACCAACAACTCCAAAGACAAGGAGTTATTGGAGCAAATCTCTGTATTACGTCATGAAAAAATCAGCGAACCTTTAATATATGTTGGATCAGGTACTTGTGGCCTTGGAGCCGGAGCCGGCAAAACTCTCTCAGCCGTTAAAAAATACCTGAACGAAAAAAACATCACTGCAAAAATTATTGAAACCGGATGTATCGGGTTATGTGCAGTTGAGCCAATTTTGGATGTTCAACTTCCAGGGCACAACAGGCTTGCATTACAAAACATTACAGAAGAAAAAGTTGAAAAAGTTCTAAACAGCATTTTTAATCTCGAACTTCCGGATGCAGAAATACTAGGCCAAATCGAAATCCCAGGAGCTTCAAAATGGCAAGGCGCAAACTTCCTTAACGAACATCCATTCTTCGCTCCTCAAAAACGCCTTGTCCTAAAAAATTGTGGAATAATTGACCCTGTTGATATTGGTGAATACATTGCTAGAGGCGGCTACAAAAGTTATATCAAAGCTATTAATTCATATACTCCATTTGAAGTTTGTGATATAATTGAAAAGAGTGGACTAAGAGGAAGAGGAGGCGGTGGCTTCCCAACCGGCCGCAAATGGAAATTCGCAAACTCAGAAAAAAGCGATCAGAAATATCTTATCTGCAATGCTGATGAGGGTGATCCTGGTGCATTTATGGATAGAGCTGTTATTGAAGGTGACCCACATCGACTAATTGAAGGCATGGCAATTGGAGCATATGCTATTGGAGCCACTAAAGCATACATCTACATTCGTGCAGAATATCCACTGGCGATTGAAAGACTTGAAATAGCAATCAAACAAGCTAAAGAATATGGCCTTGTTGGTAATAATATTTTTGAAACGGGAGTTGACTTTGAAATTAAAATCAAAAAAGGCGCAGGTGCTTTTGTTTGCGGTGAAGAAACAGCTTTAATGCACAGCATCGAGGGCAAAAGAGGTATGCCACGCCCAAGACCACCATTCCCTACTACAAGTGGTTTGTTTGGAAAGCCTACAGTAATAAACAACGTCGAGACTTTTGCCAATGTTTCTACAATTGTTGAAAACGGAGCAGAATGGTTTGCTTCTACGGGTACAGAAAATAGTAAAGGAACAAAAGTATTTGCTCTTTCAGGAAAAATAGCTCTTACCGGACTTGTTGAAATTCCAATGGGAACTACTGTTAGAGAAATTCTTTTCGATATCGCAGGTGGAATTATGGATAACGGTAAATTTAAAGCTGTTCAGATAGGTGGACCATCAGGCGGTTGTATTACTGAAGAGAATCTTGATATTCAGATAGACTACGAATCTTTGATTAAAGTTGGTGCTATGATGGGATCAGGTGGACTTGTTGTAATGGATGAAAAAACTTGTATGGTAGATGTTGCAAAGTTTTTTATGGGTTTTATTCAGCGTGAAAGTTGCGGAAAATGTATCCCTTGCCGTGAAGGAACAAAAAGACTTCTCGAAATACTTGAAAGTATTACATCTAAACCAAATGCAAGTGACAGAACAGAAGCTTTGGATAGATTCAAAGGTGTAATGCAAATAGAAAAGCTTAGCAAAGTTATTAAAGACACTTCACTATGTGGTTTAGGCCAAACTGCACCAAACCCGGTATTGAGTACTCTAAAATGGTTTAAAAACGAGTATGAAGCTCATGTGTTTGACAGGCACTGCCCTGCCGGAGTTTGTCAAAACCTAAAAGTTTATAAGATAGACGTAGATAAATGCTCAGGATGTACAGTATGTACAAAGAAATGTCCTGTTAATGCAATCATTGGAAGCAAAAAAGCTCCTCATTTTATCGTAGAAGATAAATGTATTGGATGTGGTGCTTGCTATGATGTATGCAAATTTGAAGCAATTGAAATAGTATAATTATTAAAACATACTGCTATGAGTTTTTTAATAGAAGTCAATAATAAACAAATCGAAGCAAGGAAAGGGGAAACCATTCTGGATGCATTAAAAAGACAAGGCATTCACATTCCAACGCTTTGCCATATAAAAGGTAGCTTTCCTTCAGGTTCGTGCCGTATGTGTGTGGTTGAGAATGTTAAAACCGACAGATTGGTAACTGCATGCTCCACCCCAGTAGAAGAAGGCATGAAGGTGCTTACTCACTCTCCTCGTGTTATTGAGTCGAGAAAAACTATCGTTGAGCTGCTTCTATCAAATCATCCCGACGACTGTCTTTACTGCGTAAGAAACAAAAACTGCGAACTTCAGGATCTTTCAGAAGAATTGCAGGTTCGTGAACGCAGAATAAAAGGAGTTAAAAACAGTAATCATCTAGACAGATCAAGCGCAAGTATTGTCAGAGACCCTGACAAATGTATCCTTTGTGGTCGTTGTGTTCGTATTTGCGAAGATGTTATGGGTGTTGCTTGTATAGATTTTATAAACAGAGGAAGCCAGTCTGTAATTGGTTCAGCTTTTAATATCGGATTAAATACTTCAAGCTGTGTAAATTGTGGACAATGTATTATGGTTTGCCCAACAGGCGCATTATCAGAAAAAAGCCACTTCCCTGAATTGATTGCAATGCTCAACAATCCTGAGAAAACAGTCGTTGTTCAATATGCTCCTTCAATTTCTGTATCACTTGCAGAAGAGTTTAAACTCCCTGCCGGATTAGATATAAACAGCTTAATGAACGCAGCTCTTCGCAAAATTGGATTTAAATATGTTTTTGATACAACTTTCACAGCCGACCTAACAATTATGGAAGAAGCTGCAGAGCTTGTAGAAAGAGTAAAAACAGGCGGAACAATACCAATGATAACAAGTTGCTGCCCTGGTTGGGTAAAATTTGCCGAAGAGTTTTATCCTGAGATGCTTCCAAATTTATCGAGTTGTAAATCTCCTCAACAGATGATGGGTGCAGTAATAAAAACATACTGGGCGGAAAAAGCCGGACTGAAACCCGAGAATATATACTCAGTTTCAATTATGCCTTGCACAGCCAAAAAGTTTGAAGCACAAAGAGAAGAAATGACTAATAAAGGTATTACAGATGTTGATGCAGTTCTCACAACACGTGAATTAGGTCAGCTTATCAGAATGTTTGGTATTGATATTAATAACATCGCACCTGAAACAGCGGATTCTCCTCTTGGATTTAGAAGTTCTGCAGGGAAACTTTTTGGAGCCACAGGTGGCGTTATGGAAGCTGCTGTAAGAACAGCTTATAATATGCTTACCGGCGAAGAACTTTTAAGATTTAAAATTGAGGCATTAAGAGGACTTGATGGTTGCAAAGAAGCATCTTTAGATATCAATGGTCTAATCGTAAATGTTGCGGTTGTAAACGGCCTTGCTAATGCAAGAATATTACTTGACCAAGTTAAAAAAGGCAAGAAAAACTATCATTTTATAGAAGTAATGGCTTGCCCAGGTGGATGTATTAATGGTGGCGGACAGCATATTGGAGCTTCTGAAGAAGCTGTTAAGGCAAGAATGAAAGCACTTTATGATATTGATGATAAAGAAACGATAAAGGTATCTCATAAAAACCCTGAAATAATTCAGATTTATAAAGATTTCCTAGGTAAGCCACTGGGACATAAATCGCATGAATTGCTTCATACTCACTATTGTAAACGAGATGTTCTTTTATAATATCATATAGATTAAAAGTTTTGAAAAATGGGACATGCAAAGAGAAATAAGTTAGTTTTCACTGAAAAAGATAAATGCAGGGTTTGTTTCACCTGCGTGCGTGAGTGTCCTGTAAAAGCAATAAAAATTATTAACGGACAGGCAGAAGTACTTAGTGAAAGATGTATAGGATGTGGAAATTGTGTTTCTGTCTGTAGTCAAAAAGCAAAAGTTGTACTGGATTTAAAATCAGAGGTTGAAATTCTCTTGCAAACAAAAGAGGCGCCGGTATTTGCACTTCTGGCACCAAGCTTCCCTGCTGAATTTACTGATATAAATGACTACAGAATTCTAACAGGAATGTTGCGAAAACTGGGATTCGAAAAAGTGTTTGATGTTGCATTCGGCGCTGACCTTGTTGCAAGAAAGTACAACCAACTGCTTGAAGATAATTCAGAACAAACTTATATTTCGTCTGATTGTCCGGCAGTAGTTTTTTATGTAGAACATTTTCATCCTGATCTTGTAAATAGAATTGCTCCCATTGTCTCTCCAATGGTTGCAACAGCCAGATTAATAAAAGAAACATATGGAAATAATGTGAAAACAGTTTTCATAGGTCCCTGTTTTGCTAAAAAAGCTGAATCGGATGAAATTGACGTAGCCCTTACATTTAAGGAACTTAGAGAGCTATTTGCGAAATATTCAATTAATGAATCTGAAGTTGAAGCTGGTGAGTTTGATGGACCTGAATCTGCTATGGGGTCGATATTCCCTGTTACAAGAGGTCTGTCGCAGAATTTGAAGAAAAATGACAATATTGCTGAAGGCAATGTTATCGTTGACTCAGGAAAACACAACTTTAAAGAAGCTATCAAAGAATTTGAAAGAGGTGAAATTTCAAATTATAACCTTGAATTATTATGCTGTGAAGGTTGTATTTTGGGCCCTGGAATGAGTGAGAAAAATAAATATTTCTTCAAGAGATCCCAAATTAGTAAGTATGTTAAGGAAAAGATGAACAAAATTGACATTCAAAAATGGAATGAGAATATTTCAAAATATAACCATCTTGATTTGTCACAAACTTTTTCTCCACTCGACAGAAGAATATCTGACCCAGAACAGGAAGAAATACAGCAAGTTCTTGCAAGAATGGGCAAAATTAAAACCTCAGATTATTTAAACTGTGGCGCATGTGGATACGAAACCTGTTATGAGCATGCGATATCTGTAGTTCAAGGTTATGCCGAGTCTGAAATGTGCTTGCCTTACACAATAGAAAAATTACATAAATACGTTGACGATCTTAATGATTCGAATGAGAAGCTTAAAAATACAAAGCTTGCGTTGAAGCATTCTGAAAAGTTGGCAAATATGGGACAGATATCTGCAGGAATTGCACATGAGCTGAACAACCCACTTGGAGTTATAACAATGTACAGCAATATTATACTTGATGAATTAAAATCTGAAGATCCACTTAGAAAAGATGTTGCATTAATTGTTGAACAAGCACACAGATGTAAAGGTATAGTTAGCGGACTTCTAAACTTTGCAAGAAAGAACAAGATTAAAGTTCAGGAAGTAGATATAGTTGAGTTTTTACAACACAGTTTAAACTCTGTTGTAATACCAGCGAATATTAAAACATCTGTAAACTCAGGCATTTCAGATCCATTTTTGATGATTGACCCTGATCAGATGATACAGGTTTTTACAAATATTGAAAAAAATGCAATCGAAGCAATGCCCGAAGGTGGCGAGATAAATATTTTTATAAACGGAGATGACAAACATGTTGAAATCAATATCTGTGATACAGGCTCAGGAATTCCAGAGGAAAACATGGATAAGCTTTTTACTCCGTTTTTCACAACTAAAGAAATTGGAAAAGGAACCGGCTTGGGATTACCACTTGTATATGGCATTATAAAAATGCACAGTGGAAAAATTTCAGTTAAATCAAACTCAAACCCCAAAATGGGGCCAACCGGAACAGAATTTAAAATTACATTACCTAGAATTAATTAATTAAATAGCTATGGAAACAAATAATAAAAAGAAAATCTTTTTGGTAGATGATGACGTGGATTATATCCTTCAAATGACAAAGATTCTTGAAAATTTAGGATTCGAAGTAGTAAGCGCTTGTGGTCAGAAAGAAGGCGAAGAAATGATAAGCAAAATTAAGCCTGATTTAGCAATTCTTGACCTTATGATGGAGAATAAAGATAGTGGGTTTATACTAAGCCATCGGATCAAGAATATTCATCCTAATGTTCCTGTAATAATTGCCTCTGCAATGACATCAGAAACAGGAATGATATTCAGCCTGGAAGATGAATCTGACAGAGGATGGATAAAAGCAGACTTATATCTTGAAAAAGGATTAAGAACAGATCAACTTCATAGAGAAATAAATAAACTTTTAAAACTGTAAGTTATGAGCGCCTTAAAATTGTTAATCGTAGATGATGAGCCGGGCATCAGATCAGGAGCCGAGAGAGTCCTTAGAGATTTCTCGGTAGGCTACCCTTTTATGGATGAAGATTTTACGTTTGAAATCTATGAGGCAGAAACAGGAGAAAAGGCTATAGAAATGATTGATTCTACGCCTTTTGATATTATCTTGCTTGACAACAAGCTTCCCGGTATTGATGGCATTGAAGTGCTTGAGTACATTAAAAACAAGGAATATGATATTTCTGTTATGATGATTACTTCATACGCTTCATTAGAACTTGCTATTAAAGCAACTAACAACGGTGCTTTCAATTTCGTCCCAAAACCTTTTACTCCACAAGAATTAAAAACTTCTGTCGAAAACATAACAAAGAACCTATTCTTAAGGAGAATGACAAGAAAAATGAAGGAAGAAGGAAAGCAAATTCGTTTTCAATTCCTATCAGTTCTTTCTCACGAACTTAAATCTCCTATAAATGCTGTTGAAGGTTATCTTAAAATGATGAAAGATAAACAGATTGGGAATAACCTTGACGACTATATGGAAATGGTTGAGCGGTCTATTGAAAGAATAAAAGGAATGAGAAACCTTATCCTCGACTTGCTTGACCTTACAAGAATGGAATCCGGCAAGAAAAATCGCGATCTTAGAACTATTGATATAATTGAAATAGCAAAAACTGTTGTTGACTCTGTTGAACCACTTGCTATTCAAAGAAATATTAAACTTAAAATAGAGAGTGATGATACTTTATTTATGACTGCAGATAAAAACGAAGTTGAAATTATTTTAAATAATTTGATTTCTAACGCTGTAAAATACAACAAAGAAGATGGGGAAGTATTTGTCTCATTGAGGAAAACAGCAAGTAATATTGACATTGTTATAAAAGACACAGGAATTGGAATGTCAGAAGATGAAATTGGATTACTATTTCAGGATTTTGTCAGAATTAAAAATAACAAGACCAAGTTTATTACAGGAAGTGGCCTAGGTTTGTCTATAGCAAAAAAAATGGTTGAACTATACAAAGGAACTATTATGGTTGAAAGTACTCCGGATGTTGGAAGTAAGTTTATCATAAAAATACCTGTTTAATTAAATATTAGTGGCACGAAAAATTTAAAAAAATGTAACGTGCCTATTATGAATATTGCAACCGCACTTTTAACTTTTAACTTTTAGTTTTTAACTTTCATACTATAGCAATGAAATTCATTACACAACAATATTCTATCCCGGATGTGCCAATGCAGCCTTTCATTGACCCTGTTGAAATTCATAACATTTTAGATAATGCTAAACCAGACAGTGCCAGAATAAAAGACATCATTGAAAAGTCGCTTTCAAAAAACAGACTTAGCATGCAGGAAACTGCTGCATTGACAAATACTACAGATCCTGACCTTGTAGAAATGATTAAAGATGGCGCTCGAAAGTTAAAAGAAACTATTTACGGTAATAGAATAGTGCTTTTTGCGCCATTGTATATAGGCAATAAGTGTAAAAACAATTGCACATATTGTGGTTTCAGGGCTAGTAACAAAGATGCGGTGAGAAAGACTCTTTCTGATGTTGAAATTACACATGAAATTGAAGCACTTGAAGATAATGGACAAAAGAGATTAATTCTTGTTTTCGGAGAACATGACCAATATGATGCTGATTACATTGCTCATTGCACAAAGCTTGCATATTCTGTAAAAAAAGGCAATGGGGAAATAAGAAGAGTAAACATAAATGCTGCTCCCTTAAAAATTGAAGGTTTTAGAAAAGTTAAAGAAGCCGGAATAGGTACTTTCCAGGTTTTTCAGGAAACTTATCATCCTGAAGCTTATAAAACTTATCATTTAAGAGGAAAAAAGGCTGATTTCAATTATCGCCTAACATCTCTTGACAGAGCACAGGAGGCCGGGCTAGATGATGTTGGAATTGGAGCTTTGTTTGGCTTATATGATTGGAGATATGAAGTTCTTGGCTTAGTGAGGCATACTAATCACCTTGAAGCATGCTATAATGTTGGGCCACATACAATTTCTTTCCCAAGAATTAAAGATGCTTCAATGTTACAAATGGGGACTAAATACATAGTTACCGATAGTGAATTTGCAAAAATGATTGCAATATTGCGTCTGGCTGTACCATACACAGGCATGATACTCACCGCTCGCGAACCAAAAGAGATTAGAAACGAATGTATCAATTATGGAGTAAGTCAGATAGACGGAGGAACAAAGCTTGAACTTGGAAGTTATTCTAAAACTCAAAATGCTGAACAAAATTTAAATAAAGGTCAATTTCGTATTAATGATGAAAGATCTTTAAACGAAATAATTGAAGAACTTCTTGAACACAATATGCTGCCATCTTTCTGTACAGCTTGCTATCGTCTTGGCCGCACAGGTGAACACTTTATGGAGTTTTCTGTTCCTGGTTTTATAAAGAGGTTCTGTTCTCCTAATGCAATTCTAACTTTGGCTGAATATCTTTTAGACTATGCTCCAAAAAATACAGCTCACAAAGGATGGAAAGTTATTGAAAAGAACATTGAAGCTTTGCCCGATGAAAAGGTTAAGACAAAACTTAGAGAAAGGATAATAGAATTGAAAAATGGTAAAAGAGATTTATGTTTTTAGGAATGAGGTTTGGCTTAATTTAAATAGAATGAATAATAACGGGATTCCTCGCTTACGCTCGGAATGACCTACCTGACACCTGATACCTGATACCTGACACCTAATACCTAACACCTGACACCTAATACCTAACACCTGACACCTAATACCTAAATTCAATGAAAGGCAAAGATTTAAAACCACATATCGGAATTTTTGGAAGAAGAAACAATGGTAAAAGCTCTTTCATCAATTTGCTTACAGGGCAAAATATAGCTATTGTTTCCGACCATCCTGGAACAACAACCGATCCGGTTAAAAAATCAGTTGAGATTTTCGGTGTAGGTCCTGCAATTATTATTGATACAGCCGGAATAGATGACAGCGGAGATCTTGGCAAGCTAAGAATTGAGAAAACACTGCAAGTAATTCCTACAATAGATTTGGGAATAATTCTTATTGCTGCAAATATTTTCGGAGAATTTGAAGAAAATCTGGTAAAACAATTTAACTATTATGATATCCCATATTTAATAGTGCATAACAAATCAGATATCGAGGCTATAAAACTAGAATTCTCTGATAATGTAAAGCAAATTACTGGCAAGATACCCTTCTCTTTCAGCAATGTTAAACCTGAAAATTTCAATGAACTAGTTGAATTAATTAAAACAAGCATTCCTGAAACAGCATATGCAAAACCTTCTTTATTTAAAGGCACTGTTAAACCCAAAGACGTTGTATTACTTGTTACTCCAATCGACTCCGAAGCTCCTGAAGGAAGAATGATACTTCCTCAGGTAATGGCCTGGAGAGATGTTTTGGATAATGATTGTATTTGCGTTTCTGTAAAAGAAACTGAGTTGGAAGATTTCTTTAAGTTGGGAATAAAACCAGCACTTGTTGTTACCGACAGTCAGGTGTTTAATTACGTCTCTAAAATAGTTCCGGAAAATATAATGCTCACAAGTTTCAGCATTGTTTTCTCCAAGTTAAGAGGAGATTTTGATGCATTTCTTAAAGGAACCCCGACAATTGATAATTTAAAAGACGGCGATAAAGTTCTTATCCTTGAATCATGCACTCACCATGTTAGTTGCGACGATATTGGAAGGTTTAAAATTCCGAAATGGCTAGAAAAACATACTGGAAAAAAACTCGAATTCGACATTGTTGCGGGGTTATCAGCCGTTAATAATCCGGTAAATAATTACGCTCTGGTAATTCAATGCGGAGGTTGTATGGTTACACGTAAACAAATCATTTCACGTTTAAAACCATTTGAACATGCAGATATTCCAATTACAAACTATGGAATGGCTATAGCATGGGTAAATGGAATTTTCGAAAGAGTTACTCAACCTTTTAAAGCTTTATACAATAATGATTAGTCATATCTTAAATAAAGATAACTTGAATAAGCAGGATATTGTTAAACTGCTTTTAGCAGAAGGTGATGATCTAAGGTTATTGTTTGAGAAGTCATCCCAAGTTAAGAATGATAATGTTGGAAACAAAGTTTATCTAAGAGGGTTAATAGAATTATCAAATATTTGCTCGAAAAACTGTTACTACTGCGGCATTAGGAGAGATAATAAAAAAGTTGAAAGATATAATGTAAGTGATAATGAAGTTATTGAAGCTGCAAAGTTTGCATTAAAAAGCAACTATGGCTCAGTTGTAATACAGTCGGGCGAAATTCAAAGCTCAAATAATTCTGATAGAATCGAAAATCTTGTTAAACAGATAAAAGAACTTTCAGGAGGAAAATTAGGAATTACGCTTTCCTGTGGCGAACAGACAGAGGACGTTTATCAAAGATGGTATAACGCAGGGGCTCACAGATATCTGCTCCGTATTGAGGCATCAAATAAAGAGCTTTATGCAAAATTGCATCCCAATGATAACAATCACAGTTTTGAAAAAAGACTTGAATGCCTATCCTTACTGAGAAAAGTTGGTTTCCAGATTGGAACGGGAGTAATGATAGGACTACCTTTCCAAACCGTAGAGCATCTGGCTGATGATTTATTATTTATGAAGGAAAAGGATATTGATATGTGTGGAATGGGACCATACATTGAACATGCTGATACTCCTTTATATTCAGAAAGAAACAACCTAATTCCTTTAGAGGAAAGATTCAGGTTGGCCTTAAAGATGGTTGCAATTTTAAGAATAATGATGCAAGATATTAATATTGCCGCCACTACTGCCTTGCAAGCAATTGATAAAATTGGAAGAGAAAAAGCCATACGCATTGGCGCCAACATCCTTATGCCGAATATAACACCCGGAATTTACCGCGACAGTTACAAATTATACGAGAATAAACCTTGCACAGACGAAAGTTCCGAAGACTGCGCAAACTGCATAGAAGGCCGAATCAAACTCGCCGGAGCTGAAATCGGCTACGGAGAATGGGGCGATTCTAAAAGATTTCTAGGAAGAACAACCTAATACCCGACACCAGATACCCAATACCCAATACCTAATACCTAATACCTAAATAACCACCAACTTCTTCTTAATAGCAAACGCCATCAAGCTCAATGAATTCTTGGTATTCGTTTTAGTCAAAAGGTTTGTTTTATGACCAAGTACTGTTCTTTCGCTAATAAAAAGAGCATCAGCAATTTCCTTATTACTCAAACCTTCGCAAAGTAGCTGTAAAATTTCTTTTTCTCTTCTTGTAAGATCTAATTCTGACTCTGGCGATTCTTTCTCTTTAGAAAACTGTTTTGTAAAAAACTCGAATAATTCTTCTGAGTAATAATTTCCTCCATTATTTACTGTAAGAATGGCTTTATCCAGAGTTTCTTTATTGATGTTTTTCATAAGAAACCCTTTAGCACCAACATCCATCATGCTCTGAATATATTCATCATCTCCAAACATTGTTAGGGCAATAATTTTCAACTTTGGATGAAGCTTCAATGCAGCTTTGGATGCTTCAATTCCATTAAGTATAGGCATCTCGATGTCCATCAAAACTATATCGGGCAATGTTTCGCATAGATTATCTATAAACTCTTTGCCATTTTCTGCTTCACCTGCAAGCTCAACATATTTAAGTTTGCCTAAAACCATTTTCAACCCATTTCTGAATATCTCATGGTCATCCACAATAAAAACTTTTATTTTATTACCACTCATAACTGTCAAAATTAAATAGTTATCTCAATTTTCAGAGTAAATCCCGCACTCGGTGAACTATAAAAATTATACTTTCCGTTTATTGATTTTACTCTGCTAATTATATTTTTCAACCCCATCCCCTTGTTCTCCGAATTAACAATTTCATCAACAACAAAACCAACTCCATCATCTTTAAAATATAAAACCAGCCGAGTTTCATATTTGATAAGCATGATATAAATATTTTTCGCCTGAGCATGCTTGATTGTGTTATTTATAAGCTCACTGATAACTCTAAAAAATATCAATTCAAGATCGCTTTCCAGCCTTTCTTCAATGTTTTCGGTCTCAAAAGCAATTTTCAGTTGATTTGTTTTATTTACTTTATCACAAAAAGCCTGAACTGCCTTAACCAATCCATATGAATGAATTACTGTTGGCATCAGGTTGTTGGAGATAGTCCTTGTTGAATTTACAGCATCGTCTAACAATTCGTTGCAGTGATTGATAAGCTCTTTTCTTTCCGTTTCAGACATTGAAAAAGAATCAAGTTCATTTACGTATAATTTTATTGTAGAAAGCAATGGCCCTAATCCATCGTGCATTTCTTTAGCGAATCTCTCTCTTTCTCTCTCCTCCCCGCGAATTATTGCACTCAAAATCAACCTTTCAGACTCAACCCTACTGCTAATATTTCTTACAACGCTAAGAATAAGTTTGTCGGCGCCATAACTAACCACCCTGCTTGTAAACTCAACCTGAATTATTTCGCCACTCTTTGTAACATGCTCTGATTCAAAAGAATGACTACCCTTCTCGTAAATGATTTTCCTGTTTTCAGCTACCTTGTCTTTTACTTTTTCTGATTTGATTTCAGTAATCTTCATCCCTAGAAGCTCATCCTTTGAATAGCCAAGTGTTTCGCATGCTGCATTATTAACCTCAACAATATTCTCATTAATATCTGTAACAAATATATCGTCTCCAGTACTATCGAAAAGCTTCTTAAACCTTTCTTCTGACTCTTCCAAAGCTCGACTAACTGTATCTAACTTTTTCTGTGACTGCTGTAATTCTGTAAAAAACCTATAGATGCGATCTGATGTAAAATAATAAATAAAACCCAATAAAATAAGCAATGACAACACACCTGTTATAACTGCTCCAAAAATCGTATCTCTTCTTAACTCATAAGTTTCAAATTTATCGAATACTGCTGCGGCTATATAAATCTCAAAAGGCTCAAAATACACGAACGACATTGTTTTATTTTCACCCTGATATTCATACTTCAAATGTCCATTCTTCATCTCTTTAACTTTTAGAAACAAAGTACTATCGCCCCAAAACTCCCCTTCCCTTTCAGGATGAATTAATAAATAGCCATCCTTATTAAATACAAAAGGATATCCGCTTTTTCCTATTTGAAGATTTTGCAAAATGGTTTTAAGATCTTCAAGATCTTTTTCCTTATCGCCAACATATAAAATTCCAACAATTTCATTGCTTACGTATATAGGTTGGTATGCTGTAATATACCAGTCGTTAACAACAAAAGCCCGCCCAAAGTAAGTTTCTCCGGAGAGAACTTCTTTAATCACAGGAGAGTTCATCGGAATATATGTTCCTACAGCCCTAATATTTTCAGCAGTTAGGACGTTAGTTGACATTCTGACAAAGCCACTGTCTATCTTTTGAAAAATGGTTATGGTTCCTCCAAACAAATTCTTCAAACTATCTACAAAAACTTCATCACCAAAAAGCTCTCTATTCGCAATTTTCCAGTTTCTTAGTTTTGTTTTGTGAGATTCACCTGAAATTTGATTCTTTACATCCACATCATGCACTTCATTCCCAATTCTAAAATCACTACTATTAAAAACTGCCGAGGCGACTTTAAGATTTGATTTAACCTTCTCAAGTTTAAATGCAGCTTCGCGCTCAAACATTTTCTCAATTGTTTGAACTTCAAGTTCGAGATTATTAAGTATTTGGGATTCAATTATGTTAATTGACTTATTCACAAAAAAAACAGTTATAACAATTACAATAACCGTAATAATAAAGCTTACAGGCAAATATAAACGAAGTCTTATGGGAATATAAAATCTTTTCACAGGATAATCAGAATTTCAATAATAGCAGTAAAATTAAGAATTATCTTTAATTTGTAGTGCAATATAAAATTGTATTTTTGCTGAAATGATAAAATGGTTATTTTGAATCATAGATACTTTATAAAGCTCTCCTACGACGGAACTAACTACCATGGCTGGCAAAAGCAGCCGGGAGATGTTACGGTTCAGGAAACTTTGGAAGAGGCTCTAAATACTATCTTAAGAGAAGATGTAAATTTGACAGGTGCCGGCAGAACAGATACAGGAGTTCATGCGCGTGAATACTTTGCTCATTTTGACACAAAACTTTCACCTGAAAAAATTGCGAAAAAAAATCTTGTTTTCAAACTCAACAGTATTCTACCAAAAGACATTGCAATTCATGAAATCTTCTCTGTAAAAAATGATGCTCACGCACGTTTTGATGCAATAAGCCGAACTTACCATTATCAAATAAGCACTAAAAAAGACCCCTTCTTACAAGGCAGAGCGTGGATAAATAACAGACCTCTTGATATAGAGAAAATGCAGGCAGCAACAAAATTATTATTCAAACATACTGATTTTACAAGTTTCTCAAAATCAAACACACAAACCAAAACCAACAACTGCAAAATTATTTCGGCAGAATGGATAAAAGATGAACATTTACTGATATTCAAAATTACAGCAGACAGATTTCTGAGAAATATGGTAAGAGCGATAGTCGGAACATTGGTGGATGTAGGTTTGGGAAAAATCTCTATATCGGATTTCGACCACATCATAAAAGCCAAAAGCCGCACAAAAGCGGGCTATTCAGTGCCGGCTTGTGGGTTATTTTTGGAAAAAATTGAATATCCGGCAGATTATATTAATAAAGAATAAGGAGTTAATTTATAAAAATGCAGACTTACGACTTACGACCGGCTTTCTTAATTTTGGCGCTAACTTGTTTTATTTTCTCCTCAACTATTCTTCGGCGTTTCTCCTTCTTTTCCTCATTTACATTTCCAAGCAAGTAACCGTACGGCTCCATGCCCGGAATTTCATCAAAAACAACTTTCAAAATAGCCAATCCAGGTATAAACAATATCATACCGGCCAATCCCCAAATAAAATTTCCTATAAATAATGCAAAAATTGTCATTAGCGGATTCATAGAAACCTTGCCTCCAACAATTTTGGGAGTAAACAAATTGCTTTCAAAAAGCTGAATTACATAAAAACTTATCAGAATGCCTACTGGATACCATAATGAGTCTTTGGTAAGAAGAGCATAAACAATGGGCAATGCGGAGCCTAGTATGGGTCCTAAAAATGGAATTACATTCAACATTGCTGCAAAAACTCCAAACAGCAAAGCATGTTTTATCCCAAAAGCATATAATGTTGCAGTATTTAGAATTGCAAGAATTATTATTACCAGAAACATTCCCTTCACATAGTTCTTTATAACTTGCCTTATTTTGTGCACTGCATTATTTACTCTGTCGTGATTATTTTCGCCAAATGCTTTAAGCAAGAATGAAATGAGAAAATGCCTGTAATAAAGAAACAGGTATATATAAACCGGAATTATAAACAGCATTGTAAGAGTAGAAGCAGTAGCCATTTTACCCCTTGTTAAAGATGACATATTTTCAGTAATATACTCAAAAACAACGTCTTTCATTTGCGACATTGATAGTGGAATTGCCGCATCTGAGTACTTCTCGATGAGCGCATTTATCTCATTTATCAATTCGGTTGTTCGTCTTTCTAAAAAAGAAATATCTTTTGCAAAACTAAGAACCTGATTATAGAAGAAAAACAACAGCAATCCAATCAATACAAGAAGAGCAATTAAGCTTAACGAAACAGCCAAATATCTTGGGAACTTGTTCTTTTCTAACCATGAAGTAAATGGACTAATCAAAACCGCGAGCAATCCTGATATCAGGATAGGAACAAGCAATGATTTTGCTTCTATCATTAGAAATACTGCAAGGGTTATTCCTATAAGAATAACAACTATCTTGATATATGAAGGAAGTGTTGGTTTCATCCGTAAATAATTTGTTTTTAGTGGTTGGATGGAACTCCATGTTTGCTATTTTCATTGGTATTCGTGTTTTTTCGCAAACATGTTCGTTTCATATTAATGCTTATTTGTATTTACATTCAGGATTTATGCTCATAACATATTTTTCAATTACTTGAACTGTTTCTGCCGTTTCATGTCCATCAAAACCTTTAATATCTTCATAAGTAATTATCTCAATATAGTCTGAAAGATATTTTTTTGCAACAGGCATATACGACCAATGCCATTTTTCCTCTTCATATCCGGCTAATCTGTCTTTACCTTTAACATTATATGGTCTGCAAAAACCGTAAATGCCTGCATTTTGAAGCAACCAATCATAAACCTTTCTACCTTCACCGCTTTCAAAGTAACTATTATTCAAACTGTTTAAGTCAATGTCTGTTCCCCAATGATGCCTTGAAGTGCCTGGCATAGCACTGAATTTTAGTATTTCGAGTGCTCTTTTTTGTTTATTAGAAATGTCAGTTGCAGAAATGTTTCCCGTGAGTTTTACTCTGCCATTCCATTTGTTTTCCCATATAGTTTTTTGATGTTCAAAAGATCTGAATCCTGATAATATCTTCAAACTTACTCCAACTTCTGCAGCTGCATTATACATTTCAAGGAATGCTTCAAAAGCCTCTTTGTTCATGTAAATACTTTCTCTGTTTGCATACTGCAATGGGATCAACACTAGAGTTTCATTTGAAAAATCAATCTTGCCAATTAGAATTTCTTTGGAGGTCATAATGTTTGAAGTATTTATGTCATCATTTAATATATCATCTAAGATTTTATCCTTGCAAGAGATGTCACAACTTGATGTGTTTGTTAATGCCTTATTGCTTGTGTTTTTTATAATAAGCACTGCAGCCAGTGACAAAATTATTAATAATGTTGCCACAAGCTGCACCTTTTTAATTTTTCTGTTTTCAAACATAATTATTTCAGCCAATGATCGAGCCATCTATAAAATTCCCTTTGCCACAGAATACTGTTTTGAGGTTGAAGCACCCAGTGATTTTCGTCAGGGAAAGACAAAAATCTGCTTGGAATACCTTTTAATTGAGCAGCGTTAAAAGCCTCCATTCCTTGAGTATAAGGGATTCTGAAATCTTTTTCACCATGTATAACAAGAATAGGCGTATCCCAATTGCCAATAAAACGATGTGGTGAAAATTCATAGCTTTTTGGCTTTGGATTTTCCCAATATGCACCTCCAATATCGTGGTTTGCAAAAAACAACTCTTCCGTTGAGCCATACCAGCTTTCAAGGTTAAACATTCCGCAATGTGCAATGAATGCCTTAAATCGTTTTTCATGATTCCCTGCCAACCAAAACACTGAAAAACCTCCATAGCTAGCCCCAACTGCTCCCAATCTATTTTCATCAACAAATGGCTCCTGCTTCAACGCATCGATAGCACTAAGATAATCCTTCATGTTTTGGCCACCATAATCTTTACTTATTTGGTCATTCCATTCCTGACCAAAAGAGGGCAACCCTCTGCGGTTAGGTGCAACAATAATATAATCATTGGCTGCCATCATTTGAAAATTCCACCTGTATGAGAAAAACTGACTTACAGCACTTTGCGGTCCTCCCTGACAATACAATAATGCAGGGTATTTTTTTGCAGGGTCAAAATCCGGAGGATAAATTACCCATACAAGCATATCTTTATTATCGGTTGTTTTTACCCAACGTTCCTCAATTTTTGCTAATTTAAGATTGTCAAGTATTTCTTTATTTACAAAACTGATTTGTGTTTGAGAAGTAGTTTTTATGTCTATCCTGAATATTTCAACAGGCATAGCCATAGTCATCTGTGTTGCAACCAGGCTGCTTCCTGCAAGGTTTATTGAAGTGTAATCATGGCGGCCTTGGGTAAGCTGCTTTATTTTTCCGGTTTTAATCTCCAAAGAATAAATCTGGTGAGTAGCTTTAACACCACTTATGAAGTAAAGAAAGTCTGATTTTGCTGACCATACAAATCCTGAAGAGCTTTGGTCGAATTCTTTAGTATAATCTTTATAAGTACCCTTTGCCAAATCCAAAATCATTATCCGGGTTTTATCTGATTCAAAACCATCAGTTTCCATACTTTCCCATGCCACAAACTTTCCATCAGGTGAAAAAGCAGGATTTTTATCATACCCCTTATTAAACTCGGTTATATTTTTTGTATCTTTTGATTTTACATCATATAAATACAAATCAGAGTTTGTACTAACCGCATAATCTTTACCAAAAAGTTTTTTGCTGGTATAAAGAAGTTTTTGTCCATCAGGACTCCAAATAATTTGATCCATACCTCCATAAGGCTTTAATGGAGAATTATACGGCTCCCCTTCCATTATATCATAATAATCTCCAACAACACTGTTATTGTAAGATGCAATGAAAACATGATTGAAAGAATTGTCTGTCCAGTGGTCCCAATGACGAAACATTAAATCATCATAAATTCTGGCATTAGCCTTAGGAAGGTCTGGATATAAGTCTTTCACACCCGGAAGAACAATTACATTCTTGAAAAATACAATATTCTTCATATCCGGCGAATAATTAAAACCTGAAATTCCACCGGGGATATCAGATACTTTCACTCTGTTCGTTCCGTCAATATTCATTTCCCAAAGCTGAACACTACCGCTTTCACTGCTAAGAAAACCAATTTTTTTCCCATCCGGCCTCCACAAAGCATTAAACTCATTTATGGTTGTGTTTGTAATCTGAGTAGGCTTGCCCCCTGATACCGGCATTGTATAAAGGTTTCTGGTGCCTCTGTTTGCGTCAATATCAAAATATGTAATTCCAAATAAAATAGTTTTTCCATCGGGGGAAATACGTACATCACTAACCCGTCCAAACTCCCATAAAGTTTCAGCAGTCATAACTTTAGTTTTTGCTTGAGAAACTAAAGAAATCAGCATTATCCCAATTATCAATAAATTGTCAAAATGTTTTTTCATATCTAAAGATTTAAGTTGATTATGTTTATTGTTAATAAGTTTTTTGTCTAAAAAATTCACAGTAACGTCTTTTAGTTATATCAAAATAACCTCTTCACTATAAAATAAGAATTCAAAAGTAATTAAAAAATCATTTTTTTTAAATTCGAAATTACTACTTTTGCATCAGCTTGTTAATAGTCAAATACACAGAAAAACACAAAAATGTTTAAAAAAAGTGTTTGAGGTTTTGGGTTTTATAACAAATTTTATTTAAATTTGAACTTGTGTTTAAATATAATATTTCTTTGCCACAAAATTTTTTTTAACTAATCATTTCACTGGATGAAAAGATTTCACGTTGCCTTAGTAATTTTGATATCATTGTTTTTTGCTTTTTCATGTGAAAAAGACCCTATCAATCCTCCAGATGATACAGATCTGGCGGAGGAAAAATTATTTCTAACTGTTTGGGAATACGATATCTTCAGCGGTCAAAATGTTAAGAGCGGAGCATTCCTTGAGTATTATGTAAGAGGTGAAACCGGTTCTGCTTTAATATACGGGCAAGCTGAATCAGATGAAACTGAGCCTCTTTATGAATATCAGATTATTCCTAAAGACAATAGTCATCACGTTTATTTTTCAGAGAATGGAGCAAGTCAGAATGAAAAAAAATTTGAATACAGTCTTTTAGGCAACAATTTAATGGAGATTAGAGGATTCCACAATGGCAGTCTCATTTCAAACTATATTTTTGCCTATGATAACAACACTTTAAATTCAATTCTTAAGGATGGAGTTATAATTGCAACAGGCATTCAATACGATTCAAGAGGAAACATCACAAGGATAAGCAGAAATAATGGATCGGTAGTTTTATATTATCATTTTAAAATTTGTGAAACAAAAAACCCATACAGAAGAATCTTCAGAAATTTCAATATTTACACTGAATCTTTGTTTAGCATTATTTCTTGCCTGAATCCAAATTTTGTTTTAGATGCGGTATGTAGCACATATCCTGAATTTGACTGGAATACCTATTCAATTAAGTACTCAGCAGAAGCCAATACAGATAATTACCCACATATAATTAGAGAAAGGCGTTATGATACTCAGGGCAATATGGTTTTAAACAAAATTATTGCTGAATACGAATATCATTTAGATTAAGTTTTAGATTAAGATATAACGAAAGAGGCTGTTGTGATAAAACACAACAGCCTCTTATTTTAACTAAGGTATACTACTTTACTACTTTTAAAACTTCTTTAACTTTTAGTTCGAGTTCTTCTGCAAGTTCAATATTATCAGTTAATAACTGTTTAACTGCGTCACGGCCTTGTCCAAGTTTAGTTTCTCCGTAGCTAAACCATGATCCGGCTTTCTTTATAATGTTATGATCTACTGCGAGGTCTATTATTTCTCCTGTTTTAGAAATGCCCTGTCCGTATATGATATCGAATTCAGCCTGACGGAAGGGTGGAGCAAGTTTGTTTTTAACAACTTTAACCCTTGTACGGTTACCAACTGCGTGGTCTCCTTCTTTTATCTGGGAAATTCTGCGGATATCCAATCTTACAGAAGCATAAAATTTAAGTGCATTACCGCCTGTGGTTGTTTCAGGGTTGCCAAACATAACACCGATTTTTTCTCTTAGCTGATTAATAAAAATACAGCAACAACCGGTTTTGTTGATTGTACCTGTAAGTTTTCTAAGTGCCTGCGACATTAATCTTGCCTGCAAACCCATCTTAGAATCGCCCATTTCACCTTCAATCTCACTCTTTGGAGTAAGAGCAGCAACAGAGTCGATAACTATAATATCGATTGCACCTGAACGAATAAGGTTTTCAGTTATTTCTAAAGCTTGTTCACCATTGTCGGGCTGACTAATTAAAAGATTTTCAATATCAACCCCTAGCCCTTTTGCATAGGTACTGTCAAATGCATGCTCTGCATCAATGAAAGCAGCAATTCCACCGGCTTTTTGAGTAGATGCAATTGCATGTATAGCCAAAGTTGTTTTACCAGACGATTCAGGTCCGTAAATCTCAACCACTCTACCTCTTGGCAAACCGCCCGTTCCTAATGCAATATCAAGAGATAAAGATCCGGTAGATATACTTTCTACAGGCTCCACAACTGAATCTCCCAGCTTCATAATTGAACCTTTACCATACGACTTCTCGATTTTATCCATAGTAAGCTGAAGGGCTTTCATCTTTTCCGCATTCACATTCGATGCTTTTTCTTTTTCTTTACTCATAATTCAAATTTTTATCTATTTAGTTTAAGTATTTGTCTATATATTTTGCGGCTCAAAATTAATATTATTTTTTATTCAAAAACAATATCTCGAAAATTTTCATAAAGTTAATTCATTAAATCACTATGAAAAATAAATTTTTTCCCAAAAGTAAATTATTTAACAATCAAAACAGATTACTCCAACAAAACAAATGCAGCCCAATAAAACGGATCATATTTTTTACGCATTTCCTTCTGAGTAAGGTTAAAAGAGGCTTTAACATCATTGTTCATTATAAGATTCGAATAAAACAATGTCATAAACTCTTCAGTTTCTTTATCCGGAACCTGCCATAAACTCATAATAATCATTTTGGCTCCGGCCATTTTGAAAGCTCTTTGTAACCCATAAACTCCTTCGCTGTCTTTTATATCTCCAAGTCCGGTTTCGCAAGCAGATAAAACAACCAGCCCTGTATTACTTAAGTCAAGATTTGTTACTTCTTGTGCTGTAAGTACTCCATCATTTTCACTATCGGCCAATTGTTTTGACCATACACTATTTGCTCCCGCTAAAGCAAGCCCTGAGCGCATAAGCGGGTTAGTGCTATTCATATATGTCCACACTCCAAACCCTTGATTTGTGCCTCTAAACATTACATCGCCCTTTTTTATTTCCAAAGCATTCATGCGTATTACTTCTTCCGGATCAGGATAGAAAAATCCATGTGTTGCAATGTGTAAAATATTGCCTGAATACTGTTTAAGATTTTCTTCTGAAGCTTCATTTTCCAAGAAAAAATTAACATTATAATTATCTTTTCTCAAGATATCACTAATCCTAACAACCTCACTTTTTGTGCCTTCAAGGTACTCCCAAACTTCCTTATCATTAGGGGTTGAATTGTAATTTACGCCTCCAAAAAGACTTATTTCAATAGATTTATCAAATACAAACTCGTTTGAATACGCAATGTTAACGGTACCTGACAAATTATTCAAATCATAAAGATCACATAAATAAACATTCTCTGATTTTGCAATCGCAGCAAAAGATATTTTATGAAGCAACCCTGATGGAGAAATAAAAACCTTTTTTGTTGCTTTTAGCTTGGATTCCATTGGCTTCCAAATCAAATTATATAGCTTATTATTAAACTCTTCATTCTTACCATAAACCGAATTTATCTTGTGCAAACTATTCACAGATGCTTCTTCAATTATACTTCTAAGCTCAGATTCATCAAATAAATAAAACATTTCAGGACACTTGCTATTATGCTTTATTATCAATGCATAATATTGCACGTCATCATTATTGTTTCTTTGTGAAAAATGCAAAAATTCAATTGCTGATTCTCCTTTCTTCAAGCCAGACTTCACGTTTCTCCATGTAATATTTTGCAAATTATCAAAATCGCTAAATGATTGAGATCTTTTCACCAATTCTTTTTCAATTTCATTTGCCCTTTCTTCAATTATGGATACATCAATATTTCTTTTAGAAACCTCTGTTGAATATATCTTTGAAATCTCAACATTAAGCTCTATCCATTTTTCGTAAAGTTTAATCAACTCGCTATCTCCACTGCTCATTATAGCTGTTCTCATCGCAGTAGATGATTTAAGTAATAATCCTTTTGTTCTCAGCACATTATTATATACAAGTTCAGTAATAGTTTTATCTTTTTCTTTATTCCTGAAGGCAAATGAATAAAAATCGGAGAAAAAAGGCGACTGCGTTTTAAAGTACATTTCCTTTTCTCTTTCAGATAGGAAGGTGAAGTTTTTAATTATGTTTTTGTTTTTAACATCAATGCTCTCATTGAAAAGATTTTTAGAAGAATTATAATCTCCAATGTTATCATACAAAACGGCCAAGTTATGACAACTTTGAGCATAATCAGGATGGTCCTTCCCTAGCACCATTTCTTCAATAGCTTTTGCTTCAATCAATAACGCTTCAGCATCTTTATATCGCCCTTTGATTCTTAATACTTCACCCAGATTAGTACAGCTTCTTGCATAATCATAATGTTCATTGCCAAGAATTTTCGCATAAAGCTCACGTGACTCAATCAGCAATGGCTCTGCTTCATCATATTTACCAACAGTGCGGTAGAAAACCCCAAGATTATTGCAACTCTGGGCGTACATTGGATGCTCTTTTCCATATATTTTTTCATAAATCTCTTTAGCTTCCAGGAGTATGGGTTCTGCTTCATCATACTTGCCTGTGGTTCTGTATAACAGAGCCAAATTATTATTTATTGAGTGATAATAAGGATGATGCTTGCCAAGTAATTTTTCAAAAATGTTTTTTGTTTCTATATATAATGGTTCCGCAGCTGAATAATTTCCCATTGTTCTGTATAACAAAGCGAGATTGTTACAACTCACCCCATAATCTATATTTTCATTACCAAGAAGTTTTTCTCTAATCGACTTTACTTCGGTATAACAAACCTCCGCAGCTCCATAATTACCTTTTGCCCTATATAATCCTCCAAGATTATTTGTAATTATAAGATAAGATGTATGTTCTTTCCCAAAAAGCTTTTCATAAATTTCTCTGGCTTCAATCAATAAAGGCTCAGCTTCTGATAGTCTTCCCAATGCTCGGTAAAAAGTTGCCAAATTATTGCATGATGCAGCGTATTCTTCATGTTCTTTTCCGTATAAATTCTCGACAAGTTCTTTAAACTCAATATATAATGGTTCTGCAAGCGAATAATTGCCTAATTCCTTATACAGTAGTGCAAGATTATTACATGCGGCAATATAATTTGCAGTAGATTTACCCTCAACTCTTTCTCTTATATTCAATTCTTTCACTCCATAAAATTCTGCCTGAGAAAATTGTTTTGCACTTTGATGCAAATCCATCATAACGCGAAGCAAACCAGCATAAACAGTATCATTCTCGCCATATGCTGATGTATATAACTCCAAAGCTTTCTCACCATAATTAATTGCAGAGTCAACTTTCTTTACTGTCTGGCTTTCAACACGAAGAGAATCAAAATAGCGCCAATCCTGACTGTATAAATTACAACCTAATGACGCTATCAATATTAAAATAAACAAGGACTTCATATTGCCTATCTTTTTTATTGCCAAAGATAAAGCATTATGATTTTAATTTCTAATTTTTCAGAATCTGACTTGTATGCTCCTCAGTATCAACCTTCTGAATTATTTCAGAAATCATTCCTTTCTCATCAATAACAAATGTTGTCCTATGAATTCCATCACTAACCCTTCCCATAAATTTCTTTGGACCCCAAACACCAAACTGATTCAGAATCACTTTATCCTCATCAGCAATAAGCGGAAATGGTAAATCAAATTTCTCAATAAATTTTTGATGAGATTTCTGACTGTCTTTACTAACACCAATAATAACATATCCCTGCTTCATCAAGCTATCATAGTTATCTCTTAAATTACAGGCCTGAGCAGAACAGCCCGGAGTGTTATCCTTTGGATAAAAGTATATAACAACCTTCTTCCCTTTAAAATCTTTAAGTGAAATAAGATTTCCGTTTTGGTCTTTCCCTGAAAATTCAGGGGCTTTATCTCCAATTTTTAATTGTGTCATGTTTTTATAGTTTTGATGCTTTTTTTTTATTGTTGATTTTACAATTATAACAAAAGAGGTATTATGATGTTCAAAGGGGTTATTTAAAAACCCTGAAGTTTCCAGCTTCGGGTTCGGTGCTTTTTCGTCGGAAGCTTCCAATTCCGGTTCGGGACTCTCTCATTGGAAGCTTCCAGTTCCGCTAGCGCTGAAGCTGGAAGTTCCTCACGCTAGAACTGGAAACTCCCGATAGGGATTTCCAGCTTCAGGTTTAATGCTCTTTTTCCGGAAGATCCCAACTTCGACTTCGCTCAGTACAGGCCGGTCGGGATGACGGGTGCATGGAACAACGGGATCCCTCCCTCACGGTCGGAATTACGCTCAAATCTCATTGGCACATTGGCATATTTGCACATTAACCTATACCCTTATACCCTTATACCCTTATACCCTTATACCCTTATACCCTTATACCCTCATAATACCTACAAACCTCCACAAACGGACACTCCCCACACTTTGGCTTACGTGCTACACAAATATATCTTCCGTGCAGTATCAGCAAATGGTGTGCTATTGAAACCTGATTTTCGGGAATGTATTTTAAAAGCTGTTTTTCTGTCTCAAATGGGGTTTTTGCATTGGCAGTAAGTCCTAATCTTGCAGAAACTCTGAAAACATGAGTATCAACAGCTAAAGTTGGCTTATTGTAAACTACAGAAGCTATAACATTGGCCGTTTTCCTACCTACTCCGGGTAACTTCATAAGCTCACTTACATCGTCCGGAACAATTCCTTTGAATTCTTCTGTCAGCTTTTTCGCCATTCCTAAAAGATTTTTTGCTTTGCTGTTAGGATATGAACAAGTTTTAATGTATTCAAAAACTTCATCCTGAGATGCAACCGCAAGTGCTTCTGCAATAGGAAATCTTTCAAAAAAAGGTGGAGTAATAATATTTACTCGCTTATCTGTGCATTGAGCAGACAAAATCACTGCAACAATCAACTGGTAAGGATCTTTATATCTCAATTCGGTTTCAGCAACCGGTTGGTTTTTGGAGAAATAATCCAGAATATATTTGAAACGCTGTGCTTTAGTCATATGTAGATATAATTTATAAAATCATAAATAAGAAATTCGTGCATTAATTTAAAAGTTCCACGCAAAATACGCAAAATATAAACGCAAAATATCACCAAACCAATTAACAAGATGTGTATTGTAAATTATTGTAATATATCAAAACCTGAATAATCATAGTCATAAGTCTTAGCGATTTTTGCATGTTTTTAACTTTGCGTATTTTGCGTGGATAAAAAAAGCGAATCAAATATAGCTATCCATTTCTTGCATTTCAAAATCATAATAAAAATCAACAAAACCAATTAAAAACATAAGATTTTTTATACATTAGCGAAAATTTTTCTAATACCATTTTTGCAAAAACCAAATTTATAAATCATGATAAATCAGCAACTTATAAATCCAAAAAGTATTGTTGTAATTGGCGGTTCAAACGACGTAACAAAACCGGGCGGTAAAATCCTCAAAAACATCATTGACGGTAATTTCAAAGGTGATGTTTATGTGACAAATTTGAAGGAAAGTGAAGTTCAAGGCATTAAAAGTTACAGCAATCCTGCTGATTTGCCGGAAGTTGATCTTGCTGTAATTGCAATTGCTGCACGATTTATACCTGAAACAGTTGAGCTGCTCACAAAACAAAAAAATACTCGTGCATTTATTATTCTTTCAGCAGGATTCAGTGAAGAGAGCGAAGAAGGCGCAAAACTTGAAAAACAAATTGTTGATACTATTAATAGTGTAAATGGCTCTCTTATTGGTCCAAACTGCGTTGGAATTCTTACGCCAAACCACCATAGCATTTTCACCTACCCTATTCCAAAGCTTACTGAAAAGGGTTGCGATTTTATTTCAGGCTCCGGAGCTACTGCATGCTTTATTATGGAAGCCGGAATTCCAAAAGGCCTGACATTCGCTAATGTTTTCTCAGTGGGCAACAGCGCCCAAATGGGAGTTGAGGAAGTTCTTAAATATTTAGATGAAAGTTTTGACCCTGAAAGAAGTTCCAGAGTTAAGTTGCTTTATATCGAGACTGTTGCTAAACCTCAAATGTTGCTAAAACATGCTTCATCTCTTATTCGCAAAGGGTGTAAAATTGCTGCAGTTAAAGCAGGTAGCTCAGATGCAGGCAGCCGCGCAGCGTCGTCGCATACAGGTGCACTTGCCAGTCCGGATGTAGCTGTAGATGCTCTTTTCCGCAAGGCAGGAATTGTTAGATGTTATGGTCGCGAAGACCTTATTGCCGTAGCTTCTGTTTTCCTACATCCTGAATTGAAAGGTAAAAATATTGCAATAATAACTCACGCAGGCGGTCCGGCGGTTATGCTTACCGACGCTTTATCAAATGGTGGAATGAATGTTCCTCATATCGACAATCCGGCAAGTAAAGAACTTCTCACTCATCTTTTCCCGGGTTCGTCAGTTGCAAATCCTATTGATTTTCTGGCAACGGGCAATGCGGAACAGCTAGGAAAAATTATTGATTTTGTAGATAATAAGTTTGATGAGATTGATGGGATGGCCGTAATATTCGGCACACCAGGATTATTCCCTGTTTTCGATGTTTATGATGTTCTGGATAAAAAAATGAAGGAATGTAAAAAACCTGTTTATCCTGTTTTGCCTAGTATTTTGACTGCAAAAGAGGAAATAAATGCATTTATTGAAAAAGGTAGAATAATTTTCCCCGACGAAGTTACACTAGGAAATGCACTGGCAAGAGTTTATCACACTCCTGCTCCAAGTCCTGAAAAAATAGAACTTCCGAAAGTTGACAAAGCAAAGATTCGCGAGATAATTGAAAGCTCAAAAGATGGATACCTTGAACCTAAAGCTATACAGGGCTTGCTGGATGCTGCCGGAATACCAAGAGCAGGCGAGGCTGTTGCAAGCAGACTGGAAGATGCTATTGATGCTGCTGAAAGATTAGGCTATCCTGTTGTAATGAAAGTAGTTGGACCCGTTCATAAATCTGATGTTGGTGGTGTTGTGTTAAATGTTAAGAACGCTGAAAGTGTTAAAGCTGAATTTGAAAGAATGATTAAAATCAAAGACACCACGGCCGTATTAATACAACCAATGCTTTCCGGCACTGAGCTTTTTGCGGGTGCAAAATATGAAGAAAAATTCGGACATATGATTCTATGCGGGATGGGCGGGATTTTTATTGAAGTTTTAAAAGATGTTTCAACACGCCTCTCTCCTATCAGCAATGATGATGCTTTGTCTATGATTCGCAATTTAAAGGGTTATAAAATTATTCAAGGCGTAAGAGGTCAAAAAGGGATTAATGAGAATATTTTCGCAGATGTCTTGGTAAGACTTTCCGCACTACTCAATGCAGCTCCTGAAATAATGGAAATGGATCTAAACCCATTGCTTGGAAAAGAAGATATGGTTGTGGCTGTAGATGCAAGGATTAGAGTAGGAAGTTAAAAGTTAAAAACTAAAAACTAAAAACTAAAAGTTAAAAACCCAAAACCTAATACCCGATACCCGATACCTAATACCTAATACCTAAAAAATGGACATAAAAATAATAGTACTAATTCTCTACGCCTTGATGATTGTTTTCATCGGCATAAAAGGCTTAAGAGCCACAAAATCTTTCAACGATTTCTTTCTTGGGGGCGGAAATGTTGGTCCCTGGATGAGTGCATTTTCATATGGCACCGCATATTTTAGTGCTGTTTTGTTTATTGGATTTGCCGGTAATATTGGTTGGAATTTTGGTTTTTCGGGATTATGGATAGCTTTATTTAATGCTTTAGTAGGCGTTTTGCTGGTTTGGTGGGTGATTGGCTGGAGAGTAAAAGAAGCTGCTGCAAAATATAATGTAACAACTCTTCCGGAATTTTTGCAAAAACGATACGATTCTAATCTGTTCAAACTGCTTGCTAGCATTGTAATCTTTGTGTTTATGATTCCATACACTGCTGCTGTATTTATGGGATTATCGTATTTATTTACTTCCAATTTTGAGATTGAATATTGGCATGCATTAGTGGCTATGGGTGTTTTTACATCTGTTTACCTTGTTTTGGGCGGTTATAAATCAATGGCCATGATTGATATGATATTCGGGATGATTATGGTTGTTAGCGTAATAATTCTTTTCTTTAGTACAGTAAAAGTTGGTGGTGGAATTCCTAAGATTGCTGCAGATCTGCAAGAAATCAACCCAAAGCTTATCAGCGCCATTGGCCCTCCGGGTTGGTGGTCTTTACTTGCTCTGGTTTTATTAACTAGTATGGCGCCTTTCGCAATGCCGCAACTTATGCAAAAGTTTTTTGCAATAAAAGACAAGAAAACTGTAAAACAAGGAATGTTTGCTTCAACAATATTTGCTATTATTATCGGAGGTGTTGCATATTTCATTGGTTCCACTTCTCAGGTATTTTTATCTCCGAAAAATACTCCTGCAGCTTTCAATGAAGCAGGTAAGCCTATTTATGATATTTTAATGCCTGAATTATTAGTAAATGTAGTTCCAACTTCTTTAAACGTCATAATATTATTGCTAATTCTATCTGCTTCAATGTCAACTCTGGCAGCTCTGGTGTTGGTTTCAAGCTCTACACTTGTCAAAGACTTTTATGGTGGATTTATAAATAAAAATGTTACCGATAAAAGACTTACCCTTCTAATGAGAATTATGAGTGCGGTTTTTATTTTCCTATCAATAGCTCTGGCATATTTAAATTTAGATCATATCGTTGCAATATTGGGAATTTCATGGGGCGCAATAGGGTCATTTTTCCTTGGGCCATTTATTTGGGGATTGTTAAGTAAGAATGTAAACAAAATCGGAGCAATCACTTCCGGAGTCGTAGGATTAGGCATTTGTCTATATTTATATATTGATGGAATGCCTTCTCCTCAAGCCGGTACTATTGGAATGTTCGTATCGCTAGGTTTGAATCCGGTAGTTAGTTTTGTTGTTAAGGCGATAGAACCTTTGACCTCAAAAATAGCTTCAAAGTTGAACTTAGTGGTTAGTTTTGTGGTGAGGATGGTGAGAGGGAAATAGGTTTCAGGTGTCGGGTGTCAGGTATTAGGTTGAGGATAATTTTCTTATATGACCTTATATGCCTTATATGGTTAAAAAAAGAATTCTGGGATGTAAGAAGGTTGAAGTTGAGGTTGAGGTTGAGTTTAAGATTAAGGTTGAAGTAATTAATACATATGTTATGAAAAGTAAATTAATATTCGGCTTATTGATTCTCATGTTTTGTGAGATTAGCTATGCTTTCTCAGAAGAGCCAGCGAATGACAATGAAGAAAAAAAACAGGAATCTGAATCTTTCTTTAAACTTAAAGGATTTGTAAAATCTGATTACTGGTATGATAGCCGTTCTGTTGTGGCTGCCAGAGAAGATCTTTTCTTGTTATATCCTAGAAATGAATTTCCAGATGTAAACGGATTCGATATCTACGGAGATCCTTCTTTCAATTTCTCAGCAATTACAAGTAGAATTGCAGGCGTTATTAAAGGTCCTGATGCATTTAACGCTAAAACATCAGGATTAATTGAAGCCGACTTTTCCGGTGTTACTAACGCCGACATAAATGGCTTCAGGCTTAGGCACGCATATATGAAACTAGAATGGGAGAAATTTGATCTACTTTTAGGTCAATGGTGGCATCCAATGTTTGCTACAGAAGCAGTGCCAACAGTCATTTCTCTTAACACCGGAGCCCCTTTTCAGCCATTTATCCGAAATCCACAAGTTAGTCTGACATACAAAGAAGGAACTCTTCGTATTCTTGCGGCAGCTATTGCGCAAAGAGATAATTCAAATGATGGCCCGATTGGTGTATCCCCTGATTATATAAGAAATAGTGGTATGCCAAATTTTCATTTGCAGATGTTTCATTTGAGAGAAAACACAACTGCAGGTATTGCTGCTGATTATAAATTATTAAGACCAAGGTTGGCCACAGACAGTTTGTATAAAACTGCTGCTAATATAGGCACATACGCTTTCATGGGCTATTTAAGATACCATAAAGATAAACTCGACATAAAAACAAAAGCTATATACGGGCAAAATTTAAGCGAACATCTAATGATGGGAGGCTATGCTGAAAGCACAGTCAATCCGATTGACAAATATGTTACTTATACTCCTCTAAACCATCTCTCAATGTGGTGGAATATTGTGTACGGTAAACAAATTCAATCAGGTTTATTTTTAGGATATTCCCGAAATTTTGGAGCTTCTGATTTTGTGGAAGGGAAGATTTATGGCAGAGGACACAACATTAAATACTTATATAGAGTCTCTCCTCATATTTCATTTATTTCAGGTAAAATGCAATTTTCCACAGAACTTGAATACACTGCTGCCGCTTATGGAACCCCAGACAACAGAGCAATTGTGCATGACACTAAAGAAGTTAGCAATATAAGACTACTATTTACAGCTTTTTACTTCTTTTAGAAATAAGATTATTCTTGGTTTGAGGCTGATTGTGTAATTTTGTTTTTCAAATCATCAAGTAATTGAAACATTCTTTTGAAAAACTGATACCTCTGTTTTTCAGCAACACCACTTATTAAAACAGATCGTTTTATCAAAGAATTCAGCCAAGCTGCTGTCTTCTCGTTATAAATGTCATTCATAGTCGACATTGTATAAAAACTAAAATGTGATAAATAAACAGCTTTAGTCTGGTCAAGATTTACTAATACACTATTATTTATAATTTGTATATCGCTATGATATAATTCGTAATTTTTTTCCGGCATACCTTCAGGAATCTTACCATCTTCATATTTAACAGTCTTTTCAGCCTTATCCTGTATATCTGCAATTAACTTATGAAGTCCATCACAAATTATTATCGCATCCTCAACGTTTTCAAACACTCCCGCTTCCCAGTAATACTCAATTTGTTTTATTGTACTATGAATAGTAAGGTCTGTCCAAATTTCTATTGATGGAATTTGTTTATAGAGTGAAATAATATTCTTAGTTACTTCAAATAACTCAGGGTCTATTAATTCGGGATTATATTTTGCCTTTTCAAGCTCAGGTATATTCATTATCGATTTCATCCAATAAAAAAGCTTAAAAGCGGCTGTTTCGGGATAATCATAATGATAGAAAACAGGTATATCGCTGCAAGCATATATAATATTACTGTTTTTGCAGTTAGCGATGGTCTTCATATCTGAAAGAATTCCTTTCATGTATTCCAAAAGATTTTCTTTCTGAGGCTCAATTAACTTATATCTAAATGTAACTAATCCAGTTTCTTTTCGGCTAAATGCATCAAATGATATATTAAAACTATCACATAGTGTAACAATTTCTTCAATAGTTAGCATTGTTTCCCCTCTCATTCTTCTGTATGCACTGTCATTGCTAATTTCTAGCAAATCTGACAATACCACTACAAGCGAAGTTTCCTTTGGTATCAAGTCATTTATCCTGTTCAGGAATTGAATTTGAATATCTTTTGGGTCAACAATTTTCATATATTATTTGCATTTTTTGCAAAAGTAACAGAAATTTTTATTGTTTTTCGCAAAAAACGAAGACTGAGGATTCTATTGTGTAAGTTTTTTTGAAACTAAGCGCTTTAAATCGTCAAATCTTTCTCGAAGATTACTAAACTTTTATTTGCAGGGTTAAAAGTCCGTTTTAATAAGACAAACTGCCGAAGTAATTTTGCCTCGTAAACCTTTAAAACAAAAAAAGATGAAAACAAAAACAAAAATTTTAGGAAAATTATTCGGTTTAACTCTTATTATGCTTTTTTCAACAGAAGCAGGGTTTTCTCAAAGAAAACAAAAAATCGCTGTTACAGGAATCGACTCAAAAGATCTGTCTATCGACAAAGAAGTTATTAGGAATATTGTATTACTTGAACTTGAAAAAACAAATGTATATGAAGTAATGGACAGATATGACCTTTCAAACATAATAAAAAAAGAAGGAATTCAAGTTGAAGATTGTTATGGAATGAATTGCCAAGTGATGGCAGGTAAATTATTGAACGCAGATAAAATGCTTACAGGAAGTGTTGAAAGATACGGTGGAAAAATAATTGTAATTTTTAGGCTGATTGATGTTAAAGGAGAAAAAATTGAAAAAACGGATGTTATGGAGTTTATCAATCAGCAAGATCAAATTCAAACAATGATGAGATTGTCAATTAATAATATTGTAGGAATTGAAAATGATAAATTATTGGTAGATTTACTTGTAAATTATGATCAGCCTATAATTACATCTAAAACCACTGTGAAATTAAGCGGTCCGAGAGTTGGAGCAACTCACTATTGGGGCAGACATGCAAACAGATTGCAAGCACCCTTAGCTCAAGGTGGTTTTGATATGTATGCTGTTAATAGTGTTATCGGATATCAGTTTGAACAACAATTCTTAAGTTCAGGTGATTTTCAGGCATTGCTTGAGTTTATCCCGGCGATTACCGGCATGGAGTCGGGAGTTGTGGTTCCTTCTGTAAGCACTTTACTTGGATTTAGGTTTAATAAATCAGGATTTGAAATAGGTTTAGGACCTGTTATTAGACTTACAAAAACTGCTTATGGATATTATGACGGAAATGGCAATTGGCAGCTAGCAAACACATTGCCATACGATAGTAATATTCAAACATTCAAAGGACTAGACTCAAGGGGTAAACTTGATGTATCAAGCGGTATGATATTCGCCCTTGGAAAAACTTTCAGGTCTGGATATCTTAATGTTCCGGTAAATGTGTATTACTCCCCAAACAAAGATGGTTCAATGATTGGATTAATGGTTGGTTTTAATGTGGCTAAAATTCCAAAATTTGATAGCAAATAATTTTTAGTTGATTGATGTTGTTTGCAGAGGTGAGTCGAAAGGCTCACCTCTTTTTATTCCTTCTCCTTCAAATACTTATCAAACCAATGCAAAGTTTCCCAATGCATGTGCAAAATAGATTCTCGAGCAACGTACCCATGACTCTCGTGAGGCAGCATTACAAGCCTTACTGTAGCTCCCAAGCCTCTTAGAGCATCATAATATCTTTCGCTCTGAACTGGAAATGTACCGGAATTGTTATCCTCAGCGCCATGAATAAGTAACAGAGGTGTTTTCATTTTATCTGCACTAGAAAATGGAGACATCCTATGATATAATTCAGGAGCTTGCCAAAATGTTCTTTCTTCCGACTGGAATCCGAAAGGAGTAAGAGTTCTGTTGTAAGCTCCACTTCTGGCTACGCCGGCAGCAAAAAGGTCGGAATGTGAAAGAAGATTGGCTGTCATAAATGCGCCATATGAATGCCCTGACACACCAACTTTCTTGGAGTCTGTAACACCCATCTCAACCAGTTTATCAATCGCAGCTTTCGCATTTGCAACAAGCTGCTCAATAAATGTATCGTTAGGTTCTGATTCTGTCTCTCCAACTATTGGGAATGATGCATTGTCAAGAATAGCATAACCCTGTGTAACCAACATTACTATAGAGCTTGCTCCTACCCTATTATATGTATAAGGCGACCCACTAACCTGGCCTGCTGCATCTGAACTAATAAACTCTCTCGGATAAGCCCAAAGAATTGTGGGCAAAGGATTATCCTTGCCTACAACAAAGCCTTCAGGCAAATATAAAGTACCTGATAATGAAACTCCATCTTCCCGCTGATATTGAATTAACTGTTTCTCAATCTGTCTCAACCGAGAAAAAGGTTCAGGATAATCAGATATACGCTTTATTGTTCCATCATAAATATTTCTCAGATAGAAGTTAGGATGTTCTTCCTGAGATTCCCTTCTTGTTATCACTAAACCTTTATCAGCATCCAATAAGTTTACAGAATATTCGTAATACGGTGCTTCGGATTGCCATAAACGCTCAATTTTGCCCGTTCTAAGATCATACCTGTCAATAAATGGCATATTTCCTTCGGGTGATGCTCCTTGCCCGGCAAGATAAAGCCTTCTGCTAGTATTGTCGAATTGAACTACTCTTTGTCCATATTTATTAATTATCGTCTGAATACTTCCGGGGTGATTATATCTATCCTCTGTGGAATAATCGAATATTGTAGATTTAGTAAAACTTTCATCGTTTGGATTAAAATAAGACACCAACATCCTTCGATCTTTCCTCCAAGATTCATTTATTATTGCAAAAATGGCTCTACCCCACAAAAAACCTGAAAATCTAAGTTTTAAACTTAAGCTCTTCTTCGGTTCAGATACAAAAGGAGCTTCAACAAAGAAAACCTGATCTCTGTACTCTGCTTCTATTGAAGGGTCCCCTTCATCCAATGCTTCAACCCAATAAAGTGTTGCAGGCTTATCTGATCTCCATGTAAATGATCGCGGACCTTTTCTTACGGCATCAAACCCCTGAGGAATATTATCAGATAATGGGATTTCAGCAATTACTTTAAGTGATTTTCCATTAACATCTAATATTTCAAACCTTTGAGGAAATCTTGAAAATGGAACTATATATGAATAAGGCTTCATTATATAATTTACCAATAAATATTTCCCATCAGGAGAAGTATTAAAATACCAAATTATACCGGGCTTCCCAATTTTTACAATTTTTCCATTCAAATCAACCTTACACAATTGAGATGATGCATAATAATCGAAAATTCTTTCATCATAAACATCCCTAATCAAATCCTGATATGTGCGAACAGCAGCTCTTCTTCCAATATTTTCCTGAACAACAGGTGCATCAGCCACCAAAGGTCTTTTAGGGGCAATTCCTCTGGTCTCAATTTTTGATAAAAAAATTATATTCTTATTATCATACAGCCATTCATATGCATTTCCCATTACATCGTTAACAACTGCCGAAGTAAGCTTCTTTGCATTAGCGGTTTTTATATCAGCTACCCATAGTTCAATACCATCTGCTATCGTATTAGTAAACGCAATTTTAGAAGCATCAGGCGACCACTGAACGTTTGTAATCTTTGGAGACAAAGGCAGACCGTTGACCATTAACAGATTTGTGCCATCAATATCTGCAAAAGATAATCCTGTGCTATATCTTGATCGACTTGGGCCGTTGGTTTTTGGATTTATTCTAATGCCAGCTAATCGTAACTCTTCCTCAGCCAAATCCTCAAGTGAAGTAAGTCCGGGATTTTCAAGGAATAATATCTTCTTTCCGTCTGGGCTTATTCGCATTGTAGGTGTAACAGGTGCATCAACCAAATCAATTATTTCCTGAGGAGGAAACATATATTTGCCTGTTTGCTGGGAAATTAGAACACCAAAATTTATTACAGCGATTAAGAAAATGATTGTCTTTCTCATTTTTGCGATTTATAGAATTTATACAATAAATGTTTTATCAGGACTAATAATAAACTCTTTCCTGTAAAATTAATATTTTTACGGCTGCAGTCTTGTTAAATAATTCTAATGCTCAATTGCCAAAATATTTTTGATAATTTTTTTTTATGAATAGGAATTTTACTATTTTGCAATGCGATTTCAACAAGCTGTAATTAGTTAAATATTAACACATAAACTCCACTAAATATGAAAGATACCCCCATCCCATTCGAAAAGGTAAACGAGCAAATTGATTTATTAAAACTATCAAGTGTTGGCAAAGCCTCTATCAGAGAAATTAAACGTCTGGTTGACAATATCGAGCAGGCTACCGGCACAAAATATATACGTATGGAGATGGGTATCCCCGGGCTACCACCCTGCCAGATTGGAGTTGACGCTGAAATTGAAGCATTAAAAAATGGAGTAGCGGCAATATATCCCGACATTGACGGTATTAAACCTTTAAAGACTGAAATATCGCGTTTTGTTAAGCTTTTTATGGATGCAGATGTAAATCCGGTTGGTTGTATTCCTACCGTTGGATCAATGCAAGGTAGCTTTGCGGCATTTACAACCCTTAGCAGAATGTATAAAGGAAAAGAAACTATTCTTTTTATTGATCCCGGATTTCCAGTACATAAAATGCAATGCAAGGTTTTAGGTGTTCCGTTTGAAAGTTTTGATGTATATAATTACAGAGGCGAAAAACTAAAAGCTAAGTTGGAAGAGCATCTTTCAAAAGGCAATATTGCCGGATTGTTATATTCAAACCCTAATAATCCAAGCTGGATCTGCTTCACTGAAACAGAGTTGAAAATAATTGGAGAATTGGCAACCAAGTATAATGTGGTCGTAATGGAAGACCTTGCATATTTTGCGATGGATTTCAGAATCGACCTTTCAAAACCGGGAGTACCCCCATTTCAACCATCAGTAACCAAATATACCGACAATTACATACTTTTCATTTCAAGCTCAAAGGTTTTCAGTTATGCCGGACAAAGAATCGGGATGATGGTATTGTCGGATAAGCTTTTTGAAACAAAAGCCCCTGACCTTCTCAGGTATTATGGCTCAGACCTTTTTGGTAGAGCAATGATTTTCGGAACTGTATATGCATTAAGTTCCGGAACCAGCCATTCAGCCCAATATGCTCTGGCAGCAATGCTGAAAGCAATAAACGACGGCGAGTATGACTTTCTGAGTGCTGTAAAAGACTATGGTGAAAAAGCCAAAATCATGAAAAAATTATTTCTAGACAATGGCTTTAGTCTTGTTTATGACAAAGATGAAGACCTCCCACTTGCAGACGGCTTTTATTTCACTATATCTTATCCCGGATTTACTGGCGAAGAACTTATTGAAAAGCTAATCTATTACGGTATAAGCGCAATATCGCTGGCAATAACAGGCAGCGAAAGACTTGAAGGACTGAGAGCTTGTGTTTCTCTTGTAAGCAGAGAACAATTTCCAGATTTAGAATACCGATTGAAAAAGTTTAATGAGCATTTTGGGGGAAAATAGGCATTAAAATATAGGTTTGATCAAAACTATCATACCGACTGCTAGTGGAATTCCCATAGTTTTAAAGCCTTTTGACAAGCTATTCAAAGCCTATGTAAAAGGTGAATCGATTTTTTTCATTTTTCAAAGCTACTTTCTTTGTAACTTTACGGAACTTTCAATGGCAAAAAGATGATTTATCGTAGAAATTTCGTAAATATCTCGGGAATATGCAAAAATTTTGCAATATCCTTTTTATTACTTATTGCGACAACATGGTCTTATTCTCAAGATTATGTGAGAGGAAAGATTATTTTCAAGCTAATTGAAGAGGATTCTGTTCTGAAAAATGAGGAGAAACAAGGAATTATTGTTGTTCAGGAATATCTTAAGCAAATTGATTATAAAATTGACAGAAAATTCCCGTCACACAATTCTCCATCTTACAAGTATAACTCAAATGGACAGAAACTTGTTGATTTAAGTTTGATACATGAATTAATTGTTGATGAAAATGAAGATTTAGATTACATTATCCAATTATTGTATCAAAGCGGAGTTGTAGAATACGCTGAGAAATATTACATTCCTGAGCTTTTTTCATACACTCCCAACGACCCACTTGCACCAAGTCAATATTATTTGAACAACATTCAGGCATACTTAGCATGGGGCATTACAAGAGGAGATACAAACCAGATTATAGCGATTATTGATACAGGTACAGATTTGACGCATCCCGATTTAATCAACAGCATCAAATATAATTACAATGATCCTATCAACGGCTATGATTCTGACAACGATGGATATATTGACAATTTTCAAGGGTGGGACCTTGGAGAAGGAGATAATAACCCTCAATACAACGCCAATTCACATGGAGTGCTTGTATGTGGATATGCAGGCGCAACCGCTGATAATAATACCGGCATTGCCGGAGTTGGTTTCAATTCAAAAATACTTCCAGTTAAAATTGACAATGAATCCGGAAGGCTTACAATGGCATACGAGGGCATTGTTTATGCAGCAGATAGAGGCGCTACGGTTATGAATCTTTCGTGGGGAGGAGTTTTAGGTGCAGGGCAATTTGGACAAGATATTATTAATTATGCTGCTATAAACAGAGATATTGTTGTTATTGCTGCTGCAGGTAATTCAAACAATCAAATACCAATATATCCTGCGGCATATAATAATACAATAAGCGTAGCTGCAACCGACATCAATGATGTAAAATGGTCGGGCTCTAGCTATGGAATAACAATTGACATCTCAGCGCCGGGAACAGGGGGGCTTACTACATGGCCAAACTCCAGTTATAATCCGGGCTCAGGAACTTCTTTCGCTGCACCAATTGTTGCAGGAGCTGCTGCATTATTACGAAGTCATTTCCCAAATTATAATGCAAAACAAATCGCTGCACAATTAAAAGTTACAGCAGACAACATATATGATATTTCAGAAAATAATAGTTTTCAAGGGCTTTTAGGAACGGGCAGATTAAATATTTTCAGAGCACTTACAGAAACAGATAACCCATACATTGAATTAATAGCACTTGAACACACAGAAGAATTTTACTCGAAGATACAGCCCGGAGAAACAGTAAATCTTTCAGCATTTTTTAGAAATATCCTTTCTACTGTTGATAATGTAACTGCCATTTTGCAAACAAATTCTCAATATATTGACATTATAACCCAAGAAATAAACCTCGGCACAGCTCCAAATAATGAAATAATAAACAATCTTGAAAATCCATTTGTTATAAAGCTACTTAACAATTACCCCCCAAGCAATAAAGCCGATTTTATTATAACCTTTTATAATAACGGTGAATACGCAGGCAGAGAAACTTTTTCTATTGTTTTCAACATAGATTATATAAATATTTTCCCGAATACAATTAGCACAACAGTTACATCAAAAGGAACAATAGGATATAATTACCCTAATTTTAATCAAGGATTAGGCTTAAAGTATAGTTTATATAACAGATCGCTAATTAAATGTGCTGGTTTAATTATAGGAAACTCAACATCCAAAGTAGTAGATAATATTTATGGAGCAACTGAAGGAACATTTAATCAGTTTTTTAAATCAATAACGAATGCTGAATTTATTAATGATCCTGAGAATTCTCACCTTGAAATAAGGGGGAGCTTTAATGATGATAATGCCGGTGCATTTAAAATGAACTTAAAGATTGACTACACCATAAAGGCATGGGATGAAGCGCCCGACAATAAATATTTAATTTTGGAATATGATATTATAAATAACAGCGGAGAGCAATACTCATCATTATATACCGGATTTTTTGCCGACTGGATAATACAGGATAATAAGTCTCACAGAGCTTCTTTTGATATTGACAATAACTTGGGGTATGCATACTCAACTTCAGGTGGATATTATACAGGTATTAGCCTCTTATCTGATTATGCACCTAAACATTACGCCTTTGATAATCAAGGCTATGGTGGAAGTTTGAAAATATCGGATGGTTTTACAAGTTTTGAAAAATATACAGCCTTAAAATCTAATCGCAACTCAGCAGGGCTCTTCGATACAAATAATGATATCAGTACTTTATTGGGAAGTGGTCCATTTATTTTAAACCATAATGATACACTTAAAATCGCATTTGCTTTACTAGTTGGAGACCATTTAACTGACCTGAAGCAAAGTGCTATAAGCGCAAAAGCAAAATACACAGGCAATACAGACGATGACGATGATGATGACGATGACGATGATAACTATGTTTCTGAGACAAATTCACAAAATCCATACAAGATTATAATAAACAGAAATCCTTTCGCCTCGAATATATTCAGCTTTGATTTCCTTGTTTATAACCAAATTACCCTTGGAATAACAATTACTGATATTCACGGAAGCCTAGTTTATAAAAGCAATCCGGAACTACTAAATATTGGGAATTATTCTTTTAACGTTGATGCTTCCAAATGGTCGCAAGGCACATACCTGATGCAACTTTATACCGGAGAAAACGTACAAACCATTAAGATTATTAAGCTTTGACATTCTAAACAAAATTTGTAAATGGACTATTTTGAATTTATTCCTCAAAAACTCATAGATTTTTTGTTAGTTACTCTTTACTCTCTGATTATAGGTATGACTGTAAGAAGGCTATATTCAGAGAAAGAAGGCACAATCGAAAAACTATTTGGTTCAGACAGAACACTCACATTCATTGGAATTTTGGGTTACATTCTTTTTATGGCCAATCCTGAAACTCTTGTTCCATATCTAGGAGGAGGATTGATTGTTTCAATTTTTCTTGGGATATATTATTATCGAAAGACTCAAGACAAGGAAAATTTTGGTTTCACAACATTAATAGTAGCTCTGATTACTTATTGCATTCCTTTACTAGTTTTAACCCAACCACCATGGTTTACAATTCTTGTGGTTGTTACCGTTTTATTTTTCACTGAATCGAAAAAGTCATTTGTTGAAATATCGAGAAAATTTGACAAAGATGAGTTTATTACTCTAGCAAAGTTTTTGGCAATTGCAGGAGTGATTCTTCCTATTATTCCGATTGAATCTATAGTACCTTTTCTAGAAATAACGCCATTTAATATTTGGATTGCCGTTGTAGTAATTTCGGGTATTTCATACTTCAGTTATTTATTAAGAAAATTTGTTTTTATTAATTCAGGAATCACAGTCTCTGCATTGCTAGGCGGGTTATACAGCAGCACTGCAACAACTATAATTCTTGCAAAAAAAGGCAGAGATGCCGACAATAATGCAACTCCATTTGCAATTGGGATTATCCTATCTATGGCAATGATGTACTTTAGGATACTAATTCTAATGTTTATCTTCAACAGAGCTTTGGCAACACATCTTATGCCTTACTTTATTATTATGATATTTGTTTCAATTGCTGCTGCCGGACTTATCTATTTCAGAAATAAAAGGTTTAAAAATGTAATAGAATCAGGCATTGGAGTCGACAAGAACCCACTCGAATTTAAAGTTGCTCTTATTTTTACTTTGCTGTTTGTCTCGTTTTCTTTTATAACATATTTCGTAATTGAATGGTTTGGTATCCAGGGGTTAAATATATTATCTTGGATTGTTGGTGTGTCGGATATTGACCCGTTTTTATTAAACCTTTTTCAAGGAAAGTTTAACGTAGATTTAAATCTTATTGCTCTTTCAACTATGCAATCGGTGATAAGTAATAACATCATAAAAACAATTTATGCATCTGTTATTGCCGGCCCAAATCTTAGAAAAAACGTGGTTATTGGAATGCTAATAATTATAGTTGCTAATGTTGTTTTGCTTTTCTTCTTGTTATAACTAATCCTGAATATGGAAAAAACCGGTAAAGCATTTATTATAATTATTCTGGTGGTAGTTTTGGCCATTGCAGGTATTTGGTATGCTTTACTTGAATTGCAGAAAAGGTCATTCGACTCTTCTATTGATATGTATAGCTTTGTCGCCTCAGACGCAGCCGTAATTATTCACATTAAAGAAACAGACAATATACTTAATGAATTATTTGCAAATGATTTTTTCGCTGAACCCGCTATCAAATCGATTTTAGGGCAAATACCTGACTATTTTCATTCAGGCATAGATTCATTAAAAATATTAAAACCAAATCTTTATAATGAAATTATTGCGAGCCAATGTCTCATTTCAATTCATCATAGACAAGAAAAACAACATTACTTGTTTCAATTCAGATTTAGTAAGAGGATTGACTTTGAGAGCATTAGTCAAGCATTAGAAATATTATTAAAATCTAAAAAAACAGAATCACTTATTTTTCTTGACAGCGAAATAATCACATCAGAACCAAACAACAGCGAAGAAAAAATAAGCTGGACATACTTCAAAGGAAGCCTTTTAATAAGCAAAAACAAACAAATCATTGAGCAAAGTATAACAAACTTCTCTACTGAAAGAAGCATTGACAAAGATGAGGAGTTTAAAAAAATTCGTAGAACCGCAGGCATTCAAAATAATAACATTTTTATTGATTATAGAAAGTTAAGTTCTTATGACAATGATGCTTTTAAAGAAAGGACATTGCCGTTGGGAGTATTTTCAAATATTGCAAACTGGGGTGCTTATGATATAATCTCTTTAGATAATCAAATAATGCTAAATGGGTATCTGTCCCAAAGTGTTTCGGGCAACTGCTTTTTATCTTCAATACAAAATCAAGCATCTTTTGATGAAGGGGTTTTTAGCATTATCCCTGAGGGAACAATATTATTGAATGTGGTCGGAATAAAGAATATGGCTTCTATGACTGAGAAGCTTAAGTCATATTTTTCCGGCAGCGATTATTACTTTGATTATTTGAAAAATGTAAGTATTCACGATGATAAGTATTCTATAAAAAGTTCTGAAATTCAAAACTATATTGATGGTTTTCTAGCTTTAGGACTGGTTAGTAGAAATATTAATGAAAACTTCTGGTTCTCAATCATTAAAATTAAAAATTCTGATGATTTTGTTGATTCTATTCTGACTGAAAGAACAAATCTTCAAATTACACAAGAGAATATTGATTATACTGATATTAATAATGACTCAGGCACTTCAATTTACAGCCTTTCAGAAGATAATATGCTTTTACAAGTAATCTCAGGCGGATTATTATCAATGAGTTTCGAGTATGTAGCAATAAATGACAGTTTGTTAATTGCAACTAATGACAGCACAGGCCTTATTTATATCTTAAATTCAATTAAACAGCAAAAAAGCATAAAAACTCAGCCAAATTTCTCGTCTTCTCTTAATTCATTTCATAAGAATTCAAATTATTTCTTCTATTCTGCTTTCCCTGAAGGATTTGATAAAGAAACACTATCAAGTAATGCTTTTGATTTCTTAAACAAAAATAAAGATGAACTTTCGGCTTATGGAAACGTTGGCATAGAAATACTTCAGCATAGAGATGGCTTATTTTATAATGTTATTTCCATTACAGGGAAAAATGAATATAAAAAACCAAAATCGGGATACTGGGAACTTAAACTTGATACAATTATTCACAAAGGACCCTATTTAGTTAATAATCATATTGATGGAAGCAAGGAAATTATTTTACAAGACAAACTTAACAACCTTTATTTAATTAACGATCAAGGTGTTATTCTTTGGAAACAAAAGATATCAGGACCTATAATGTCGGATATTATACAGGTAGATATTTACAAAAACAACCGGTACCAATATATTTTTAATACAAGAAATTTCATACACCTTTTAGATCGCAACGGACAATATGTTAGTGGATATCCGATAAGATTAAAGAATACAGCCTCAGCAGGACTAGCTGTTTTTGATTATGATAACAATAAAAATTATAGAATAATTATACCTGCAGAAAACAAGAGGATTTACAATTTCAATATAACAGGTAGGTCAATAGATGGGTGGACAGAAATAAAAACAAATGATACGGTTTTAACTTCGCTACAACATTTAAAAATTGACGGAAAAGATTACATTTTCGTTAAAGATAAATCCGGTAATATTTATGCATCCGACAGAAGAGGAATAAGTAGAATAAATATTCCCAAAAATATAGTCACATCTTCAAAGTCAAATATTTATTTAGGATATGATAATGAGACACCTTTTTTTATTACGTCGAGAATTAATGGGGAAATAATAAGGATTTATTTAAATGATAAGACTGAAGTTTCATCTTTTATAAAATTATCCAACAATCATTGCTTTACATTTAGTAATTTCAGGAATCACGACGAAAAAGACATAATATTTTTAGATAATGGGAATTTGTACGTTTTCGATATTAAGGGAGAAGAATATATAAATAAGCAAATATCAACATCCAAAAACATTGTTTTGGGAAATATAATAACCATAGATGAAGAGAATTACATACAAATTGTTGATATAGATAACAGCCAGGTTGTTCTGATTAACAAAAATGGCTATATAGAAAATGACTATAGTTTTGAGAGTGATAGTCAGATTATACTAGAAGATTATAAGATAGAGAATAAAATTAAAATTATTTCAGCACACAAGAATTATCTCAAAGTATATGAAAAATAATTCTAAAACTTGAGTGATTTTTAATAATTTTGCTAGGCAACTTACTATTTATTTGTTTTTCGCATAAGAAACTCACAACACAAAATACGATTATGAAAGCAATCAAATTAAAAGGAATAGTAAAAAAACTAATTGTTTTTATTTTACTAATTCCGTTTTGGAGTGGCTGTGATTACAGCTATTTAGATATGGAAGAACTTCCTGAATATGAATATTCATCAGAGTGGATACTTCCACTTTTAAAGTCAAAAATGAACATTAACAGCTTGTTCATCGACAGCGAAGACCAAACAGTATTCATTGACAATGACGACTTAGTATGGCTTATATACCAAGGAGAATTATATTCTGTTACCGGAGGAGAAGAATACAGCATTTCAAATCAGTCATTCAATTATGATTTAACTTTTAATGGAGCAAATAGAAGTAAAGCTACCTTTTTCCAACAAATATCTTTTAATCCACAGGAAGATGAAGATATTAGAAAGATAATCTTCACAAGTGGCCTGATGAATTTCTCGGCTCTTGCGCCACAACTTGTATTAGAAGGAGTTCAATTACAATTTGACATTACTATCTTAAACTCGGATGACGGCACTGGAAATCCTATTTCTTTTACCACTCAACTCGCTCAATCAGCACAAGTAAACCTTGCTAACAAAACATTGAATTTTGCTGTAAATCAAACACTTACAGTTCAGGTGGAAGTTACAGTAATTTCAGGAGCGCCCTCAAGCCCACCATATACAATAAATATATCACAGAGCTTTTCTAACCTTGATTATTTTGAACTGCAGGGCTATATGAAGCAAAGATCATTTTCTTTAGGCAGTGATGATGTTGATCTTGGATTTTTCAAGAATGTTGTAGATGGTGAAATATTTTTCGAAGATCCTACTATTGAATTAGAAGCAGAAAACTCATATGGTATTCCTATCGACATTCATTTTGATGCATTTTTTTCATCATATGACGAGAATAAGGTTGATGTAACAGGGAATCCTATCCCTGACAATCCATGGAGAATTAATGCTCCAACAATTATGAATGCAGGTACTGTTGTCAAAACTGAATATGAAATTAATAAGACAAATTCTAATATTCATGATGTAATTGCTATTATGCCAAAGACTGTATCTTATGATATTAGAGGAGAAACAAACCCCGATGGGAATACACAACTAAACCATGTTAGAAAAAACAGTCAGTTCAGAGTTGGGGTAACAGTTAATCTTCCACTTCATGGCTGGTTAAGGCTTGCAGGATTTAGAGACACTATGGACTTTGCATTACCAGAAGTTGACAACATTGAATATCTTGAACTTGTAATTAACACTGTTAACAGCATTCCTGTAACATCTTTCCTGCAAATGGATGCATTTGATGCAGATTATAATTTCCTAAAAACAATATTAAGAGGTGATCAGGCTTTGATTTTAGCGGCAGAAGTTGATTTTGACGGAAATGTTTTAAGTGAGAAAAAATCAACAACTTCAATTAGAATTGAAAAAGAGGAATTAGAAGAGATTAAAAATGTGGCACATCTTGTTTTCAGAGCCAAAGTAACATCTTATGGCGACGGCCAAAGAAACATTAAAATATTCTCTCATAATGAATTAAATGTTTATGTGGGAGTTAAAGCCGGCATAAAGCAAGTAATTAATTTTGGAAGTGAAGAGTAAAAATTAGTTGAATATTCTGACAGAAAAATAAAAGTTATGACAACACACAATTCATATAAAATCCAATTCCGTTTTATTGTTTCATTTGTATTACTGTTGTTATTTGCAGCACAATCAAATGGACAGCAATACAATACTATTTATTGGATGCAAGGAATTCCACAATACGTTTATAGTAACCCAGCCCACCAAACTGATGCAAACTGGTATATAGGCATGCCCGGTACATCTAGCATATACGGTGGATTCGGCAATTCAGGTTTCAAAATATCAGATTTACTTAGAATGGATGAAAACAATAATCCATATTGGGACGAACCAAATTTTCTCTCAAAGCTTAAAAATAAAAATTTGGTATACGCCGACGCACAAATTGAAGCATTAGCATTTGGTTTCAGGTTTAAAGAAAAGAACTATTTCCACTTTAACTTTTCAGAAAAAATTTCAGCCCAAATGGGTTACCCTAAAGACTTTTTCTTATTAGCACTTGAGGGAAATAATTATTTCGTTGAAAACACCGATCATGGAGATGCAAATTTTAAAGGTCTGGGATTGAATATTATGCACTACAGTGAAGCAGGCTTAGGGTATTCAAGAATTTTGAATGATAAGATTAACATTGGAGGAAAAGTAAAGATTTTGTTCGGACATGCAAATGCATACATGAAGTCGAATGATTTTAGATTCAACACAAATCCTGAAACATTTGCTCTAACATTATACACAGACGCAACTATTAACACATCTTTACCAATGGAAATAGGCCCAATAGAATTGGGAGGCGATGATGATGAAAATGAAAGTGAGAATGGAGATGAATTTGTTTTTGATCCGGTTGAATATCTGGTAAATTTTAGCAATTTTGGACTTGCCGGTGATCTTGGAATCATTTATCATTATGATGAGAAAATAACACTAGCTTTAAGTGTTATTGATCTTGGTTTTATTGGCTGGAAATCAAACGTTGAAAACCAAAGAGTTACAGGAGAGGTTATGTATGATGGAATTGATATCGGCAACTTGTTTGCACTAGCCGGATTTGTAGAACCAATTGATGACAATGGAGATGAGCCAGTTGATCCTATTGATCAGGCATTGGAGAACCTTGACATTGAATACTCTCAAAACTCATATTCAATTTTTATGTCACCTAAAATTTTTCTTTCAGCAAAATATATTTTAACTGAAAAACACAATTTTAGTTTTTTAGCCAGAGGCAATTTTTTTGAAAGTAAATTATATCCTGCATTTACATTAGCATATAATATTCAGCCAATAAAACCGGTTGGATTTACACTCGCATACAGTTACATGAATTATAATTATATGAACATTGGGTTTGGAATGCATCTTAACCTTTATCCATTTCAACTATATTTAGTAGCCGACAATATTTTTCCTGCATTGCAACCACATACAGTTCAAACAGCAAATATTCATTTTGGCATAAACTGGGTATTTGGATACCGTAAAAAAACAGACCCAGGAAAGCCATTCCATGGCTGGTCATTCTAAAATAACCATTTTATATGGAAATAAGTTATATCGGAGAGCATCTTCTTCCTGGCATTGCAGGCAAAAGCTTTATCTTTGTTGCGTTTTTAAGTGCAATATTATCTGTAGTTTTCTACATTTTTGCTTCAAGAAATAAATCAGGTTTAAATAAGTGGGACAAACGTGCTGATTATGTTTTTGTATTACATAGTCTTTCTCTATTATTCTCAGGAGCTCTTTTAATGTTTTTACTGCTCAACAGATACTACGAATATAAATATGTATGGATTCATGCAGAAAACAATCTCGGGGCGGAATATCTTATTGCAGGCTTCTGGGCAGGACAGGAAGGAAGTCTTCTTTTCTGGACTATTTGTCAGGCTATTTTCGGATTTCTCATAATACGCTTTGAAGGTAATTTCAAAAATGAAGTTATGCTTGTGCTAAGTTTATCTCAAGTATTTATGATTTCTATGATACTTGGAATTTCTATTGGCGGGTTTGATATTGGGATGAGCCCTTTTTTATTGTTGAGAGAAGCCTCAGAAAATATTGGCAATCCGTTTTTTTCAAATCCTGAATATTTAAAACTAATTACAGATGGAAACGGATTAAATCCTTTGCTAAGAAACTTTTGGATGATGTCGCACCCACCTGTTTTATTTATTGGTTTTGCAGCTGCATTATTACCTTTTGCTTATGCAATAGCAGGAATGTGGAAAAAACATTATCACGAATGGATAAGGCCTGCCCTACCCTGGACTTTATCTGCTATTTTGTTTCTTGGGGCCGGGTTAATACTTGGCGGTGTTTGGGCATACGAATCCCTCACATTTGGAGGTTTTTGGGCGTGGGACCCAGTGGAAAATGCTTCTCTTGTACCATGGTTAATTCTGTTAGTGTCTCTACATCTTATGGTTATTGCTAAAAAGAACAAGAATACTTATTTACCAGTATTTATTTTTACAATACTTTCATTTGTGTTTGTGATTTATTCCACTTTCCTTACCAGAAGTGGCATTCTCGCGGAAACATCTGTGCACTCTTTCGGAAATGACGGCATGGGATTGCACATTCTTATTTACATTTTGTCTTTTATAGCTTTTGCGGCTTTTTTCTTATTGAAAAACATAGGGAAATTGCCATCAGATGCAAATAAGGACCTGTTTTCAAAAGAATTCTGGCTGTTCATAGCTTCACTTATTATCGTACTTGCTGCTTTTCAAATAATATTTACAACTTCATTACCTGTTATAAACAAAATCTCAGGCGCTAATTTTGCTCCACCTACTGATGTTGTAGCTCATTATAACAAATGGCAAACACCCTTTGCAATTATTGTTGCGTTAATGCTCGGAATAGGGAATTATCTAAAATGGGGTAAGAACAAAATCAAAGAATTCTTTAAATCTTCCTGGTTTGCAATTATAATTTCAGCTACAGCACTAATTATTACTCTCATTTTCTATCCTATTAATAACATCTTATATCAAATAATGCTATTGTTTGCTTATTATGCATTGTTTAGTTCGTTAGATAATATCTTCAGATTTAAACAATTACATATTTCAACCGGAGCAGCAATAAGTCATTTGGGATTTGCTTTGTTTTTGGCTGCAATTATCTTAACATTTTCGAAAAAGGAAGTTATCAGCAAAAATACAAGTGGGTTTTCGTTAGGAGGAAATTTCTCCGAACAAGAGAATCTGCTTTTAATAAAAGATGAAATTCTTCCAATGGGAAATTATTATCTGGTATACAAAAACAAAGAGATTAAGGGTGAAAGAATTATTTATACAATTGACTTCCTGAAAAAAAACAAAGAAGGAAACTATTACAAAGCATTCTCAAGTTACCCATCTATTTTGATAAATGAAAAAATGGGTAATGTATTTGAGCCTTATTCCAAGATTTATCTTTTTAAAGACATTTTTACATACGTAACATTTGCCGAAGTTGAAAAAGATAAAAACAGGGAATCATTAGAACTTATAAATAAATCAGAAATAGCACTAAAAGACACTATTCTGGTAAATAATAATAAGCTTGTATTTGTGGAGATTAAAACAAGTATTGATGAAAATACAGCAACTAATAATATTATTGTAACTGCACATTTAAGCCTAATAACTCATTTCGGACAGATTTATAACCTATCTCCCAAATATCAAATTATAAATGGAGATGTGGTTTATCAAGATGACTTAGCAAAAGACTTGGGAATAGTAGTAAGGTTATCGAGTATTTCTGAAAAACCTTACCACATTCACATAGAAGTTCTACAAGAAAGAGAAGAGTTTATAATTGTTAAAACAATACTATTTCCATTCATAAATATTCTGTGGCTAAGCCTTATAATAATGCTTAGCGGTATTTTTGTTGCTATGAGAAAAAGGTGGAAACAATACAAAAATATTAATCAATGACAAAAGCCATTGATAATATTATAATTATTGGCGCAGGAAATGTAGCAACACATTTAGCAAGAGCTCTATTGCAAAGCAATAAAAAAATTATTCAGGTAATTAGCAAATCTGTAACCTCAGCTCAAACATTAGGAGAGATATGTAACTGCCAATTTACCTCAAAAATTCATGAAGTTTCTGACAATGCAGACCTTTACTTGATTGCCGTACCAGATGATTCTATTAAGGAGATAGCTGAAATATTTCCTTTCAAAAACAAACTTCTTGCTCATACAAGTGGCAGTGTATCCATGGATGTTCTAAAAGAAATAACAGTTAATTACGGAGTGTTTTACCCATTGCAAACATTTACTAAGAATATTTCATTGGAATATGAAAATATTCCATTCTGCATTGAAGCCAGTACAAATGAAAATACTGAGTTATTAATTCAACTCGCAAGTGGGATAAGCAAAAATATATACAAAATTGACTTTAAACAAAGAAGACAATTGCATCTTGCTGCTGTATTCGCTTGTAATTTCTCAAACCATATGTATAGTATCGCTGAAGATATCTTATCTCATGAAGAAATACCATTTGATATTCTCAAGCCACTAATCCAGGAAACTGCAAGAAAAATCGAATCCCTCTCTCCTAAGATGGCTCAAACAGGACCTGCAGTTAGAAATGATAAATTAACAATAACTAAACATTTAGATAAACTTAAAAGCTTTGAGGATTATCAAAAAATTTATACTTTTATGACCCAAAGCATTCAAAAGGAACAAAAAAGAAAATAAATTCAGGCATCAGTCTATGACCAACTATAAAAAATTGCTATTATCGATTAAAACGTTTATATTTGACGTTGATGGAGTAATGACTGATGGAATTGTTATTTTAAGCCCTGATGGCGATATGCTCAGGACAATGAACGTAAAAGATGGATATGCTCTTCAGCTTGCAGTAAAAAAAGGATACAGAATAATTATAATTACAGGTGGACGATCAGAGTTGGTAAAGAATAGATTTACTGCATTAGGAGTTGAGAATGTTTATATTGGTGTAAATAATAAGCTCGAGCTCTTTCACGAATTAGTTAAAGAGCTCAATTTAAATAAAGACTCTATCTTATATATGGGAGATGACATTCCTGATTATAAGATTATGAGAGAAGTTGGAGTAGCAGCTTGTCCGGCTGATGCAGCAGAAGAAATAAAAAAAATATGCCAATATATTTCTCTTTATGATGGAGGAAAGGGCTGTGTTAGAGACGTTTTAGAGCAAGTTATGAAGGTACACAATACTTGGTTTGATGAAGATGGGTTTTCATGGTAATAAAATTTGAATAATATGTTAGCTTACCTTAAGCTTTTTAGATGGCAAAATCTTTTAATCCTTATTCTTATACAAGGGTTATTCAGGTATTGCGTAGTTAAGCCATTGCTTTTAATGTTCGACTATGATCTTGCACTTTCAGATATTGATTTTGGCATATTAGTATTGGCTACTGTTATAACAAGCGCTGCAGGATATGCAATTAATGATTACTTTGACATTAAAACTGACAGAATCAATAAACCCCATAAAATTATACTCGGAAAAGCACTTTCCAGGCGTGCAGCCATCTCTTCACATATAGTTCTCAATATAATAGCTATTTTACTAGGATTCTATCTATCCTATAAAGTTGGAAATTGGTCACTATCATTTATTTTTATTGCAATTATTATTATTTTGTGGCTTTATTCTATAAGGTATAAAAGAAAGTACTTTATTGGAAATTTCATGATTAGTATTTTGGCAGCATTTGTAATTGCCATTGTTTGGATTTTTGAATATAATGCACTTGCCAATTTTAGTGAAGTTCCAATTAATGTTAATGTATTGGTTGTTGATGATTTTGTGAAAATATTTGCGTTGTTTGCATTCCTTACTACACTTCTTAGGGAAATCATTAAGGATATCGAAGATATTAAGGGAGACGCTAAAACAGGATGTAGAACAATTCCTATTGTTTCAGGAGTAAGAACTTGTAAAAATTTACTTATATTCCTTGCAATTGTAATAATTGCCTTTACCGGATATTTTCAATTAGTAATGCTTGATTTTGAATTATTTGGATCTCAATATCAGTTTAATTTGCTATTTGCATACGTATTATTAACTGTGCAGATACCGCTTATATTGCTAATCAATAAGGTCCATATTGCAAAAGAAAAAACTGACTACCAAGTACTTAGCAGATTGGCTAAGTTTATTATGATAACCGGTATCTTTTCAATGTTTCTGTTGTATTTCTATTTAACCTAGTAATGCATTTTTTTGAAGTTTTAAAAGATTTTGATATAATTCTTGGCTCAAGGTCGCCAAGAAGGAAATGGCTTTTGGAAGAATCAGGTATTCCTTTCAGAGTTTTGGTAAAGGAAACCAATGAAGATTTTTGTAATAATCGAAGGCCGGATGAAATTGTAATCTCACTCAGTAAGTCGAAAGCTGAAATGTTTGCCAAAGAATTGGAAAATGACAAAACCATTGTTATTACTGCTGATACAATTGTAGTAATTGATGGAAAAATCATTAATAAGCCCGGCAATGAACAAGAAGCAATCGAGATGCTGAAATACTTATCTGGAAGAACTCACGAAGTGTTCACCGGAGTTTGCATTATTGGGAACAATTTTCATAAAGAGTTTTACGACAGGTCTCTTGTCAGGTTTATGCCATTCGAAGAAGAAGAAATTATTTATTACATTAATAAATACAAGCCATTCGACAAGGCCGGCTCATACGGCATTCAGGAATGGCTCGGATTTATTGGCATTGAAAGTATTGAAGGTTCTTTCTTCAATGTAATGGGACTACCTATTCATAAAGTATACTCAGCATTGAAGGATTTTGTGAAGACTATTTCCTAATCTCTCCTTCCCAAAAATATCCAGACATAATAAAGCAGTGTTGCCAAAGAGCCAAGCGCAGCGACTACATATGTTGTAGCGGCCCATTTTAAGGCATCTTTTGCATAATAGTGCTCTTTGCCCGTTGTTAATCCAGTATTTTCGAGCCAAACTAATGCCCTCTTTGTTGCATTAAATTCAACAGGCAGTGTAATAAAGCTAAACAATGTTGTTGCAGCAAACATTATGATTCCAGCAAATAGTATTTGAGGAAACGACTCTATAGTTAGAATTCCAATTAGAAGTATCCATTGCATATACTTAGAACTAAAGCTTACAATTGGAACAAGAGATGAACGCATTTTCAAAAAAGAATAAGCTTTTGCATGCTGAACTGCGTGTCCACATTCATGAGCAGCCACAGCTGCAGCAGCTATACTTCTCCCATTATAAACCTCTCTACTAAGATTTACAGTTTTATCGAGTGGATTATAGTGATCGGTAAGACGACCCGGAGTACTTATTACTTTAACGTTTGTAATCCCATTTTCGATAAGCATTTTTTCAGCAACTTCCTTACCGGAAAGTCCCGAGCGCAAAGGCTCTTTTGAATATTTAGAAAACTTTGATTTTAAAATGCTAGATACTATATAGCTAATCAGCACAAAAACTCCAAAAATTACATAAATTCCGATTCCCATATTACATATTATTTAAGGTTAGTAACGCGCAAGATTGCATCAAATTATAAACCATTTTCTTTATTCTGACATTTTGTCGTATTAAAACAAATAGCCATTTAAACATTTTTTAAGGTAATTTTGCAAAAAACAAAAGATTATGGAACAGATCAATAAAAAGAAAAATCCATTTAGAAGGATTTTTTACTATTTTCTTCAGGGGTTTCTTTACGTTGCACCTATTAGCATAACATTGTATGCTATATACGCTGCACTAGACTTTATTGATGGCTTGCTGCCGTTTAACATTCCTGGCCTTGGATTATTGATTATTCTTGTGGGAATAACTTTAATTGGATTTTTTGGTTCATTTCTAATTAAAACTCCATTGTCATATTTGTGGAATAAGATTTTGGATCAGATGCCAATAGTAAAGATGCTTTATTCGTCAATTAAAGACTTGATGTCTGCTTTTGTTGGGCAGAAGAAAAAATTTACTGAGCCCGTAATGGTTATCATCAACAGAGACAACAAGCTATACAAATTAGGGTTTGTAACTGAAAGAGACTTATCAGCAATTGGAGTTGGAGCAGATATGGTTGCGGTATATCTTCCACATTCTTACAATTTCTCCGGCAACCTATTTCTTGTAGCAGCAGAGAATGTGATTCCGATAAATGCTCCTTCAACAGAAGTCATGAAATTTATTGTATCAGGAGGAGTAACTAAAGTATAATATTTATAAAGCAATTGACAATTTCTTAATAGCTTTGCCAAAATTTTAAAAATGCATAAACCGGTAATTTTAATAACCAATGATGATGGCATAATGGCTCCTGGAATTAGGCACTTGATATCATTTATGATTGAACTAGGAGACATTGTAGTTGTTGCGCCTGATAAACCTCAGAGTGGCATGGGGCATGCAGTAACCATTTCATCACCATTAAGACTGAAAAAAATAAGTGCCGACGGAGAATACCCTGAATACAGTTGTAGCGGAACTCCTGTAGATTGTGTCAAGATTGCGGTAAACAAAGTCTTACATAAGAAACCCGACTTAATTGTGAGCGGAATTAATCATGGTTCAAATGCATCGATAAATGTAATATACAGTGGCACTATGTCGGCTGCTATTGAAGGTGCAATGGAAAGCATCCCTTCAATTGGATTCTCTTTAATGGATTTCAGTTTTGAAGCAAATTTTTTAGCTGCCAAAAAATACATTAAACAAATTGCAGCCAATGTTCTTGAGAAAGGATTGCCTCAAGGTTGCTGCCTTAATGTGAATATTCCGGCTGTAGTTGAATCAGAGCTAAAAGGAGTTAAAATATGTAGGCAGGCCAGAGGTAATTGGGAAGAAGTATTCGATCATAGAAGAGACCCCAGAGGTGTTGATTATTATTGGCTCTCAGGAGAATTTAAAGTACATGAAAATAGCAAAGATACTGATGAATGGGCACTGCAAAATAACTTCATTTCTGTTGTCCCAGTTCAATTTGATTTTACAGCACACAATTTTATTCCTGAATTAAAAAATTGGAGGTTTAATGTTTAACAAAGACTCATGGGTATTAGGTGCCATTATCGGAATTATTTTACCTGCAGCAGCATTCGGACTTGTTTATCTTATACTTGGAATTTCAGGCATAGACAATACAAATGCAATAACATCTGCCGGAAAATATTTTAAATTATCAAATATTCTGCTTATTTCTATTTTTACTAATATGCTTCCTTTTAGGATTTATATGGTAAACAAAAAATATGACAAAACTGGCAGAGGTATTTTGGGAGCTACAATTATTTATGCAATATTATTTTTCATTCTATTCTTGTAGGAAATTATCAACCTTGGTAAAACAACAAAAACTCCAAAAATAAGCAATGAAGTATTATCTAATAGCAGGCGAGGCATCGGGAGATTTACACGGGTCTAACTTAATGAAGCAAATTGCTGCTATTGACAAAAATGCAAATTTCAGATTCTGGGGAGGCGATAAGATGTCTGTGATTGGCGGAAAACCTGTTAAGCACATTAAAGAACTAGCTTTTATGGGGTTTTTGGAAGTCTTGCTAAACATTAGAACTATTCTTAGAAATTTTTCAATCTGCAAAAATGACATTATACAATACAAGCCTGATGTATTAATATTGATTGACTATCCCGGCTTTAATTTAAGGATGGCAAAATTTGCAAAAGAAAACGGAATTAAAGTAATATATTATATCTCACCTCAAATTTGGGCTTGGAAACAATCCAGAGTGCACAAAATCAAGAATTGTGTTGACAAAATGCTTGTTATTCTTCCTTTTGAAAAAGACTTTTATGCAAAATTCGACTTTAATGCAGATTTTGTTGGTCATCCTTTGTTAGATGCATTAAACAACGATTTCTTCGAAACCAATAAAAATGATTTCATTAAGATTAATATCCTTAATAATAAACCCATTGTAGCAATTTTACCTGGCAGCAGAAAGCAGGAAATAACAAAAATGTTAAAAATTATGACTGAAACTGCAAGTAAATTTGCAGATTACCAGTTTGTTGTTGCCGGAATGTCATCTCAACCAATTGAGTTGTATCAAAGATTTTTAATTGATTCAGAAATTAAAATAATTTTCGACAAGACTTACGAATTATTAAAACACAGCGAAGCCGCTATTGTGGTTTCAGGAACAGCAACACTTGAAACTGCTCTTATAGGTACACCTCAAGTGGTATGCTACAAAGGAGGAAAACTATCATATCATATAGCAAAAAAACTCGTAAAGATTAATTATATATCCCTTGTTAATCTTATAATGGATAAACACGTTGTGAAAGAATTAATACAAAACGACTTTAACAATAAAAACCTAACAACTGAATTATCTGAATTGCTAAATAACAAAGAATACAGAAACACCATTATAGATGAGTATAAGATTCTTAAACAAAAGCTTGGTGGAATTGGAGCTTCTCAAAAAGCTGCAGAAATAATTAAAAACTTTTTAACCACACATGAATAATTTCTATCGTTTTATAATTATAGTTATTATTTCCTTTCCATTAATAGCAAAAGGAAATACAAATCTTTCCTTGCCATCAAAAATAGATATTAGGATATTTTCAGGAAGTGAAATAAACGAAATTAACTTAACAAGTTTAGAAGGCAGATATCTCATATACTCTGACAATGAAACAAATGAGCCATTACTAAGTGTAAGAAAGTTTGCTAGCATAAAACTAAGAGCAAAAGACAGCAAAATTCTTATCATCAGACGAGATACTATTATTCAAGAAGTAAGCAAAGTTTTAATTCTTGGTGGTGCGTTTAATAATATAATGCTTTTAAATCCAATTGAGCCCGATCTGGCTTTTCGCATGTACGATGATGATTTTGTCATTACTGTCGCTGATGGAAAGCTTAAAATCATTAATATTGTGGCACTTGAGAAATATATAGCCGGAGTAGTGCAATCAGAATCAGGATTTTTAAGACATGCGGTTTACTATCAGGTTCAGGCCACGATTGCAAGAACTTATGCTTTTAAAAACATTAACAGACACGAGGCACAAGGCCATAATCTTTGTGACCAGGTTCATTGTCAGGCATATTATGGTAGAACAGGCTATAATCCAATTATTGAAGCAGTAAATGATTCCAGAGGAACTATTATTATAGACAATAACTCTCAACCCGTAAACACTGTATATCATGCAAATTGCGGGGGTGAAACTATAAATTCTGAAGATATCTGGCCTCAAGCATTGCCATATTTAAGAAGTGTTAAAGACACGTTTTGTTTAAATAGCCCTGGAGCAAGGTGGGAAATGAAAATAAGTATTAATGATCTTTTAAGATTTGTAGAATCTACATATAAGATAAAACTTTCTGCATCTGAAAAAAATCATATTTTGACATTTACTCAGGATAACAGGAAATTACACCTAGATGAAAATAAAAAAATCCACTTAAGGCAAATAAGGGAAAACTTCAAATTGCGGTCAACTTTCTTTTCCATTACAACTGAAAACGATACCATAATATTCAGAGGAAGAGGCTTTGGGCATGGCGTTGGGCTTTGCCAGGAAGGAGCAATGAAGATGGCTCAATATGGCTTTTCAAAAGAATACATCATAAAATATTACTACAAAAATATTGAATTAGTCGTTATAGATGATTTTTTTGCAAATTAAATAATTTTTTACCAATTTTGCGCCTATGAAAATTCAACTGGCGCAAATTCCAATGGTAAGACTATTGATTCCCTTTTTTGCGGGGATTGTTGTTGCAATTGGGTTTGACCTTAACATCAACGATATACTATTCTGGGCTTTTATAAGTCCTTCAACATTTTACGTTATAATACATACCATATTCTTTTCGGCAAACTATAGCCAAAGGTGGATATTTGGATTGATTGTATATTTATGTCTTTTCTTCTTTGGAATAAAAATCTCACAAGATAATAATCAGCTAAAGTGGGCAAATCATTTCAGCAAATTCGATGATACCACAGGATATGCAATTGTTGAAATTAGTGAGCCTATTTCCGAGAAGGCAAACAGCTATCAGGTAAATGGAATTGTAACAACTATAATCAATAAAGATTCTATAATAAACACAACAGGAAAAGTCATTGTTTATTTGGAAAAAGACTCAATTGCGTTGAACCTGAAATATGGAGATTTGATTATTATAGAAAATAGGTTTAATGAGGTATCAGCTCCAAAAAACCCAAATGAGTTTAACTATAAAAACTTTCTTGCAAACAACAATATTTACCACCAAGCATATTTCAAATCTGGTGAATGGATATATAGCGGATTCCGAAATGGGAACTTTATAAAACTGAAAGCCAGCGAAATAAGAGATAAAGCATTAAAAATTCTTAGTGAAAATAATATCGAAGGCCGAGAATATGCGGTTGCATCAGCATTAGTTTTTGGAGTAAAGGAAGACTTAGATAATGAACTTATGCAAGGTTTCGCAGGTGCAGGTGCAATGCACATCTTATGTGTATCCGGACTTCATGTTGGAATAATCTTTTTAATCCTCAATGCAATTTTAGGATTTTTAAAAAGGATAAAGTATGGCTATATAATAAAAGTATTGTTTATAGTTATTCTAATTTGGTGTTATGCTGCAATAACAGGGTTTTCTCCCTCCGTACAAAGAGCATCTACAATGTTTACATTTGTTGCTTTTAGCCAGAGTTTCAATCGGTCGACTAACATTTATAATACTTTGGCTGCATCAGCAATATTTCTCACAGCCATAAATCCATATATAATAAAAATGATTGGATTTCAGCTTTCATATATCGCAGTGATAGGTATTGTTTTCATACAGCCCATTCTTTATAAAAAAATAATCTTTAAGAATTTTCTTATCGACAAAGCTTGGGGAATAATATCAGTATCAATAGCTGCCCAAATAGCCACCGGACCAATTGGACTCTATTACTTCAATCAATTTCCAAACTATTTTATACTTACAAACCTTATCGTAATTCCTTTATCCAGTGTAATAATATACATTGCGCTTTTAACAATTATTGCTTCACCAATAAGCACAGTTTCAGAATTACTAGGAAGTATTTTGTCCAAAATTATCACAGCTCTAAATGAGTCTGTTTTATGGATAGAATCGTTGCCGGGTTCAGTTAGCACCAACATATACATAAATTCGTTCGAAATGATAATTATAAGTGCAGTAACTATTTTGTTATGCTTAACATTTTTATTCCTCAAGAAAAGCCTACTAAAGCCAGCTTTAATTTTTTCACTATTGCTACTAAGCTCATTTAGTTATAGAACCATAAAAATAACATCTCAAAAGCAGTTCATAGTTTATAATGTTTCGAAAACTACAGCAATAGACTTTGTTTCAGGCGACCACCGACTATTTATAACTGCAGATTATTTAAAATTAGATTTTAATAGATTAGACTTCCATTTAAAAGGTAATCGGCTAACTAATGGATCATTATACAATTATGATATTTACGATATAAATTCACCTGACACAAAAATTAATGATAACTGGGCTATAAGCAGAAACTTTATGGATTTCGAAGGCAGAAAGATATTTTTTTTAAACAAAAACAGTCATAATATTTTATTTAAAAATGAAATTGAAGTAGATTATCTAATAATATCGCAAAACCCTAACGCAAAACCGGATATAATAATAAAAAAGCTAAAACCTAAGGTTATAATTTTAGATTCATCCAACAACCGTTTTACTGCGAAAAAATGGGAGGAAGAAAGCAACAAAAATGATATAATATTTTGGTCGGTTATCACGCATGGAGCATATTCGGCAATGTTGTAGAATATAAAAATCAATTATTTTCCAAAAATTATTACCTTTGTTGATTGTTGGTATGGTTTTTATTTAATGTTTAGCATAACCTAAAAAACACCCTGATATGTTCAAAAAAATATTAGTTTTATTTGTGATGGTTTTGATTTCTGCATATACATATTCGCAGTCAGCGGCTGATTTTGCCCGTAGAGCAAATTCAAAATTGGAACTTAATGATTATAGAGGTGCAATTGATGATTTCTCGAGTTGTATAAGGCTTCAACCGGATTTTGAAGTTTTATATAAGGCATATTTTGGAAGAGGATTTTGCAATTTTCAACTAGGAAATTACAAAGATGCAAAGAAGGATTTTGATCTCTCTATTAGGGTATATGCAAATGATGCTGAAGTATATTTTTGGAGAGCTTACACCAAATATCGCCTTAAGTATTCAGCGAGTAGTGAAATAGCAGATTATAACAGGGCTATAACTCTTCAACCTGATTATGCTGAAGCATACTTTAACAGAGGGCAAGCCAGAATAAAAAACCGTCAAGCTAGAGCAGGATGTAATGACCTAAGAAAAGCTTATGAATTGGGCTTTGAAGAAGCTCATATTCATATTCGTATTCATTGCGGTGAATAATTTAGTTATCTCCTTCTAAGCTTAATCACATCTCCTGCTTTGGGTTCATCTCCAGGGTTCAGGTCATTCCTTTTATAGATATACTTTGTTTTTACACCGTATTTCTGAGAAATATCATGAATGCTTTCCCCTTGCATTACAGAGTGAGTGCTAACTTCTGCCTTTCTTTTCTTCGGTTGCAAATAAACAATTTGTCCTGGAGTTATAACTACATTCTTTTCAAACTCATTGTATTTATATATCTGCCATTCTCTCATATTAAATTCGTCGGCAATTTTTTTAGGAGTATCTCCCCTTTCAGCAACAATATATCGGATGTTATTATTAAGCAAAACTTCCCTACTAATTGATACCGTAGAAAAATCATCTGGGTCTTTTGTCACTATTGGGGTTTTACCATTTTCTTTCACATCAACCTTTGCACCAGACAACACCTGTTTATCATATTCATAAAGTTTGTTCTCTTCAATAATTCTAATCAGCAAGTTTGAATAATTTGGGTTAGTAGCATATCCCGCTCTCTGCAATCCTCTGGCCCATCCTTTATAATCATCTTTTTTAAGATTGAATAAAGATGCATATCTCTCTCGGTTTTTAATAAATTCCGAGTGGTCTCTCCACGACTGTCGGGGATCATCATAAGCCCTGAAACACTCATCCTTTGCATCATCGTCTTTTAGATAAGTTTTGCCTTGCCATCCCGAGCACTTTACTCCAAAGTGATTTTTTGCTTTCACTGCCAAGTCGCTATTCCCAAAGCCAGACTCAAGAATCCCTTGAGCTAGCTTTATACTCGCAGGAATTCCATAAATTCGCATTTCTTCCATAGCAACACTTTTATAAGTGTCTATATATTGATTTAAAGATATGCGAGGTTGAGCATTTAATGAATGAATTATAAACAGAAAAGAAATTAATGTAATAACAGATTTTCTCATTATATATGGTATTATTTCAATAAAAAACGCACTCGACTAAATTATATTTCCAATTGAAATGGAATAAAGCTTTAATTTTGACTTCAAAAATACAACTATTAAAAAGAAAAAAAATAAAGGAATTGCTGAATATGAAAGAAGTCAGTAAATATTTTCCTAATCTAAGTAGCATTCAAGTTGAGCAACTCAATAGCTTGAAGGCATTATATATTGATTGGAACAGTAAGATTAATGTAATAAGTCGTAAAGACATGGATAATTTTTATTTACACCATGTTTTACACTCACTAACTATAGCACATTATTTTAAATTCAAGGAAGGAAGTGAAATTTTAGACGTGGGTACTGGAGGAGGATTTCCAGGAATTCCGTTGGCTATTGTTTTCCCAGAATGCAAATTTACACTGGTTGATTCTATTGGAAAAAAGATTAAGGTTGTGAATGCTGTTGCTGAAGAATTAGGACTTAAAAATGTTGAGGCATTAAACATCCGTGCTGAAACAATTGAAAAAAAATTTGATTTTATTATGAGTAGAGCAGTGACAAACATGACTGAATTTTATGGTTGGATGGGAAACAAGATAAGTAATAAATCAATAAATGATTTTCCAAATGGGATATTATACCTTAAGGGAGGCGACATTGATGCTGAAATTCAACCATTTAAAAAACACAGTAAAATAATCAGATTATCTGAAGTATTTACTGAAGAATTCTTTCAAACCAAATTATTGGTTCACTTATTCCATAATAAAAAGCAATAATATGGTCGAAGAAGCAATACAATCAGTATTTTCGACAGCCTACCTTCCATCAGCAGAGTATCTATATTATATAGGCAAAAGCGACAATATATTAATTGAGTTTTTCGAAACTTACCAGAAGCAAACTTGGAGAAACAGGTGCACAATCCTTACAGCAAATGGAAAACTAGATCTTATTATACCTGTAAAGAAACCATTTGGAAATAAAACAAAAACTTCTGAAGTATTAACTGACTCATCACTAAGGTGGCAAATCAATCATTGGCGTGCAATTGAATCTGCCTATTATAAAACTCCATATTTTATGCACTATAATGAACTTTTTGAGCCACTATATAAAAATCAATATAATGGCTTATTAATAGAATGGAATACAGAGTTATTGAAAAGAGTGCTTAAGGAATTTGGGATTGAAAAAAACATCAATTATACAACAGAATTTAAAACAAACTATAATACTGACTACAGATTTACACTAAGTCCTAAAAACAAAGAAAGAGATATCCAAGTTAAATTCCCTGAATATTTTCAAGCATTCAGCGATAGATACGGATTTATTCCCAACTTATCATTACTTGATTTGGTCTTTAATCTTGGACCAGATTTAAATAGCTACATTGAAGGATAAGATATTCTTACATGGAAAATATTCATCAATCGACGTTTGAATATATCCTTAATCTTTGTAATATCTCTGAAAGTAATATTAGCATTTGCAAACTGTTTGTCGTTGACTTGCCCATCAATTATTTGCTCAACAAGCTCTTCTATACTTGCTTCATCGGGGTTTTTCAACGATCTTGATGCAGCCTCAACAGCATCTGCCATCATTAATACAGCTGTTTCTCTGTCATATGGACAGGGCCCTGAATATAAAAAAGGTTGTTTTGACACCTCCTTATCAGGATTGCTTATTAATTCCTTTGAATAAAAATATCTAGCTGTTGAAGTACCATGATGGGTGCGAATAAAATCAATAATATATTCGGGCAGATTATGCTTTCTGGCTTTTTCAATACCATCGATTACATGGCCAATAATTATTTCTGCACTTTCTTCGTTAGTAAGCTCATCATGTGGATTATATTCGGAATGTTGGTTTTCGGTAAAATACAGAGGGCTTTCCATTTTACCAATATCATGATATAATGCTCCGGTTCTAACAAGCAAGCTATTTCCGCCAATTTTAAATATTGCCTCCTCTGCTAAATTAGCAACCTGCAAGGAATGTTGAAATGTACCAGGGGCTTTCAGACTCATATCTCTCAATAAAGGAGAATTAATATCTGATAGTTCGAGAAGAGAAAAATCTGTATTCAATCCGAATAATTTCTCAAGCAAAAATATTAAGGGATATGCAAAAAGAGTAAGAATCCCGCTAATTCCAAAACGAGCAAATACCATAATATCCATATCTGAAGGCTGATTGCCCTGCAGTAAGTTTAATCCAAAATATATTGCAGAATAGGAAAGAATTATCCAACCTACGGCAATAAACAATTGCACTCTTTTTCTAAGACTTACTAGGCTTAATATAGCAATAATACCTGCTATAAATTGCATAAAAACGAACTCAAAGCTTCTAGGAACTAAAAACCCTATAAGAATAATTGTGATAATATGAACATGTAAAGCGAGTCTATTATCAAAAAAAGCCCTTGTAATAATTGGCACAAGGCAAACAGGCACGATGTTTAATAATTTAATATCATAGTTTAAAGTAAGGCTTGTAAAGAAAACCATTATACAAACCGTTAGAAGAATAAGAATTACTTTTCTATTATTTGCAAACACATCCCTCCTGAAAGTTTTAAGGAATAAAGCTAGAACTATCATAGCAAAACTAACAAGCATAACCTGACCTGCAAGAAGATATGCAAACCAGACAGAATCGCCTGTTTGTTTGTTATATTCCGACCTATATGAATCCAATATTCTAAATTTCTCAGCGGTAATAAGTTCTCCTTTAGATATGATTCTCTCTCCTTGCTGTATCATTCCTCTTGTAGGCGAAATATTATCTAAAGCAGTCTGCTTTGCTTTTTGGGTAAACTCATCATTATAAAAAACATTATGAGTAATTTTTTTCTCGAGAATTTCCTTAATAAGTTTTTTCGCAACCCCATTAGAATTACCAATAGATTTCCTGATATATTCGTAAGCTTCAATGATTGTATAAAAATCTGATGTTTCTCTAGTTTCTGCAACTTGACCTTTTATGAGCCTTAAAGAAGTTTCCTTATATTGTTTTTCAAAACTTTCATCAATAAAAATTATGCCTTTAGAATATATTGAATCTAATATTTGTTTAAGAAACTTCTCATTATACGCCTTGTTATATTCAGAAAAATCATCAATTAATGACCGTTTTTCCCATTTTTCATTTAAATCAATCATAGAATATTCAACAACATTGGCAAAAACGTCTGAATCGAATGTAAAGAAAGGGATAAATCCAGCCATCACATCAGTTTCCTCTTTTTTTATCTCATCAGGAGATTTTTGAATTGCAAAGTCGAATGGGGCAATCAGGTCCTCATCAAGCCAAGGTCTTCCTTGTGTAAATTCATATTTAAAACTAGCCTGACGTGGGAATAAAAAAACTATTAGCACAACGCTCAAAACAAATAAAGAGGCTTTATAAATAAGTGGCAATCTACTCTCAAGGTTTTTAATCATTTTATTCATAAATATCCTATTTCTTTAAACACTTGTAAAGTTAACAATTATGTTTATTGGAAGTCAAATTTACAGTTTTAATAGTTTAAATCATCATCCGTATAACTACTTAATTCATTTAGCATAATTTATATTAAGTTTGAAGAATGAAAAATGCAGTGATACTTTTACATATGTTGTACCTGTTTTCATTACAAAGTAATGAATGCCTCAGCATTAGCATTAAAAAAGACACTGTAGCAGTTGACGGAAGTAAAATAAATTGGTTTGAATTTGAATGGCTTGCCAACCCTGATTACTTCAATTTAAATGTGGAGAAGGCTCATATGTTAGTTGATGTCAGATTTGAAGGTCTTCCTGCTCCATTTCCATTATATTTCCGTCTAATGGCAACTGAGAACACAATATACAACAAGACAAAAGATGCAATGATATGGCATTACCCTGCATTCGAACAAAAAATTGTCAGGCGCCAATCTGCAGGCAGATCAGTAATTGAACATTTTCCTGGAATTGAGATAAAGCTTGGTGATTCACGATTGAACTATGGGTTGGCAGCATTTAAGGTTGTCACAGATCCAAGAGCTACCGGCCAAAATGCCCATGCCATAAATGTTGGCGGAACTATTAGTCCGGTTTTATTTAGCAAAAAAGTACTCTTTATAGATTTCCCAAATCGTAGGATTGGATATTCAGATGCTATCCCGGAAGGTTATCTGAATAGAGGTATTTATACAAAACTTCAATTTGTAATGGGATATATTACTATTCCAATAAAAATAAGAAATAAAAAATATTGGTTTTGGTTAAGTGGTGACTCTACTCCTGTTTTAGAGGTATATAATGAAAAGCTATTTAATAGAATAAAGTCTAATATTCACACAAAAGACAGCTTACTTGTTTTTTCAGATTTCAATAAAATTGAAATAGTATCAGGCACTTATACATACGAAGACGTTTACTTTGAAACTTTTAAGTTAAACAGGCAAAATGTATACTTTGTTGACAGAGAAAAGACAAGGTTTGACGGAAAAAGAATATCAGGAACAATTTCATACGCATTTTTCTTTGATTACACTATAGTTATTGACTACAAAAATCAAAGATTTGGGCTAGTTCCAAAATAAATTACCAGTAATTAATCCCAAAACGGTTTAATCCAACCTTTTTCCGAGGATTTTCCAAAATTCCTATTTGTAGAGATACAGTAATTGCGTTGCCATCAAGAGGAGTTCCACCCGGATTATCAAACCATAGCAAATGATATGCTGAAGAAATCCCGACATGAGATCTGTTTGGGAAAAAATATCTACATGTTAACCCCATAGATAATGAAGGAGAGCTGAATACATCGCCTCTTCTGTCTTGCCATGATTTGAACATTTCAAACCATTCATATCCAGCACCAATAAATATATCAACATTATAGGGTTTAGCTTTAATTATTGAATAGGCACCTTCAAAAGCAATTCTTGCTCCCATAAAGTTTCCTACTTCTAGCATAATTGTATCCGTAAGAGCTATTTGAATAGTTTTGTTTGTGTCAAAAAATCTCACATCAAAAGCTAAATCAGCCCTAAACCTCGGATACCACCTCCCGACGGCAATACCTAATGATGGTCTGGTTCCTAAATTATTCAGATTCCCTTGATTAAACCAGCCACCAATATTTATTGCAAGGTGAGTTTCAGGCATTTTTAATAGCTTCTGATATTTCTCTTTATATTCAACACCTAACAAGGTATTCTCGTGAGCTCCATTAGGTAATGATTTGAAAAAATCCTCAATATCTCCTGCATAGAGAGAAATAAAAGAATGCGAAAGGCTTCCTTTTTCCATTTTGCTGATAAGTCTTCTTGAAGCATCTATTGTAAACCTATCAAATTCTCCACCAATTAGAATATAGCTAAAATACTCAGGATGAGTATAGAAAAAATCGTCTTTTTCATTTTTAAATAAAAGGCCATGTCTAATTTCCCAAGCAGTAGCATATTCTAACAATCCAAATGGGAGCAAAGTGCCGGGGAACTGATTTTTATCAGCAAGGAATAAAGCATAAGCCCTAAACAATGCCTCATTCATTCCAGTTTCTATTTCCCAACTTCTAAGCAGAATTGCAAGTGAGTCTGCTTTATTCTCGCTATAGTACTTTATATATTTCTGGGCGAACTTTTCCGACTTTTCTATTTTTCTTTCAATATCAGTTGAATAAACAAGTGATATTGATAATGAAAATATTAGAAACAAACAGAGTCTGTTCAATCCATTAAATCCAAAATTTCTGTTACTTCTCATAAATAAAAAACTTAATGGCTTCAAAGTTATCAGGGTTAATCCATTTTGCATCAGCATATTTTTTAAACCAAGTGATTTGCCTTTTTGCGTAACGTCTAGTATTTGTTTTTATTTTCTCAATTGCTTGAATAAGAGAGCATTTATTATCAATCCAGTCATATATTTCCTTATATCCAACGGTATTAAGAGCATTTGTGTTTCTATACTTAATTACACTTAATGCCTCCTCAATAAGACCTTGCTGTATCATAACATCTACTCTGTCATTAATACGATTGAATATTTCGGCCCTTTCTCTTTCAAGAATTATCATTTTAGTTGTGAAGTTTCTTTTTTTTGATGTTTTTTTTCTAAGGGATGAAAACTTTTCCCCTGTTGTAAGAAAAACTTCAATTGCACGTATCATTCGGTTAGGGTTTGCTATATCAACTTCTTTATAGAACTCCGGGTCGATAGATTTCAATTTCAGCCTTAATCCCTGTATTCCATTTTCTTTATAAAATAATTTCAATTCATTTCTAACATCATCATTCACATCAGGACGATCATCAATTCCATAACACAAAGCATCCAAATATAAGCCCGACCCACCTGTAACTAATGCATAATCAGAGTTTTCAAAAATAGAATCTAATACTTGTAGAGCTTGATTTTCAAACATAGATACGTTATAATAATCGCCTATGGAAAGATGCCCAATAAAAAAATGCTTAACAATTTCAAGTTGATTTTGAGAAGGTGTGGCAACGCCTATTTTTAAATCATTATAAAACTGCCTTGAATCAGCAGATATGATTGGAACACCAAGCATTTGAGCAATCTGAATACTTAGGTCAGTTTTACCGACAGCCGTTGGGCCAGTCAGCACAATAAGAGTTTTGTCAGAATTTTTCTTCATCAAAGTCTTCGGAAAAGTCTTCAGAAAAATCAGGCTCATCCACTTCTTCTTCAGAAGGTTCATCTTCAACTTCCACTACGCCCGACTCGTCGGTTTCCATTTCAGCTATGTCCTCATTGTTATAGGATGTTCCATCATCAACATCATCAGAATCTTCATCAACAAAAACAGAATCATCATTATCTTCTATAACAGGAGCAATAATCTTTATAGGAACGAGTTCTCGTGGGGTTTCGCCTTCAGATTTAATAATGGCCGGGTACTTTACTTTATCTTGAGCTTGCAATATCTTAGTCATTTCGATATAAAAAGTCCATTGACTAATTTTATCATAAACAATAATAAGTCGTTGGTGCGGATCATCGATATATTCATTAAGATAGGCATTCTTCATCAGAATAATTTTTGCATTATCTGTAGAAGTATTATCATCATCGTTATTAACTTTTTTCTTTGGTGATGCAAAAGCCTCTTCTCTTGGAATTTCAGTCTTTTTTCTAAAGTTATGATCACAAATATAGAAGACTACATATTTAGAATCCTCGAGTTTTAAATTTGTCGCTAATGCGTTATAGAAGTCTTCAAAAGTCTGGTCGGCAAGAACATCAATCTCTCTGCTAAAGTCAGAAAGCTCTTCAAATCGAATTAAAAATCTGTAGGCGTGCATATTAAATTTTTAAGCAATTATTGATTAAGGCAAAGTTAATTATTAATGTGAATTTTCGGCTCTTGTAAGTCCTAATTTTTCGCCTTCCTGAAACATAAACTCAAGCGCATCCTTGCGGCTATTAAGAATTTTCCCATCCAAAATTGCTTCCCTAATAGCTTTTTTTATCATACCTACTTCCCTAGAAGGACCTACATTAAATGCTGACATAATATCCTCTCCTGAAATCGGAGGTTGCCAATTTCGGATTTTATCTTTTTCTTCAATTTCTTTAAGTTTCAATCGAACTTGCTCGAAATTCTTAAGGTATTTCTTTACTTTCAGTGGATTTGCGGAAGTAATATCAGCTTCGCACAACATCATAAGATCGTCGATATCGTCACCCGCTTCAAAAAGCAATCGTCTGACAGCAGAATCAGTAACATCACTTTCGCTAAGTGCAATTGGCCTTAAATGAAGAAGCACAAGTTTCTGCACATATTTCATTTTCTCATTAAGGGGCAATTTCAAGTTTCTGAATATTTTTTCAACCATTAAATGCCCCAGGTACTCATGCCCATGGAAAGACCAACCAACTTCATTATCAAATTTTTTAGTATCGGGTTTTGCAATATCATGCAAAAGAGCCGCCCATCTAATCCATAAGTCGTCTGACAATTCAGACAGATTATCAAGCACCTTTAGTGTATGTAAAAAATTATCTTTGTGAGCTTTACCGTTAACGCTATCTATTCCGTGTAATTTATCCAATTCGGGGAAGAAATGTTTAAGCAGCCCTGTATTTCTAAGTAATTTTAGTCCAATAGATGGTTTTTCCGACAACATAATTTTGTTAAATTCATCCATAACTCTCTCCATTGCCACAATTTTAATTCGCTCAGCATTGCGCTTAATAGCTTTCAAAGATTTATTATCGATGGAGAAGCTAAGTTGAGAGGCAAATCTTACTGCCCTGAGCATTCTAAGTGGGTCGTCGGAAAAAGTAATATCAGGATCCAGAGGAGTTTTTAATACTTTCTTGTTTATATCCTCAACACCGCAGTATACATCAAGCAGTTTGCCATAACTATCTTTATTCAGACTGATAGCCAAAGTATTGATTGTGAAATCTCTCCTGCTAATATCTTCTTCAAGGCTGGCATTTTCAACAATAGGCTTTCTCGACTCTTGTCTGTAAGACTCTTTTCTTGCGCCCACAAATTCAATTTCCCATTCATCCCACTTAAGCATAGCCGTTCCAAAGTTTTTAAAAACTGAAAGCTTATGCTTGCTTGGAAATTTGTTTTTAAGATTTTCTGCCAGCTGAATTCCGTTTCCAACGACTACGATGTCAATATCTTTGGAATCTCTTTTAAGAAATAAATCCCTAACCCATCCACCAATTACATATACCTTAACATTCAACTCTGATGCAGCTTCAGATATAATTTCGAACAATGGGTGTGAAAGATATTTTTTCAAAATGAAGTAAGAAAAATTTTTGCTATTACTAACTCCTAAGTACTTTAATTTCTTTGTTTTCTGTAATTCTTATAATTGTGGATGCTTTTGGACGGCTAAGGACAAATTGATTTATTGGAACAATATAATCCACAGCATTTTTAATTTGATCATCAATTTGGCTATAATACAGTGGACTTGGTGCACCACTTACATTTGCAGATGAAGAAGTAATTGGCTTGCCAAACTTATTTAAGAGGGTGCTACAAAACTCATCACTAGGTATTCTTATAGCAATAGACTTATCTTCAGCAGCTACATGCTTGGCAACATTACGGGCATTTTCGTAAATTATCGTAAGAGGTTCGTGAATATTATTGACAAGATCAAAGGCAACTTCTGGAACTTCTTTTACATATTTCTGGCTAAGTTCTAATATTAACAGCATTATCTTTAAATTGCAAAAACAGCTCATATGCGTATGGCGTAGCAAGAATTGCGTAGAACCATTGTTTAATGGTTGACTTCGTTCCATATAGTTTATCTTTAT
>Ga0208244_100191_pt1 | contig 77957 bp, 74 predicted proteins | sample SubbioCR12Aug_5A_FD_184828 | JGI IMG/M metagenome (GOLD analysis project Ga0208244, IMG submission 184828) | Serpentinite rock and fluid subsurface biosphere microbial communities from McLaughlin Reserve, California, USA - CR12Aug_5A (SPAdes) | ecosystem: Environmental > Terrestrial > Deep... | reverse complement strand
AATCCAGACCAATGCGGGTAACGTTCATTTCGGGCTCCTTCCTTCGTGGGACTGGTGGTGACTTCTCCAGTCTGGCACGTAGATGCCGTTGCAGAAGGGAGGAGTCCATCCCATTGGAAAAGCGGCTTTATCGCGCCTTCCGCCGTATGCGCGCCATCAACCGTTTTTCATTCGGCGGAAGGCGCCTTGCGGCTTTTCCGCCCTACAACGCAGGCTCAGGGGGTCTTGACGATGAAGTCGATGACCACATGCTCCGCGCTCTGTTCGAGGTAGTTGGTTTGAATGCGCTCGCCGTAACGCGTCTGCATCTGCTGCAACAGCGGGATCGGGTTGTGGTCGTTGACGAAGCGCATGCGTTCGCCCGGATTCAGCGCGTCGAGCGCGCCGAAAATGGCGGCGTGGCGGAAGCGCTTGGCGATGCCGCGCGCATCGAAGACGTAGATGGCATCGGCAGTGGTGTGGTTGTGGACGGGAATGTTGATTTGCATGACAGTGGTTGCCTGAAGTGAAGGTGAGCCAATACTTGAGCAGTTATGTCGAGCGCGCCTTGACCGATGTCAGGCGGTTTGGTCTGGACTGGCCGGATGCACCCTGCGCACCCTGCCGTGTGAAGATGGCGAGACTGGGGCAAATGAGGATGGGATGATGGAATCGATGCGGCGTCATACAGGGTTTGACGGTTTGAGGTTTCATGGCGCGCGTGGCGCAACCTGCGGCCTGGCAGTGGTTTGGCTGCTGCTTGCAGGCTTGGCTCGCGCCGCGCCGCCGCTCGATGCGAACGGGCTGGCCGGCTATGCCGAATTCCGGCAAGCGCCTGCGCATCGCGCCTTCGCCATCGCCCCCGGTGGCGCCTGGTCGTGGCGCGGCGACATGCCGAGTCCGGAACTGGCGATGCAGGCGGCGCTCGACGATTGCCGCAGACAGGCGCGGCGAACCTGCCTGCCGTATGCGCTGGATGCCAAGGTCGTTTTCAATCCGCAGGATTGGGCGCAGGCTTGGCGGCCCTATGCGACTTCAGCGCAGGCCAGACGCGCATCGGTCGGCATCAAACCCGGCCAGCGTTTTCCGGATCTGGCCTGGCGCGACCAGCACGGCAAGGCACAGACGCTGACGGCGCAACGCGGCCGTGTCGTGTTGCTGCATTTCTGGGGCTCGTGGTGCCCTCCATGCCAGCGCGAGATGCCGGATCTGCACAAGTTGTATGTCCGCCTCAAGGCCGCGCCGGACATTCGCATGGTCTTCCTGCCGGTGGGCGAACCGGCGGCCAAGTCGCGCGCCTGGTTGCGCGAACGCCGTATCGCCGTGCCGGTGGCCGATGCCGGCGGCGCGGCTGAAGACAAAGGCGCCTTCAGGCTGGGTGATGGCGGCCGGATTGCCGACCGCGACCTGGCGCGGGCGTTTCCGACCAGCTATGTCATCGACCGCAACGGCATCGTGCTGTTCGCCCAGGTCGGTCCGGTGCACGACTGGCTGGCGCTGGAACCCTTGCTGCGCGACGCTGCACGGGCAAATGTTCAGTAAGCTTTTTTACATCTGCCGGAACAGGTGCGCGTAGCTGCGGCTGACCGCCAGAATCTCCGGACGGTCACGCAGCGTCAGCGCAAAGCGGCCGAGCAGATCGCGTTTGGCGGACTTGATCTGCCGCACATTGACCAGCGTGCCGCGATGCACCCGCCAGAACAGTTCCGCGTCGACCTGCGTGGCGAGTTCCTTCAGCGATGTGCGCAGCAGAAATTCACCGTCGCGGGTCACCGCGCTGGTGTACTTGTCGGTGGCCTGGAAGAAACAGACATCCTCCAGGGCGATCAGGCGGATGTCCTGGCCGACCTGGGCGCGCAGCCAGCGCAGCGGTTCCGCCCTTGCGGATGCGCCGAGCAGGTTGTGCAGTTGGGCAAGCAGGGTGTCGGTTTGCAGCGGCACGGCTTGTTGTGCGGCCTGCCGCAAACGCGCGATGCATTTTTCCAGTCGCGCGTCGGACACCGGCTTCAGCAGATAGTCGGCGGCAGCCTGTTCGAACGCGGCAACGGCATGTTCGTCATGCGCAGTGACGAATACCACGCGGCAACCCGGCAACGCCGACCGGGCCGCCTCCAGGCCGGACAGACCGGGCATGCGGATGTCGAGGAAGGCGATGTCGGGAGCCCGTTCCGTCAGCGCCTGGCGGGCGGCGAGGCCGTCATGCACGACGCCGACGATGTGCAGGTCGGGCCACAGCCGCGCCAGACGGCGGACGAGGTCGTCGGCCAAATGCGCTTCGTCTTCGGCGATCAGTGCGCGCATGGCAGTTCCAGTCTGGCGGTGACCCCGCCCGTCGCATTGGCGAGCAGTTCGAGGCGGCCCTGGTCGCCATACAGGGCGGCGATGCGGGCGCGCACGTTGTCGAGTCCGGCGCCCGCCGCCTGCGGTGTCGGCGCCGGCGGGAAACCGACGCCGTCGTCGATGACCTCGATGCACAGCCGGCTGCCGGTCTGGCGGGCGGCAAGCCGCACGCGACCGCCGCCGATCCTGGGTTCGATGCCGTGCCTGACCGCGTTTTCCAGCAGCGGCTGCAACAGCATCGGCGGAAACGGCAGTGCACGGCAGCCGGCATCGGCGTCGAACTGCCAGGCGAGACGCGGCCCAAAGCGCACGGCAAGAATCTCCAGCCAGTTTTCCAGCAGCGTCAGTTCGTCGCCGAGACTGGCTTGCGGACTCCGCGTTCGCGCCAGCGCGGCACGCAGCCAATCGTTGAGCCGGTCGAGCAACCGGCGTGCGCGAAGCGGATCGCTGTCGATCAGGCTGCCGACGTTGGCCAGGGTATTGAACAGGAAATGCGGTTCGATCTGCGCCTGCAGCAGTTTCAGATGCGCTTCGGTTTCGCGTCGTGCCTGTTCCGCTTCGATCAGGCGTCGCTGACGCACTTCATTGTCCAGTCGATGCACGCGTTCGCTGAGCAGGAAGACGGTACTGCCGATCACCGCGAACATCATGCCGATGGCAAAGCTTTGCCAGACCAGCGGAGTCGGGTGCAACGGCCATCCAAGCAGACCATGCGGCAGCGCAATTCCCAGGATCACGCTCAGCGGCAGGCCGGCCAGCAGCACCAGAATGCGTTTCCAGCCGGGTGCTATGCGCAGCAGCAATGGGGCGTTGATCAACGCGATGCAGCCGCCGATACTTTGCGAAAACAACAGGTTCACCCAGAACCCGAGACCGAATTCGATGACGGTCAGCAGGCCGGCAATGGCCGTGTTGAACAGCAGCAGCAGGGCGATGGCGAACAGCGCGATTTTCATGTCGGCATTCTCGACAGCGTTTCAGGGCAGGGCAAGCCGCATGCCGAGCATCAGGCTGTGCTCGACCAGCGCCGCGAATTCGCGCCGTGTACCCCCGTCCGTGACGACGCCCAGCGCGTACAGACTGAGACGAGCGTTGATCGGGAGATCGTAATAGGCAGCCCATTCGTTGCTGCTGTCATCCAGATTGCGGCTCCACATGGCACGCCAGTAGGCGCCGTCATCCAGTTGATTGCTCTGCCAGACCAGATGCAGATAATTGCGACCCAGCAGGGGCGGTTTCCTGGCCAACGCCAACGCGGCAGCAGCCGGGCTGGCGCCGGCTCGTTCGAAGTAGGCGTCAAGCTCGGCATCACGATAACCGTGGCCGTTGCGCAGATACTCCAGGCTCAGGCTTTGGCCGTTTTCCAGCGTGCGCATCGCGCCCAGAAGGGCGATGTCACGGCGAGCGGATTCGGCCTGAACATGGAACGGCAGCGTCGCATCGGCGGGCGACACGAGCGCGTCGGCGCGGCTTGCCGATGCGGCTTCGCCATACAGCAGCCAGGCTTCGTCCAGAGTCCATTGCAGAAAACCGCCGACAAACGCTTCGCGGTCCGATGCCTGCGCCAGAATCAGGCCGCCTGTCCAGTCATCGCCGCGTTGTTCGGCTTTCATCAGCCAGGTCTGATGCCAGGCACCTGTCGCATTGCCGTCATCCTGCACCCGGGCCAGACTCAGGTTCGTGGCGGGATTCGGCGTCCAGGCCAGCTTGATGCCGTCCACGCCGGTCAGTTCGCGGGAAGGGTTGGCTCGGCCATTGTCGAAATAGAACAGACTCGAAGGCGAACGGAATTGCGCCGGCCCCCAGTTCATCACTTCGCGGCCGAACGAAAGCGAGACGGCTTCGCCGAGCGCAGCGCGCAACTGCCACTGCCCGAGGTAGGCGTTGTCGCTGCTGCGCCGGCTTCGCGTGCCGCTTATCTCTGCGAGTTCCCGCTGCGCGCGCAGAATCGGTCGCAGGGTCAGACGCAGGGGGAGACCGGCAGTTTCCGTTTCCAGCCTGAGATTGAGGCGTGCTTCCAGGCCCTGGGCGCGGTCTGCCAGCCGGGCGATCGCGTTTTCCGGGTTCAGCACGCTGTCCGACGGCAACTGCGTGCCGGCCGCCGTGGCGTGCAGCGCAATGTCCCATGCCGTTCGCCAGGCTGCGTCTTCTGCCTGCGCCGGCAGGGCCAGGCAGAGCAGGCCTGCGGCGGCTGCAGGCTTCATGCAGCCGCCTTGCGGGATTCCAGGATGGCGGCGATGACGAAGGCTTCCGCCAGCGCGATGATGGCCCAGAACACCAGTTCCAGCGCGATCAGCGGCAGGGGTTCGCCAAACTGGTTGAACGGGGTGAAGAACTCCCAGAACAGGAACGTCATGAAGAAATGCAGACCGGCGAAGCGCAGTGCGCGCGGCGTGATGCCGGCCGGCCAGGCGGCGCTGAGCCAGCGATAGACGAAGGCATGGCCGATGCCGAACAGCACGATGCCGCCGATGATCGGCGCCGGATTGGAGACGATCATCGGCAGCGGTTCCAGCGTAGTCCATACCGCGACCAGCTTCGGGCTCTGCATCGCTGACGAAATTAGAATGCCCTGTCCGTCCCAGCCGAAGCCGATGGCGCGGAAGGTGAACAGCATGGCGAGGTTGAAAGCTATTCCACCGGCAATGCCGGCGAGGAGGGTTTTGAGCATGGGATTCCTTGTGGTGATGGGGGTTGGGAGGGGCGTCACGTTGGGGCGTTTCACTGCATCTGCCCCAGGTCGAACTCGGAAGCCGGCACCTTGCGTACTTTCACCGTTTCGTAACGCATGTCGGTTTCGGCGTCGATCAGGGCGTCAAGGATGGTCATGCGGCTGACGAAGGGGATACGGCGTCCGTCATGGCGGATCTCGTTGCCGTATTCGAAGCGCGCAGTCTTCAACAGCTTGCCGGATAGCGAATAGAACTCGGCCTTGGCGGCAACGCCGCGTGACTTCGACACCCAGTAACGCACCCGGTCGTAGGTCGTGCGTTTGTGTTTGGCGGCAAGTTCCAGCACGTGGCAGGCTTCGCCATCGAGCGTCTCCTCGCCGGCCAATGTGGCGTTGTAGTCGGCGGCGTAGTTGGTGGCGGCGATGTCGCCGTTGGCGGCCTGGCCGCTCATGCGCTGGCGCGGCGAGACCGGAACCGGCTTCGACAGGCCGGTCCTGGTCAGCCACATGTTGCGCCCGACCTGCAGGATCTTCGCGCCGCGAAAACGCGCCGGCTCAAGCGTTTCAGCCACGCTGGCGTCGTCCACCGCACGCACCTCGATGCGTTGTTCCTCCAGCTTCCGGTCGCCTTCGCGCGGAATCAGATGGATCGTCCAGACGATGCCCGGCAGGCCGCCGCCGCGTGCGCGGTCGGCGTTTTCCAGGAGTTGCCGAGCATCGGGTGCGGCGTGGCCGGTGGCGGCCAGGGTCAGGAACAGCAGGGGCAGCAATGTGCGCAACATGGTTCAGCCTCAAACATGCCCAAGGGCGTCGATGATCGGTTGCCGCGCTGCGCGCCGCGCCGGCATCCAGGCCGCGAAGGCAGCGACGACGGCCATCATCAGCGCGGTGAAGGCGATTCGGGCGGCATCCAGATCGACCAGCAGCGGCACCGGTTCGGTCTGGTTGGGTGGCACGTAGGCAATATCCGCGACGTTGATGCCGTAGCGCACCCCCAGCGTCAGCAGCAGGCCGACCGCACAGCCCAGCAGCACCAGCAGTGCCGCCTCGCCGACGAACAAGCGCACGACACCGGCACGGCGCAGCCCGATGGCGCGCAGCGTGCCGATTTCGCGGGTGCGTTCCACCACCGCCATGCCCATCGAATTCGCCACGCTCATCAGCACCACGGTGAGCACGATGCTGAAGATGAAACCGAAGATCATGTCGAACATGCCGCGTACCTGGGTATAGAACGTGGACAGTTCGTTCCAGGTGCGGATTTCCAGATCGAAACCGGCGGCAGCCAGTTCGCGCATCAGGTCGGCACGCACCGATTCGGTTGCCGCGACATCGTCGAGCAGGATGGTCAGCCGGTCGGCGCGGCCTTCCGCGTCATACAGGCTGCGGACCAGTTGCAGCGGCATGTAGGCGTAGAGATCGTTGGTGGCGGCGTTGCCAGTGTTGAACACATCGGCAATCCGGATGTCCAGCGCATTCGCCTGGCCGCCCAGCGTGTTGCTCAGGATGACGGCGGAATCCTCCGGCTTCAGATGCAGCAGACCGGCCAGGCCCGCCGCCAGCGTGACATGATCGGGCTTCTCCGTATCCAGATTGCGCACGCCTCCCGTTGGCGCCGCACCCAGATCCATCGCGTCGCGCAGGCCGTCCTGCAGACCGCGCGCCGCTTCCGGCTCCACCCCCTCCGCCACGAAAATCGTGCTGGCGCGGCCGTTGGAAACAATGCCGGACAAGGCAAGGCGGAGCGTCACCAGCTTGACGTGCGGGTTGGCGGCAACCAGCGCGCGGATGCGACTGATATCGTCGGCGCTGAGCAGATAGCGTTCCGGCGCCAGCTTGCCTTCGCGGCTCATGCCGCGTTTCGACAGGGTCAGATGCCCCAGCAGCTCGCCATGAATCGCCTGCAGCGAGAGACCGCGATAGATGTTGTGGGTGTAGCCGGCAAACAGCGCGATGGCGGCGAAACCGAAAGCGATCGCGGCCAGTGTCACCCCCGCACGACGCCGATTGCGCAACAGGCCGCGCAATGCAATGGCCAGGTAGGCAGAGGCTTTCATGCCGTCACCTCGTCGCTTTCGATGCGTCCGTCGCGCAGCAGCAGCTTCCGGTCCACATGCTCCAGCAGGCGCGGGTCGTGCGTGGTGAATACGAAGGTGACGCCGTGCGCCTGATTCATCTGCCGCATCAAGTCGACCACCATGCGGCTGTTGTCGGAATCCAGATTGGCGGTCGGCTCGTCGGCAATCACCATGTCGGGTCGGGCGATCAGTGCGCGGGCAATCGCCACGCGCTGGCGCTGGCCGCCGGACAGCCGATCCGGTCGCGTACCGGTGAACTCGGCCAGGCCGACTTCCTCCAGCCCGGCGCGCGCCCTGGCAAGCGCAGCGGTCTTGTCGACGCCCTGGATCTGCAACGGCAGCGCGACGTTCTCCAGCGCCGACAACACCGGCACCAGATTGAAACTCTGGAACACGAAGCCGATGCGGCGGCCGCGAAAGTCGGTCAGCGCATCGTCCGACAGCGCCCCGACATCGGCGCCGTCGAACTGCACCATGCCGGAAGTCGGTTGATCGATCAGCCCGAGCATGTTCATCAAGGTCGATTTTCCGCTGCCGGAAGGACCCCAGACCGCGAGGAATTCACCGGCCTGGATATCGAGCGAGACGCCACCCAGTGCTTCGACCACGGTTTCACCCAGATGAAAGCGCCGCCGGATATCGGTCAGTCGCAGCAGAGAAGAAGCGCTTGTCGGCATGGCGCGGGTTCCGGTTGTCTCGATGACGCCACCTTAGCCAAGGCGGTTTCGAGGGGCGAGGCCGATGCGACGAAGCGTGGAAATCGTGGGTTGAAATGCAAGGTTGGCAGGTTTTGGCACTATGCGGCGGCGAATTCGGCCCAGAACAGGATCGCCAGGGCCGGTTTTTACTAGCCACGACCAAAGTACGACAGGCTCCTTGGGGCAGTCGTTGTTCAAGTCTCAACGGTCTGTCCATCGGAAAAATTTCCAAGAGAACTGTTGGAATGTTAGAACTGCCTTCGATGTCAGTTGTCCAGTCATGCTGGCCAACCCTTGAAGTTCAATCGGGTAGCTCCGAATCACCGACAATGTGCCGCATATTTTTGACGTCAAGGATTCAACTTGGAAATTACCTTGTTGTGGATATTGTCTGCCGCCTTGATTCTGGCGGGCTTGGCAGGCACCGTGCTGCCTGTTCTGCCGGGCACCCTGTTGGTTTGGGGCGGCATCGTGCTGGGAGCTTGGATAGACGACTTCGCTCGTGTTGGCATGACCACCGTGGTGGTGATCAGTGTGCTGGCGGTGCTGGCTTGGGGTTTGGACTATGTAGCCGGACTTTTGGGAGCCCAGAAAGCTGGTGCCAGTAAACTGGCTCTGCTGGGCGCGGCGGTGGGCACGGTGCTGGGTATTTTCATGGGCTTGGTGGGTGTGTTCTTCATGCCCTTGGTCGGCGCCGCCGTGGGCGAGTACCTGGCGCAGAAAGACCACACCCGCGCGGTCAAAGTTGGCGTCGCCACCTGGATCGGGATCATGGTCGGGCTCATCGCCAAAGTGGTTCTGGCTTTCATCATGGTGGGCATTTTTGTCGCCGCCTTGCTGATTTGATAACACAAAACTGCAAGGCCACTGAGCCTCTCGACACCACCACATGCAATGCGCTGATCTGGACGAGCAGGCGCGTCCGTTGCAACTGGCTTCTGGCCTCAACGCAACATTGGAGTCGCCGGCCCGGGCGACTTGACGGTTGTTGACCGGCGATGGCTGCGCAACTGCCGTGCGATCAGGCCCGCTCTGGCTGCACGGGGGTGACCACCGTGCGGACGAAAACCTGATCGCGGGGCGCAAAGTCCCACTGCTCGATGAGGCAGGATTTCACCTTCTCGGCCCCGGCCTGCGCCAGATCGCCAGGCGCACCGAGTGCCTCGCCCCAGCGCAGGATATTCACCGAGTTGGGCGCTTCGGGGCGGGTGCGCGACGAGATGGCGGTGCCGGCCTGGAGCACCCACAGTCGCCGGGCCAAACCATGCACTGCCAGCGTGTAGGGCAGATGAATGTGGCCGCCCAGCACGAGATCGGCCCCGGCCGCCGACCAGACGCGCAGGGCGGCATCGTGGCCGCGCAACAGATTGGCGCGTTCCTCAGGCTGAGCCACTGCCGCTGGCTGATGCACCACCACCAGGCGCAACTGCTGCGGGCTGGCTGCACTCAGCAGCCTGGTCACTCGGTCGATCTGCGCCGTGGATACCTCACCATTCTTGTGCCGCCAGGCGCGCGTGGTGTTGACGCCAATGACCAGCAGATCCGGCGACGCGTGAACAGGTTCTAGATTCGCCCCGAAAGCCCTGGCGTAGCGCGCATAGGGGCGAGTCAGCCGCGACCAGAGGTCGAACAATGCAATATCGTGGTTGCCCGGCACGACCAGAACCGGCGCCCCCAGTCGATCAACAAAGGCCTTCGCCGCGCGAAACTGGGTGGGCCGCGCGCGCTGCGTGATGTCACCCGAGAGCACCACCAGATCAGGCCGCTGCTGCGCTGCCAGTGCGACGAGGGCTTCAAGTACCGGCGGCTGCTCAGTGCCGAAATGGGTGTCGGAAATCTGCAGCAGGACAGTCATGCCGCAGCCTGGGGAGCGTCCGCTGTGCCGGCTTCGCCAGTGGCTTGAAGCAGGTACAAGGGCTTGTCCAGCACGCGAATGTCGATTGGTGCGCGCATGCGTGCCACCTCACCGTCGAACGCCACCACGACCTCCCTGTGGCCGGCGGACAGAGTGGGCTTGACCACCATGTGCTTGAACTCGAAACCTTCCACGCCAGCGGCTTCGCCCAGCCGGCCCATCGCCCCGTGCAGCACCAGCCCGAGCATCGACAGCGTGCCGATGGGCCGCAGCATCAGCGCGGCCATGCTGCCGTCGCCGGGCGTACCGGCGATGGTGTCTTCCGGTTCTGCCCCGAACTGTTGCAGTTGCAGCCGGTTGTTGCCGACGAAAAGCGTCAGCGTCTGCACATCGCGGACCGCCGAACCTGTCTCGATGTGCAGACGTAACCGGCGCTGTGCGCGCAGCAGCGTCGCGCCGGCCGCCAGGAACGCCACCCAGCGGCTGCGGCCAAAGCGGGCCTTGAAGGCCTCGCGGTCCTGCAACAGTTCGGGGTAGATACCCAGGCTGGCGTTGACCAGGAAGACCCGGTCGTTGATGGCTCCCACCTGCACTGGCACCGGGCGCGCCAGCAATACCTGCCGAGCGGCAGCGTCTGGCTCGGTGGCTATGCCGTGCGTCCGGGCAAAGTAATTGAAGGTGCCGTAGGGAATGACACCCATGGCGCAACCGGCGGCGTGCGCGGCCTGGGCTACCGTATTGAGGCTGCCATCGCCACCTACGGCAATCACCGCCGTATTGCGCGCCATCGCCATCGCGGCGGCCTCGGCTGCCACCCGCGACAGATCGGCAGGCTGGCAGGTCAATAGTTCGCCCTTTCGCCCATGCGCTGCGAGAGCCGTCTGGATCACGGCACGCTTGGCATCAAGGTCGAAAGCCCCGGCGGAGGCGTTGATCACGAACAGCAGGGCCGCTGCAGGGTCGAGGCGCGGGGCCGACGTCGTATCGTACCGGGGACTATCGGCCGCAATCGGTTCAGGCTGGAACACCTTAGTCATGTCGCAGCAGATCGCCGAAGACCGTGTACTCACCTTCACGGCGATCGGCGCCCGGCGCGTCGTAAAGTACCAGCCAGTGAGGATTGCTGCCGGCGATCCCCGGCGGCAAGTCACAGATCGCTTCGGCGCGATTCGTGCCGTGGCCGTGGGGTAGCGAAACCGACTCGGTCAGCGCCGTTTCGAACCGCACCGGTTCCCGGTTGGCGCTTATGGTTGGTCTGGCGAGCGGCCATTTGAAGACACGGATATCGCCGTTAAGCACCATCGTCGGACCGGCCAGGATGTAAAGATCATCGCCGGAAAAATGCAGGCCGCGGACGCCCAGACCGTCGAGTTGCAGGAAGTGCTTGCGCAGCAGCGTGCCGCTCTCGTCAAGGGGCACCAGGCGTAGATGATCTCCATGCGACTCGACTGCGATCTCGAGCAGCGCCGACCAGCCGCGCAGCACCGGGCCACGCAGGCCGAGCAGCAGCCGGTGTCCATCCACTGCCAGGCCTTCGATGTCGAAGCCGTTGTCTTTGCCCGGGATTGCCATGTAGGGCCCGAAGTGGGGGTCGTCGGCCAATGCGCGGGTGAGCAGGTTCGCCTGCGCATCGCCCTTCAGCCGCAATGCCCGGCGGCCGTCCTGAGCCTGGCGCACCAGACAGGGCTCGCCCTGGGCGTCGGGTTCGATGGGCAGGCACGCCAGCAGACGCCGGTTGCCGTCGAGCACCACCTTTGCCAGCCGCTTGGCGTTGTCGGCGTGCCCGCGGTCCGGCTTGGCGTTCTTGCGCTTGAGACCATGCGAACCGACCACCCAGAGGTAACCATCGGCCACCGCCATGCCTTCCAGGTCGGCCTCTTCGTCGGCTGCACCGGGCAGGTCCAGCAGGTCGGCCAGTGGAAAGTCACGGACTTCGCCGAAACGCAAGGACTCGCCGCCCAAGGCGTCGAGCCGGCGCAGGCGATCCAGGCCACAGGCTTCGTCGCCTGCCACCCAGAGCCAGTCGCCGGTGAAGGCCGCACCCGACAGGTTGTCATGAACCAGGGAGCCAGATGCAAACTCCAGACGAACGGCGTTCGGGTTTCGGGTTTTGGGCACGGGTTGAGTTCTCAGGAAGATGTAGGGCCAGGAGTTCTGCAGATTGGAGGGAATTCAAGCCGCAGCCGCAAACAGACCAAGTTTGCGACCGAAGCTTTGTCGTGTGTTGCGTTGGCGTTCTCCGAAAGCTGTTTTCTCAGTGCGACCCAACAGCCTGCGTTGCATCTGCCCCTCAATCGAAGGAAATCCTTGATCCAAGTATTCTTCAAGTCCCATTGTCAGCTTGCCTTTTGTAGCCAATGTCGATTTGACCAAGTGTGCCAAAAATTAGTTGTCCACCCGCGCTTCCAGAATATCAATATCGGCCAAGGGCTAACAGGGTGTCGAAAAGTACTCCGTCACCCCGGATACAACCATTCCGGGGTGACGGAGAGAATTTCACGTTTTTCGACACCCCGCTCAAGCTCAATCTTGGAAATGGAGCGAAATTCGGGGGGAACTGTCGAACCTCGATGACGGTCTGTTATTTCAATCCAGCCAGAACGCAATCCATGACTTCCTGCGTGCCCCCTTTAGTACGCCCTCGGTCAGTTGAACACAGGATCCATGAAGAAATCGCTTCTCCTGCATAAAGACCAGGCCGGTTGACATCTCACCCTTTTCCGCAATGACCTAGGTTCTCCATTGGGTCAAATTCTGTAACGCATTTCTTTGGAAAATCGTGGCAAACAAGAACTCCCAAGCATTGACCAAGTCAGAATTCCTGAAGGACAAACGACGGGCTACTTTGGAACGGATTGTCGGGGCGCACCTGGCAACCATGGGCGGCACGATGGCAGACACCGTTGGCCAAAGCAGCCGGCAACGGCTGGTCTGGTTGAGTTTACTGGCGATGCCGCTCCTTTTTCCGATCGCACTACCCGGCATGGCTTCCGTGGTAGGTGCTTTTTCCCTGATGATCGCTTGCGGGCTATGCATCGGTCAGCCAGTGCCCTTGCCGGATTGGCTCGCCAAACGGGAGATGAATGGTCGCGTCAGGTTGCTGCTGAAAGGGATGATTAACCGGGTCATCAATATCATCGCGTTGTTCGGACGACCCCGCATGCTGCCCTTGAGCAACAAACCAGTCCGAGTGCTGAACGGGTTGATGCTTTCCGCCGCAGGACTGTCGATGATGATTCCGGTCCCCATCATCAGCTTTGACAATGTACTGCCTGCGCTGGCCATCGTCCTGATCTCTTGGGGGCTGCGTCTCCGGGATGGCTTGATGCTGCTGGTCGGTTATCTGGTCACTCTGGCGGCTGTCGCTTCGGTGATGCTGCTCTGGTGGGGAGGCGCCCTTGCCGCAACCGAATTACTCTCGCTGACGGGACTTTCTTCCAGTCGGTAATCGCAGGAACTTTAGCTGCTGATTTGAAACAAAGATCGGACATCCCGCAACCAGCCTCTATAAGCATCTTTACCGATATGAAAACGCTTGTCTGGTCCCTTTTTGTCCTGATTCTGGTCATCTGGACCGGAATGACATTGGTCACTGTACATCTCGTCGACTGGATAGCCCAGACCTTCGGCTCCACCCCGCCCACCGACCTTGGATCGGTTCTCGGCACCATACCGGTACCGCCTTGGTTGGCACTGTGGATTGATCCTGCCTGGATACAATCGATTCAATCGAATCTCGTTGGCTTCATTGAAACGATGACTCAGACCGCTCCTTACTTTGCCTCGGCCATCGATTGGCTCAGTCCGCTACTTTGGGCATTTTGGGGCTTGGGTGCCCTGTTATTGCTGAGCCTCGCAATTGCCGGTCACTGGCTGGCGTCAAACCTTCGTATGCCCGGCCGCACGTCATATCTTGCATCTCCAGGCGCGCGAACGTCATCCGGCACGCGGGTCTGGTGGCATTCGAAACCGGGCACTCATCAGCGCCGTGACGCTCAATTCCGAACGTGAAGCCGTCATTAAGGCGCATTTTACTCAGCACAATATTCAACCATTGGCTGCATAACCGAGGCGACAACTACCTTGGCGCACCCGTCGTAGCAATAAACCCTTTTACATTCCCTCAATGGAGATTGATTCTGTGAACAAGACAATTTTGTTGACCGCGCTGCTCATCGCGTTGCCGCTGACCGGTTGCGAACAAGCCACCCAGCAAGCCAGCGATCTTGCGAAAAAATCCGCTCAGGAGGCGATTGACGGCGCGAAGAAAACCGCTGAAGAAGCTCTTGGCCTTGGAGGTGAGGGCAGTAAGGATGAAGCGGGTAAGGATGAGGAAGGCAAGGGAGAGGAAGGCAAGGGAGAGGAAGGCAAGGATGAGGAAGGCACGAAAGAGAAGGAGTGATGACGCGTATGCAAACCTGCCCGTGTTGCCCTGCGGGTACCCGTTTATCTAACAAACAAAAACACATGAGTAACAACGGCGAACCCTGAATGTGGGGCGTCTGCTTCGGTATTATTGTGGTCCCAGGTCGCCATTTCCTCGGCGTAGTCCTCATCCCTGCGGGAGTTGTCACGACAGCGCCAGGTTTTTTACGAGCATTTCGGCTTTAAGGTTTCGCCGCAGCATCCGACGAAATTGATGCTGCGTTTGAACCTTGAAACAGCAGTTAACCGCTCCTTGACCCTTGTGAGGCCTCATGCTGACTGATGTTTTGCGCTTCGATGACGCTCACCCATTGGGTGAGCCCGCTACCCGCCCGCTGTCGGGGTGGAGAAACCGTCTGGCTGCGTTGCTCCGCCTCGCCATGCCTCGGCATGACTCGTTGTCGCGCACCCGCAAGGGGTATGCCGGATTCGTACGCGCTATAGCGCTACGACTCCGCTACCTTGCCAGACGGCTTCTCCACCCCGCCCTCGGACGGGTTCAACTGCTGTTTCAAGGTTGAACCGTCTGCCGACTTGATTCGTAAACCGGCAGCGATGATTAGGCTTCGATGATGTCTACCGGCGTATACGGTGGCACAGCGTCGAACAATTCGACCAGGTCGGCGTTGCGCATGCGTATGCAGCCGTGCGAACGCGGCGCCTGCTCGAAGGTCTCGTCCGGTGTGCCGTGGATGTAGATGTAACGCCGCATGGTGTCGCATTCGCCGAGCCGGTTGAAGCCCGGTTCGGACCCGGACAGCCAGAGGATGCGGCTCAGGATCCAGTCGCGTTGGGGCTGGGTTTCGCCGAGTTCGGAAGTGTAAATTTCGCCGGTTGGTCGACGGCCGGCGAATACTGCATTGAGCGGCTGATCGGCGCCGATCTTGGCGCGCACGATGTGGCGGCCACGTGGCGTCAGGTAACTGCCGCTTGCTTCGCCGACGCCGTTGGCGGCGGTCGAAACCGGGTAGCGGCGTAACACGCTGCCGGCGTTGTCCAGCAGTTCGAGTTGCTGATCGGGAATGGAAATCCGTAGTCTCATGCTTTTGCTCGGCCCCGCCGTTCGGCGAAAAATCTCGACAGCATCGCGCCGCATTCCTCTGCCAGCACGCCGCCTTGTGTTTGCGCGTGATGGTTCAGACGGGTTTCGGTGAACAGGTCGATGACGCTGCCGGCGGCGCCGGTTTTCGGATCGCGCGCGCCGTACACCACCCGTTCGACGCGCGCATGCAGGATTGCGCCGCAGCACATCACGCAGGGTTCCAGCGTCACGTAGAGGGTGCTGCCGGGCAGGCGGTAATTGGACCGTTGCAGACCGGCATCGCGCAACGCCATGACTTCGGCATGGGCGGTGGGGTCGTTGGCGAATATCGGCTGGTTGTAGCCGCGTCCGACGATTTCGCCGCCCATGACCAACACTGCGCCGACCGGCACCTCGCCGGCCGCGCGCGCCAGTTCTGCTTGCGCCATGGCGGTACGCATGAAAAAAAGGTCGAGTTCGGAAGTCATTTCGGTCAAAGTGTGCGGTGCGGGTTCACTGTTTTCCACGAGCTGAGAAGACGGTCAACCACTGAAAATCAAAATCTTTCGGAATTTTTGACGAATTGTTGACTGATTAGGTCGAATTGCTCATCCATTTTTGGCATTTTTTCCATTAATCTGCCGGAACTTCTTGATTCGCTACCAAGACACGCGGTCGCGCAGCGTCAAGTAAGAAGCGTTGTAGTTACATCCTTTTCCAATATTGAAGGAGACATAAATGTTGAAAAAAAACTTGCTTGCGCTGCCCATAGCGCTGGCTGTGGCAGGCGTAGCCTATGCCAGTTCGGGCATGTTGCCGGAAGATGCGCTTGAGATGCAGATCAAGAAGACCAACAACTCAACCTACCTGACCCAAAGCCCGCAGAATCTGATGATGATGCCGGACAACCCGGCCTGGGAAGTCGCTGAAGCAGGTGAAAAACTGTTCAAGCAGGCACGTGGCCCGAAGAACGCTTCGCTGGAGAAATGCGATTTCGGTAAAGGCCCCGGCGTTCTGGAAGGCGCGCATGCCGAGTTGCCGCGTTATTTTGCCGATACCGGCAAAGTGATGGATCTGGATACGCGTCTGGTGCATTGCATGAAGACCCTGCAAGGCTTTACCAATGATGATCCGGCAATCAAGCAGAAGCATGGCTCCAAGAGCGACATGATGAAGCTGCAAACCTATATCGGTAGTAAATCCAGTGGCATGCCGTGGAACCCGCCGATGAATCATCCGCTGGAAAAGGCCATGCGTGATGCGGGTGAGGTGATGTTCTATCGCCGATCCGGCACCATGGATTTCAATTGCGCGACCTGCCATACCCAGACCGGCAAGCGTATCCGGGCTTCCGTTTTGCCCAATGTCTATGAACCGGCAGACTGGACCAAGGCGATCTCCTGGCCGGCACATCGCACCAGCCACGAGGAAGTCCGCAGCAGCCAGCATCGTGTGCTCGAATGCCTGTGGCAGATGCGTTATCCCAACATCAAGATTGGTTCCGACGCCTCGATCGCGATGATTTCGTTCTGGACCGATGCCGCGCGGGGTGAGCCGGCCATCGTGCCCGACCTGAAACGCTAATCGCCGACTCACCAGGAGACTCAATACATGTTCAAGAAAACCCCTATCGCGGCTGTTGCCGCTGTATCAATGCTGCTGATCGCCGGCGGATGTTCCGCAACCAATGCCGGCAAGACCGAAGCCGCCAAGCCCATGGCCGCCGCGCCGGCGGCCGCCGTGCCGGCCGCCCCTGCCAAGGTCGATTACACCAAAATGTCTGCCAAGGATCTGGCGGAATATCTGATCTTCGAAACCGACAGCTATGACCTCAAACAGGCGACCCAGGAAGGTACCTCCGGCAAGGCGCGCCTGACCCAGGACGAAATCCAGAAAGCCTGTTCCCTGATGAAGGGCGAGGAATTGAGCGACAAGGCGCGGGAAAAAGTGATGGCGCTGGCCGCCGCTTCGATCAAGTATCCGGCTGGCGGCATCAAGCTGGGCGACTGGAAGAAGGGCCGCGAGCTGGCCTGGTCGGGTTTCGGTTACCGTACCGCGCACAATCCGGACGATCACTCCAATCGTGAAGCCGGCGGCAATTGCTACAACTGTCACCAGCTGGCCACCGACCGCACCGGCGGTGACCTGGGCCCCAGTCTGACCAACTATGGCAAGTATCGTGGCGCCAGCGAGGACATGCTGAAATACACCTATGACGTGATCTACAACGCGCACGCCTATTTCGCCTGCACCAGCATGCCGCGGATAGGCGCGTCGGGTGTGCTGAACCAGCAGCAGATCGCCGACGTGATGGCTTACCTGTTCGATCCGAACTCGCCGGTCAACAAGTAACTCATCGCTTGTGAAGCGCCTCGGCTTGCCGTGGCGCCCTTGATAAAAGCCATCGACGTTGCCGTCGATGGCTTTTTTTCGATTTCATTCGCTGGCTCGATTCCTGTTCGACTTCTATTCTGGGTGGATCGAAGGAGGTCGTGATGCGACTGTTGACCTGGAATATCCAATGGGGACGCGGTATCGACGGCCGTGTCGATCTGGCACGCGTGGTGCATGATTTACGCGGCATCGGTGATTTCGATGTGATCTGCTTGCAGGAAGTCGCCGTCAATTTCCCCGGTCTGGCCGGCAACGACGCACGTGATCAGGCCGCCGAGCTGGCGGCGCTGTTGCCCGACCATACGCCGATCTACGCGCCGGCGACCGATGTGCCGGACGGCGAGGGCGGTCGCAAACAATTTGGCAACGCAATCTTTTCACGCCTGCCGGTGGGCCAGGTCTGGCGTCACTTGCTGCCGTGGTCGTGCGATCCGGGCGTACCCGGCATGCAGCGGGTGTTGCTGGAAGTCGTGGTGCAGACGGAATTCGGCGCGGTGCGGGTGATGACCACGCATCTGGAGTATTACTCCTTGCCACAGCGCCAGGCGCAGATTGCGGCGATTCGCCATTTGCATGCCGAAGCCTGCACTCATGCGCAGCAGCCGCGCCGGGGCGAAGGCGAGCAGGGCGGCAGTTTCGAAGTGTTCGAGCGGCCGACGGCGGCGTTGTTGTGCGGCGACATGAACTTCCCGTCCGAGGCGGCGGAGCATGCGCAGGTGCTGGCGCCGTTCGCGGATGCCACGCCGGCCTTCGTGGATGCCTGGAAGCAGTTGTATCCGGGCGAACCGCATGCGCCCACGGTCGGCATCCACCCGGTCGATTTCGTCGACGCGCCGGCCTGCTTCGATTTCGTGTTTCTGACCGAGAACCTGGCGCCGCGACTGAAATCCTGCCACGTGGATACGCAGAGCGAGGCTTCGGATCATCAGCCGGTGTACGTCGAACTGGGCTGAACGGCAGCAATTCACACACAATTCGACGCGGATCGATCCGTTGCCGCGATAGACGTACTTCTGCGCCCGCAAGCGGCTACAATGCCGACTCCCGCGCGCTTCACCAATCGACGTGCGGCGTCATTTTCCTCTGATCATTCCGATCACTTATTCGTCTGCCTCGATTGGTGCCGCCTTATGCGTGGCAGGCCGTCGCAGGAGCTGTAACCCCTATGTCATTCCCCCTCAATAGCGCTGGCACGACCGTGTCCGCTGATCCGACCATCATCGTTTCAACCGGCGTCAAATTCACCGAACTGGGACTTTCCGAGCCGTTGTTGCGTGCCGTTGCCGAAACCGGCTACACGACGCCGACGCCGATCCAGGCGCAGGCTATTCCTCAAGTTCTGAAGGGCGGCGACTTGCTTGCCGCCGCACAGACCGGCACCGGCAAAACGGCCGGTTTCACCTTGCCGATCCTGCATCGGCTGACGACCACTCAAGCCGCCGTCGCCAAACCCGGCCGGCCGCGTTGCCTTATTCTGGTGCCGACGCGCGAACTCGCGGCGCAGGTTGAAGAATCGGTGCGCACCTACGGCAAGCACGTCACGATCAAGTCGATGGTGATGTTCGGCGGCGTCAACATCAATCCGCAGTACGCGGCATTGCGCGGCAAGGTCGACATCCTGGTGGCGACGCCTGGCCGTCTGCTGGACCACGTCGGCCAGAAAACGGTGGACCTGTCCGGCGTCGAAATCCTGGTGCTCGATGAAGCCGACCGCATGCTCGACATGGGCTTCATCCGCGACATCAAGAAAGTCATCGCGCTGATCCCGAAACAACGTCAGACCCTGCTGTTCTCGGCGACTTTCTCCGACGAGATCAAACTGCTCGCCAACGGCCTGCTGAACAACCCCGGCACGGTGGAAGTGGCGCGCCGCAATACCGCCTCCGAACTGGTCGAGCAATCGGTGCACATGGTGGCGCAGGCGCACAAGAAAGACCTGCTGTCGCACCTGATCAAGCATCACAACTGGCAGCAGGTGCTGGTGTTCACCCGTACCAAGCACGGCGCCAACAAGCTGGCCGAGAAGCTGTTGAAGGACAACATTCCCGCCGCCGCGATCCACGGCAACAAGAGCCAGGCCGCGCGCACCCGCGCGCTGGCCGAGTTCAAGAACAGCAAGCTGCAGGTGCTGGTGGCGACCGACATCGCCGCGCGCGGCATCGACATCGACCAGTTGCCGCAAGTGGTCAACTTCGAGTTGCCCAACGTGCCGGAAGACTATGTGCACCGCATCGGCCGCACCGGCCGCGCCGGCACCTCCGGTTCCGCCGTGTCGCTGGTGGATCGCGAGGAAATGAATTATCTGAAGGACATCGAACGCCTGATCAAGCGCCAGATCGCCGTGGTGGTGGTGGAAGGCTTCGTGCCGCCGCCGCTGTCGGCCGCCGCGTTGAGCGGACGCGAAGATGAGCGGCCGCCGCGCCAGCCGGGTCGCGGTGGCGCTGGTCGAGGTGGTCAGAGTCGCCGTCAGGCAGGCGCGGGGCGCAGCGATCAGAATCGCGGCCAACCACGGACCGGCAACAAACCGGCCGGCAACCTGCCGCGCGCTGTCTCCAGCGGGCCGAAACCGGCATCCACCGGCGGGCCGAATGCAGGGCGCAATCCGCGTCCCGCTGCCGCCACGGGTGCACCGACACCGAATCGCCGCGAGTCTCACAATGCTTCGCATAATACCGCTCGCAACACTGCGCGGCCGCAGGCGGCGTTGTTCAGCAGCAAGCCGAAGTCGGGTAGCTGATTTGCCGTTCTGCAACCCCGAGGGCGTCATTGATAAAGCTACTAAGCAACCGACCAGGCGAGCAAACAACACTCGCCAAGTCTCTGCTTATCCGGCGAAGGCCGGAATCCAGTACCTCGCATCAACTGGACACCGGCTTTCGCCGGTGTGACGAATCCGCTATTTTGTCCCGCTGTATGACCATTTGACGCGAGCCGACATGGAATCCGCCAAACCCCTGTTTTCCTACCGTCCCTATTGGGCCAAGCGCTTCGGTGTTTCAACCTTCCTGCCAATGTCAAAGCAGGAAATGGATGCGCTCGGCTGGGACAGTTGTGATGTCATTCTGGTCACCGGTGATGCCTATATTGACCATCCCAGTTTCGGCATGGCGCTGATCGGTCGCTTGCTGGAGGCACAGGGTTTTCGCGTCGGCATCATTGCGCAACCGGACTGGAAATCAGCCGACCCGTTTCGCGCGCTGGGCCGGCCGAACCTGTATTTCGGCGTCACCGCCGGCAACATGGATTCGATGGTCAACCGCTACACCTCGGAACGCAAAATCCGCTCCGACGACGCCTACACGCCGGGCGCCGCACCCGACAAGCGCCCGGACCGGGCGCTGACCGTCTACGCCCAGCGCTGCCGCGAGGCGTACAAGGATGTGGCGGTGGTGATCGGCGGCATCGAAGGTTCCTTGCGCCGCATCGCGCATTACGACTACTGGTCCGATACCGTGCGCCGCTCGGTGCTGCTCGATTCCAAGGCCGACATGCTGCTGTTCGGCAATGCCGAACGTGCGCTGGTGGAGCTGACCCACCGCCTGTCCGGCGGCGAGTCGATCAAGGACATCCGCGACCTGCGCGGTTCCGCGTTCATGGTCAGCCATGGCTGGAAACCTTCGGAAGAGTGGAGTGAACTTGATTCGCTGGCGATGGATACGCCGGGGCGGGTGGACAGGCATCCGGATCCGTACGCGATGACCGGGGTGGCGAGCACCCCCGAGGTTGCTACGCAGCAGACGCCGGAGCAGGTTCAGCCCATCCGCTTCCTCAGCAAAGAAGCCCGTCTCGCCGCCATCCACGCCGCCCGCGCCCATACCGTGGTGCGCCTGCCGGCCTACGAGCAGGTCGAGAAGAACCCCATCCTGTACGCCCACGCCTCGCGTGTGTTCCACCTCGAATCCAACCCCGGCAACGCCCGCGCCATGGTGCAGGCGCATGGCAGTGGCGCGGGTCTGCGCGATGTCTGGCTGAATCCGCCGCCGATTCCGCTGACCACGCCGGAAATGGATGCGGTATTCGATGCGCCTTATGCGCGCGCGCCGCACCCAAGTTACGGTGATAACAAGATTCCGGCCTGGGAGATGATCCGCTTCAGCGTCAACATCATGCGCGGCTGCTTCGGCGGCTGTACCTTCTGCTCGATCACCGAGCACGAGGGCCGCATCATCCAGAGCCGTTCGGAAGAATCGATCCTGCACGAGATCGAAGCCATCCGCGACAAGACACCCGGTTTCACCGGCATCATTTCCGATCTCGGCGGCCCCACCGCAAACATGTACCGGCTGGCCTGCAAGGACCCGAAGATCGAATCCGCCTGCCGGCGTTTGAGTTGTGTCTTTCCGGACATCTGCGAAAACCTCAACACCGACCACGGCCCGCTGATCCAGGTCTACCGCAAGGCGCGCGCGCTGCCTGGCATCAAGAAGATCCTGATCGGCTCCGGTGTGCGTTACGACCTCGCCGTAAAGTCGCCGGAATACGTCAAGGAACTGGTCACGCATCATGTCGGCGGTTATCTCAAGATTGCGCCGGAACATACCGAAGACGGCCCGCTGCAGCACATGATGAAACCCGGCATGGGCGCCTATGACCGCTTCAAGCAGTTGTTCGAGAAATACTCGGTGGAGGCGGGCAAGGAGCAATACCTGATCCCGTATTTCATCGCCGCCCACCCGGGCACGACCAACGAGGACATGCTCAACTTGGCGCTCTGGCTGAAGCGCAACAAATTCCGCCTGGATCAGGTGCAGACCTTTTTACCGACGCCGATGGCCATGGCCACGACCATGTATCACAGCGAACTCAACCCGCTGAAGAAGGTGCTGCGTGGAGGGCAGGCAGTTTCAGTCACCAAGCAGGGCCGGGTGCGCAAACTGCACAAGGCCTTCCTGCGTTACCACGATCCGGAAAACTGGCCGATGCTGCGTGAAGCCCTGAAGGAGATGGGCCGCGAAGACCTGATCGGCAACGGCAAACACCATTTGATTCCCAGCTTCCAGCCGGCCGGCACCGGCAGATGGTTCGAACCCGGCCCCGGCGCCAGGACTGAAAAGCCGGAACGCGAGGAACGTGCCTACATCCATTCGCCACCGAGTGGGCGTCCGGCAGTGCGCGCGCAACCTGCGGGCAAACCCAAGAGTACGCCGCGCAACGAACGCATCGGCAAGGACGCCACGCGTGTACCGCGCGCAGCGGACGCGGATGCCCCGCCACCCCGTCGCGGCGCTGGACGCGGAGCAAAACCCGGTGACCGTCCGGGCATTCCGCCTGCCGGCAATGGACGTCGGGTCAGGGGCGAGGCAAAAGGCCGGAAATAACGCCTGATCCGCTGCCGCACGCGCCGAGGTTCAGCGCGCGCGGTTCAGCAGCACCGCCAGTTCGCTCCAGACGGTTTCCAGCAACAGCGGCTGGGCTTGCGCGGTGGGGTGCAGACCGTCAGCCTGGAAGTTGCTGCGCTGGCTGGCGATGTCTTGCAGCAGGAAAGGCACCAGCGGTATTTTTTTCCTGTTTGCGACTTCGCTGAACAAATTCTGGAACTTGCTGGTGTAAGCCGCGCCATAGTTGGGTGGCAGACGCATACCGACGAGCAGCACTTTTGCACCGCTTTTTTGCGCCAGCGCGACCATCGCTTCCAGGTTGCGCGCGGTTTGGTGCAAGGGCAGGCCGCGCAGGCCATCGTTGGCGCCGAGCGCCAGGATCAGCAGTCGCGGTTTGTGCGCCGCAAGCAGCGCCGGCAGACGGGTCAGACCGCCGGCGGTGGTTTCGCCGGAGACGCTGGCATTGATCACTTGATAATCCGCTTTACCGGTTTGCAGGCGCCGCTCCAGCAGAGTTACCCAGCCGGATTCGCGCGGCATGCCGTAGGCGGCGGATAAACTGTCGCCGAACACCAGCAGGTTGGGCGCGGCCTGCGCCGCGCCAGCCAGACCGATAAACACCAGAACACAGAACAACCGTATGCAACTCGACATCGAAAACCTCGGCAAATCAGTACAGGTGGGAGAAGAAACGCTGGCCATACTCGCCGATGTCTCTTTCTCGGTAAACAAGGGGGAGACCGTCGCCATCGTCGGCAGTTCCGGCTCCGGCAAATCGACCTTGCTGGGCCTGATTGCCGGGCTGGATACGCCAAGCGCCGGACAGGTGCGTCTGGATGGCGTGGCGCTGTCCGATCTCGATGAGGACGGCCGCGCCGCGTTGCGTGGCCGCAATATGGGTTTTGTCTTCCAGTCTTTTCAACTGTTGCCCGGACTCACCGCCCTGGAGAACGTGATGCTGCCCCTGGAACTTGCTGGCCGCAAGGACGCGGCGGCGGTGGCCGGCGATCATCTCGAACGAGTAGGGTTGTCGGCGCGCGCCAGACACCGGCCGACCCAGTTGTCCGGCGGTGAACAGCAGCGCGTCGCGCTGGCCCGGGCGTTCGCGGTGTCGCCGCGTATCCTGCTGGCCGACGAGCCGACCGGCAATCTCGATGCGCATACCGGCGCCCAGATCATCGAATTGATGTTCGCGATGAATCGCGAGCAGGATGCCAGCCTGGTCATTGTCACCCACGACCCGGCTCTGGCCAGTCGTTGTGGCCGGCAACTGCGCCTGGAGGGCGGGCGGCTGGCGAGCCAGACGGTGACGGCGCCATGATCGCGCTGTCGCTCAGACTGCTGGCGCGTGAATGGCGCGCCGGGGAAATGCGCGTGGTGCTGCTGGCGGTGGCGCTGGCTGTGGCCAGCCTGACTGCGGTGCGCTATTTTGCCGACCGGGTCGATCAGGCGCTGGGGAATCAGGCCAACACCTTGTTGGCGGCGGACCTGGCGCTGGTTTCCGATCACCCAGTCGATGCTGCTTTCGCCCAGGCGGCGCAAGCGCGGGGTCTGCGCATCTCGCATACCACGACCTTTCTCAGCATGGTGCTGGCCGGCGACGGCAATCTGCTGGGCGGCATCAAGGCGGTGGAGCCCGGTTATCCGTTGCGTGGCGATCTGCGCATCGCCCCGGCCCTGTTCGCCGAAGACGCGCCGACGCGTCTGCTGCCGGCGCCCGGCGAGGCCTGGGTGGATACGCAGCTGGCCAGCGGACTCGGCGTCAAGCCGGGCGACGTGGTCGATGTCGGTGAAGCGCGGTTGCGCATCGCGCAGATCCTCACCTTCGAAGGCGAGCGCGGCGGTAACTTCATGGCTCTGGCGCCCCGGTTGCTGCTGAATGTCGAGGATCTGGCGCGCACCGGGCTGGTCCAGGAAGGCAGCCGCGTGGTGTATCGACTGTTGGTGGCGGGGCAGGGCGATCAGGTCGATGCGTTCAAGGACTGGGCCAGGCCGCTGCTGGAACGCGGCCAGCAACTGGAAGATGTGCGTGATGCGCGACCGGAACTGCGCCAGGTGCTTGACCAGGCGCAGCGTTATCTCGGTCTGGCCGCCTTGCTGACCGTGCTGTTGGCCGCCGCCGCGACGCAGATGGCGCTGCGCCGCTATGTGCAGCGGCATTTCGATCAGTTCGCGCTGCTGCGCTGTTTCGGCGCGACCCAGCGGCGTCTGTTCGGTCTGTATATGCTGCAATTGAGTGCTTTGGGATTGCTGGCCGGCGCGCTGGGCAGCCTGCTCGGCTGGTTGACCCAGGCCGGCATGGTGTATTTGCTGGGCGACACGCTGCGTATCGGCTTGCCGCCGCCCGGCCTGTTGCCGCCGCTGCTGGGTTTGCTGGCCGGACTGGTGTTGGTGTTGGCCTTCAGCTTGCCGGCGCTGTTGCGTCTGGCGCGCGTTCCGGCGCTGCGTGTGTTGCGGCGCGATCTCGGTCCGCCGCAGGTCGGCGCTCTGCTGGCGCATGGCGTCGGTCTGGGCTTGGTCGCGGGCCTGCTGTTCTGGCAGGCCGGCGAACTGAAGCTGGGCCTCATCGTTGCCGGCGGCGTCCTGGCGCTGATGCTGGCCGCTGCGCTGGCTATCCAGCTTCTGCTGGTGCCGCTGCCCTGGCTGGCGCAGCGCTTGCCGACCAGTGCCCGGCTGGGGTTGCTGAATCTGCGTCGGCGCGGCTGGGAAACCACGTTGCAGGCGATGGCCCTGAGCCTCGGATTGCTCGCCATGTTGCTGTTGACCCTGGTGCGCGGCGATCTGTTCGAAAGTTGGCGCAGTCAGGCTGAGCCCGGCTCGCCGAACCGTTTCGTGATCAACATTCAGCCGCAACAGGTGGAGGCCGTGCGCGAATCGCTGCGCGCCCAGGGCATCGCGGATGTGACGTTGTATCCGATGGCGCGGGCGCGGCTGCTGAGTATCGACGGACGCGAAGTGAGCGAGGCGGATTACACCGAGTCGCGCGCCAAGCGCCTGGTCGAGCGCGAATTCAACCTGTCCACGATGCAGGACCTGCCGCCGGATAATCAGATTACCGGCGGACGCTGGTCGAAGGATGAGGGCTTCTCGGTGGAGGCCGGATTGGCGAAAACCCTGGGAATCGAACTGGGCGACGAACTGCTGTTCGATGCCGGCGGCCTGCCGCTGCGCGGTCGTGTCAGCAGTTTGCGCACGGTGGAGTGGGACTCCTTCCGGGTCAATTTTTTCGTCATCGCGCCACCGGCGCAGTTCAATGCACTGCCGCAAAGCAACATCACCAGCTTTTACCTGCCGCCGGGGCGCGGCGAGGTACTGGCCGGGCTGGTCGCGGCGTATCCCAATGTCACGGTGATCGACATCGAGCAAGTCATGGGCGAACTGCGGGCCATGCTCGACCGGGTCAGCGCCGCCGTGCAACTGATCTTCCTGTTCAGTCTGGCGGTGGGGGTGCTGGTACTGCTGGCGGCGTTGTATGCGCGGCGTGACGAACGGGCGCGGGAAATCGGGCTTTGGCGTACGCTGGGCGCTTCGCGGCGACGCGTCATGCTGTCCCTGGCGACCGAATTCACTGCACTCGGCCTGCTCGTCGGCGGCCTGGCGGCGGGTGCGGCAAGCGCGGTGGCCTGGTTGCTGGCTGAGCGGGTGTTCGATTTGCCGCACGCACCGAATGCCGCGATCTGGCTGGCTGGCCTGGGCGGCGGCTGGTTGCTGGTGCTGGGCGCCGGCTTGCTGGCCAGTCGCGCGCTGCTGCAGGCGCCGCCGATGCATAGCCTGCGCCGCGAATAGATCGAAACGCAGCATGTAACGCAGCTGTTTTGCTGGCATCATCCTGTACAGGGAAATCTCGCAAGAACAAGAAATGACTCAAGCGCACACCATCAAGCTGATCGGTATCGGCCAATTGCGTCCCGGCATGTATGTCCAGGACGTCAATTGTTCATGGATGGATCATCCTTTCGCGACCAATCAATTCATGGTCAAAACGCTCGATCGGGTCAACGAAATCAAGGCATTGGGTGTCCACGAGCTGTATATCGACACTGCCCGGGGCATTGATGTCGAGGGCGTGGTGGCGCGCAGCGTCGACGATCTGCGGCATGACGTCGATGCCAGAATGGCCGAGATCGCGCGCGAGATCCAGATCGAGCCGCAACGTACCGAACTCCGGCTGGAAGTCGAGCGCGCCCGGGTGTTGCACAGCGAAGCCAATCGCATCGTGCGCGGCTTGATCCAGGATGTCCGCCTCGGCAAACAGGTCGAGCTGGAGCAGATCGACCCGGTGGTCGAAAACATCATCGATTCGGTGTTTCGCAATCAGGACGCGCTGCTTCCGCTGGCGCGGCTGAAGGACCACGACAATTACACTTTTCAGCATTCAGTGTCGGTCAGCGCCTTGCTGGTGTCGTTCGCGCGCGGCCTGAAACTGGAACGGCCGATCATCAAGGAAATCGCCATCGGCGGCCTGCTGCACGATGTCGGCAAGGCCAAGGTGCCGGACGACATCCTCAACAAGCCGGCGAAACTGACCGAGGCCGAATTCGCCAAGATGAAATCGCATGTCGTGCAGAGCATCCTGATTCTGCAAAACACCCCCGGCATCAGCCGCATCGCGCTGGATGTCGCCGGTCAGCATCACGAACGCTACGATGGCACCGGCTACCCGAATCGGCTCAAGGGTGATCAGATTTCGCTCTATGGCCGCATGGGGGCGATAGTCGATGTCTACGACGCGATCACCTCCGAACGTGTCTATCACAAGGGCATGGCGCCCACCGCCGCGCTGGGCCGCCTGCTGGAATGGAGCAAATACCATTTCGACCCGCAACTGGTACGTGCTTATGTGAAATGCGTCGGCATCTACCCCACCGGCTCGCTGGTGCGCCTGGAAAGCGGTCGCCTCGGCGTGGTTCTGGAACAGCACGCCGACAAGATGATGCAACCCAGAGTCCGGGTCATCTACCATGCCGAACACAAGCGCTACCTGCTACCCGAGGATGTCGATCTGGCCTGGCCGGGCTGCGTCGACAGAATCAGCGGCCACGAAGAATTCGAACAATGGAATATCGATCCGAAACGCTGGGTCGGATGATGCACAAACACACGGAGTCAACCGATGCATGAACCCCAAACACTGGCACCAAGCGACAGCCTGGTTACCTTGTCGCACGTCATCTACGCGCTGCACGCATTCACCGTAGTCACCGGTCTGATCACTTCCGCGTTCATCGTCACCGCCTTCCTCACTGGCTGGCCATCGTTGATCGCCGTGGTATTGAGCTACGTCAAACGTGGCGAGGCGCGCGGCACGTTTCTCGAATCGCATTTCCGCTGGCAGATACGCACCTTCTGGTTTGCGTTGCTGTGGCTGCTGATGGCGCTGCTGCTGGCCTTCACGCTGATCGGCATTCCATTGGCGTTTGTGCTGGTCGTTATCACCGGGTTCTGGGTGCTGTACCGGGTCGTGCGCGGTTGGCTGAATCTGAACGACCGCCGGGCGTTACCGGTTTGAGTTTGTGTCCGTCATGCCCGCCTGCGCATCGATCAACTGACCTCTGTTGTAGGAGCGGGCTTGCCCACGATGCGACGGTTGCAATCGCGGGCAAGCCCGCTCCTACGTGGCAGCCAGCTTTGCACCGAAAAGAGGTATCGGTCTTTGACCCAAACACCGGAATTCACGCAGCTGCGCAAGGGAAATTCCACTTGCAACCGAGGAATCAAGGCTCAATGGTTAACCGTCCTGGAAAATACATTGAGGACGATCACCCCGGCGATGATCAATGACAGACCGATGATGGCAGGCGTGTCCAGCGCCTGCTTGAAGTAGATCCATGCGATCAACGTGATCAGCACAACCCCTACGCCGGACCAGATGGCGTAAGCCACGCCAACCGGGATGGTTTTGAGCGTCAGCGACAGAAAGTAGAACGCGGACATGTAACCTGCGACAACGATGAGCGTTGGCCACAAGCGCGTAAAACCTTCGGATGCCTTCAAAGCGGATGTTGCAATGACTTCGCTGACTATGGCCACCGACAAAAAAACCCATGGTTGCATGTGTGTGTTCCCTAATGATGCGACACCGAGCATCCAGCGCTGGTTACTTGCCCGGTTTGATGCTCAAGGTTGCCTGGTGGCGCCGGTTGCGGGAAGTGCTAACCCCCAACAACCGGGCGTCCAGGTAGTTACATGCAACTCAACCGCGAACCAAAGTGGCGCCAGGAGGAACCTTGTGGCGAAGTTCATTGCAATTGCCCGGCGCAGGTTGTTTGCCCGGCGGTCGATCCGGATACCAGATTCGACACTTCCCCGGCGGGGGCATGTGGCCCGGTGGTATCTTGAACTGATGCGAACCGGGATGACTGGAACTGGATGGGCCGGAACTGGATTGACCCGGACCGGCTATGACCAACCCTTCTGTCGCGCATCCAGCCAGCAAACTGACGGCGACGCAACCGAGCAGTACTTTGATCGACATGGCGGTTTCCCTATTCTGCGGTGTGGTGGGTGATGATGCCTATGTTCAGGGCATTGAGCCACTGCTGCATGCTGGGGCGCCAGCACGTTGTCACAGCGCCACCGTCAGGTTGATCCACCAGTCAGGCAACAGCGGGATGACCAGGGCCTCCAGACGTTTATCCCAGCCCAGCAGGATGGCAACGCCGAGAAACACCAGCAGCAGACCGAAACCGGTCTTCAGCGTTTTCACGTGACCCAGCACCCAGCCGCGCATGCGGTTGAAACCGGCACGCGAGGCATAGGCGGCGATCATCAGCGGAATCGCCGCGCCAAGACCAAAGGCGCCGAGGATCAGAGCGCCACGCAGGGCGCCGCCTTCGCTGGCCACCAGGGTCAGGGCCGAGATCAGCAGGGGGCCGGAACACGGGCTCCACACCAGACCCAGCACGCCGCCCAACAGAAATGAGCCGCCCAGCGAGGTGGCATTGATGCGGCTGGACAGGCCATCCGCCCCGCTCGCCAGAGGCGTCATCAGCCGGGTAAACGGTTCGTTTAGCGCCGGGATCAGCATCACCGCGCCCAGCAACAGCAACAACCAGCCTCCCGCACTGCGCACACTGTCCCCGTCTATGCCCAGTGCCGGGCCGGCAACGCCCAGCAACAGCCCCCCCAGTGCAAAGGAAGTGACCATGCCCAGGCCCATGAACAACGGGCCGGCACGGTGACCTTGCAAACTTCCGCCGACCACCAGCGGCAACAGCGGAAACACACAGGGATTCAGGGTGGACAGTCCACCGGCCGCCAGGGCCAGGAAGACGTGTCCGAGGGAAATGGCTTCAAGCATCTCAGCGAGCCGTCAGCAGGGCCGCCTTGAGTTTATCGGCCTGGGTTACACCGCCGACTCGGGTGGTTTCCTGGTTTCCCCGGAAGACAACAATCACCGACTGGCTGCGTACCTTCAGCGTGCGCTTCAGTTCGCGCTCGGCATCATAGTCGACCACCAGCAAGGTAATGCCCTGCAATTGCGGATCGTCCTTCAACGCCTTGAAAGACCTTTCCTGGACCTTGCAGGTCGAGCACCAGTCGGCGTGAAAATGCAGGGCGACCGGATTGCCGGAAGCCTGGGTTCGTGTCAGCGCATCCTGGGTGTAGGGCTGGATATCAATGGATCGGGCGAGTCCGGAGACCGACGTCAGCAGGACAAACAGGGCAGTCATCAAGGCACGGGATTTCATGGTTGCATCTCCTGGGGGTTGTGGAACGTATCGTTTAGTCGGGCGAGACGAAAAATCCTTACACCCATCCCAACGAAATTCTTCGTCCACGTTGCAACCTGCCGCTCCGGCACGCCAGCCAGTTCTTGAAACCCTGCTTCAGACCCGGAAGCCGGCGACCAATTCGTTCAGCCGCCCGGCCAGGCTGGATACTTTGCCCGCGCTTTGACTGGTTTGCCGGCTGGCACTGGCATTGGTTTCGGTCATCTGGGCGATCTGCTCGACGCGCACCGCGACATCCTTGGCGGCGGCGCTTTGTTCGCGCAGGGCAAGATGGATTTCATTGACCGATTGCACAACATTGCTGGCCCGCTCTTCGATCTGGCCAATCGATTCACCGGCTCGGCGCGCCAGTTCCTCACCCTGATTGGCCCGCTCGACATCAGACTGCATCGCCTGCATGGTGCGTTCGGTGCCGGTCTGAATGCGCTGGATCATGTCGCCGATCTGTTTCGTCGAGGACGATGTCCGCTCCGCCAGTTTGCGTACTTCATCGGCCACCACCGCGAAGCCGCGCCCCTGTTCGCCGGCGCGTGCCGCCTCGATGGCGGCATTCAACGCCAGCAGATTGGTCTGGTCGGCTATATCCTTGATGACATTGACGATGCTGGTGATTTCCGAAGTCAAGCCGCCCAACTCCGAAACGATGCCGGAAGACATACGCGCGCCTTCAGCGATTGCCTGCATCTCTCGCGCCGCGTTCAACGTCACATCGCGCCCTTCGCGCGAGGATTCGCCCGAACGCACGGCCAGATCATGTGATGCCGTCGCGTGCTCGCGCATCTGGTCGATCGAAACCGAAAGCTGTTCCATCGACGCCGCCATGCCTGAGGCGGACTCTGCCTGCTGGTGGCTGGCCCCGGCCACATCGGCGCTGGCGCCGGCCAGTTCGCCGGACATCTGTTCGAGCGAATGCGCACCATCGCGCACCTGGCCGACCACATCGCGCAGATGATCCTGCATGGTGGACAGGCTCTTCAGCAGATCGCTGATCTCGTCACGACCGGTAACCACAATCGGCTGCGTCAGATCAAAACCCGCTACCGCCTCAACCGTGCTTCTCGCTGCCACCAATTGGTTGCACAAACGCCGCTGCAACATCCAGATCGTCGTGCCGACCAGCACGAAAACCACGCCGAACAGCACCGCCACGATCCATGTCATGCGGTGTGCTGCTTGATTCGCCGTTTCAAACGAAGTCCCTACCACGCCCTGGTAATAGGGCATGAACTGCTCCATCGGCTTGATCACATTGCCATGCACCAGCGGCCAATCATCTTCAAGAATACTTTTAACCGTATCCAGGTCGTCGCTCTGATAAGCCGTCATCAATCGTGCCATCAAGGCATCCAGCCCGCTCATCCCCTTGTCGATCTTGTCCAGCAAGGCCTTTTCCGCTTCCGGCAGCGTCTGCGCTGCCGCTATGCCGCGAAAAAGCCTCCACTCCTCCGGCAACGCGGCTTGAGATTCTTTCAAATGGTTCGCCGACCCCACGGTGGGCAACTGTTCCAGCGCCACGCCGGCAATCCGAAAACGAACTTCCTTCAGGCGGCGCTCCACTGATTGCAATACCGTCAGCGGCACCACCGCCTGATCATTGACTTCACTCAACAAACCCGCCCCGCTGCGAGAAGCCTGAATCGCCATACCGCCCAAGGCCAGGAGAGATAGCAGGGTGACCGTCGCCAACAAAACAAGCAGGCCGCGCAGGGTGTGGATCATGTTGCTCTCTCCTCTGGTGTTTATGTAAATCTGGTGAACGATGCTTACTCGGTGGGGAATCCTTTGCTTTCCCAGGCTGGCAGACCGTCGCGGAACCAGCTTACTTTCTTGTAACCCGCCTTGATTGCCGCGTCGGCGCCCTTGTAACCGCGCCAGCACGGCGAACCATTGCAATAAAACACCATCGCCTTGTTCTTGTCGGCGGGCAACTTGCTCATGTCGAACGAGTCTTTCGGATCCAGCTTGCCGACTTTCTTGTGGATTTCCTTGTAGACCACGTTGATTGCGCCCTTGATGCGCTTCTCGGCATATTCCGCCGCAACCCGCGCATCAACGAACACCGCGCCCTTGTCGAACAAAGCCTTGGCCTGAACTTCATTCACCAGCGTGCCGCCAGGAATGGCGTTGGGCGTTTCTTCCACAGCAAAGGCCGGGCCGGCAACGAGAACCAGGGAAGTGGCAAATACGAGAGATTTCAAAAAGCGGGCTTGCATGGGTGTCTCCTTTTATAAGTCGGGTAGGGTTCCTCGCGTGAGGAGCCCCTTTATCGACAACCCGACCGAAAACTTAAGGAATCTCTCGACAACAGCAAGATCGCGCCCTTGTTGGCCGGATTTGGCCAGGTTTGGCCGGGTCAAATCCGCATGACTTCGTCGTACTCTTCCCCTGTCACATTCAAATCCAGGCCGAAAATCCGTCAGGCAAACCGCTGCTGTTAAGCGACGCTTAAGCCTGACTTCGCAAAGTGGATGCATATCCATTTTAGAAACAGGGGAAGCGTCGATGACAACGCGAAATGCTCAAGACGAGCGCGCAGCCAAGGCCTGGGGCGCGTCGGGCCAGATTCGCCATACCGCCTGGATCGGGCTGCTGTTGCTCGGTTTGTCCGCCTGCGGCGGGGGCGGTGGCAGCAGCACGACGCCCGCCAGTGGCGGCGATCTGGTGGCGACCTTCATCGATTCCCCGGTGACCGGCCTTGAGTTCGAATCCGCTTCCGGCAGTGGATTAACCGATGCCAACGGCAATTTCATCTATTCCAGCGGCGAGTCGGTCACCTTCAAGATCGGCAACCTTTACCTGGGATCGGCCGCGCCGGCGAACGGCAAGGTCACGCCGCTCGACCTGATCGGCGTCAGCGACAGCAGCAATGCCAAGGTGCTGCGCATCCTGCGTACCCTGCAAAGCCTGGATGAAGATGGCGATACCAGCAACGGCATCTCGATTTCCGCTGCGCTACGCGAAACATTGCACTTGCAAGCCGAGGTGCATCTGGACAGCGATGCCGCGACTGACGAGATGGTGACCGGCTTGATTGGCGCTTTCCGTGTGAGTGAAGCCGATGCGCGGGCGCACTTCGAGACCAATCGCGACGCGGCTTCCAACAGCGCAGAGGGTTACGTCGCCCATGTCGCCAATATCCCGGTCTCCGGCGGCGGCAGCAGTTACGCGTTGATTGCCTGGAACGATCTGGGCATGCACTGCATGGATGGCAAGGATTTCTCGGTGTTCACCATCCTGCCGCCTTACAACAACCTGCATGCGCAACTGGTGCGGCGTTCAACCGGCGAACTGGTGACTTCGGGCGTGACCCTGAGTTATGAAGCGACGCACGATGCCAACGGCTCGATCAATACCCGCAGCGCCGACAAGACCAATTTCTGGGACTGGGTGCAGCAACTGTTCGGCGCCAGCCCGGTTGCCGACAGGGGCCTGAATCTCAGCCAGCCTTCAGTGAGCAATCCGACGCCTTCAGCCACACCGGCTGCGCTGAGCTTCAATGCCACGCACGGCTGGTGGGAAGCGGAAGGCATTCCGGTCACGCCTTACGACGATCAGGCGGTGAAAACCTATTACCCGATGGTCAAGGTGGTAGCGCGCGACGGCAACGGCACCGTGCTGGCTTCGACCCGCGTGGTGTTGCCGGTGTCCGATGAAATGAGCTGCAAATCCTGTCACGCCTCGGGAACCAGCGGCAACGCGGCCAGGCCGGCCGCCGGCTGGGTCGCGGACGCCGATGAGGAAAAGGACTGGAAGCGGAATATCCTGCGCCTGCATGACGAACAACATCCCGACGCCATCGCCACCGCCGGCATGCAGGCCACGCTGACCGGCGGCACGCTGGAGGCCACTGCCGCAGGCGGGAAACCGATCCTGTGCGCCGCATGCCATCAGTCGAATGCGTTGGGCACCGCCCGGATCGGTTCAATCAAACCGCTGACCGAAGCGCTGCATGCCAAACATGCCAGCGTCAACATGCCTGGAACCAGCACCACCCTGGACGCCAGCAGCAATCGCGATTCCTGTTATCTGTGCCATCCCGGTTCCAGCACCAAGTGCCTGCGCGGTGTGATGGGCAACGCCAAAACCGGCAACGGAGACAACGCCATCGACTGCCAGAGCTGCCACGGCAACCTGAGCAAGGTGGGGGCGGCGAGTCGGGAAGGCTGGCTGGATGAACCCGGCTGTCAGCATTGCCATGACCGCAGCAGCAGCGGCGCGGCATTCACCCGCTATACCAGCGTGTTCAATTCGAGCGGCCTGTTGCGCAGCGTGATCGACAGCACTTTTGCCAGCAATGCCAACACACCGGCCAGTGGAAAATCGCTGTACCGTTTCAGCACCGGCCATGGCGGAATGCAATGCGAGGCCTGTCATGGCGCAACGCATGCCGAGTACCCCAGCAGCCATGCCAATGACAATGTCCAGAGCCTGGACCTGCAAGGCCATGTCGGCACGCTGGCGGAATGCACGCTGTGTCATGCCACAGTGCCGACCACCAGCACGGGCGGTCCGCACGGACTGCACACGGTCGGCCAGGCCTGGGTTGAGCGCCATGGCGATGAGGCGGAACACAATGCGACGGCCTGCAAGGTCTGCCATGGCGATGACTACCGCGGCGGCTTCCTGTCGAAAACCGCTTCAGCACGCAGTTTCAACGCCGAACACCGCACGGTGTCTTACTCAGCCGGCCAGAAAGTGGGCTGCTACGATTGCCACGATGGTCCAGACGGAGACGATTGAGTCCAACCGGCACCAAGTGGACCGGTTTGAAAAGCGGGATGCCGGGCGGAGCGGATATTTCAGGTTTTTCTACAGCGTCAACGTAGAGCTAACTGGCGCGTCGCTTTTCGGCGCGTCCGGTTGAGCGCGGCGTTAGGCTGGAAGGTTTTTCGATCAGGCGGCCTGACGCGTATTTATGCAGCACGCTGGCAATGAATGTCTGATACGGGATGCCTTCCTCCAATGCACGCGCCTGTATGTCCATCAGGTCGGGAGAGGACAAGCGGATGTTGATGCGTCGATCCTTGATGAAAGTAGCCGTCGCCACAGCCTTGAATTTGGCTAGTTTGCTTTTGGAGGGGGAAGTCGATTTGAGCGTGCCCTTGTCGTAAGCGGCCAGAACGTCAGCTTCAAATGGGTCAAGTTTTTTCATAGGGCGTCCTTTACAAATAATCTCGAGTGGCTTTTCTGCTTGGGATGACGGTCTTCAGGAAGAAGTAATCCAGCTCTTCAACGTAAGGCACCAAGTAAGCGTAGCCCTCAAGTGCCACGACGAGGATTGACTGGTTGGGGTATTTCTCAGGATTGGGGTGTTGCAACTCGTCGAGCAGGCCATCAGCCTCAATGGCGAGAACGATCTCTTCGAATGAGATTCCGCGATCCTTCTTCAATACCTCATTCTTGTGATGGTTCCAGCGAAACGGTTTCATGCGAAGAGACTACGCCAGTGTGTGCCTTTTGTCACCTTATGGACGATGTCCCGCCAGTTCGCCGAAAAGTGGATGTAACCAATCCGCTTGATATGGGCGGGCCGGAAGTCGAGGCGTTTCTGACTTATCTGGCGGACGTCGGCAAGGTTGCCGTTTCCACACACCAGCAGGCACTTTCGGCTTTGCTTTTTCTATACCGCGAGGTCTTGAAGCAGGATTTACCCTGGATGTCCGACATGGGTCGGCCCAGGACGCCGAAACGTATACCGGTCGTCCTGACTGAAACCGAGGTTCGACGCTTGCTGGATCGCATCAACGATCAGACGCATCAACTGATGGCGCGCCTGCTCTATGGCACAGGTATGCGGTTGATGGAATGCGTTCGGCTGCGGGTGAAGGATGTGGAGTTCGAGCGCCGCGAAATCGTTGTGCGCTCCGGCAAGGGGGATAAGGATCGGGTGACGATGTTGCCGGGATCACGGGTCCAGCCTTTGCAGGCGCATCTGGATCGCGTCAGGGAAATCTGGCTGGCAGACCGCGCGGCAAATCGGCCTGGCGTGCCCGAGTTCGACAGATAAATCTGCAAATTATTGATTATGCGAGAAACGCATAGTTGAAATTGGCACTACAGCGCCTTGGAGTCTGGCTCAGGCAGGTTTACGGCATGGAATAGCTCCTTCTGCTCCGGTGTCATGGTTGAAAGGCCGCTGGCGGCCTGACGCTGGTGCAAGGTGATTTGGTGAAACTGAATCCGGCGTACGATTTCCAACGCACGTTCCGGTGGTGATCTTGACGAACATGTCGCCACTTTAGTGCCGCCGTCAAACGCCTTAAAGGTTGTTACATAAACATCGTGTCACTACAGGAGAAAGCCGATAATTTCGCTAAATCGTTGTTCCTAAAAGAATACAACGCGGAAATTCAGGAAAATCGGGCTGAAAGTGTCGAACTCGGGCGGAAGGCTGGCTCATCGGATGCGACCGATTGTGCTCACCCACTGTGCCGTTTTGCCGACCAGCCGCGCCATTTTGGCCTTGAGCAGGCTGGGCTCGAGCGTCCATTCCTCCCCTACGTCAACCTCGTTCGAGGTGAAAAACCTCTTGAAGCTCGAGATTCCTGCGAGGCTGTTCTCCTGTTCTGGCGGGCTCAGGGTGACACCGCCGAAATCGAACCACTGAGCCCCATTAATCCTTGCCCACTGGATAAGGTCCCAGGCCGTGGCATAGGACAAGGGTAGGTTGGAGCCTGGAACTCGTGTCGATGCCGCCACGGCATGGGTTGCATAATTGCCATGGTGGCAACCCCAAGCATACGACAACAAAGCATCCGGGCCGCTGATAGTGTCGTCGAAACACCCGCTGATACGCGACAGCGCGGGATAGGTGTTGGAGTAGTCAATGATCCGCCTCCAGTCAAAGCCTTGCTGAACGCCACCGGTGCGGTCGAGAGTCTCTTGCAGCAGCGCGCTCATCCGGTCAGCATAGAGTTCCAGCGTGACAGGCCTGATTGTGAGGCTGCGTTTTTCAGGTGCGAGGATGTTGCGCCTGGCGCTGCGGCTGAAACCCTGGAAGATCGCTTCACTGCTTCTCGACAGGTCGATCATCAGCGTGTGCGCATAGCCGGTTCGTTGGGGATGTTGTCGTACGAAGCCGTGTGCCAGTGCTGATTGTGCGATGCTCTGCCGAACTTTTTGGTTGGCTGACAGAACCTCAAGGTAGACCCTTAGTAGATGTTTCTGTCGCGATGCCAGTTTGGCCAGTGCCGCAATTCCGGTGGCAGCAGCATCCGCGCTGTGGGTGGCACCATAATGGCTTACACGCAATAGCCGCTGCCCAGGCAATGCGCGGCTCCTGCTGAACCGGGCCGAAAACGCATAAACAGGTCGGCCAACCTCATCGCGCAGCAGAACCAGGTACCCGCTGGATATGTTGAAAGCCCGCTCCCAACTCGGCTGGTGTTGCATCGGCAGCGCGATACCTGCATCCAACAGTTCCTGGTGCACACAATCACGCCGGTTGTCGTCCAGCGCCAGCACTTCGGCGACCAAATTAGACTCGCGTTCGTGGTCGTACAGCACCTGTTTGAGTGGCTCAGGGATCTGTGTCTCTACCATGGCGCCTGCCTCCTCAGTAGGGTCTGGTTTTTAGTTTTCGGACGCGCAAGGCGAGAAATGCAGGCGGGCATCGAATCAACACGTGCTGATGGCAGGGTACTCATGACGCCACTGCTGTAGTGAGGGTCCGCCTGATCTCGCAGATCAGATGTTCGACGTCGTGGTCAGTCAGCCCCTGATGGCAGGGAACCTGTATCAGGTGCCTTGCACATCCGTCGCTGATTGCGCAGCGCGGATCGCCCGCCGAATTGAAAAGTTCGTCCCAGCGCATTACGGGCAGCCCAGCCGCCTGCATCGCCTGGAAGGCCGGGTCGGGCCGATCAAGCCACAGCGGCAGCACATAAGGGGCCATGTGCGCGGAGAGCGAGGGCGCGAACACATGGCAATCAGGCAAAACTGACAACGCCTCGTGCAGACGGCCGTAGTTCTGCCGTCGACGGGCGATGTTGTGGGCATGAGAAGTGCAGCCCTTCACCAGCCTGGAGAACAAAGACATCCGTGTGTGGATTCGTGTGGGGTCGAAGTCGGTCGCACATTGCTGCCGTGGCTGGTTCGCGCCTGCAGTTATCGTGGCTTGGCTGGCGGTGTTCGGTGCCGACCTTAGAGCATCCTTCAAGCCGGCGAATGCGCGCACCGGTATCCCCAAGCCCCGTAGTCGACCAAACGAGACGGCAAACTCGAGCGCGTTAACCAAGGCGCGGGCCTCGAATCCGGCGCCGCCCGATTGCTGTGTCAGTTCTTCGACGCGATGGCGGCGCGATGCAAGGCAGCCCCCGTCGACCACAGGGAAGAACTTCATCAGACTCGAGATCGCATAGTCACCGATGCTACCGACGGGTTGGTCGCGGGTGCCGCCATAAAGGGTGTGCGCGCAGTCCTCAATGATTTGTAGACCGGCGTCGTCACACAGCTCTCGCAGCGCGCGCAAGTCGGCTGGAAAGCCGAAGAAATGTGCAGCAATCACGACTCGGGTGCGCTGATTGAACATGCGCCTCAGTCCGACCAGATCGACAGAGAGATCGGGTTGCAACGGGTAGAACCTGGCCGTTGCACCCATCCAGTGTACGGGGTGGACCATCGTCGGGCAGTGATAGGCCGGCAGCAGCACCTCGTGCTCCGGCCCGACGCCGATGTGCTCCAGCGCCAACGCGATGGCCATGCGACCACTGGTGGTGTAAGCGATGTGTTCCAAATCGAGCAGGCAGCCCATGTCGCGCCGGCCGGGCGGATCCGGGCCTGTCCAATTCAGCACTGGGTAGCGCGGGATGACAAGGGGCATTATGGGCTGTCCAGTGTCCGAATGTCGATCAGGGCTTCGTGTTCGCCATACATCGCATGAAAGTGGGGTGGTGCATGCTCTCGCCAGAACATCTGGATCAGTATCCCGAAGAACTGGCTGATAGTTGGCATGCATTCCCCTCACGCTTTCCCCAATCTTACCTGCTGATTGTCTTGAGTGAACAAGTCTGGGCTTGGCACTTTATTACCCAGGTAAAGAATTATTTGGCTTGGCTTGTAATCCTGGAAGTGCCTTGCGTCTCTACCTCGTTTGCCAGCAGCCGGTTTACGGCAGGTGCGCGTCGAGGAAGGCTTTCAGCCCGCGTGTGTAATCTTCGCCGCTGCGCAGGAAGCCGCCGTTGTGGTCGCCGCGCAGTTCGAGGAAGCGTTTGGGCTGCGGCGCGGCGTCGTACAGCGCGCGGCCATGGCGGAAGGGGATGATTTCGTCATCCGGGCTGTGCACCACCAGCACCGGCGCGCGCGCGGCGGCGACGTGGGCGCGGGTGTTGTGGTTCAGGTGCGCCAGCCAGCGCGCGGGGAGCCACCAGTACAGTTCGGCTGCGAGTTCCGGCACCGAGATGAAGGCGGATTCCAGGATCAGCCCGCCGGCGGTTTCGCGCGCGGCCAGCCAGGCAGCGAGCGAGGCGCCGAGCGAACGACCGAACAGCACGATGCGCTCGGGCGGTTCCTGGCGATCATCGACAAGATGCCGCCAGGCGGCGAGTGCGTCCTGCTGCAAGCCGGCTTCGCTGGGGCGACCTTCGCTTTGACCGTAGCCGCGGTAGTCGATGATCAGCACCGCCAGGCCGAGGTCGTGGAAGATGCGCAGGGAGTCCAGACGGTGCGAGATGTTGCCGGCGTTGCCGTGCAGAAACAGCAGCGTGCCGCGCGCATCCGGCGCCGGCAGGTACCAGCCGTGCAGTCGCACGCCGTCGGCGGTCCGCAGATGCACGTCTTCGTGCGCCAGGCCGATGTCGCTGGGCCTGGTGACCAGTTCGCGAGACGGCACATCGGGCAGGTACAGCAGGCTGGACTGGCCGAGGTACATGGCCAGCAGCAAGGCGGCATAACCGCCGCCGATCAGCAGCAGGAAGTGCGACATCGCGCGTCACTGGCGTGGTTTGGCGGTATCGTCATCCTGTCGGTGTGTCGGCGGCAGCGTTGGCGTAAGCGGAAAAGCTGTCGGCATCGAGCGTCAGCTGTTCGACCAGCCATGCCTGCGCTGCTGCGAGGTTGGTTGCTGCGTCCGGGCTGAGTTCTTCGCCCAGTTCGAACGCTTCTCCGCGTATCGCCAACACAAAGGCCGGCGGCGGTTTGCCGTACAGCATCTGGTAGTGGTGCAGCACCGCGCCGGGTGACAGGGCGTGGCTGCTGTAGCTGTTGTCCTGTTCGGCGATGGCGGGCGTGAAGGTGAACGGTGCGGTGGCGTTCAGGCTGGCGTCGATGAAGATGACTTGTTGCCGGTGCTGCAGGTCAAGCGCGAACTCGACCTGCAATTGGAAGTCGGTCAGCAGTTCCACATCGGGCAATTGCAGGGCTTCCAGGCGTTCGATCAGCAATGGGCCGAGTGCGTCGTCGCCGCGGCTGGGGTTGCCGATGCCGATGATCAGGGTAGGGGAGGGGTTCAATATCAAGCAAACAGCCCCGTAGGAGCGAGCTTGCTCGCGATATCCACCCTTGCTTCGCGAGCAAGCTCGCTCCTACGGGGCATTGCGCACCAGACGGTCGATCTGGCGGCCTTCGGCGTCGAGCAGTTCGACTTGCAGCGGCATCTTGCCGAGGGCGTGGGTGGCGCAGGACAGGCAGGGGTCGAAGGCGCGCACGGCGACTTCGATGTGGTTGAGTAGGCCCTCGGTGAGTTTGCGGCCGTCCAGATATTGCATCGCCACCTTGCGCACGGCTTCGTTCATCGCCTGGTTGTTGTGGGTGGTGGAGACGATCAGGTTGGCGCGGATGACCTGGTCGTTTTCGTCGACGTGGTAGTGGTGGATCAGCGTGCCGCGTGGGGCTTCTATCATGCCGACGCCGATTTCCTGGCGTTCGCCGGTGACGACCTGTTCGTTGCTCTGCAGGTCGGCGTCATGCAGCAGTTCCTTGATCATTTCCGCCGCGTGCAGCATTTCGATCATCCGCGCCCAGTGGTAGCCGAGTGTCGAGCCGGCCGGATTGCCGGCGTCGAACGCGATGAATTCCTGGCGTTCCTTGTCGGCCAGCGGCGTCGGGATGAAGTCGCATTGCACCACGCGCGCCAGCGGTCCGACGCGATACCAGCCGTGTTCCGGGCCGAGGCTGCGCAGAAACGGAAACTTCATGTAGGACCAGGATTTGACTTCTTCGCTGATCTGCTCCCAGTAATGGTTGTAGTTGATGTGGTCGAAGATCGTCTTGCCGTCCATGTCCCTGGCGCGCAGGCCGCCATGGTAGAGGTCCATGGCGCCGTCGGCGCGGATCAACGAGAAGGTGTGCGCGGGAAAGCGGCCGAAGGCGTTGTATTCGGCCAGGTTCTGTTCGAACAGTTGGCGGGTCAGATGCACCGCGCTGCGCGCCCAGCCGATCATCTGATAGATGTCCTTCAGCAGTTCGTCGCGTTCCGCCAGGCTCAGGTTCTTGTTGACGCCGCCAGGTATCGAACCGGTTCCGTGCACGCGTTTGCCGGCGGTATGGCGGATCACTTCCTGACCGTATTTGCGCAGCAGGATGCCTTGTCGCGCCACTTCCGGATAGGCGGCGGCGACGCCGACGATATTGCGTTTCGCCATGTCCGAGCCGAAGCCGAACAACAGATCGGGCGACGACAGGTGGAAGAAATGCAGCGCATGCGATTGCAGCATCTGGCCGTAATGCATCAGCCGGCGCAATTTGTCGGCGGCGGGGGTCAGATGATGCGCGCCGACAATCTGGTCGAGCGCCTTGGAGGCCGCCAGATGATGCGATACCGGACAGATGCCACACAGCCGCTGCACCATGACCGGAATTTCCCAATACGGCCGGCCCTGGATGAACTTCTCGAAGCCGCGAAATTCGACAATATGCAGCCTGACTTGCTGGACGTGGTCGTCTTCATCCAGCAGCAGCGTGACCTTGCCGTGGCCCTCGACGCGCGACAGCGGTTCGATGGCGACGCGACGCAGGGTTTCCGGGTGGGAGGCGGTTTCGAGGTTGTTCATGGCTAGGTATCCATAGTGCGAGGTCAGTGCAATGCTTCAGCCGTCACCCCGGCGCAGGCCGGGGTCCAGTCGTCGATGTCTCTGGATTCCGGCCTGCGCCGGAATGTCGGATCGTGGCGCACTTCAGTCATATCGAATCAACTCCACCCCCAGGCTGGGCGTACGCCCGGCCAGCAGGTCGGTGAAGAATTTCCACAAGGTGTCGGCGGAAGGCGGGCAGCCGGGGATGAAGTAATCGACCTTCACCACTTCATGCAGTGGATGCACCTTGTCCAGCGGCAGCGGCAGTTCCGGATCGTTGGGGATCAGGCCGTTGTGCAGACTGATCTCGGTGACATAGACCTCCTGCAGGCAGTCGGCCAGGCTCAGATGGTTGCGTTGCGCCGGCAGGCCGCCGGTGATCGCGCAGGCGCCGACAGCGATCAGAATCTTGCAGTTCTGGCGGAATTCGCGCAGTACATGCACGTTTTCCGCGTTGCAGATGCCGCCTTCGATGAAGCCGACATCGCAGGGGCCGCAATGCTTGATGTCGGTCAGCGGCGAGCGGTCGAACTCGACCAGTTCGAGCAGCGGCAACAGGCGTTCGTCGATGTCCAGCAGCGACATGTGGCAGCCGAAGCAGCCGGCCAGGGAGGTGGTGGCGACGCGGATTTTCCGGGTTTCAGGGGTGGTGCTCATGGCGTCAATCCTCGCATGCCGTGCAATGGCCGCTGCCGCTGGACGGGCGCGGCGCGTCGTCTAGCGCCTGAGCGCTGATCGGGCGCTGGTCGTACTGGCGCTGGCCGATCGGTACCGCGAAGCCGATGCGTTTTTGCAGAATCACGCCCACCGGGCAGACCTGCATCGCCTTGTCGCTCAGCGCGATGTCGGTGTCGGCCAGTTTGCCGGAGGCGGCGTTGACCACCAGATGCTTGGTGATGCCGCGTCCGGACAGCGCGAACACGCATTTTTCATCGACCTCGCAGGAGGCGCGCACGCACAGTTCGCACAGGATGCAGCGATTGAAATCGAGCAGGATGTCCGGATGCGAGGCATCCACCGGCCGATCCGGATAGAAATGGCGGAAGCCGGCGGTCATCACGCCGAGGTCGGAACCCAGCGCCTGCAACGCGCAGTTGCCGCTTTTCTCGCACGACGGACAGAAATGGTTGCCTTCGGCGAACAGCATCTGCACCAGCGTGCGGCGCAGCGCGTTCATGTCTTCGGTTTCGCTCTCGACCTCCAGTCCGGCCTGCGCCGGCAGGGTGCAGGACGCGGCGGTTCGATTGCCGATCCTGACCGTGCAGACCTTGCAACTGCCATGCGGCTTGAATTCCGGGTGGTAGCACAGGTGCGGAATGTAGCGGTTGGCGGCCAGCGCGGCTTGCAGGACGGTCTGGCCGGGTGCGAAGGGGACGGCTTCGCCGTCGAGTTGAAATGTTTCGCTCATGACGCATTCCTTGCGGGAAGGGTTGCCGTCAACGCCGATTCCTCGGTTGTCAGCTCGGTTGTCAAATGTGCGCCGGCATCGTCGCGACCGGTCATGCGGCGAGCGATGGCGAGCGCGCCGTCGAGGTCGAAGGCCGGTTCGAAATCGTGCGATTTGAGTCGCCGTTCGTAGGTTGGTCGGAAGCGTTTCAGGGTGTCCAGCGTCGGATTGCAGGCGGTATGGCCGAGGCCGCAATGCGCCGATTGCAGCAGGATGCGGTTGAGCTGGTCGATTTCGTTCAAGTCGTATTGCGTGCCGTGGCCCTCGGCGATCTTGTCCATGGTGGCTTGCAGCATCGCGGTGCCGACCCGGCAGGGCGTGCAGAAGCCGCAGCTTTCATGGGCGAAGAAGTGGGCGAAGTTGCGCGCCACCTCGAACATGTCGCGGGTTTCGTCGAACACCATGAAGGCGCCGGCGGTGGCGAGGTCCTCAAAGGCGATGCGGCGGTCGAATTCGTCGGCGCCGATGCACACCCCGGACGGACCGCTGATCTGCACCGCCAGGGTGTTCTCAGCACCGCAATCGGCCAGCACCTGGCGCACCGTGACGCCGAACGGGTATTCGTAGATGCCGGGCCGGGCGCAGTCGCCGGACACCGAGAGGATTTTCGTGCCGGCGGACTTGGCGGTGCCGATGCCGCGATACCAGTCGCCGCCGTGCAGCGCGACCAGGGCTGCGGCGCAGAAGGTTTCGACGTTGTTGACCGTGGTCGGCTTCTGCAGATAGCCGTGGGTGACCGGGTAGGGCGGCCGGTTGCGCGGGATGCCGCGCTTGCCTTCGAGCGATTCGATCAGTGCCGATTCCTCGCCGCAGACATAGGCGCCGGCGCCGAGATGGATGTCGATGTCGAAATCGAAACCGCTCTCGCCGAGGATGCCGTCGCCCAGCAGGTTGTCGGCGCGGCGGCGCGCCAGCACGGCATTCAGCGGTTCCAGCAGATGGCGGTATTCGCCGCGCAGGTAAAGGAAACCGTGTCTGGCCTTGATCGCATAGGCGCAGACTGTCATGCCCTCGAACAACAGATCGGCCTGCGTGGTCAGCAGGACGCGGTCCTTGAAGGTGCCCGGCTCGCCTTCGTCGGCGTTGCACACCACGTAACGCGGTTCGTCGGGGGCGTTGCGGCAGGCTTCCCACTTCAGGCCGGTGGTAAAGCCGGCGCCGCCGCGTCCGCGCAGGTTGGAACGCTTTATTTCTTCCAGCGTGGACAGCGGCGCGCACAGTTTGACGCTGGGGATGCCTTCGCGCCAGGAGCGTTCGTTGGCGGCGGCTTCCACGGCGCTGCCCGGCACGCAGACCTGGGAAATCGCCGCGCGCAATGCAGCGCCGGGTTGCAGGCTGTTGCCGAGCAGGATGTCGGCCCGGCGGATGTTGTCGTCGATGGCGAACAGTTCGGCCGGCCACTGTGTCACCGGCACTTTCTGCAGCACCAGTTCGACGATCTGGTCCAGTCTTTCACGCGTCAGACGCGGAATCGCGAAGCCGTTCGCCAGCATCGCCGGGCCCTGGTCGCACAGCCCGGTGCAGGAGGTGGTGTCGACCGAGACCAGGCCATCCTCGGAGGTGTGGCCGCGCTCCAGCCACAGCTTGTTGCACAGGTATTCCAGCAGATCCTGGTTGCCCAGCATGCGGTCGGTGATGTTGTCGGAGAACAGCAATCGGTAGCGGCCCACCGGCTTGTCGTGCAGGAAGCTGTAGAAGCCGATGACGCCGTCGATACGGGCGCGCGGCAGGTTCAGACGGTCGGCCAGCAGGTCGATGGTGGGCGGGGCGATCCAGCCATCGGATTCCTGGAGTTCGAGCAGGATTTGCAGCAGTTGATTCGGGTTGCGGCCATGCCGATCCAGAATCGCTTCCAGATCGGCGAGGGTGTGGTTCGCTTGCGGCATACATCAACTCCTTGCCGGGCGTCGGCCCGGGTGCTACGGCATTGGGTCTGGCGCTGGCCGAGGCCGATTGTCGCGTTCGGCGCTCAGCATCTCGGTCATCGCCAGGATATCTTTATCGTCGCTCCAGGCCTCGATGTCCAGCCTGAGTTTGCGTTGCCAGTTGGGATGCTGGTCGACGGTACCCGGCAGGTTGGCCTGTTCGGCCTGACCGAGCAGGTCTTCCGCCTGCAGCATGAACAACTTGGATGGCGTGCGCGCCAGGAAACGGTGGATGGCGCGCAGCATTTCGGGGGTCATTTGCGGCACCTGCGCCGGATCTTGCGCCAGGCCTTCCGGCAGCAGGCCGGCGACTGCCAGGGTGTCGAGCAGGCGGCCGCGATCTTCGGCGCGCTCGGCGATCTGCCGCGTTCGCATCGCCTGATCGGGATACAGGTCCAGCTGGGTGCGCAGTTCGATGTCGGCGCCTTGCCAGAAACCGACCAGCGTCGGCAGGTCGTGGGTGCTGGCGGCGACCAGCGCTTGCGCCGGATACTCGTGCGGCAGTTTCATTGCGCCATGGTTTTCCGGTCCCCAGTTGCGCTCGAAATAGAACAGTCGATACGACAGCACGCCATTTTGATACAGCACATTGCGGACTTCGTCGGGCACGGTGCCGAGATCTTCGCCGACGATCAGGCATTGGTTGCGCTGACTTTCGAGCGCCAGGATGCCGAGCAGATCGGCCATCGGGTAATTCAGGTAGGCGCCGCTGCGCGCATCCTCGCCGGGCGGCGCCCAGTACAACCGCATCAGGCCCATCACATGGTCCAGCCGCAGCGCCCCGGCGCCGCGCATATTGGCGCGCAGCATGGCGATGAATGGCGTGTAGGCCTGTTCGCGCAGGCGTTCCGGTATCCAGGGCGGCAAGCCCCAATCCTGTCCCATCAGGCTGAAGTCGTCCGGCGGGCAGCCGATGCGCGCGCCGATGGCGTACAACGCGCGATCCGCCCAGGTGTCCGCACCACCCAGATCGACGCCGACCGCCAGATCCTGATACAGGCCGATGCGCATGCCACCGTGCCGCGCCGCTTCGCCGGCGGCCAGCAGTTGCGTGGCGGCGAGCCATTGCAGGTATTGGAAATATTCGACGCGTTCGATTTGCTCTGAGGCAAAGGCGCTGACCGCCGGTGATGCCGGGTCGCGGAATTCCTCCGGCCAGACCGGCCAGCCCCAGCAATCCGGATTCTGCGCGTACAGGTGTTCCTGCAGCGCCAGGTAAAGCGCGAAGCGCGCCAGATCATCGCCGCCGTGGCGCTGAAAGCTGCGGAATTCACGTTCGCGCGGGGTATCGGCAAGCAGGTGATGCTTGCGGAAATGTCGATACAGGCGTTCCAGCACGATGCTCTTGAGCTGCGCGACGCTGGAGTAATCAACCATTTCGGATGCGCGCAGCGCGTTCAGACGGGCCTGGAAGTCGGGCATTTCGACAATGGCGCGGGCGCCGGCGCTTTCCTGATAATCCGGCACGGCTTCGACATCCAGATACTGGGTGTTGAGAAATTCGCGACTCGAAGGGCTGTACGGGCTGGCGTGGCGCGGGTTGTGCGGGAACAGCGCGTGCAGCGGGTTGACGCCGATCAGCGCGGCCCCGGCTTGCGCGGCCCATGCCGCGAGATTGCGCAGATCGGTGAAATCGCCGATGCCCCAGTTGCGCCGCGAGCGCACGCCGTACAGTTGCAGCGACAGTCCCCAGACCCGTTGCTGCTCGTCGAGCGGCTGGTGGCAATGCGGCGGATGCACGATCAGGCTGAGCGTGTCGTCGCCGATTCGAAGCTGGTGATAGCCGATGGCGTCGATCGCCGGCAGTTCAAGAGTAACGGCTTGCCAGAGTGCGCCGTCGATTTCGGCGGTGGCCAGCGGTGGCAGCTCGGCGGGCAGAAATTCGCCGCTCAACGGCGTGCCGTCTTCCAGCAGCAGCCGCCAGTCGAGGCGTGACGACAGTTCGTCTTGCGGCAAATTCAGTCGCAGCCGCGCCGCTTGGCCGGCAGCGACGACCTGGACCGGCGCCAAACGCCGCAGCCAGTGCCGGTGATGCCAGTCGGCCAGCGAGGCGGCGATTGCCTGGTCATCATCACTGGCGATGCCCATGGCTTTCAGCAGCCCGCGCCGGGAATGGTCGGAGGTGGCGTGCGGCGTGCCCCAGATGTCGTAAAACTCGGGAACGATGCCGGCGAGATCAGCCAGTTGCTGCAGCGGAGAAGGAGTGGTCATTGAGGTTCGGCGGGCCGGTGCGGGCGGGTCAGCAAGGCCAGCGAGCGGCCATGCAGGGGAAAGGTACTGCCGCCGCAATAGCGGCCATCGCTGGCGAGTCCTTCGGCATAGGCGGTATCGAGCACGCACAGCCAGGCTTCATCGCCGACGTAGTCGGGCAACTGGAAAGGTATGGTTTCGTAATGGGCATTGATCAGCAGCAGAAAGTCGTCATCGCGGATCGGCTGGCCGTAACGGTCGCATTCGTCGAGCGCGCTGCCAGAGAGGTACACACACAGGCTGCGCGCGAAGTGCTGGTTCCACTCTTCCTCGCTCATCTCGGTGCCGTTGGGATTGTGCCAGGCAATGTCCTTCACCGCGCCGCCGTGGATCGGGCGGCCTTCGAAAAACTTGCGGCGGCGGAAGATCGGATGATCGTGGCGCAGCTTGATCATGCGCCGCGCGAATTCGAGGAAATGCTTGTCCTCGACGCCGAGCTTCCAATTGACCCAGCTCAGCGCGTTGTCCTGACAGTAGGCGTTGTTGTTGCCCTGCTGGCTGCGCCCCAGTTCGTCGCCGGCCAGCAGCATCGGCACGCCTTGCGACAGCAACAGGGTGGCGATCAGGTTGCGCCGCTGGCGGGCGCGCAGTTCGCGTATCTCGGCGATCGGGCTGGGGCCTTCGGCGCCGCAGTTCCACGACAGGTTGTGCGATTCGCCGTCGCGGTTGTCCTCGCCGTTGGCGGTGTTGTGCTTGTCGTTATAGCTGACCAGGTCGCGCAGGCTGAAGCCGTCATGGGCGGTGACGAAGTTGATGCTGGCATAGGGCCGACGGCTTTCACGGCCATACAAATCCGATGAGCCGGTGAGCCGGTAAGCCAGTTCGCCGATGCGGCCACCCTCGCCCTTCCAGAAGGCGCGCACGGCGTCACGGTATTTGCCGTTCCACTCGGTCCAGCCGACCGGAAAATTGCCGACCTGATAACCGCCTTCACCGAGATCCCAGGGTTCGGCGATCAGCTTGACCCGCGAGATCACCGGGTCCTGGTGAATGATGTCGAAAAATGCCGACAGGCGATCGACTTCGTGCAGTTCACGCGCCAGCGCCGACGCGAGGTCGAAACGGAATCCGTCGACATGCATTTCCTGGATCCAGTAACGCAGCGAATCCATGATCAGTTGCAGCACGCGCGGATGCAGCATGTTGAGCGTGTTGCCGCAGCCGGTGTAGTCGCGGTAGAAACGCGCCTGATCCGGCATCAGCCGGTAATAGGCGGCGTTGTCGATGCCTCTGAAGCACAGCGTCGGGCCGAGCTGATTGCCTTCGGCGGTGTGGTTGTAGACCACGTCGAGGATGACTTCGATGCCTGCCGAGTGCAGCGACTTGACCATGGTCTTGAATTCGTTGATCGGATTGCCGGGGTAGGTGCCGCTGAGATAACGCGCATCCGGCGCGAAGAAGCCGACCGAGTTGTAGCCCCAGTAATTGCGCAGTCCCTTTTCCACCAGATGGCGGTCATCGACGAAGGCATGCACCGGCATCAGTTCCACGGCGGTGACACCGAGCTTCTTCAGGTGCGCGATCACCGGCGCGGTGGCCAGGCCGGCGTAGGTGCCGCGCAGGTTGGGCGGCACCTCCGGATGCAGTTGGGTGAAGCCCTTGACATGCAGTTCGTGGATCACCGTGTCATGCCAGGGGGTTGCCGGCGGCCGATCATCCCCCCAGGTGAAGGCCGGGTCGATGACCTGGCTTTTCAGCATGCCGACGGCGCTGTCGCGGCGATCGAAGGAAATATCCTGACGGCGATGGCCGACGCGGTAACCGAAATGCGCGTCGGACCAGTCCATCGGGCCGACGATGGATTTTGCGTAGGGGTCGAGCAACAGCTTGTTGGCGTTGAAGCGCTGACCGGCCTCCGGGTTGTAGGGGCCGTGCACGCGGTAACCGTACAACTGTCCCGGCCGCACCTGCGGCAGATAGGCGTGCCAGACCTGGTCGGTCTGCTCGGGCAATGTCACCCGACTGATTTCACGTTTTCCCTTGGCATCGAACAGACACAGTTCAACCTTTTCGGCATGCTCCGAGAACAACGCGAAATTCACGCCTTCGCCATCCCAGGTCGCGCCGAGCGGATAGGGCCGGCCCGGCCAGACGGTGAAAGCCGACATCAGGTTTCGCCGCTGAACGAGGTGCGGGCGGTCTGGAACGGCTGACCTTCCGGGATGACCACGATGCCGCTGTCGGTGACCTTGAAACGCGACAGGTCGGCGGCGGGGTCGAAGCCGATGCGCGCATCTTCCGGAATTTCGTTGTAGCGGTCGATGATCACCCGCTTCAGCTTCGCGCCGCGCCGCACCACCACGTAGTCCATGATGATGCAGTCCTCGACTTCCGCCCCAGGTTCTAGCACCACTTCGCGGCGCAGGATGGAGTTCCTGACTTTTGCGCCGTTGATCAGGCAGCCGGCGCTGATGATGCTGCGCTGCACCTCGGCGTCGATGAAATTGGCCACCGGCCCCTGGTAGTTGCTGGAAAAGATCGGCCAGCGTGAATTGAAGGCATCGAAGTTGGCCTCCAGCCCGAGCACGTCCATGTTGGCTTCGAAATAGGCGTCCAGCGTGCCGACATCGCGCCAGTATGCGGGTTCTTCATAGGCGCGCACACCCGGCACGACGTTGCTGCTGAAGTCATAGGCATACAGGTTGCCGCTTTCCAGCAGGCTGGGCAGGACATTCTGGCCGAAGTCATGGCCGCCGGACGCATTGCAGCTCTCCAGTGCATTCAGCAGCACCTGCGTGTCGAACAGGTAATTGCCCATCGATGCAAAGGCATGGGTGGGGCGATTCGGCATCGCCGGAGGATGGGCGGGTTTTTCCTGAAAGGCGCGGATGCGGCCGTTGGCATCGGCGTCGATGATGCCGAAACCGCTGGCGTGATGCAGCGGAACCGGCAGCGAAGCGACCGTGGCGCCGGCGTTTCTCTCGATATGGAAATCGACCATCTGGCGGATATCCATGCGGTAGATGTGGTCGGCGCCGAACACCAGCACCAGATCCGGGCTGTGTTGCCGGATCAGGTTGATGTTCTGGTAGATGGCGTCTGCGGTGCCCTGGAACCAGTCCTGCCCGCGCCGCATCTGCGGCGGCACCACGGTGATGAACTGTTCCTGCAGCAGGGGGGGCATGACCCAGGCCTTGCGCACATGCTCGATCAGCGATTGCGATTTGTACTGCACCAGCAGATAGATTGAGTGGATGCCGGAATTGACCAGATTGGACAGCACGAAATCGACGATGCGGTAACGCGCTCCAAACGGCACGGAGGGTTTGGAACGCTCTGCCGTCAGCGGATGCAGGCGAGAACCTTCGCCGCCGGCAATGACCATGGCCAGGATTTTTTTCTTGCTCATGAACTTCTTTCCAAGTGAAGTTGTGTTCGATTCGGGCACAGTTGCACCCGCAGAAACGACGCGGCTGCTCGGCGCGGAGCTTATTTCTGGAAGTGCGAGCTGGCTTTTTCCACGGCTTCGCGCATCCTGGCCCAGGCCTCGTCGGCGCCACGGGCCAGGTCCTGCCAGGCATCGCCGGCGGATTTCTGCAGCGTATCAAGCTTCTCCTTCGCTTCGTCGCGCTGTTTGCGCAATGCTTCCAGCTGCATTTCGTAATCGATGCGCAGATCGGTCTGGGCTATTCTGGCTTTGGCCTCCCACTTGGCGATCTCGCTATTCCACTGGTCGAGATGGACTTTCAAGTTTTCCACGTACTCATTGCGGTTGGTCATCTGCTTGCCTCTTCGGAAATGTTTGCGCGCCAGAAAGTCTGGCGGCACCCCAATTATCGGATTCGATCCGGATTTGCGCTATTTGCGAAGCGGCTCCAGGGTCGAAAAACAGGCGAAAATGCGCAACTTTTTTTCAAGGTGATAACGCCATGTCGAACTTCAACACAGAAAATCCGGTTCCGGTGATCGCCATCGACGGTCCCTCGGCCTCCGGCAAGGGCACTGTCGCGGAGCTGGCGGCGCGGGCCCTGGGTTTCCATTATCTCGACAGCGGCGCAATCTACCGCGTCACCGCTTATGCCGCGCAAGGCGCCGGTATCGCGCTGGACGACGAAACCGGTCTGGCATCGCTGGCGCGCGGCCTGCAACTGCGCTTCGACGGCGGCGAGGTGTTTCTCGACGGGCGAGCGGTGGGTGATGCAATCCGCGGCGAAGTCGCCGGCAGCGCCGCTTCGCGCATTGCGGCGCTGCCGGCGCTGCGCCAGGCGCTGCTGGAGCGCCAACGGGCGTTTCGCCTGGCGCCAGGCCTGGTCGCGGATGGACGCGACATGGGCGCGGTGGTTTTTCCCGATGCCAGGCTCAAAGTGTTCCTCACCGCGAGCGCCGAGGAACGCGCCCAAAGACGCTATAAGCAGTTGATTGAAAAAGGTTTCGATGCTAATCTCGCGGCGCTTTTGCAGGACTTGAAGGAACGTGACGCGCGCGATGCCGCGCGCAGCGCTGCTCCCCTGCGACAGACGGCGGATGCGGTTTTGCTCGACACCACCAGCCTGAATATCCAGCAGGCCGTTCAACAAGTGCTGGACTGGTGGCGCTGCAGCGAAACGCTTTGAGCCGAGTTGCAGGTTGTTTCAAGCTGTTTTTTGTAGGTAATGCCGAAAGGCCAGGTTTTGTCTCACGGCGAAACCGCTTTCGGTTTTTTATTTTTTAACCAACCCCCGTGGCAACACGGAATTAACCAGGTTTTTTGATGACCACCGCTATCCTTTCCCAACCCGAAGAGTCGTTTGCCGAATCCTTTGCCGCCATGTTCGAAGAGAGCATTTCCAAACAGGAAATGCGCCATGGCGAAGTCATCACCGCTGAAGTGGTGGGCATCGACGACAACTTTGTTACCGTAAACGCCGGCCTCAAGTCCGAGAGCCTGATCCCCGTCGAAGAATTCAAGAATGACCGTGGTGAAATCGAAGTCACCATTGGTGATTTCGTGCAAGTCGCTATCGAATCCATCGAAGACGGTTATGGCGCCACCAAGCTGTCGCGCGATCGCGCACGCCGCCTGGCTGCCTGGCTGGATCTGGAAGCCGCGATGGAAGAGGGTCGCGTGGTCAAGGGTCTGATCAACGGCAAGGTGAAGGGCGGTCTCACCGTCATGTGCAACGGCATTCGCGCCTTCCTGCCGGGTTCGCTGGTCGATGTGCGTCCGATCAAGGACACCACGCCGTTCGAGAACAAGGAATCCGAATTCAAGGTCATCAAGCTCGACCGCAAGCGCAACAACGTCGTGGTTTCGCGCAAGGCCGTGCTGGAACAGAGCATGGGCGCCGAGCGCGAGAGCCTGTTGTCCAACCTGAAGGAAGGCGCCCAGGTCAAGGGCGTGGTCAAGAACATTACCGAATACGGCGCGTTCGTCGATCTGGGCGGCATCGATGGCCTGCTGCACATCACCGATCTGGCCTGGCGTCGCGTCAAGCATCCGTCCGAAGTGGTTACCGTCGGCGACGAAGTCACCGCCATGGTGCTTAAATTCGACCAGGAAAAGAACCGTGTTTCCCTGGGTCTCAAGCAACTCGGCGAAGATCCGTGGGTCGGTCTGTCCCGTCGTTACCCCACCGGCACGCGCATGTTCGGCAAGGTTGCCAACCTCACCGACTATGGCTGCTTCGTGGAAATCGAGCCGGGCATCGAAGGTCTGGTGCACGTCTCCGAAATGGACTGGACCAACAAGAACGTTAACCCGTCGAAGATGGTTTCGCTGGGCGACGAAGTCGAAGTCATGGTGCTGGAGATCGACGAAGACCGTCGCCGCATTTCTCTCGGCATGAAGCAGTGCAAGTCGAATCCGTGGGACGACTTCGCGATGAACGCCAAGAAGGGCGACAAGGTGCGCGGTCAGATCAAGTCGATCACCGACTTCGGCGTGTTCATCGGCCTGCCCGGCGGCATCGACGGCCTGGTTCACCTGTCCGACCTGTCCTGGAGCCTGCCCGGCGAAGAAGCCCTGCGCAACTACCGCAAGGGCGAGGAAGTCGAAGCCGTGGTGCTGGCCATCGACGTTGAAAAGGAGCGTATCTCCCTCGGCGTCAAGCAGATGGAAAACGATCCGTTCAATGCCTACGTGGCCACCCACGACAAGGGCGCCATCGTCAAGGGTACCGTCAAGTCGATGGATGCCAAGGGCGCCGTGGTGACCCTGGACGGCGAAGTCGAAGGTTATCTGCGCGCTTCCGAAGTGTCGCGTGACCGCGTCGAAGACATCCGCACGCATCTGAAGGATGGCGACGAAGTCGAGACCGTGATCATCAACATCGACCGCAAGAATCGTCAGATCAACCTGTCGATCAAGTCCAAGGATGCCGCTGAACAGGATGCCGCGTTGAAGAAACTGGCTTCCGAGCAGTCCACCGGCACCACCAACCTGGGCGCGTTGCTCAAGGCCAAGCTTGATAACAAGAGTGCCGAGTGAACGAACAGGAAACTGATCTCGGTGGTGCAATGACCAAGTCGGAGCTTATCGCCCGACTGGCCGAGCGCCATCCGCAACTGGTTGCGGCGGATGCCGAACTGGCGGTGAAAACGATCCTCGATGCAATGACCGCCAGTCTGGTTGAAGGTGAGCGCATCGAGATTCGCGGATTCGGCAGTTTCAGTCTGAACTTCCGGCCGCCGCGAGTCGGGCGCAATCCCAAGACGGGCGATAAAGTCCATGTCGCGGGTAAATATGTGCCCCACTTCAAAGCCGGCAAGGAGTTGCGCGACCGGGTGGATTACGGCAGTTAGTCGCGGGTGAGTTCGGCTCGGTCGAGCTGACAACCAACGCAAAAGGCGCCCTTTCCGGGCGCCTTTTGCGTTTGCAGGCTGGGCGGGCGCATCAAAAATGCTGCCCGTTAAGCTGAATTTACTGCTCGCGCCAGCGGAAGCCTTTGCCTTGCATGCATTGGTTGATCATGTCTTTCTGCTGCGCCTCCGGTATCTTGTTCAGGCCGATCTGGTACTTGCATTCGGACAGGGCGCTGATTGTGTCGTCCGCCGACACACCCGATTTCCGCCATGCCGGTTGCGGCGAAGCGCAAGCCGTGACGAGCATGACAAGACCCAATACAGGCAGAATGAATTTGTACGACATGATGACTCCTTCAGTCGTTGATGGGCGATGCGAGCCGGTCGAAGCTCGAACGGCGTCAGGTTCCAACCTTGTCGACAGTCGCATCAAAATGGCCTGATTTCAAGGTTATCTCGACTTTGCTGCCGGGGCGAATGGACGTTGCTTCCCGAAGCACGGTTCCATTTTCGGTGCGGGCAATGCAGTAGCCTCGGGCCAAAACATTCGCCGGGTTCAATTGCTGTAATGAATTGTGCGCTGCCTGGTATTGGTGGCGACACATCTCCAATCGGTAATTCAGCAGCGATTCAAGTTCGCCGGTCAGCGCGGAAACTTTGCCGCGCCTGGCATCCAGATCAGGCGTTTGCGCGGCAAGTCTGATGTTTCCGTTATCCAGTTGCTGTTTTCTGCGGCGGAATTGATGGGCGCTGTTGACGGTGATCCTGTTGATCAGCAGTTCGATCTGCCTTCTGTTCCGGGCGATTCGGTTACCTGGATGGGTTAAACGGCGGGTGAGGTGGTCCGCCGTTTGCGCATGCTGTTGCAGCAGTCTCCACAGCGTTCCATTCAGGCGATTGCGCAGATTGCCGATCTGCATCAGGACTTCATTTTTGTCCGGCACCGACCTCTGCGCTGCGGCGGTCGGCGTCGCCGCTCTGGCGTCGGCAACAAAATCGGCGATCGAAAAGTCGGTTTCATGGCCGATTCCGGCAATGATGGGAATACGGGTGGCGCGTATCGTTCGCGCCAGCGCTTCGTTGTTGAACGCAAACAGGTCTTCGAGACTGCCGCCGCCCCTGACCAGCAGCAGCACCTCGGTTTCATTTCGGGCATTGGCCGTGACCAGCGCCTGGGCGATCGATGCGGCCGCCGCATCGCCCTGGACGGGGGTCGGATAAATGATGATCCTGCTTGCCGGCCAGCGTTCGTTCAGCGTTTTCAGGACATCCTGCAAGGCCGCGGCCTGAAGCGACGTGACGATGCCGATCGTTTTGGGAAAGGCGGGCGGTTCGAGTTTGCATTCGGCACGAAACAGGCCCTCGCTGTCCAGCTTGGCTTTGAGTCGCAGGAATTCTTCGTACAACGCTCCGATGCCGGCGCGGCGCATGACGTCGACCAGCAATTGATATTCGCCGCGTGCTTCATAAAGCGTTGCCTGGGCGCGGATTTCGACCTTGTCGCCTTCGATCGGCTGCCAATCGATGAATTGGTTGCGATTGCGAAAAAATGCGCATTTGACGCTGCTTTGAGTGTCCTTGAGGGTGAAATACCAATGTCCGGAACTGGCCCGCGTCAGATTGGAGATTTCTCCCCCCACCCAGCAGGAAGACAAGGATTGCTCGATGGCGAACCGCGCTTTGCGATTCAATTCCGATACCGTAAGGATGGCTGGTGTGGACGACACGCTGGCTGCTTGAAGATCTGACGAAATGGTGTAGAAGTTTAACGCTTTGCCCATTTTCGAGGTTCTGCAAGGATTTTTATCCCGCAGAAATAGTGGTATGTTCCCAATCTTTCTGACGGCGGCAATTGTCGCCGTTGTGTCTTTTTGAAGCGGTTGGAAACTGTATGTCTGATTACCTGATGCAAACCTATGCTCGGCAACCTGTTGCGTTTGTACGTGGCGAGGGCGCGTGGTTGTTCGATGCCGAAGGCGAAAAGTATCTCGATGCGTTGGCCGGCGTTGCCGTCAATGGCCTGGGCCATGGTCATCCTGTTCTGGCGCGGGCGTTGTGCGATCAGGCCGCGCAATTGATCCATACCTCGAACCTCTATCGAATTCCCTTGCAGGAAGCGTTGGCCGAGCGCTTGTGCCAGCTTTCCGGCCTTTCGCGGGTCTTCTTCTGCAATTCCGGTGCCGAAGCCAATGAGGCGGCGATCAAGATCGCGCGTCTGCATGGACACAATCGCGGCTTGGAAAACCCGGCGATCGTGGTCATGGAAAAGAGCTTCCATGGCCGCACCATGGCGACCTTGTCGGCTACCGGAAATCGCAAGGTGCAGGCCGGTTTCGAGCCGCTGGTTTCGGGTTTTATCCGCGTCCCGTTCGGCGATTCGGCCGCCGTCGAGGCCCTGGCCGCGCCGCACAAGAACATTGTGGCGGTGCTGGTCGAGCCGTATCAGGGTGAAGGCGGTGTGCAAATCCCGCAGGCGAATTATCTCGCGGAGTTGCGTCGCATCTGTGATGAACAGGGTTGGCTGTTGATGCTCGACGAAGTGCAGACCGGCGTTGGCCGAACCGGCAAGTGGTTCGCTTTCCAGCATACCGAGGTCATGCCGGACGTTATGACGCTGGCCAAGGGCCTGGGCTCCGGCGTGCCGATCGGCGCTTGTCTGGCCAGAGGTGTCGCGGCGGAAACCTTTACGCCCGGCAAGCATGGTTCGACCTTCGGCGGCGGGCCATTGGCGTGCACGGCGGCCTTGACCACGTTGTCGGTGATGCGCGACGAAGGCCTGTTGAACAACGCCGCGCAACTTGGCGCATTCATACGCTCCGATCTTGCGCAGCGCCTGCATGGCGTCAGCGGCATCGTCGAGATCCGCGGACAGGGCTTGATGATCGGCATCGAGCTGGATCGTCCCTGCGGCGATCTGGTGAAGCAGGCTCTGGCGGAAAAGCTGCTGATCAATGTAACCAATGACAATGTCGTGCGCTTGCTGCCGCCGCTGGTGATGACGCCAGCCGATGCCGCGTTGCTGACTGAAAAACTGGCGCGTCTGATCAGTGCCTTTCTGGGCTGAGCGCCATGGCAGCAACCGTCAAACATTTTCTCCAGTTCAAGGATCTTGATCGAGCGGAATTCGATCATCTCTTTGAACGCACGCGAGTGATCAAGGAACGCTTCAAGCGTTACCAGCCCTATCACCCGCTGGCGGATCGGACCCTGGCGATGATCTTCGAGAAGAGTTCGACGCGCACTCGGCTGTCATTCGAAGCCGGCATGCACCAATTGGGTGGTTCGGCTATCTATCTCAATACCCGCGATACCCAGTTGGGGCGTGGCGAGCCGGTGGAAGACGCCGCTGAAGTCATCTCAAGGATGGTCGATGCGGTGATGATCCGCACCTTCGAACAGGACATCATCGAACGCTTTGCCGCGCATTCCCGCGTCCCGGTGATCAATGGACTGACCAACGAATATCATCCCTGTCAGATTCTGGCCGACATCTATACCTTCATCGAACAGCGCGGTCCGATCCAGGGCAAGACGGTGGCCTGGGTGGGCGATTCGAACAATATGTGCAATACCTGGCTGCAGGCCGCCGAAGTCCTGGATTTCAACGTGCATGTCTCGACGCCGCCGGGTTATGAAGTCGAACCGGAGCGGGCCGGTTTGTTCTCTACTGCCCATTATGAAGAGTTCGCCGATCCGATGGACGCTTGTCGCGGCGCCGATCTGGTGACCACCGATGTCTGGACCAGCATGGGCTTCGAGGCGGAGAATGCCGAGCGCATGAAGGCTTTCGTGGATTGGCAGGTCGATGTCGACATGATGACGGTAGCGGCACCGGATGCCTTGTTCATGCACTGTCTGCCCGCCCACCGGGGCGAGGAAGTCGCGGCGGAAGTCATCGACGGCACGAAATCCGTTGTCTGGACCGAAGCGGAAAATCGCCTGCATTCGCAAAAAGCACTGCTTGAATATCTGCTGCTTGGCAAGATCAAGGATTGATGCCATGAACATCGCCTATTTCAAGGACACCGATTCGCTGTATATCGAGCTTTCGCCTGAAGATGCCTCGCACGCCTGGGAGGCGCAACAAGGCGTGGTGATCAATCTGAGCCGCGATGGTCGAGTGATCGGCATTGAAATCGAGCATGCCAGCCAGAAGGCCGATCTGTCCCTGCTGCGTGTCGGCAACTTTCCCGGCGAGGTACATGCCGTCGAGGGTTCGGCGCATTGAATTTATTCCCTGGCGCGTACTTTTGCCGCCGGGCTTGACGCTAGGAAAATCATGAGTGAAACCAGCAAACCTGCAATCAAGAAAGTCGTTCTCGCCTACTCCGGCGGACTGGATACGTCGGTCATCCTGAAATGGCTGCAAGACACCTATCACTGCGAAGTGGTGACCTTCACCGCCGACCTCGGCCAGAACGAAGAACTGGAGCCGGCGCGGGCCAAGGCGCTGCAGTTCGGCATCAAACCGGAACAAATCTACATAGACGATCTGCGCGAGGAATTCGTGCGTGATTTTGTCTTCCCGATGTTCCGCGCCAACACCGTCTATGAGGGTGAATACCTGCTTGGCACCTCGATTGCGCGACCGTTGATCGCCAAACGGCTGATCGAGATCGTCAACGCCACCGGCGCCGACGCCATCTGTCACGGCGCCACCGGCAAGGGCAATGATCAGGTGCGCTTCGAACTGGGCGCCTATGCGTTGAAACCGGAGATCAAGGTCATCGCGCCGTGGCGCGAGTGGGATCTGCTGTCGCGCGAAAAACTGATCCATTACGCCGAAACCCACGGCATCCCCATCGACATGAAGCACAAGCAGGGCGGCAGCCCGTATTCGATGGATGCGAATCTGCTGCACATCAGCTACGAGGGTCGCCACCTGGAAGACCCCAATGCGGAAGCCGAAGAGGACATGTGGCGCTGGACCGTGTCGCCGGAGAAGGCGCCCGATCAGGCCGAATACATCACTCTGGATTACGTCAGGGGCGATGTCGTCGCCATCAACGGCCAGGCCATGAAGGCGCATGAAGTATTGGCTGAACTGAACCGTTTGGGTGGCAAGCACGGTATCGGCCGCCTCGATCTGGTGGAAAACCGCTATGTCGGCATGAAGTCGCGAGGCTGCTACGAAACCCCTGGCGGCACGATCCTGCTGAAGGGGCACCGCGCCATCGAATCGATCACCCTGGATCGCGAAGTCGCGCATCTCAAGGACGATCTGATGCCGCGTTACGCCAGCCTGATCTACAACGGCTACTGGTGGGCGCCGGAACGCAAGGCCTTGCAGGCGCTGATCGACCACACGCAGGAAAACGTCAACGGCTTCGTCCGCCTGAAGCTGTACAAGGGCAATGTCATTGTCGTCGGCCGCGATTCGCCAACCGACTCGCTGTTCGATTCCACCATCGCCACCTTCGAGGATGATGCCGGCGCCTACGACCAGAAGGATGCCGGCGGATTCATCAAACTCAACGCGCTACGCATGCGCATCGCTGCCAAACTCGACGCCCGGAGAAAATGATCATGTCGCAATTCGACAATGTCGCGGTCATCAAGAAAGCCAATGTCTATTTCGATGGCAAATGTGTTTCGCATACGGTGCAGTTGGCCGATGGTACGAAGAAATCCGTGGGCGTCATCCTGCCCGCGCGCCTGACCTTCAATACCGGTGTGCCGGAAATCATGGAAGGCGTGGATGGCCATTGCCGCGTGCTGCTGAAGGGCGAAAGCGAGTGGAAAACCTACGGCGCCGGCGAGTCTTTCAGCGTGCCCGGCAATTCCAGCTTTGAAATTGAAGTTGCGCCTGGCGAGAGCTATCACTACGTCTGCCATTTCGGCTGACCGCTCGCATGAAATGAAGCGGCCCGCATCTGCGGGCCGTTTGCTTGCGGCGACGTCACCCAGCCCCGGATTACCCCCTTCCGGGGTGACGTAGAGGTCGGGGTCCAGAAGCTGTTGATTTATCGAGCCCATAGAACTGGACCCCGGCCTTCGCCGGGGTGACGGAGTTGCATGAAATGAAACGGCCCGCATCTGCGGGCCGTTTGCTTGTCCGGAAGGACTTGGTTTACAACGACCGCGAGATCAGGCGAACCGAGTCGTCCTCGGGATGCGCTTCCATCTTGAACCCCAGCCCGGTGCACAGTTTCAGCATGCGGGTGTTGGTCTTCAGGACCTCGCCCTCGATCCGCCGCAGTCCCTTGGCGCGCGCCAGATCCATCAGCACATCCATCAGCTTGTGGCCGATGCCCTGATGCTGCCATTGGTCATCGACCACCAGCGCGAACTCGCATGAGGTGCCATCCGGATTGACGGCGTAGCGGGCCACGCCGAGTTCGATCTGTTTGCCGTCATGCTCGGTCACCACCAGCAACGCCATTTCCCGGTCGTAGTCGATCTGGGTCAGGCGCACCAGCATGCTCGGCGAGAGTTCCTGCACGGCATCCATATAGCGGAAATACTTGGTCTCGGAGGACAGGCCGCGCACGAAGTTCTGCGTCATCTCGGCGTCTTCCGGGCGCATCGGGCGGATGGTGACATCCGCGCCATTCGGCAATTGCCATTGCGTGACCAGATGCGCCGGATAGGGGTGTATTGCCATATGGCTGTAGCGATCGGCTGAAGGCGCACGCGAGCGGATGATGATCCGCGCATCGGCGGCGAGCGCGCCATGCTCATCGACCAGCAAAGGATTGATATCGAGTTCCTCCAGCCAGGGCAGGGCGCAGACCATTTCCGAGACTCTGAGCAGGATCCTTTCCAGGGCATCGATATCCACCGCCGGCCGGTTACGGAATTTGCCGAGCAGCTTGTGGACCCGCGTGCGCTTGATCAGATCGTCAGCCAGGTAATGGTTCAGCGGCGGCAGCGCCACCGCGCGGTCCTGCACCGCTTCGACATCGACGCCACCGGCGCCGAACATGATCACCGGTCCCAACACCGGATCGGTCGCCACGCCGATCAGCACCTCGCGCGCATTCGGCCGGGTGACCATCGGTTCGATGACCACGCCATCCAGCTTGGCATCGGGTTGATGCTTGCGGACTTCGGTCATCATGCCCATGAACGCGCCGCGCACCGCCTGGCCGCTGGACAAGCCGAGGCGGACGCCGCCGACATCGGATTTATGACTGATCTGCTGCGAGTTGATCTTCATCACCACCGGGAAGCCCATCTGCTGCGCCATCAGCATGGCTTCCGTCGCGTCGCGTGCGATCAGGGTCTGCGCCACCGGAATATGGAACGAGGCGAGCAGTGATTTGGACTCGACTTCGGTCAGTGTGTGGCGGCCCTGCGCCAGCGCGCTTTCGACAATCATGCGGGCGCCCTCGACATCCGGTTCGGCCTGCTCCGTCAATGAAGCGGGGGTTTGCATGAGCTGGCGCTGGTTCTCGTAGAACGCGGACAGAAACGAGAACACCTCGACCGCCGGTTCGGGCGTGGAGAAGTAGGGTATGCCGGCTTCCTTGAACAATTTGCGGCCTTCGTAAACCTGACTTTCCCCCATCCAGCAGGTCAGTATCGGTTTATCGGATTGTTTGGCGACCTCGATCACCGCCTGTGCGGCTTCGGTGGGCTTGGTCATCGCCTGCGGCGTCAGCATGGTCAATACGCCATCGACGCCGGGATCGGCCAGACAAGCCTCCAACGCGGCGCGATAGCGATCAGAGCCGGCATCGCCGATCACGTCGATCGGGTTGCCGTGCGACCAGGTCGGCGGCAAAGCCTGATTCAGCTTGTCCAGCGTCGGTTGCGACAATTCGGCCAGACGCACGCCGACGTCGATCGCCAGATCGGTCGCCATCACGCCCGGGCCGCCGCCATTGGTGACGATGGCCAGGCGGTTGCCGGTGGGTTTGATGTGCGTCGACAGCGCACGCGCGCAAGCGAACAGCTGCATGATCGTCTTCACCCGCACCACACCGGCGCGTCGCACCAGTGCGTCGAACACCGCGTCGGAACCGGCCAGCGCGCCGGTGTGCGACTGCGCGGCTTTCGAACCGGCTTCATGGCGACCGACCTTGATCATCACGATCGGCTTGAGCCGCGACACATTGCGCAGCGCACTCATGAAGCGGCGCGCGTCGCGAATGCCCTCGATATACAGCAGGATGCCCTTGGTCTGCGGATCGTAGGCCAGGTAGTCGAGAATTTCGCCGAAATCGAGATCGGCCGAGGCGCCGGTCGAGATCACGCTGGAAAAACCGATGCTGTTGGATTCCGCCCAGTCCAGCATGGCGGTGCATAACGCGCCGGATTGCGATACCAGCGCCAGATCGCCGGGCAACGCCGTTCCCAGTGCAAACGTCGCATTCAGGCCGATCGCCGGACGCTGGATGCCCAGGCAGTTGGGGCCGATGAAGCGGATGCCGTGTTTTCTGGCCATGGCGGAAATGGCTTCTTCCAGCACCACGCCCTTCGGGCCGATTTCGCGGAAGCCGGCCGACAGCACCACGACATTGCGGACGCCGCGTTTGCCGCAGTCTTCCATGATCTGCGCCACGGTCGGTGCGGGCGTGGCGATGATCGCCAGGTCCGGCGTCTCCGGCAGATCGCTGGCGTAGGCATAACATTTCTCGCCGAGCAACACTTCGTATTTCGGGTTGACCGGATACACCGGGCCGGTGAAGCCGGATTTGCGCAGATTGGCGTAAATAACACCGGCTACGGAATCTTCCCGGGCGCTGGCGCCGAACACGGCGACAGAACGCGGGTTGAGCAAGGGGTGCAGGTAATGACTGGACATTTATCGCTTTCGTAGAACGGAATGAAATATGGACTTCGTTGGTTTCAATTGGGCATGCTATGCCACTTCGGATTACAGTTCCATGCAGCGGTGAATATAGTCAATATTGTATTTTGCATTGCACCATAAACTTATGAATACAGCTTACATCAGCCATCCTGAATGCCTGAAACATGACATGGGCCACTGGCATCCGGAGAGTCCGGCGCGGCTGCGCGCGATCGAAGATCGATTGCATGCCGCGCAACTGTTCGATTTTCTGGTCCATCATAATGCCCCGCTGGTGCATCGCAGCCAACTGCTGCGCGTACATGACGCGGCATACATCGATGCCGTCGAGGCCGCGTCTCCCTATGAAGGCGTGCATGAACTCGACCATGACACGGTGATGAACCCGCATAGCCTCGACGCAGCCTATCACGCCGCCGGGGGCGCGGTGATGGCGGTGGATCGAGTGCTGCATGGCGAGGTCGGCAGCGCCTTCGTGGCATGTCGCCCGCCCGGTCATCATGCCACGCGCAACCAGGCCGGCGGCTTTTGTCTGTTCAACAATGTCGCGATCGCCGCCGCGCATGCGCTGGCGGCGCATGGTCTGAACCGCGTCGCGATCATCGATTTCGACGTGCATCACGGCAACGGTACCGAAGACATCTTCCGGGACGACGAACGGGTCATGCTGTGTTCCACTTTCCAGCATCCGTTCTACCCGTTCTCCGGCGCCGACAGTTCGAATCCGCACATCGTCAATGTGCCGTTGCCCGCCGGCACCACCGGGAAACGCTACCGGGAAGTGTTCGAAACCGAGGTGTTGCCGAAACTTGAAGCCTTTCAGCCGGAAATGCTGTTTTTCTCGGCCGGCTTCGACGCCCACCGCGAAGACGACATGGGCCAGTTCGGCCTGATGGAATCCGATTACGTCTGGATCACCGAGCAGGTCGTGGCGGTGGCCGCGCGTCACGCGCAACGCCGCATCGTTTCCGTGCTTGAAGGCGGCTACGACCTGAGTTCGCTCGGCCGCAGCGTCGCGGCGCATATCAAGGTGCTGGCGGATTTGTGAATTGATCGGAATTGACTGATCTTGCGGCGGCGCGTATCGAGCAGGCCGAGCGCCTGCGCGCGCGGGATGACCAGCCGTTTTCGGGCATCGACGGACGGGTTGGAGGGTGCGATCGTAATCCCGTCATCCGCGTCCGGCGCGCAGTGCGGCCCGGTGGCCGCGCGCCGCGTCGATGCCGGCCAGCAGCGCCAGACCGACGATGAAATAGCCGCTGGTCAGCAACAGGGCGTGACGGTGGTCGCCGCCGGATAACCAGGTCACCAGGCCATAGCTGAGCGGCCCGACGATGGCCGAGAGTTTCACTGCCAGACCCCAGAAGCCGAAGAACTCCGCCAGCCGGGCCGGCGGCGCCAGCAATCCGACCAGGGCGCGCCCGGCGGATTGCGCACCGCCCAGGCAGAAACCCAGGAGCTGTGCAGCCAGCCAGAACAGCAACGGCTGTTCGGGTGATGCCGCCCAGGCCAGCGCCAGGGCCACGAGCCAGCCGACCAGGATCAGCGCGATGGCGCGCACATGGCCGATACGGTCCTGCACATGGCCCAACAGCAAGGCACCGATGGCCGCCGTGATGTTCACCACCAGCACCAGCAGCAGCGCCTGCCGGGTGGTGAAGCCCATCGCCTGGGTGGCATAGACGGCGGCCAGGGTGATGACGGTCTGGATGCCGGCCTGATAGAACAGGCTGCATAACAAAAAGCGGCGCAGGTCGGGAAATTGCCGCCAGACCTGCCAGGGACGGGCCGGCTTGGGACCAGCCCGGGGCGCGGTGCGTTCCTTGAGCAGCAAAAAGGTCGGCAAACAGGCCAGGGCGAACACGGCGGCGGTGATCAGCATGGTCGTCGGCACATACTGCGCAGCGCTCTGGCCCTGAGCTTCGGCCCAGGTGACGTACAGCAGGCACAGGCCCAGCGTGGTCAGCCCGCCCAGATAGCCCAGGCCCCAGCCCCAGCCGGATACCCGACCCAGAGCACGGGTGCGGGCGATTTCCGGGAGAAAGGCGGCGATCAGATTCTCGCCGCTGCCGAAAAAGAAATTCGCGGCGATCACGCAGGCAACGGTCAACCATAATGTTTCCGGCTGGGCGAAATACAGCAGGCTGGTGAACAGCACGCAGCCCGCCGTGCTCAGCATCAACAGCCGCTTCTTCGCCGCGTGCCGGTCGGCGAAGGCGCCGATGAGCGGCGCGGTCAGCACGATCAGCGCATAGGACACCGCCAGCGCGGCGGTCCAGGCGAAGGTGGCCCAGGGTGCGCCGGCCGCCACCACGGAGACAAAATAGACGTTGAACAGCGCGGTAATGACCACCGTGGTGAAGCCGGAGTTGGCGAAGTCGAACATCGCCCAGCCCCACAGTTCGCGCGGGCGCACGCCGGGGCGCAGGGTCTCGTTCACAACGCTCGCCGCAGTCGCAGATGCCGCGCTACGCCATACGCCGCCAGGAGCAGCAAGGTGCGCGGGCTGAAGGCGCATGGCTTGAAGTCACGCGGATTCATGGCGCCGCTTCGCGCTCAGCCAGCAGCAGGTCGATCACCCTCCACAGGCGCCACAGGTCGGGCAGATCCTGGGTCCAGAAGTGCCAGGACAGCAGGTCTGAAAAGCTCAGATCGACATGGCCCAGCACGCGATTGATGAGGAACATGCGCGCCTGCCCCTCGGGCGCCGCGGCGGCCAGGGACAGGCTTTCGGTCCAGGGGATGAGGTTGTCGTTGCGGCCATGCACCAGCAGCAGTCGCGCCTTGAGCGGCGCGAGGTCGCGACGGGCTAGGTTGAGGCGTTCCAGGTCGGCGCGCATCGCCTCGGGCAATGCGGCCAGCAATGTCGCAAAACGCGCCGGATCGGTGTTCATCGCCAGGGCGTAGACAGCCTGGCCCTCCGGGCTGAGTTGCGCGGCGAACGGGGTGAGATCAGCCGCCGCGTCGCGCTCGCGCAGCGATACCATGGCATCGAACAGTTCGCCGTCGCGTCCGGCTGGCAGATAGTCCAGGCTGGCGTAGGCCAACACCATGCGGCCGGTATCGTCCGGTTGCAGGTAGTGCCAGCGGCCTTCATCTTCGTACCAGCCGGTAGTGAAGTAGCGCATGGTGCGCGGCAGGTCGTGGTAACCGCCCAGAGCGACCAGGAAGCGCACCCGCGCGCGGATGTCGGGTTCCAGCGCGGCGAGCACGGCAGGCCCCACCGCGTAGCTGAAGGCGAACAGGCCGGCGCGGCCCTTGGGCGCGAGTTCCGGGCGGCCCGCCGCATAGGCGAAGGCATCGGCGATCTCGCGCGCGTCGGCGGGGCGCACGCGCAGTTGCCGAAAACCCGGCATCTGCGGTGCCAGCACCGCGAAGCCGGCGCGCGCCAGGCTGGTGGCGAAGGCGGTGAATCGCGGGTCGTCACTGGCCAGCGGCACCGCGCCGGGTACGGCGATGAGGCTGGCGCGCGGACAGTTTTCCGCGCAGGTGTCGAGCCCGGCGGGCAGGTAAAGGTCGGCTTGGCGCGCGCGTCCGTCCACCGTGTAGGTCACCGTCTGGCGCAGGGGGGCGGGGGTGGTCTGCTTCAGGCGCGAGTCGCCGCCGGCGGCGGCGATGTCCCGCAACACCAGGGTCGCTTCGTAATGACGCGCGGGCGCGCAGCCGGTCAGCAGCGCGGTCAACAACCCGGCCAGCAGCAGGAGCGGGGCTAGCGCGGCCAGCGCATGGGTTGGCAGCCAGATGGGTTGCATACGTGCCTCGCTCGCGGAAGCCGGGTCAGAAGTTTTTTCGGACACCGATCGCCAGCGTGTCCAGGCCGCCCTTGTCGGCCATCAGGCCAAACCCGGTGGAACGATGATGCAGACGCAGGGAAGCCGACCAGTCCTTGCTCGGCGGCCCCAGCGTCAGTTCCATGAACCAGTGGATCAGCCAGGGTTGGCTGCCTTCACGGGTTTCCACCTCCAGCGGCGGGGTGGTGCTGGCCCAGGACGGCCCGACGCCGAAGGCGGCTGTGGTGGCGACACGCTGGTTCCAGGGAAACCGATGCCAGCGCGCCACCAGCGGCGCGTTCAATTCCCAATGGGTCTGATCGCCGAAGTGCTTGACCACTTGCCCTTCGATTTCCACAGTCAGGTCACCGCCTCGATAGCTCACCAGTGGTTTGGAGAGCGCCCCCGCCAACAGGCCGGAGGAGGCGAAATCGAGTGAACCTGGCGAGATGAAGAAATCCTCCCAGTGGTTGCGCGTGCTCTGACCAGCATAGACGGTCAGGGTCAGGTCCTCCGCCGCCAGAGCCGGGACGCTGGTCTGCAGAAATATCAGTGCGGTTAATGCGTGGTTCAGTTTCATGGTCCTCCCCGGCGGGACGCTGGAAAATCGCTGCACATCAATCGTTCGACAAGCTCGATGATCAGAGCCCACGATGCCAAGAATGGTGAACTTGATTGTTTTTCAGTTCACCCCCACCAGCAGCACATCGCAATCCGCTGCCTGCGCGACATCCTTGCTGACGCTGCCGAGCAGGAAATCTTCCAGCCCGCCGCGCCCTTGGCGTCCCAGCACGATCAACTCCGCAGACCAGTCGGCGGCGGATTCCAGAATACGGGATGATGGATAGCCTGACTCGATATGGCTTTCCACCTCACCTTGCAAGCCGGCGCTCAGATTGGCCAACAGATTCTCGGCGATGGCGCGCATTTCTTCGCGCCGTTGCTTGATTGCCGCGCCGTCCAGGCCTTTGGCGCGCAGGCCGCTTTCGTCCAGGGGTTCCAGCGCGTGCATCAGGTGCAGACGACCATCCGCCGCCAGTCGGCGCGCCCATTCCAAAACAACGTGGCTATGCTGAAAGAAATCCACTGCCGCCAGAATACGGCCATAAGGCGCGACCGGCTCGCTGCGCACGATCAGTACCGGACACCGGCATACCCTCAGCAGCCGCCAGGCGGTCGATCCGATCAGCAGGCGCAACAGCGGGCTGGCGCCGCGCGCGCCGACCACCACCAGGCCCGCGTTTACCTCGTTGGCATATTCGGCGATCTGGCTATGCGCGCGGCCGATGCGCTGCACCACGTGCACGCGGATATCGTAGCGTTCGCGCAGTACCCGCGCGGTCGCTTCGGCCTGCTCGCCGAGCGCGGCCGGGATGGCGGCACTATCGGCGGGGCCGACATCCTGCCCAGGGTAAAGGGCGAGGGGCGCCGTCACATGCAGCAGATGCAGTTCCGCGCCTTGTTGTCTGGCAATGAGCGCGGCTCGCAGTACGGCTCGGTTCGCATCGCTGGAAAAATCGGTGGCGGCGATAATCGGAATGTTGGCTGACATAAGGTTTCCTCGGTGGCTGCAGGCTACGTTTGGAGGTGCTTACTCCATTCAAGTTCAGAATTCCGGTTCGCTTGATGTTTGGCAGTGAGGCAGCCCGACCGGCCTGGGTGCACTGCTGCGCCCAGGCACTTACGACTACATCCCCGGCATCATCCCTTTCATGCCGCGCATCATCTTGGCAAGGCCGCCTTTGCCCATCGACTTCATCATCTTCTGCGCCTGTTCGAACTGCGCCAGCAAACGGTTCACGTCCTGGACCTGAACCCCCGATCCGGCGGCGATGCGGCGTTTGCGGCTGGCTTTGAGCAGTTCCGGTTTGCGCCGCTCCAGCGGCGTCATCGAGTTGATGATGCCTTCGATGCGGCGCATCTGGTTCTCGCCCTGGGCGATTTCGCCGGCGCCGATCTTGCCGGCGCCCGGCAACTTGTCGACCAGCGACGACAGGCCGCCCAGCTTTTTCATCTGCTGCATCTGCGACTTGAAGTCTTCCAGATCGAAGCCCTTGCCGCTTTTCAGCTTCTGGACCGCTTTCAGCGCTTCGTCCTTGTCCACCGAACGCTGCGCTTCCTCCAGCAGCGACAGCACATCGCCCATGCCGAGCACGCGGTTGGCCATGCGTTCCGGGTGGAATATCTCGATGCCGTTCAGTTTTTCGCCGACGCCGACCAGTTTGATCGGCTTTCCGGTCACCTGGCGCACCGACAGCGCTGCGCCGCCGCGCGCATCGCCATCCAGTTTGGTCAGGATCACGCCGGTCAGCGGCAGCGCGTCGTTGAACGCCTTGGCGGTATTGACCGCGTCCTGACCCTGCATGGCGTCGACCACGAACAGGGTTTCGATGGGGTTTAGCAGCGCGTGCAGATCCTTGATTTCATCCATCATCGCCGTATCCACATGCAGGCGACCGGCGGTATCGACGATCAGCACGTCGAACAGGTGTTTGCGTGCGTGATCGAGCGCGGCGCGCGCAATGTCGGCCGGTTTCTGATCGCCGCTGGAGGGGAAGAAGTCGGCTTCGGCCTGCGCCGCCACCAGCCGCAATTGCTCGATCGCGGCGGGACGGTAGACGTCGCAACTGACCACCAGAATCCGCTTCTTGCCGGCTTCACGGATCACCCGTACCAGTTTGCCGGTGGACGTGGTTTTACCCGCACCCTGCAAACCGGCCATCAGGAACACCGCCGGCGGCTGGCAGGCGAAGGACAGCGGCGCGGCCTGTTCGCCCATCAGCGCGGTGAGTTCCTTGTGCACGATGCCGATCAGCACTTGCCCCGGCGTCAGGCTGGTCATGACTTCCTGGCCGAGCGCACGTTCCTTCACCCTGGCGATGAAGTCGCGCACCACCGGCAGCGCCACGTCGGCTTCCAGCAGGGCGACGCGAACTTCGCGCAGGGCATCCTGAATGTTGGCTTCGGTCAGGCGGCCCTGGCCGCGCAGGTTTTTGACAACGCGGGAAAGACGGTCGGTCAGATTGTCGAACATGGTGGGTTGGGCATGAGGTGATGGGATAAACTGCAGCAGTCTAACAAATCAACAGCCTTCGACCATGCTGGAAACCCTGCTATTCATCGTTTGCGCAGTTGCATACCTTGGCCTGGCCGTCTGGTTCTGGCCCGGCAATCCGGGTTGCTGCCGCACCGACTGGTTTCCGCGCCTGTTACCGGTGCTGCCGTTGCTGCTGCATCTTTATCTGCTGAATGAAGGCGTGTTCGGCGGCGAGGGCATTCGCATCGGTTTCGCGACTTCGATCTCTGCCGTGGCGGCTTTGACCGTGATGACCTATGCCGGCGCCGTCTGGCGCTACCACCTGGGCGGCGTGCTCGGTTTCGTGCTCGCGTTTGCCGGTGCGGCGGTAGCCATAGAGGCGGTGTCGCCGTTGCCGAAAGCGGCTTTGTACAGCGCCTTGCCGGTTTTCAAGCTGCATCTGGCGATGGCGTTCGCCGCTTACAGCCTGTTCACCATTGCCGCGTTGCACGCGCTGTTGATCGCAATGGCGCAAAAGCATTTGCATAAGGCGGTGCCGCCGGCCATGGTGGCCGGCCTGCCGCCGTTGCTGACGCTGGAGAAATTGTTGTTCCGGATGATCCAGCTCGGCTTCCTCCTGCTGACGCTGACCCTGTTGAGCGGTGTGCTGTTTTCCGAGGAGATTTTCGGAAAAGCCGTCACGCTGAACCACAAGACTGTGTTCGGTATTGCGTCCTGGTTGATCTTTGGCGCCTTGTTGCTCGGGCGACGCATCTATGGCTGGCGCGGCCATACCGCCATCTACTGGACACTGGCCGGTTTCATGAGCCTGATGCTGGCCTACGTCGGGTTCCGTTTCGTGCTGGAAATCCTGTTGGGCAGATAAGCGCGGCGTCGATGTGCGCGGCCTGACTTGCGGTTCAGGTTGCCTGCCTGCCTTCCAGTTCTTCCCAGCGCGTCAGCAGTTCAAGCAGGGTTTCCTCGATTGCCGCACTGCGGGAGTTCAGTTTTGCCGCCTGCGTGTGGTTGGCGTAGACCGCCGGGTCGGTCAGTTGCCGGGCCACTTCGGCCTGCTCGTTTTCCAGCGCCGATATCTGTTGCGGCAATGCTTCCAGTTCCTTCTGTTCCTTGTAGGACAGGCCGGATTTGCGCGGCTTGGCCGGAATGGTCGGTGCGGCGGGCTTGTTGACCGGTTTGCCGGCCTGTTTTTCCACGCTGGCCGTTTCAGCCGCAACCCGGTTGCGCCAGCTCAGCCAATCGGAATATCCGCCGGGCAATTCCAACAGGACGCCATCACCGGCAAAGGCAATGGATTGCGTCGCGACGTTGTCGAGAAAGGCGCGATCATGCGACACCAGAATCACCGTGCCGGCATAGTCCTGCAACAGTTGTTCGAGCAGTTCCAGGGTATCGATGTCGAGATCGTTGGTCGGCTCGTCAAGCACCAGGATATTCGCCGGCCGGGCGAACAGCCGCGCCAGCAACAGCCGGTTGCGCTCGCCGCCGGACAGCGATGAAACCTTGGCGCGGGCGCGGTCGGCGGGAAACAGGAACTCTTCCAGATAGCCGATGATGTGCTTGCGCTGGCCGCCGATTTCGACGTAATCGGAACCCGGCGCGATGGTCTCGATCAGCGTCTTTTCATCGTCGAGCTGGTTGCGAAACTGGTCGAAATACGCCACTTCCTGACGCGTGCCGCGCTTGATGCGGCCGCTGTCCGGTTCGATTTCGCCGAGGATCAGCTTGATCAGCGTGGTTTTGCCGGCGCCGTTGGGACCGATCAGGCCAAGCTTGTCGCCACGCAGCATGCGCGTGCTGAAATCGCGAATCAGCACCTTGTCGCCATAACCATGGCTGACATGGTCGAACTCGGCGATCAACTGGCCGGACCGGGCGCCGGCATCCAGCGCAAAGCCGACCTGGCCGAGCCGTTCCCGTCGCGCCGCGCGTTCGCGGCGCAACGCTTCCAGACGCAATACGCGGCCTTCGTTGCGCGTGCGACGCGCTTCGATGCCCTTGCGGATCCAGACTTCCTCCTGCTTCCAGAACTTGTCGAACTTGCGGTTCTGCGCGGCTTCCACTTCCAGTTGCTCCGCCTTCCTGATCTGGTAGGCCGAGAAGTTGCCCTGATACTGGCGCAACTGGCCGCGATCCAGTTCGATGATGCGGTTCGCCACGCGGTCCAGAAACGCCCGGTCGTGGGTGATGAACAACAACGCGCCGACAAACTCGGCCAACTGGTTTTCCAGCCACTCGATGGCGTTGAAATCGAGATGGTTGGTGGGTTCGTCGAGCAAAAGCAGTTCCGGTTCGGAAGCCAGCGCGCGGGCCAGCGCCACACGCTTCTTGTTGCCGCCGGACAACGTTTCGACCAGCGCATCGGCTGGCAGCTCGAAGCGGGCGATGACTTCCTCCACCCGACTGTTCAGCCGCCACACGTCATGCACTTCCAGTTCGTGCGACAGGCGTTCCAGTTCGGCCATCGCGGACGCTTCGCCGCTGGCGGCCTGATGCGCCGCCGCGTGATAGGCGCTGAGCAGGCCATGCGCCGGTCCGGCGCCGGCGGCTACCGCTTCGAAAACCGTGTGCCCGGACGTGAACATCGGTTCTTGCGCAACAAACGCCAGGCGCAGATCGGGCATCCGCCAGACCACGCCATCGTCGGCCGGAATCTCGCCGGCAACCAGTTTCAACAGACTGGATTTGCCGGCGCCATTGCGGCCGATCAGGCCGATGCGTTCAAACTTGTCGATGACGAGAGCGGCGCCATCGAGCAGCGGCCAGTGGCCGAAAGCGAGGGAAACATTGTCTAGCGTGAGATAGGGCATGCGGAACCGGCAATAACGGAATCAGACCATCAAGAAAAACTCACGGGCGGCCAGGCCGCCCGTGCGAGTGGTGTTGCAGCTCAAATGGAGCCGTGCTGATGTCCGGCGTGGGTGTGTTCGAACTTGCTCTGGCACGCCACACAACGAATGGCGGCGGGGTTTGCGGCAAGCCGGGCTATGGGGATCCTGGCTTCGCAGTCCTGGCACAAACCGAAATCCACATCGTCGAGCCGCAAACGGGCCGTATCCAGGGCTTGCAAGGTGCGTACCTCGTGTTCCAGTCGCGCTGCGGAAAGATCGCCCAGTGTCACCGCCAAGGCTTCGTCGGCGCTATCGCCGGAAGCGCGGCCGAGTACCTCGGCAAACTGGGTCTGGCCGCTGTCTTCCAGTGCGGCTTGCATGGCCTTGATCAGTTTGCCGCGTTGTTCTTCCAAAGCGGCACGGATCGCCGCGCGTTCTTGTTTGGTCAAATGGCTCATGACTGCGCTTTCTTGTGGGTTGCGAGGGATGCTTTGATTATTGGCCCCGAAACAGTGCGCTACAAGCTGAATCTTTTCGCAAGGCCGATCCAGGACGCTCAAAGCAGGAAGTGACCAGCCTGGACCAGGCAGCCGACACGGGAGGGCCGCAGCAAAAGGAATTTGAGCAAACCGCATCTCCCGCCTGGGTTAAAATGCGCGCCGCTTGATTCGGCGCAATGGATCGATCTGACATTGTGCCCTCAGTCATCCATGCCCCCGTAGCTCAGTGGATAGAGCATCCCCCTCCTAAGGGGAGGGTCACACGTTCGATTCGTGTCGGGGGCACCAAAAAATCAATGTGTTGCGATGTTATTCCTTGCGATAGCATTCTTTGAATGCTTGCTGTGTAGCCACCGTGTAGCCAATTCCGGGTGATGTGCATCGATGCGCGGGCATGTCAGAGACCTTCGTGGCCATTGTATCCATGCCAGCCTTCAGCCTCCTGTCCTCTCCGCGCCAGACGCCACCCCCCCGGCGTAGCCTTCGGTCGCGCGCACCAACTCTATCCAGGCCCCGCTACCAAAATTTCGATTCCCGGAAACCTTGGCAGGGTGACAATGCGCAGAACAAAAACAGCGGGGGAAGTCATGGGGATGCTGAATCGGCTTGATGGATGGGAGAGGTTGAGCGTTGTCGTCGGTGTCCTGCTGGCGCTCTTGGTGGCGTTCTATGCGCCGCAGGATGAGACTGGAATTCTCAAGAAAGTGGGCACTCAAAAGGCCGTTCCTTGGTATGGCGTTGTCGTAGATGCGAAGCGCGAGATGACCGACGAAGAGGTGTTCGGCAAGCCGGGGGTCGTTGACCCGTTCGATAATCAGAAACCCGCGCCTTGGGAAGCTGATCCTGTCGTGGCAGGTAAGGCAAATGTCTTCGACCAATTCGACGCAATCAGCTTCCTTGATGCCAGGCTCATTTCTCTGTTCATGGTTTTGGTTGCCGTCCTGCCCTTCGCGCTGCTATCGGTGATTCGCTGGATTGCTGCCGGCTTCAAGCAAGAGAGGGCCTGACAAGATGAGCAAGGAAGAGGTCAGAGCGATGCTGGCGAAGTTGTCGCCAGAACGGCGGAAGAAAGCCGTGGAGAACATCGTGCGCCGGCTGAACCAGCGCAGCGCGATAGTTCAGAAGCACGCGCATCTGTTCGAGGATGTGAGCGAACCGGAAGCCACCGACAAAGCCGGCAAGCCTGAGAAGTAGCAGGCGAAAAAAACCCGGCACTAGGCCGGGTCGGTGTGGCGTCGATCACTCAAGCGGTCGGTGTGCTTCCATGAACCGGATGGTGTCGCTCAGTTCCACGCTGATTTGAGTCGCCATCCAACCAAGTGAAGCCAGCGCGTCGTCGGGATGCGCCAGGTCGCCGCGCTCAAGTCCGGCTATTGCAAGCCTCAGAATGTCGGCCTTGAAGCGGCATTCGTCCAAGCGGTTGATCGGGTTTTCGATGTGCTGGGTGTTCATTACGGGCCTCATGTGGTTGGTTGCGCTGCATGGTAGTATTCACACGATCGCGGCAATGTTTGCCACGAACACATTAACACGAACCATTAGCACGAGCGTGTGAATATATGAAGATTCGATGCAGGCTTGACGACATACTCCATGAGCGGCGCATGAGCGTTGCCGACCTTCAGCGCATGACAGGTGCGAGCCGTGGCGCGCTCGATAAGTTGGCCCATGACAAGGGCGCGTCGTTTGATCGTGCGCTTCTGGAGCGGGTCTGTGATGCACTCGGCATTCAGCCCGGCGAGCTATTCGAGGTGCGGACAGGGGGCGATTCGGCATGTCCTGAGAGTCAAGATTTTGTTGACTCAAACAGCCATAAACCTTGAACCACAGGGGCATGAGCGATGCGAGGCGTTAAATCAGAAGCGACGAAGCGGCGCGAGGCTTTGGGCCTGGTAAAGAAGATTGACCCTGCCGTTTCGCTTCTCAAGCGCAAGGCGGCGATTCGCTCAGTGGTCGCACGGGGGGAAGCTCCGCTTGAAGCTGAGGCGGCCCTGATCCGCGCTGCTGAGTCGGCACATGTCAAGCAACAGCGGGTGGCCAAGAACGAGCAGGAAGTGTTTATGAATCAAATGGATGCGGTTTCTGAAGGGCGGTCGGTCTTGCGAAAAATCATGCCGGAGATGGCCGAGCGTCTTGGGCGTGTCGCCCTGGGCAGGGAAGCGGGCTTTGCTCCACGCGAGCAGCTTGCCGCCATGCGGCTGGCGGCAGAGATTGCCGGTCTGACTGCGCAACAGGACTCTGGCGGTGAAGATGCGCCATTGAGTCAGCGCAGCGTCGGCTCGCTGCGCGAGGTCATCGCGGCAGGCGAGCGGCGCATCGGTGAGATTCAGCGGGCCATCAGCGAGCGCGAATATCTCACGATTGAAGGTGAGGCTGTCATGCTTGAGGAAAGAGGCAAGAATCCGCAACACACAAATTAGAAAATGGGCCGGATGAAAAGCGATGGCATGTTGCCGGCGCTCAGAGTCTTGGCGTGACTATTTCGATTCCTTGCTTTCAACACAGGGTACGTATTGGAGTGAAAAATGAAGAAACAACTGATTTCGGTTTTGCTCGTTCTTGCGTTTGGGTTGACGGCAACCGCATCGGCTATTGCCGGGTTTGAAGAAGGTATTGCGGCCTTACGAGCCGGCAACTATGCGAGCGCCCTCCGAGAGTTCCGATCCGCAGCCAAGAATGGCGATGCTGCATCTCAATTTGAGTTGGGCGTGATGTACCACAACGGCCAGGGAGTGCCACAGAACGACAAGGAAGCAGTGAACTGGTACCGCAAGGCCGCTGAACAGGGGAATGCCAGTGCGCAGCTCAACTTGGGTTCGATGTACGCAAAGGGCCGGGGTGTGGTGCAGGACGACAAGGAAGCAGTGAACTGGTACCGCAAAGCAGCCGAGCAGGGGGATGCCATAGCGCAGCTCAACTTAGGTTCAATGTACGAAATGGGCCGGGGAGTAGCGCAGGACTATAAGGAAGCAGTGAGTTTGTTTCGCAAAGCAGCCGAGCAGGGGCATGTCGGTGCTCAGTACAACTTGGGCTTGATGTACGAAAAGGGCCAGGGAGTCGAGCAGGACTATAAGGAAGCGGTGGATTTGTACCGCAAGGTAGCCAATCAAGGGTTTGCCTATGCGCAGAACAACTTGGGCACGATGTACCTCAACGGCCGGGGAGTGGCGCAGAACCACAAGGAAGCGGTGAATTGGTTCCGCAAGGCAGCCAAGCAGGGGGATGCCGTTGCGCAGGACAACTTGGGCTTGATGTACGGAAAGGGTCAGGGAGTCGTGCAGGACTACAAGGAAGCGGTGAACTGGCACCGTAAGGCAGCCGAGCAGGGGTTTGCCGATGCGCAGAACAACTTGGGCGTGTCGTACGAAATCGGCCAGGGAGTGCCACAGAACGACAAGGAAGCAGTGAACTGGTACCGCAAGGCCGCTGAACAGGGGAATGCCAGTGCGCAGTTCAACCTAGGCGTGATTTATGCCAACGGCAATGGAGTGGTGCAGGACTACAAAGAGGCAATAAGCTTGTTTCGCAAGGCAGCCGAGCAGGGGAATTCCTATGCGCAGTTCGACTTGGGCGTGAGATACCACAACGGCCAGGGAGTGGTGCAGGACTACAAGGAAGCGGTGAGTTGGTACCTCAAGGCAGCCGAGCAGGGGAATGCCGATGCGCAAAACAACTTGGGCTTGATGTACGAGTCTGGCCAGGGGGTAAGGCAAGATAGTGTTGTGGCTTACGCGTTATTCAACATTGCATCAGTGAACAACAAGATGGCCCGCGACAACCGCAGCAGTACTTCTAAGGCTATGAAGTCTGCGCAGATTGACTCTGCCCAAGAGCTGACCCGCCAGATGCAAGTCTTGGGTATCGCCAAGGCACTGGACGCGCGCAGGTAGGCGCCCGACAGGGAAACCCTATGGCCAGGATTGCGCGGTCATGGGGTGTGCTGGTTCGGGTTGGTCAGCTAGAGAATCGTTGCGGTCTTCGATGATCGGTTCCGCCGCAATTGCATCGGGCCGGCCTGCCAGAATTTGGGCCTGGGTTGCCGGCGGTGACGTCCAGACTGCGTATTCCACGGAACCTGGACACCCATTCCACGGCAAGCTGGACAGTCATTCCACGCGAAGCTGGACAGTCGAAGCGCAGTGACGCGGGGATTGGTTTTTACTCTTAGCGTCCCTTCGTAATCAAGTTTTCAGCATCCTGAA
>Ga0208244_100190_pt1 | contig 78274 bp, 83 predicted proteins | sample SubbioCR12Aug_5A_FD_184828 | JGI IMG/M metagenome (GOLD analysis project Ga0208244, IMG submission 184828) | Serpentinite rock and fluid subsurface biosphere microbial communities from McLaughlin Reserve, California, USA - CR12Aug_5A (SPAdes) | ecosystem: Environmental > Terrestrial > Deep... | reverse complement strand
GGCACGCCGCGCAGCAGGTAGGGGTAGACCTTGTGCGCTGGGTGCGCGCGGCTGGTGTTGGGTCCCGGCGCCATGGCGACCAGCCCCATCTGCCGCATCAGGCGCTGCACGCGCTTGCGGTTGACAGTGGATGCTCTTCCACGATTCCAAAGCCCGGGCCATCGCGCTGGACGCCATCAGCGACCATGTCGGCCAGCCGGATCGCTTCATCTGGGTCGAACTGAAATCGCCCGACAGCCAGACCATCACCCGCCTGGGCGACGAACTCGGGCTGCATGCGCTGGCGCTGGAGGACGCGATTTCCACCCACCAGCGTTCCAAGCTTGAGGAATATGAAGGGCACCTGTTCATTGCCACGCGCACGGTGCAGTTGTGCGAATCGCGCATGGAGGTGGGCGAAACGCACGTGTTCGTCGGCAGCAATTACGTTGTCGCCATCCGCCACGACAGCGGCATCGGCTACCAGCGGGTGAGCGACCGCCTGCAGCGCCTCCCCCATGGCATCAGGGCGACTGCGCCCTATGCGCTGTACCTGGTGCTCGACCTCATCGTCGACCAGTTCAGGCCAGTGATCGAAGGCATGCAGGATCGCTTCCATTCGCTGGAAAGCCAGCTGATGAGCGGAGCGAAGCCGGGGCGCGACATGCTCGAACAGCTGTACGAGATGAAGCACGACCTGACCGCGTTGCGCGACGCCGCCGAGCCGATACAGGAAATCACCCAGAACCTGATTCGCCTGCACCCGGAGTTGTCGACCAAGGAACTCAAGGCCTATTACCGCGACATCCACGACCACGCGGTGCGGGTGTCGGCCACCATCGACCGCCTGCGCATGGCGACCTCGGACGCGATGCAGTTTCACCTCGCCTCGCTGTCGCTGAAGCAGAACGAATCGGTGCAGAAGCTGGCCGGCTGGGGCGCGCTGCTGGCCTTGCCCACGGTGGTGTTCAGCCTGTACGGCATGAACTTCGAAATCATGCCGGAGCTGACATGGCCGTGGGCCTACCCGGCGCTGCTGCTGGCGGTCGGCACGGCGGTCGTCGTGCTGTACCGGCGCCTGAGGCGGCGCGGCTGGATCTAGAAAATCCTTTGTCCGCGAAGGGCACGAAGGAAACCCGCATCAACACCGCCACCGATTCAGCGTAACCCATTGCAGTCCGTAGGTCGGCAGTACCATGCCGACATGGCCCAACGGATGCGCCCGTTCCGGCGGGAAAGTACTCCCGCCCTACGCTGCTTAATGGCCGGTTCAATCAACCAGCTTACGGTAAAGGACTGGTTTCGCTTTTCTTCGCGCTCCTTCGTGCCCTTCGCGGATGAAAAGATTTTTACCGCCGCACGGCGCGCGCATAGCGGATGCGCGTGCCGGCTGCTTCGTCGCGGTCCAGCCACACCACGTGCAGCGTGCCGGCCGCATCCAGCGTTGCCACCGGATCGGACTGCCCGCCCGGCCCGGCAGCCGCCGGCACTGCCAGGTCATCCCCGAACGCTTCGCCCGCCCATTCGGACAGCCACACGTCCGGCGTGCCGTCGCGGGCGTCGTCCCACAATGCCACCAGCTTGCCGCTGGCATCGCCGACGACCAGCGCATGCCACTGCGCCATGTTGTCGCCGAAGTTGTCCTGCACCTTGATATTGCGGCCGAAGCTTCGCGTGCCCGGATCGAACGCGGCATAGACGTCGTAGCCGGAGAGGAAGTCGCGCTTGTCGAGCCACACCGCGGCAATGCCCTGTTCGCCCCAGGCCGTGAGCGTCGGGCGCATCGCGCCGGTGCCGGCGCCGAGCCCGTCGACGCTGCCGCTCTTGCGATCGGTCAGGCGGGCCGGCAGCGCAAAGCTTTTACCATCGCGGCTGTGGCTCGTCATCGGCACGGTATGGCGATGACGGCGGTCTTCCCACACCACCGTCACGCTGCCGTCCCCCGCCACGGCCAGCGCGGGCCAGCCCTGTTCGTCGGCCGGCATCGCCGCTTCGACCGGCTGCGCCGATTTCACGGAGAGCGCGTCGCCTTTCAACACCAGCCTTGCAACGACGATGCGCTTGAAGCGCCCCGCCTGCTCGGCCCACGCCGCATAGAGCGCGTGATCGCGCAGGGCCAGCGTCACCTGCGCCGACCCGGCCTTGGACAGCTGCAGCGTCTTGCCGCCGGGCAGCACCCGCGCATGCACCTTGCCGCCTTCTTCCCAGGCAGCCACGAAACGGCCCGCGCCGAGGGCGATCACCACCGGTTCGTAGCATTCGCCCTTGCTTAATTGCATTTCCGGCTGGAAGCTCGCCGCGGCCGCAGGCTTGGTCGCCAGATAGCACTGCGGACTGCCGTCGCGGTTGTCCTCCCACACCACGCCCACGGTGTATCCCGACACCGCGACGCCCTGGCGGTTGGCCGATTCGATATGCGGAAAAATCGCCGCGCCCTGAACCGAATTGACCGTAAGCGTCTCGCTCCACGTCCATGCGGCATGCGCCGGCCACGCCAGCACCGCCAGCAGCAGCAGCGCGGCCGCCCTCACGACTTGCCGCCGAGGAACTCGAGCAGGGTTTTCTGCTTGTAATGCCCGCCGCGCACGTAACGGTCGTAGTCCTGGAAGTCCTTCACCGTCTTGAAGCCGGGCGCCTGGAAAATCTTCTCGCCCTGCGGCGTCATGTAGACGAACAGCGGCGTGGCGAAGGCCTGCAGGCGCGCGCCCAGTTCGGCCTCGGTGATGCGCTCTCCGGAAGGCAGCGTCAGCCGCTTGCCGGATTCGGCGTCGACATAGACCAGCGCATAGTGCTCGCTGTAGAGTTTTTTCAGGCCAGCGTCGGAAAAAGTCTGTTTGTTGGTGTGGTCGCACCACGCGCAGCCGTAGCGTCCGAAGTACACGAAGATCGGCTTGCCGCTCGCCTTCGCCGCCTTGAGGCCGGCGTCGAAATCGACGAAGGGGTAGCCCTTGGGCGGGTCGGCCAGCACGGTTCCCGCCCATAGCAGGCAAGCCGCTGACAGCATCATTTTGATGATCATCATTCCGTTCTCCTTAGTCCGATGCCGCCATTCTGATAAATTCGGACATTCCTACAATCCTCTTTTATGCCCATGACTTACGACTCCGTCCGCATCGGCCTGGTTTCCATCAGCGACCGCGCCAGCAGCGGCATCTACGCAGACCGCGGGCTGCCCGCCCTGGAAGCCTGGTTCGGCGAGGTGCTGACCAATCCCGCCGAATTCGTCACCCGCCTGATCCCCGACGAGCAGGCGCAGATCGAGGCGGCGCTGATCGAACTGACCGACATCGAGCAGTGCGCGCTCATCCTCACCACCGGCGGCACCGGCCCGGCGCCGCGCGACGTCACCCCCGAGGCGACGCTGGCGGTGGCGCACAAGATACTGCCCGGCTTCGGCGAGCAGATGCGCGCGGTATCGCTGAAATATGTGCCGACCGCGATCCTGTCGCGCCAGGTCGGGGTCACCCGCGGCGCCAGCCTCATCCTCAACCTGCCGGGGCAGCCCAAGGCGATCAAGGAAACGCTCGACGGCGTTTTCGCCGCCGTGCCCTACTGCATCGACCTGATCGGCGGGCCGTACCTCGAAGCGCGGCCGGACACGATCGCCGTGTTCCGTCCGAAGTCCGCATTGCGGCCGGCCCCCTGACCCTGCTCGACGCGCTCGGCCGCGCCCTGCGCGACCTCTTCAAGCTGCGCGTGCTGTGGGTGGTGGTATGGCCGATGGGGGCCGCCCTGCTGATCTGGCTGGCGCTGGGGATAAGGTTCTGGAGCACCTTCTCCGGCTGGATGGTGCAGGGCCTCGACGCCATCGGCATCCAGACCTGGCTGGCCGATCTCGAAAGGGCAGCGCTCAGTTTGACGCGGCGAAACGACGCCTGAAGCCTGCATCGAGATTGATCTCGTGCGCCGTCATCGCACCGATGACACACTGCGCCAGACTGGCCGGCATCACCAGGCGTCCGGCCGCGTTGACATAGCGGCCGCCCATGATTTCCGCCTGCTGGCGCGGCATCGATTGCGGCAGGTCCGGCTCCGCATAGCCGTGCGGAAAGACCGGCCAGCCGCCCGCCGCATATTTGTCGGACGCCCCCAGGGTATGCAGCAACTCGTGCGCGATGACGACATTGTTCTGCGGCGCCTGCCGGGAATCGGCAAACACGTGCACCACGCCGATCAGGCCTTTCTGCAGCCCAAGCGAATGCGCCAGCGCAACGCCGTCCTGCGGCGTGTGATACAGCAGGAACAGCTTGATGGTGCCGAGCTGCGGCCGCCATTCGCCTGATTGCCGATACACCCAGCCGCGCAGCTTGAGGCTCCAGAACACGGTTTTCAGCACGCTGCCGTCGCGCGGCGGTGGCGGCGGTTTCTGCTTGAGTTCAGGCAGCAGCGTCACCCGCATCGCGGGCGACAGCTTCACGCCGTAACGCGCCGTCTCGCGCTCGAGGAAAGCATTGAGGTCGTCGAAATCGCTTTCCCGCAAGGCGCGAATCGTCTCGGCCGCCTGCTGCGAGCCGTCGCCGTTGATCGGGATCACCGCCACGTCCAGCGGGCCGCTCCAGCCGCGCACCATGAACTGTTCCAGCCAGGTGAAGCCGAGTGCTGCGGCCAGCACGCCCAGCAACAGCAGAATGCGAAAGCGGCGGAACGTCATTCGCGGCCGGCCTGGCTCAATCCGCTTTCTGCATCGCCTCGCGGATCACCCGGAATATCTCGCGGAAGGCTTTCGGCGGCTTGCTGCGCGCCGCCTCGTCGCGCGCATTGCGGATAACTTGCCGCAGATGGGTGGCGTCGGTGTCGGGATATTTATTGAGGAAAAGCGTCAGCGCCTCGTTGTCGGCGATGAGTTGCTCACGCCACTTCTCGGCTCGGTGCAGCTTGGCGGTTTCCGCCGCCGACACGCCGCTGAAGGCGTCGAGCTGCGCCTGGATCGGCGCCGGGTCGACGCCGCGCATCAGCTTGCCGATGTATTGCTTCTGCCGCCGCAGCGCGCTGTTCTGGGTGATCTTGCGGCAGGCGGCCACCGCCGCGCGCAGGTCTTCCGGCAGTTCGATGCGCTTGAACTGCGCGTCGGGCAGCTTCACCAATTCTGTGCCCAGATCCTGCAGGGCTTCAACGTCGCGCTTCTTCTGGCTCTTGCTGGGGCCGTCGTAGACGTCATCGGGGTCAAATTCCAGTTCTGCATCGGGGTCGATCAAGCGCACGGCGGGTCTTTCGGTTGCTGTTATGATCGCCATTGTAGTTTCTGCCACCTGAAACGTGCTGCCCTGAAAAGTATTGCGCCCCCATTTTCTTTTGTAAGCCGACATGTCCCGCTCCCAATTCAGCTATACCCGCGACCAGCTCATTGCCCTGTCCCAGATCGTCATCGAGCACGCCGCCCGACAGGGGGCCACCGCCGCCGACACCGAAATTTCCGAGGGTGTCGGCCAGAACGTCAGCGTGCGCCAGGGTGAAATCGAGACCATCGAATACAACAAGAACAAGGGCGCCGGCGTCAGCGTCTACATCGGCCAGCGGCGCGGCCACGCCTCGACCTCGGACCTGTCGGAAGCCGCGCTGAAGAGCGCGGTGGAAAAAGCGCTGACGATCGCCCGCTATACCGCCGAGGACGATGCGGCCGGCCTGCCCGAAGCAGACAAACTGGCGAAGGACGTGCCCGACCTCGACCTCTACCACCCGTGGCCGCTTTCCGTCGAAGAAGCGGCCGAACGCGCGCGCGCCTGCGAAGCGGCGGCGCTGGCGGTCGACAAGCGGCTGACCAACTCCGAAGGCGCCGGCGTCAGCCTGCACACCTCGCAGTTCATCTATGCCAACAGCCTCGGCTTCTGCAACGGTTATGCAGGCTCGCGCCACGGCATGTCGGTTGCGGTCATCGGCGAGGACAAGGGCGGCATGCAGCGCGACTACTGGTATACCAGCGCCCGCAACGCAAACGATCTGGAATCCCCCGAGTCCGTCGGCCGCATCGCCGGCACCCGCACCGTACGCCGGCTCAATGGCCGCAAGCTCGACACCCGCACCTGCCCGGTGATTTTCGAGGCGCAGATCGCCACCGGCCTGATCGGCAACTTCGTCGCCGCAGTCTCCGGCGGCAGTCTCTACCGCAAGTCGTCCTTCCTGCTCGACAGCCTGGGCCAGCAGGTTTTCGCCCCCCTGGTGACCATCCGCGAGCAGCCCTTCATTCCCGGCGGCCTCGGCAGCGCGCCGTTCGACAGCGAAGGCGTCGTCTGTCTCGAGCGCGACGTGGTGAAAAACGGCGTGCTGCAGGGCTACTTCCTGTCGACCTACTCGGCGAAGAAGCTCGGCATGACGACGACCGGCAATGCCGGCGGCAGCCACAACCTTCTCGTCACCCCCGGCGAACACGACCTCGACGGCCTGCTGCAGCAGATGGGCACGGGCCTGCTGGTCACCGAGCTGCTCGGCCAGGGCGCCAACATGGTCACCGGAGACTACTCGCGCGGCGCCGCCGGCTTCTGGGTCGAGAACGGCGAAATCCAGTACCCGGTCGAGGAAATCACCATCGCCGGCAACCTGGCCGACATGTTCAAGGGCATCGTCGCCATCGGCCGCGACATCGAGCGGCGCGGCTCCAAGCAGGTCGGCTCGATCCTGATCGATCACATGACGGTGGCGGGCAACTAAATGCTGGTAGCGCGGCGCTTTTTATTTGCGCTCGCTGCCGTTCTCCTGCTCGCCGCGTGCGAGCGCGCGCCGACGCTGCCCAGGCTCAATGCGCACGACGTCATCGTCGCCTTCGGCGACAGCCTCACCCACGGCACCGGCGCCAGCGCCGACACGGCCTACCCGGCCGTGCTGGCGACGCTGACCGGCCGCACGGTGATCAATGCCGGCGTGCCCGGCGACACCACGACCACAGGCCTGCTGCGACTGCCCGAGGTGCTGGCCGAGCACCAGCCGCGCCTGGTGCTGCTGTGCCTGGGCGGCAACGACATGCTGCGTAAGCACCCCGCTGCCGCCACCGAAAACAACCTGCGCCTCTTGGTGCGGACCATCCGCGCCAGTGGGGCGGAGGTCATGCTGATCGCGGTGCCGGAACCGAAGTTGTTCGGCGGCGCGCCGGATTTCTATGGCCGTATCGCCAAGGAAATGCAGTTGCCGCTGGAAGACGACATCTTCAGCGACGTGCTGAAAGACAACCGCTTCAAGTCCGACCCCATCCACGCCAATGCCGCCGGCTACCGCGTGGTCGCCGAGCGGCTGGCCGAATTCTTGCGTAAGACGGGGGCGCTGTGAATCAAAAAACCTTATCCGCGAAGGACGCGAAGTGACGCGAAGAAAACCCAGAAGATTAATGATCCTGGTATTTTTTACTTCGCGTTCCTTCGCGTCCTTCGCGGATAAAAAAGGTTTTCCGGCATGAAAACCCTGCTCACTCTCGCCCGCCTGATCGACGCGCTGACCGAGCGCATCGGCCGCGTCGTCATCTGGCTGGTGCTGGTCGCCACGCTGATTTCGGCGGGCAACGCGCTCAGCCGCTATCTGCTCGGCGCAAGCTCCAACGCCTGGCTGGAAATCCAGTGGTATCTGTTCGGCGCGATGTTCCTGCTGGCGGCGGGCTACACGCTGAAGCACAACGGCCATGTGCGCATCGACATCTTTTACAACCGCCTGAGTCCGCGCGGGCAGGCGTGGATCGACCTCGTCGGCGGCCTGCTGTTCCTGCTGCCGATGGCGCTGCTGCTGATGTGGCTCGCGTGGCCGATGTTTTATGAGGCCTGGATCACGCAGGAGCATTCGCCCGACGCCGGCGGCCTGGTGCGCTGGCCGGTGAAGCTGCTGCTGCCGGCGGGCTTCGGCCTGCTCGCGCTGCAGGGCGTGGCCGAGGTCATCAAGCGGATCGGCGTGCTGTCCGGTCATCTGGTGCTGCCGCGCGAAGCGCCGGAAGAGGAAGTCTGATGGACGCCGCATCACTGGGATTCCTGGCGCCGCTGATGTTCGCAGGCCTGGTGATGTTTTTGCTGCTGGGCTATCCGGTGGCGTTCGCGCTCGCCGCCAACGGCCTCCTGTTCGCCGGCATCGGCATCGCCGCCGGGCTGTTCGACCTCTCGCTGCTGCAGGCGCTGCCCGAGCGCGTCTACGGCATCGTCGCCAACCCGACGCTGCTGGCGATCCCCTTCTTCGCCTTCATGGGGCTGATCCTCGAACGCTCCGGCATGGCCGAGGACCTGCTCGACACCATCGGCCAGTTGTTCGGCTCGCTGCGCGGAGGCCTCGCCTACGCGGTGATCCTGGTCGGCGGCCTCCTGGCCGCCACCACCGGCGTCGTTGCCGCCACCGTCATCGCGATGGGGCTGATCTCGCTGCCGGTGATGCTGCGCTACGGCTACGACAAGCGGCTGGCATCGGGCGTCATCGCCGCCTCGGGCACGCTGGCGCAGATCGTGCCGCCGTCGCTGGTGCTGATCGTGCTGGCCGACCAGCTCGGGGCCTCGGTCGGCGACATGTACAAGGGCGCGCTCGTCCCCGGGCTGGCGCTGGTCGCCCTCTACCTGCTCTACGTGTTCGGCGTCACGCTGTTCAGGCCGCAGGCGGCGCCCGCGATGCCGGCCTCGGCCCGCACCATGCATGGCTCGGCGCTGCTGCTGCGCGTGCTGACCACCCTGCTGCCGCCGCTGGTGCTGATCTTCCTGGTGCTCGGCACCATCTTCCTCGGCGTCGCCACCCCCACCGAAGGCGGTGCGATGGGCGCCGCCGGCGCGCTGCTGCTGGCGCTGGCGCGCGGGCGGCTCTCCCGCCTGCGGCTGACGCAGGCGATGGACAGCACGACCAAACTCACCACTTTCGTCATTTTCATCCTGATCGGCTCGACCATCTTCACCCTGGTGTTTCGCGGACTCGACGGCGACGTCTGGGTCGAGCACCTGTTCGACCAGCTGCCCGGCGGCGTGCTCGGCTTTCTCATCGTGGTCAACCTGATGGTGTTCACGCTGGCGTTTTTCCTCGATTTCTTCGAGATCGCCTTCATCGTGGTGCCGCTCCTGGCGCCCATCGCCTACAAGCTCGGCATCGACCCGATCTGGTTCGGCGTCATGCTCGCGGTCAACATGCAGACCGCCTTCATGCACCCGCCGTTCGGCTTCGCCCTGTTCTATCTGAAGAGCGTCGCGCCGAAGTCGATCCGCACCGCCGACATCTACTGGGGCGCGATTCCCTTCCTGGTCATCCAGCTGATCATGGTCGCCGTGGTGCTGGCTTTCCCGCAGGTGGTGCTGCGTGATGCGCCGCCGGACGCCAGCAGCGTCACCGAAATCCCCATCGAGGTCGATCCCGACGCCTATTACCTGCCGGCCGAGTGGCGCTGAACCCGGGTTCGCCCGAAGCTGGAAACGTGAGAAAATGAACGACTTCGCGCATCGCCTGTCACATGCGCGTCAATCGTAAACCTCACACTCCAGGGACCGAATCCATGAGCGAACTCATCATTGAAGACCTCGTCGCCGGCAGCGGCGACACCGCCACCGCCGGACAATCCGTTTCCGTGCATTACACCGGCTGGCTCACCGACGGCCAGAAGTTCGATTCCAGCCTCGACCGCAACGACCCGTTCGAATTCCGCCTCGGTGCGGGCCAGGTCATTGTCGGCTGGGACCAGGGCGTGGCCGGCATGCAGGTCGGCGGCAAGCGCAAGCTCACCATCCCGCCGGAACTGGGGTACGGCTCCCGTGGCGCCGGTGGCGTGATCCCGCCCAACGCGACGCTGGTGTTCGAAGTCGAGTTGCTGGGCGTCAACTAAACCCTTTTTGTCCGCGAAGGACGCGAAGTGGCGCGAAGGAAAACCTTGAAGAATCTCTTCGCGTTCCTTCGCGTCCTTCACGGATAGATTTTCATGACCCCAGCCCTGTTTTCCCACCGCAAGCACTGGGCGGCACGCCTCGGCACCGCGCCCTTCCTGCCGATGTCGCGCGCCGAGATGGCCGCGCTCGGCTGGGACGCGTGCGACATCATCCTGGTGACGGGTGACGCCTACATCGACCATCCCAGCTTCGGCATGGCGCTGGTGGGGCGGCTGCTGGAAGCGCAGGGCTACCGCGTCGGCATCGTCAGCCAGCCCGACTGGCACTCGGCCGAGCCTTTTCGCGCGCTGGGCCAGCCGACGCTGTATTTCGGCGTCACCGCGGGCAACATGGATTCGATGGTCAACCGCTACACCTCCGAGCGCAAGACCCGCTCCGACGACGCCTACACGCCCAATGCCGAGCCCAACAAGCGCCCCGACCGCGCGGTCACCGTCTACGCCCAGCGCTGCCGCGAGGCCTTCCCCGGCACCCCTGTGATCATCGGCTCGATCGAGGCGAGCCTTCGCCGCATCGCGCACTACGACTACTGGTCGGACACCGTGCGCCGCTCGGTGCTGCCGGACTCCAAGGCCGACCTGCTGATTTTTGGCAATGCCGAGCGTGCGCTGCTGGAGGTCTCCCACCGTCTGGCACGCGGCGAAAAAATCGGCGACATCCGCGACCTGCGCGGCACCAGCTTCATGGTGGCGCGCGACTGGAAGCCTGAAGAAAACTGGCTGGAAGTGATGTCGACCGAGCTCGACACCCCCGGCGTCATCGACGCCCACGTCGACCCCTACGCGATGGCGCCGGACGGCCCTACCGCGCAGACGCCCGAGGACGCCGACACGATCAAGACAGCGCCGATCCGGATCATATCCAAGGCCGAGCGCCTCGCCGCCCGCCAGGACATGCGCGCGCGCACCGTGATCCGGCTGCCCGATTACGACCAGGTGAAGAACAACCCGTCGCTGTACGCCCACGCCTCGCGCGTGCTCCATCTCGAATCCAATCCCGGCAATGCGCGCGCCTTGCGGCAGGCGCACGGCGAGCGCGACGTCTGGCTGAATCCGCCGCCGATTCCGCTTTCCACGCCGGAGATGGACGCGGTGTACGACCTGCCCTATGCGCGTGCGCCGCACCCGAGCTACGGCGACGCCAAGATCCCGGCGTGGGAGATGATCCGTTTCTCGATCAACATCATGCGCGGCTGCTTTGGCGGCTGCACCTTCTGCTCGATCACCGAGCACGAGGGCCGCATCATCCAGAGCCGCTCCGAAGATTCGGTGATCCGCGAGATCGAGGCCATTCGCGACAAGACGCCCGGCTTCACCGGCGTGATTTCCGACCTCGGCGGGCCGACCGCCAACATGTACCGCATGGCGTGCAAGTCGAAAGCCATCGAGAGCGCCTGCCGCCGCTTGAGCTGCGTGTTCCCCGACGTCTGCGAAAACATGCTGACCGACCACACGCCGCTGATCCACATGTACCGCCGCGCGCGTGCGCTGCCCGGCGTCAAGAAGATCCTCATCAGTTCGGGCCTGCGGTATGACCTCGCGGTGCGCTCGCCCGAATACATCAAGGAACTGGTGCAGCACCACGTCGGCGGCTATCTGAAGATCGCGCCCGAGCACACCGAAACCGGCCCGCTGTCGAAGATGATGAAGCCCGGCATGGGCGCCTACGACCGCTTCAAGGACATGTTCGAGGCTGCGTCGCGTGCGGTCGGCAAGAAGCAGTACCTGATTCCCTACTTCATCGCGGCGCACCCCGGCACCACCGACGAGGACATGCTGAACCTCGCCATCTGGCTGAAGAAGCACGACTTCCGCCTCGACCAGGTACAGACCTTCCTGCCCACGCCGATGGCGCTGGCGACGACCATGTACCACACCGAGAAGAACCCACTAAAGAAGGTCCTCGGCGGCAAAGGCGAGTCGGTGTCCGTCGTCAAACAGGGCCGCACGCGACGCCTGCACAAGGCCTTCCTGCGCTATCACGACGCGGACAACTGGCCGCTCTTGCGCGAAGCGCTGAAGGAAATGGGCCGCGACGACCTCATCGGCAACAGCAAGAAGCACCTCATCCCGCTGTTCCAGCCCGCCGGCACCGGCAGGCAGCCGGAAGGCACGCCGCGCGCCGAGGGCGGCCGCGCCAAGCCCGGCGCGGGCAAGGGCGCGCCAAGCAAATCCGGCACGGACAAACCGGCAGCGGGCAAGCCTGCGCCTGCCGGCCGCGGCCGCCCGCCCCAGGTGCCCAAGCATCCCCTGAGCCAGCGCGGCGGCGGCAAATCCCGGTAACACTTGTGGGAGGGGCGCCCTCGCCCCGAATTTCGCACTATTGCAATCACCAACCATTCGGGGCGAGGGCGCCCCTCCCACATCCCGATTTCTGCCATGACCACGCCCAGCGACATCCTCCGCGCCAAGCTCAACCTCGAAACCGCACAGCTCGCCTGGCCCGAACTCGAACGCCATTTCGCGCGCGGCGACGTCATCAAGGTCGCCGTTGGCGTCGACCTGATCGACGCTGCTCTGCGCATTGCCGAGAACGACGCCGCCACCGTGCAGGCCTGGCTCGCCGACGGCCGCATCGCGCGCGCCGAACTGGCCGACGCCGAAGACTGGCATGCGCGCCAGCCGATGTTCTGGGCGGTGGTGGTGGCGCCGTGGGTGCTGGTGCAGGAAGCGGTGAAGGCGCTGGCGCCGGGGCCCGGATGCAGTTGATCAAGCCGTCTCTATGGCGCCACGCAGCACTCGGGACGCATTGGTGCCACGGCTTCACAGCCGCGAGCGACTTCATGGCGCGCCACCCGGATATCACCGCCAAGAATGCCGACGACCGGGCGTTGATGCGTGCCCACCCGGTTCAGGGCCCGCCGACCGCGCTGCTGATTGGCACGGACCGCAAGGAACAGCGCGCCGAGCGCATCCTCGGTAAACCCGGCGCCGAGAAATTCCGCGGCCGCCCGGGTCAGGAACACAAAGGATAAACATGCTGTCAGTCAATATTGGTCCCTTCGCGCTGTCGAGCAGCTTACTGCTGTTGCTGGCCGCCGGGCTGTCCGCGGCCGGCGTAGGCCACTGGGTGGGGCGCCGCCGGCAAACAGGCATCGTCGACACGTTGAGCGACATGATGCTGGCCGGTGTGCTCGTGGCGCGAATCACCTTTGTCGCACTCTGGTTCGATACCTACCGCAGCGCGCCCTGGTCGATGCTCGATATCCGCGACGGCGGGTTCACGGCCTGGGCGGGGATCGCGGCGGCGATGCTGATCGCGGCATGGCGCGGCTGGCGCCGGCCCGCCTTGCGCAAACCCCTGGTTGTGGGGCTGGCGGCAGGGGCGCTGGTATGGGCTGCGCTATTCGGTGCGCTGCGCACGACCGAAAAGCCGGAGCTTCCGGTGGCGATTGTGACGACGCTGGCCGGCGAACCGACTACGCTTGCTGCGCTGGCCCAGGGCAAACCCATGGTCGTGAACCTGTGGGCGAGCTGGTGTCCGCCGTGCCGGCGCGAAATGCCCGTTCTCGATGCCGCACAGCAGCGTGAAACCGGGGTCACTTTCGCGTTTGTCAATCAGGGCGAGGACGGCGCGACTACCCAACGCTACCTGAGCAGCGTGCAACTCAATCTCGCCAATGTGCTGCTCGACCCGGGCTCGGACCTCGGACGCGAAGTCGGATCCCGGGCACTGCCGACCACGCTGTTCTATAACGCCAACGGACAACTGGTCGATACCCACCTGGGCGAACTCTCGGCCGCGTCGCTCGCGAGCAAGTTAAGCCGGCTGCGCGCGCCCTGATTGAGCTATTCCAGATGCCTGGCACCCACCCGGCTTTCCGGGATGTTCGGCAACCGATCCGGCCCCGGCCTGCCCGGGCGGCACCGGGCCGCAGAAACAAAAAAGCCCGCAGATGCGGGCTTTTTTGTGGGCGCAAACCGCTCAGGCGGTCAGGCTGTCCTTCACCCGCATCAGGCGCGCGCGCGCCTCGGTCGCCACGCCATGCACGGCCGGGTTGCTTACCAGCTTCTGCATGATGCCGGGGTCGAGGAAGGACACCGTCACCTTGCCGTCTTCCTCTTCGCGCACGACGACGTTGCACGGCAGCAGCATGCCGACGTCGGGTTCGGCGCCGATGGCCTGGTTTGCCAGCATCGGGTTGCAGGCGCCGAGGATGCGATAGGGGCGCATGTCGACGTCGATCTTGGCCTTCATGGTGGCTTTCACGTCGATGTCGGTCAGCACGCCGAAGCCTTCGGTCTTCAGTGCGGCAGTGACCTTCTCCACGGCTGCGTCGAAGGGACCGCTGATTTTGGTGTCGAATCCGTATTCACTCATGGGTTTACTCCTGATTGGGTTGTTTCAATAGCGTCATTTTACCTGTCCCTGCCCGGCAGGCGGCAGAAAAGCGTTCAGTCTTCCAGCGATTGCCGCTCCATCTTCCACCACAGCTGGTACACCGGGTCGGACCACAGCGACTTGATGTAGGCCACCACGTCCTGCATCGCCTGCTCGGAGAGCGTGCCCTTCCAGGCCGGCATGTTGCCCTGCCCGCCGGGGCTGCCGTCGCGGATCATTTCCAGCAGATCCGCCGTGGGGTGGTGCCAGGCGTGGGCGCTGTCGTCGAGCGGCGGCGGTGGAAAGCGGCCGTCGGCGTCGCGGATGCGCCAGTCGCCGGGCGGGCCCTTGCCGTCGGTGCCATGGCACGTCATGCAGTGCTGTGTATAGACGGCCTGCCCGCGCGCGATCTGCTGGGCATCCCGGTAGCGGTCAGGCGGGGCGGCGTCGGCGCCGGAAGGCGGGCGTTCGCAGGCGCTCAGCGTCAGTAAGGCCAGCAAGGCCCCCGCAAGATGCGGCTTCATTTTTTTCATTGATCGGCTTTCATGACTGGTAATGAGCCGCGCGAGGCTCATTCGGTTCCGTCTGCGGCTTCGTTGGGCAGCACCTCATCCAGCAGACGCCGCATGTTGCGCCAGTGCGAGCCTTCCCAGTACACGCGGCCGCACCCATCGCAGGTGCCGAAATGTGCGTAGAGCACCTGCACCCGGGGCGGCAGCCGATCCAGCACGCTGGCCTTGTCGACCGGGCGCAGCGGCGTATTGCAGTGCAGGCACAGGGTGAACGGCCGCGCGCTGCGCGCCAGGTCGAGCCGCTCGACGATCTCGCGCAGCTGCGCTTCCGACTTCAGCGCATGCACATAGCAGCCATGCGTGACCGGGCGGCGCTTCAGCAATTCGCGGTCGCGCGTCAGCACGATGCGGCCGTCGTGCCCGGCAATCGCCACGATGGCGTCGTCCTGAAAGTGGTTGTCGTACAGCGTGTCGAACCCCAGCATGCGCAGCATGCGGGCGAGACCGCCGAGGTGCGCGTCCGCCACAAAGCGCGGCTCGCGCAAGGGCTGTTCGCGCAGCCGCAGCAAGGGCGTCACGTCCATCGCCTCGAAACGGGGATATACCGCCACCCGATCGCCGTCCTGAATTTGCCGGGTGAAGCCGACCGACTCGCCGTTGACCAGGATCAATTCCACCTCGGTGTGCGGCACGCCGAGCGCCTCGACCATATGCTTGGTGGTCGCCGCCCGTGCGCACGGCACAGTGAATTCCCGCTTGCGCCGGCCCGGCGCAAGGAAGTCGTTCAGTTCTTCATAAAAGCGGAAAGTGGCGGTGACCATATGCCCGCTATTGTCGCCATTTGAAGCCATCCGGAAAACCAGGTCGCGGCACGGATTCCGCAAAAGCAAACGCCACCTCGACGGTGGCGTTTGCCTGGGATGCCGCAAAAAAATCAGCGTTGGCCTTTTGTCGGCTTGTCTGCTTTGGGCGGGGTGATGAACGATCCGACCGGAACAACAACCTGCTTCGGTTTTTTGGGTTTCTTTGCTTCCTTGCTTTTACGTAACTGGCCTTTTGCCATGGGGATCTCCTTGCAACGACTCCTGAAATGCGGCCGGGCTTGCAGAAGCAGACACGGCACAAAATGATCATAGACCCTTACGCGGGAATGCGTGGCTTTATATTCAGCTCCATTCGCGAACCGACAGGCCATCTGATGGTCGCCGGTTTTTCTCCCGGCGGGAAAGTGGCGCCGGCCCTGTGCGGGCAGCCGCCGCATCGCCCCTACTTCGTGTGGCGCCTGCGCTGCGCGCGCGCCGCCGGCGTCGACGGAAAATCCGCCGCCAGGATCTCGGGCGTCAGATAGCCGAGGGCGAACTCGGTAAACGCTGCCACCTCGTGCGTCTGCCAGGCGGCATCGCGGCCCAGTGCGCCGGCCAGCAAGGACGCCACCCGGGGCGCGGCCTCGATGCTGGCGCGCGCGTCCAGCAGCAGCGCACGGGTGCGCCGCGCGAGCACGTCCTGCACGCTGCGCGCCATTTCGTGCCGTGCCGCCCACACCACTTCGGCGCCGATGCAGGGCAGGCGCGGATGCAGGCGCGCGGCCCAGTCCGGTCGGTCCTGCGCCAGCGCCAGCACCGTCCCAGCGTCCGAGCCGTAGGCTCGCAGCGGGCCCGGCAAGACCTCGGTCGTGGCGCCATGCAGCGGCAGATCCGCGGTGCGGCAGGGACGGCCGGGCCGTTGCGCGACGCGGGCGGCAGCGTCGACGGTCTGCTCGGCCATTTCGCGATAGGTCGTCCACTTGCCGCCGGTGATGCTGACCAGGCCGGATTCCTCGCGCAGCAGGTGGTCGCGCGCCAGCGCCGAGGTGGCGCGCCCGCTGCCGGCGCGCACCAGCGGGCGCAGCCCGGCGAATACGCTCAACACGTCCTGCCGGCGCGGCGCTTCCTGCAGGTAGCGCCCGGCGTGTTCGAGCAGAAAATCGATCTCCGCCGGTTGCGCGCACGGCTCGGCCTCGACGTCCTCGACCGGCGTATCGGTGGTGCCGACCAGCAGCCGGTCCTGCCAGGGGATGACGAACAGCATCCGGCCGTCGTCGGTCTTCGGCACCATGATCGCGTTGCGGCCGGGCAGAAAGCGCCGCTCCAGCACGATGTGCGCGCCCTGGCTCGGCGCCACCAGCGCGGCGGCCCCAGGTTCGGCCATGCGCCGGATCGAATCGCAGAACACCCCGGTGGCGTTGATCACCACGCGCGCGGGGATCTCGTGCTCGGCACCGGTTTCGCGGTCGCGCGCCACCACCCCGGCCACCGGCGTGCCGGCGCCGCCGGCGCGCAGCAATCCCGTCACCTGGCAGTAGTTGATCGGCGTCGCGCCGTGGTCCCAGGCGCTGGCCGCCAGGCAGACCGCGAGACGGGCGTCGTCGAACTGGCCGTCGTGATACAGCACGCCGCCGCGCAGATTCTCGCTGCGCAGGCCCGGCAGTTCGCTGCGGGTTTCGGCCGCGTCGAGCCGCCGCGAGCGCCCCAGGCTGGCGCGTCCGGCGAGACGTTCGTAGACCCCGAGACCGAAGCCGTAATACAGGCTTTCGCCGCGCTTGTAGGTGGGGATGACGAAGGGCTGTTCGGAGGACAGATGCGGGGCGTTGGCCAGCACGCGCCCGCGCTCGCGCAGCGCACCCATCACCAGCTTCAGGTTGCCCTGGCGCAGGTAGCGCACGCCGCCGTGCAGCAGCTTGGTGCTGCGGCTGGAGGTGGCCTGGGCGAAGTCGTCGCGTTCCAGCAGCAAGGTTTCGTAGCCGCGCGTGGCGGCGTCGAGCGCAATGCCGAGGCCAGTGGCGCCGCCGCCGATCACGATCATGTCCCAGGGGGTGCGGCGGGTGGCGAGGCGCTCGATGGCCTCGTCCCGATTCATGCATGTTCCTGTCATGGCTGCGCCCAGCCCTTGGAGCGCCCCACCGCGCGATCCCAGCCGCCGCGCAGGGCGTCGGCCTGGTCGCGCCCCATGGCGGGCTCGAACACGCGGTCGACCCGCCATTGCGCGGCGATCTCGTCGAGCCCGCTCCAGTAATCCACCGCCAGGCCGGCCAGATAGGCGGCCCCCAGCGCGGTAGTTTCGGTGACCTTGGGACGCACTACCGGCACCCCAAGCAGGTCGGCCTGGAACTGCATCAGGGTGTCGTTGGCGGTGGCGCCGCCGTCCACGCGCAGTTCGCTGAGCGTGAGGCCGGCGTCGGCCTGCATCGCGGCGATGAGGTCGCTCACCTGGTAAGCGATCGATTCCAGCGCGGCGCGCGCCAGATGGCCGGCCGTGGTGCCGCGCGTGATGCCGTGGATCGCGCCGCGCGCGTACGGGTCCCAGTGCGGCGCGCCGAGGCCGACGAACGCCGGCACCAGATAGACGCCGCCATTGTCCGGAACGCTCGCCGCCAGGCTTTCCACCTCGGACGCGCTGCGGATGAGGCCGAGGCCGTCGCGCAGCCATTGCACCACCGCGCCGGCGATGAAGATGCTGCCTTCGAGCGCATAGCTCGGGCGCCCGGCGATGCGCCACGCCGTGGTGGTGATCAGACGGTTGTGCGACGGGATCGGCGTGTCGCCGGTGTTCATCAGCATGAAGCAGCCGGTGCCGTAGGTGTTCTTCACCATGCCGCGCTGGGTGCAGGCCTGCCCGAGCAGGGCGGCGTGCTGGTCGCCGGCCACGCCCGTGATCGGAATGCGCCCGCCGCCCAGCAGGTCGGTGTCGCCGTACACGGCGCTGGAATCGCGCACCTCGGGCAGCATCGCGCGCGGCACCCGCATCACCGCGAGCAGCTCGTCGTCCCACGCCTGCTGCGTGATGTCGAGCAACAGCGTGCGCGACGCGTTGGTCGCATCGGTGACGTGCAGCGCGCCGCCACTGAGCTTCCACAGCAGCCAGCTGTCGACGGTGCCGAACGCCAGTTCGCCCGCCTCGGCCCGCCGCCGCGCATCGGGCACGTTGTCGAGGATCCAGCGCAGCTTGGTGCCCGCGAGATACGCGTCAAGCACCAGGCCCGTCTTGCGCTGGAACAGCGCCTCGTGCCCCGCCGCGCGCAGTTCGTCGCACAGGCCCGCGGTTCGCCGGTCCTGCCACACGATGGCGTTGTACACCGGCTGCCCGGTGCGGCGATCCCATACCACTGTGGTCTCGCGCTGGTTGGCGATGCCGATCGCGGCGATGTCGCGCCCGCTCAGCCCGGCGCTCGTGATCGCCTCGGCGGCGACGCCGATCTGCGACGACCAGATCTCGTTGGGGTCGTGTTCGACCCAGCCCGGCTGCGGAAAGATCTGCCGGAATTCCTTTTGCGCGATGGATTTGACCTGGCCCGCGTGGTCAAAAACGATCGCGCGGGAACTGGTGGTGCCTTGGTCTAGGGCAAGCACGTATTTCATCTTCATCTCCGGTTGTGAGCCGTGAGCGACCCTCGTCTTCAGGTCATGCTAACACGTGGGAATTTGCCGTCATTCAGGCACCAGCGGCCTTATCGGGACATGCAGTCCAATCATAGGTCCGGAATACCTGCTGAACACGGGGCGATTCAGGGCGACTTGATGCAGATCGTGCAGGTTGGGCTGCAAAGCCCAACGTCTTTGGTTAAATCCGGCTAGCCGTCTGCCGCATCACATTCGCCGCGAAGCGCATCGCCCATTTCACTGGCGGCGGCAGCGGCGCACCGCCGTGCTCAACGGCGGTCTGCGCGTGCTGGGCTTCGTCTGTTTTCATCTGTTCGACCACGGCGCGGCTCTTGGCGTCGGCCTCCGGCAGTTGCTGCAGGTGGCCGTCTAAGTGCGCTTCGACCTGACGCTCGGTTTCGGCGAGGAAGCCGAGGTTCCATTTGTCGCCCAGCATGCCGGCGACGACGCCCATGCCAAACGCGCTGCCGAACCACAGCGGGTTCAACAGGCTCTTGCGGCCGCCGAGTTCCTTGATGCGCTGCTCGCACCAGGCGAGGTGATCGGTTTCTTCGCGCGCGGCCTGTTCGAGTTCGGCGCGCACGGATTCATTCTTGGCGGTGAGCGCCTGGCCGGCGTAGAGCGCCTGCGCGCAGATTTCGCCGACGTGGTTGACGCGCATCAGCGCGGCGGCCTGGGCGCGCTCGGTCTCGCTCATGTCGGCTTCCGGCCCGGTGCCGGGATAGGGGCGTCCGGGGTGGGGGCTGGCGAAGACGGTGCGCAGGCCGAGGTCGAAGGTGGTGATGAGTTGGTCGAGTCGGTTCATCTTAAAATCCTTCACCACAGAGACACAGAGACACGGAGGGAAAACAGGACGCAATGCCACATAAGGACTGAGCGGGTTTCTCTGTGCCTCCGTGCCCCTGTGGTTCAATTGTTTTTTCCGGTTTCATGGCTATTTCACGTAGTAGTTGAAGTTGGCATAGGCCGCTTCGGCGACCTTGAACCACTGGAACTGGGTGTCGCGGAACAGCTTCCAGGGGCGGTAAATGGCGGCGAAGTCGGGGTTGGTCTTCGCTTCATTTTCGTACAGCTCGAAGGTGGCACGGCGTGCGGCGAGCATGATGTCTTTCGGGTACGGATGCAGCTTGACGCCCTGCCCGGCCAGCCGGAGCATCGCGGGCGGATTCTTGGCATCGTACTGCGCGAGCATCAACTGGTTGGCCTCGGCGGTGGCGACTTCGAAGGCCTGGCGGTAGGCCTCGGGCAGCGCGCGCCAGCTGGCCTGGTTGACGTAGAAACTCAGCTGCGGCCCGCCTTCCCACCAGCCGGGATAGTAGTAGTGCTTGGCGATCTTGTGGAAGCCGAGCTTCTCGTCGTCGTAGGGCCCGACCCATTCGGCGGCGTCGAGCGCGCCGCGTTCGAGCGCCGGGTAGATGTCGCCGCCGGGCAGGGTCTGCGGCACGGCGCCGAGCTTCGCCATGATCTGGCCGCCGATGCCGGGGATGCGCATTTTGAGGCCATTGAGGTCGGCCATCGACTTGATCGGCTTTCTGAACCAGCCGCCCATCTGGGTGCCGGTGTTGCCGCCGGGGAACTGCACCACCTTGTATTTCGCGTAGAGCTTTCTCAGCGCCTCGATGCCGCCGCCGGCGTACATCCAGGCGTTCTGCTGGCGCGCGGTGAGGCCGAAGGGCACGGCGGTGTCGAAGGCCAGCGCGAGGTTCTTGCCGACGTAGTAATAGCCGGCCGAATGACCGCATTCAGCGGTGCCGTTGCCGACTGCGTCGAGCACCTGCAGGCCCGGCACCAGTTCGCCGCCGGCGAAGACGCGGATCTGGAATTTTCCGCCGGTGAGCGCGGCAACGCGTTTCGACAGGGTTTCCGACGCGCCGTAGATGGTGTCGAGGCTTTTCGGAAAGCTCGACGCCAGCCGCCAGCGGATGGCGGGGAGGTCGGCGGCCTGCGCGGCCAGCGGCAGCATCGCGGCCACGCCGGCGCCAGTCAGAAAGTCTCGTCTTTGCATGATTTCACTCAGGTTTTATCCGATTATACGAGCCGCTTGGAAAAACCGACGCGTGTTAAAATCGCCTCTTTTCCAGCCCTGCCCCACTGCCATGTTCAACCGCCAAGACACCCTCGCCAAAACCGATCCCGACCTGTGGGCGGCGATCCAGAAAGAAGACCAGCGCCAGCAGGACCACATCGAGCTGATCGCGTCGGAAAACTACACCAGCCCGGCGGTGATGGAAGCGCAGGGCTCGCAGCTCACCAACAAGTACGCCGAGGGCTATCCCGGCCGCCGCTACTACGGTGGCTGCGAATACGTGGACATCGCCGAGCAGCTGGCGATCGACCGCGTGAAGGCGCTGTTCGGCGCCGAGGCCGCCAACGTGCAGGCCAACTCCGGCTCGCAGGCCAACCAGGCGGTGTTCATGGCCTTCCTCAAACCCGGCGACACCATCATGGGCATGAGCCTCGCCGAAGGCGGCCACCTCACCCACGGCATGGCATTGAACATGTCCGGCAAGTGGTTCAACGTCGTGGCCTACGGCTTGAACGAAAAGGAAGAAATCGACTACGACAAGATGGAGCTGCTTGCGCGCGAGCACAAGCCGAAGCTGATCATCGCCGGCGCCTCGGCCTACGCGCTGCGCATCGACTTCGAACGCTTCGCCAAAATCGCCAAGGAAATCGGCGCCATCTTCATGGTCGACATGGCGCACTACGCCGGCCTCATCGCCGCGGGTGTCTACCCCAACCCGGTGCCGCATGCCGACGTGGTGACCTCGACCACCCACAAGACCCTGCGCGGCCCGCGCGGCGGCATCATTTTGATGAAAGCCGAGCACGAGAAGGCGATCAACTCGGCGATCTTCCCCGGCCTGCAGGGCGGCCCGCTGATGCACGTCATCGCCGGCAAGGCGGTGGCGTTCAAGGAAGCCTCGACCAAGGAATTCAAGCACTACCAGGAGCAGGTGATCGCCAACGCGCTGGTGATGTGCAAGGTGCTGGTCGAGCGCGGCCTGCGCATCATCTCCGGCCGCACCGAGAGCCACCTGTTCCTGGTCGACCTGCAGCCCAAGAAGCTCACCGGCAAGGAAGCCGAGGCGCTGCTGGGCCGCGCCCACATCACGGTCAACAAGAACTCCATCCCCAACGACCCGCAGAAGCCCTTCGTCACCAGCGGCATCCGCCTCGGCACCCCGGCGATGACCACGCGCGGTTTCACCGAGCTCGAAGCCGAACAACTCGCCCACCTGATCGCCGACGTGCTCGACGCACCGACCGACGAGGCGGTGATCGAGCGGGTGAAGGGCGACGTGGCGAAGCTGGTGGCGAAGTTTCCGGTGTATGGCTGAAAAGTCGAGAGTCGAGAGCGGAGAGTCGAGAGTGTTTCCTCACTTGCCCCACCGCTCTCGGCTCACCGTGCTCCACCCCCCACTCTCGACTCTCGGCTCTCGACTCTCCGCTCCCAAATGAAGTGTCCCTTCTGCGGTTCCCTCGACACCCAGGTCATCGACTCCCGCGTCAACGAGGCGGGCGACGCCATCCGCCGGCGCCGCCGCTGCGCGGACTGCGACAAGCGCTTCACCACCTGGGAGACCGCCGAGCTGCGGCCGCCGCAGATCGTCAAGACCAACGGCACCCGCGAGGATTTTTCCGAGACCAAGCTGCGCGAGGGCTTTCGCCGCGCGCTGCACAAGCGCCCGGTGTCGACCGAGCTGGTGGACGCCGCGGTCGACCGCATCCGCCAGTACCTGCTAACGCTGGGCGAGCGCGAGGTGCCGGCGCGCGAAGTCGGCGAACTGGTGATGACCGAATTGAAGAAGCTCGACAAGGTCGCCTATATCCGCTTCGCCTCGGTGTACCGCAGTTTCCAGGACGTCGAGGACTTCCGCGACGTCCTCCGCGACATCGACGAGTAAATGTCCAACGCCCCCCGCTTCAGTGCCGCCGACCATGCCCACATGGCGCGCGCGCTGCAACTCGCGGCGCGCGGGCTTTTCACCACTTGCCCCAATCCGCGCGTCGGCTGCGTCGTCGTCCGGGACGGCCGCGTCGTCGGCGAGGGCTGGCATGAACGCGCCGGCACCCCGCACGCTGAAATCCATGCGCTGCAGGCCGCAGGCGACGCCGCACGCGGGGCGACGGTGTACGTCACGCTCGAGCCCTGTTCGCATCACGGCCGCACCCCGCCGTGCGCCGAGGCGCTGATCAATGCGGGTGTCGACCGCGTGGTGGCAGCGATGACCGACCCGAATCCCCTGGTCGCCGGCGGCGGGATTTCGATGCTGACGCTGGCCGGCATCGAGGCCGAGGTCGGGCTGATGGAGGCGGAGGCGCGCGCGCTCAACCCCGGATTTGTTTCGCGCATGACACGGGGTCGCCCATGGCTGCGGCTGAAGACTGCGTCAACGCTGGACGGCAAGACCGCGCTCGCCAACGGCGCCTCGCAGTGGATCACCGGCGAGGCGGCGCGGGCCGATGTGCAAAAGCTGCGCGCGCGCGCCTGCGCGATTCTCACCGGCAGCGGCACCGTGCTGGCCGACAACCCGCGCATGAACGTGCGCGATCTGGACATCGGCCGGCAGCCGCTGCGCGTCATCGTCGATACCGCTCTGCGCACGCCGGCCGATGCGGCGATCCTGCCCGCGCTCATTGCCTGCCACCACGCCGATCCCGGTGCGCGCACCGCGCTCGAACAGGCGGGTGCGGAGGTAATCGAAGTGCCCGGGGCGGACGGCCGGGTCGACCTCGCCGCTCTGCTCACGCTGCTCGGGCAGCGCGGCGTCAACGAGCTGCATGTCGAGGCCGGCGCGGCGTTGAACGGCACACTGCTGGCCGCCGGGTTGGTCGACGAATGGGTGGCCTACATGGCGCCGCTGGCGGTGGGCGACCACGCACGCGGGCTGTTCGACCACCCGCCGCTCGCCACGCTGGCTGACGCCGCACGATTCAAACTGGCCGACGTGCGGCAGATCAGCGGCGACCTGCGCCTGACGCTGCTGCTCTCGTGAAGCACGTATAGGCCAAGCATCCGCGAAAACAAACTCGCTGCGTCTCCTTCGTGTTTCTTTGCGTCCTTCGCGGATAAAAAGCCCTGAATCACTCCTGACGCACGCGCCCGGTCACGCGCGCACCGAAAACTCCCCGAACAGCCCGGCCAGTCCCTCGCCCACCTGCTGCAAGGGCCGCTCGCGTATCGCGTTCCGGCGCAAGGCCTCGTCCGCACACCCCTGGCTGCGGAAGGCCTGGATAACGTAATGCTTCACCCCGCGCCCAGCCAGGTCGTGCGCAAGGCCGACCACCTCCGCATCGGCCAGGAGCGCCGGATGCACGGTGGTGCGGACTTCATGGGCGACGCCGGACGCCACCACTTCCAGCAGGCCGGCATGCGCCCGCTCGCCGCTGCCGGCCACGCCGGTGACGCGCGCGTAATCCGCAAACGGCGCTTTCACGTCCAGCCCCACCCAGTCGACCAGCGGCAGCACCGCCGCCAGCCGCTGCGGATACATGCCGCCGCTGTGCAGGCCGATCTTGAATCCGAGTGCGCGCACCTCGCGCATGGCGTCAGGCAGGCCCGCCTGCGCGGTCGGCTCGCCGCCGGAAAACACCACGCCGTCGAGCAGGCCCTGACGGCGATGCAGGAAGGCCAGCACCTCTTCCCAGGGAATTTCGTGGTCGCCGCGCGCGGGGATCAGGCCGGGGTTGTGGCAATAGCCGCAGCGCCAGGGGCAGCCCTGGCAGAACACCACCGCGGCCAGCATGCCGGGCCAGTCGGCGGTGGAAAGCGGCGTCAGGCCGCCCACGCGTAGCGTCATGATGGTTGGCGTGGCGTCATGATCGTGGGCGCGGCATGTGCGGAATCAGCCGGGTGTGCAGCAGCTTTCGACGAAGTGGCGCCGCTCGCGATGCTCGCTCTGCTTGCCCTTGTTGAAGCTCGTCACCGGGCGGTGGTAGCCCATCACGCGGGTCCACACTTCGCAGCGGGTGCGCTCTTCGTCCTTCAGTGCGGCAGCGGCGTTCAGAACTTGGGTCGGAATGGTCATGTCGTTCATTTCAGTCTCCTTTGTGGTCAGGGTCAGGCGGTAACAGCACGTTTACGGGACAGGGCTTCTTCGTCGCAGGTGGGGCAGAACTCGTGCTCGCCGGCGAGGTAGCCATGCTTGGGGCAAATCGAAAATGTGGGCGTGATGGTGATGTAGGGCAGGCGGAAGCGAGTTAACGCCCGGCGAACCAGATTGCGGCAGGCATCGGCCGAGGAAATGTTCTCCGACATGTAAAGATGCAGCACGGTGCCGCCGGTGTACTTGCGCTGCAAATCGTCCTGCCGTTCCAGCGCTTCGAAAGCGTCGTCGGTAAAGCCCACCGGCAACTGCGACGAGTTGGTGTAATACGGCGCGTCGTCGGTGCCCGCCTGCAGGATGTCCGGATAGCGCTTGCGGTCCTCCTTGGCGAAGCGGTAAGTGGTGCCCTCGGCCGGCGTGGCCTCCAGGTTGTACATGTGGCCCGTTTCTTCCTGGAAGGCGGCGATGCGTCCACGGATGTGGTCGAGCAGCCGCACCGCGAAATCGTGGCCCCACTCGGAAGTGATGTCGTGTTCGTCCGCGGTGAAGTTGCGGATCATCTCGTTGACGCCGTTGATGCCGATGGTCGAGAAGTGATTGCGCAGGGTGCCGAGATAGCGCTTGGTGTAGGGGAACAGGCCGTTGTCCATCAGGCGCTGGATTTCCTTGCGCTTGATTTCCAGGCCGTTGCGCGACATGTTGAGCAGGGCGTCGAGGCGGCGCAGCAGGCCGGCCTCGTCGCCCTTGTATTCGTAGCCCAGGCGTGCGCAGTTGACCGTCACCACGCCGACCGAGCCGGTCTGCTCGGCCGAGCCGAACAGGCCGTTGCCGCGCTTGAGCAGTTCGCGCAGGTCGAGCTGCAGGCGGCAGCACATCGAGCGGATGTGGTTCGGTTTCATCTCCGAATTGATGAAGTTCTGGAAATACGGCAGGCCGTAGCGCGCGGTCATGGCGAACAGCCGCTCGGCGTTTTCCGATTCCCAGGGGAAATCCGGCGTCATGTTGTAGGTCGGGATGGGGAAGGTGAACACGCGGCCCTTGGCGTCGCCGGTGGTCATCACCTCGATGTAGGCGCGGTTGATCATGTCCATCTCGACCTGGAGGTCGCCGTAGGTGAACGGCATTTCCTTGCCGCCGACCACCGGCACCTGCTCGCGCAGGTCTTCCGGGCACACCCAGTCGAAGGTCAGGTTGGTGAACGGCGTCTGGGTGCCCCAGCGCGACGGCACGTTGAGGTTGTAGATCAGTTCCTGGATGTACTGCTTGACCTGGCTGTAGGGCAGATTGTCGTTGCGGATGAACGGTGCCATGTAGGTGTCGAACGAGCTGAACGCCTGTGCCCCGGCCCATTCGTTCTGCAGCGTGCCGAGGAAGTTGACGATCTGGCCGACCGCGGAGGACATGTGCTTGGGCGGCCCCGCCTCGACCTTGCCCGGCACACCGTTCAGGCCTTCGTGCAGCAGGGTGCGCAGCGACCACCCGGCGCAGTAGCCGGCCAGCATGTCGAGGTCGTGGACGTGGATCGAGCCGTCGCGGTGCGCTTCGCCGAGTTCGGGGGCGTAGACGTGGTTGAGCCAGTAGTTGGCCACCACCTTGCCGGAGACGTTGAGGATCAGGCCGCCCAGGCTGTAGCCCTGGTTGGCGTTGGCGTTGACGCGCCAGTCCTGGCGCGACAGGTATTCGTTGATCGACGTTTCCACGTCCACCACCGTCTTGCGGTCCTGGCGCAGCTTCTTGTGGGTTTCGCGATAGACGATGTAGGCACGCGCGGTGGCGAGATGGTTAGCCGCGATCAGGCTCTGCTCGACCACGTCCTGGATGCGCTCGATTTCCGGGGACGAGCCGCGGAAGCTGTGAATCAGCACCTTCGCCACCTGGGCGGTCAACAGATCCGCCTCCGCCTCGCCGAATTCGCCGCTGGCCTGGCCTGCGCGCAGCAGCGCCGAGCGGATCTTCCCCGCATCGAAATCCGCCCGCTGCCCGTCGCGCTTGATCACCTCGTGCGGCAACATCGACACCACTGCACCCATACCCACGTCCGACATCGTCATCTCCTTTTGACTATATTTTGTGTTTGCCACCCAATAACCATACAACATATAGACAAAACGTCAAGATGATTTGCCGGTTTCTTTGTCCTGATACACTCTGGCTTCAGCAAACACGGGGAAAACCGATGAGCACGATTCTGGATTTCATGGGCGGGGATCACCGCGCCTGCGACGATTTGTTCGCAGCCGCCGAAGATGCCGCGGCGCAAAAAAACTGGGACAGCGCGCGCAGCCTGTTCGAGCGCTTCCAGGCAGCGATGGCGCACCACCTGGCGATGGAGGAAAAGGTGCTGTTTCCCGCCTTCGAAGCCCGCACCGGCATGAGCATGGGGCCGACCGAGGTCATGCGCATGGAGCACGGGCAGATGCGCGATCTGATACAGGAAATGGCCGGCGCCGTAGCCAGCGCCGATCACGACCGCTATCTCGGCCTGTCTGAAACGCTCAACATGCTGATGCAGCAGCACAACCTGAAGGAAGAAAACGTGCTCTATCCCATGACCGACCAGGTGCTGGGCGGCGAACTCGACGACCTGCTCCGGTCGATGGAGGCCGTTTCCACAGAACCCGAAGCGCCGTAAAGAATTCGCATGCCCTCCCCAACTGACGAAATCCTCATCGACGCGCGCTGGCTGAGACCGCCGGAGCCGATGGAAATGGTTTTGCAAGCGCTGGACCAGCTGCGCCCCGGCCAGTCGATCCGCATGCTGCTGCACCGCGAACCGTTTCCGCTCTACCCCTTGCTTGCCGAAAGAGGCTATCGCCACGCCACGCAGATGGAAGCCGATGGCAGCTACGTCATCCTGATCGGCCAGGCCGGCGAAGATTCATGAAAGCAATTCACCACAGAGACAAGTCCCGCAGGGACGGTATCCCTTGGAACACAGATAGAGGCACAGCGTTGAAAAGCAAGGAAAAAGTCCCGGGAAGTCCTGTACGCATCATTCACCGGTTTGACGACGGCACGCCTTCTGCAACCGATTGTTTCTCTGTGCCTCTGTGTCTCCGTGGTGAATGCACTGTGGTTTACACGATAAGGCGGGCCGCGCAATGAACCCGCAGGCCGGCCTCTCCTTCGGGCAGGCGCCGCCGTACTCCCTGCCGCTGCGGTTTTTTCTCACCGCCCCGCTGTTTCTGCTGGCCGCCGCAGGCTTGATCGTATGGGCGCCCGAGGCGCTGGCCTCGCGCTGGACGCCGCAGACGCTCGCCCTCACCCACGGGCTCACGCTGGGCTTCCTCACCATGGTGATGCTGGGCGCACTGCTGCAGATGCTGCCGGTGGTGGCGGGATCGTCCATCCCCGCACCCCGGTGGGTGGCGTGGTTCAGCCATGCGCCGCTGACGCTGGGAACCGTCGCCCTGATGACGGGATTTCTGACGGCCGCGCCGGCCGCTTTCGGCATCGCCATCGCCCTGCTTGGCGGCGGCATCGCGGTCTTCCTGGCGATGGCATCGATCAGCCTCGCGCGCGCCGCGGCCGGCGTCACCGTGACCGGCGTGCGGCTTGCGATGGCTTGTCTGGGCGTCACCCTGCTGCTCGGACTGACGCTTGCGCTGCTGCGCGCCGGCTGGTGGAAACTGTCCGTCGCCGAAGCCACGATCGCGATCGCCGCACACGCCGCCTTCGGCCTGCTCGGCTGGGTGTTGCTGCTGGTGATCGGCGTGGCCTACCAGGTGGTGCCGATGTTCCAGATCACGCCGCCCTATCCGCCGCGGCTCGCCCGCTGGCTGGCGGGCGCGCTATTCGCGCTGCTGCTGCTCCACGCCGCCTCGCCGCTGTTTTTCCAGGCCGCCACACCCATCGCCCATGCCGGCCTCGCCGGCGGCATCCTGGCGTTTGCCGTCGCCACCCTGCGCCTGCAGGCGCAACGGCGCAGGAAGCTGTCCGACGTCACGCTCGATTACTGGCGCCTCGGCATGGCCAGCCTGATCGCCTGCGTGGCGGTCTGGCTCGCGGCGCGACTATGGCCGGCGTGGGCAGCCAGCGACGCCTACCCCCTGCTGCTGGGGGTGCTGTTCATCGGCGGCTTTGCGGTGAGCGTGGTGAACGGCATGCTCTACAAGATCGTGTCCTTCCTCGCCTGGTTTCACCTGCAGGCGCAACTGCAGGCGCGCGTGGGCAGCATCCCCACCATGAAGGAAATGCTTGCGGAACGCTGGACGCGCTGGCAGTTCCGCCTTCACCTCGTCGCCTGCGCGCTGCTTGTCGGCGCCACCCTGTGGCAGCAGCTGGCCATTGCGGCGGGCGGCGTGCTGGCGCTGTCGGCGCTGCTGCTGTGGCTCAACCTGCTGTCGGTGGTGCGGCGGTTTTCGCGTCACGGCGGACGCTTTTCCTGAGGCCCTTCCTGCGCCGACTTAACGCAGCAGCAGCAACGGCACCCTGGACTGGCGGATCAGCTTGGTGGTGGTGCTGCCGACCAGGAATTCACGGATCCTGGAATGACCGTACGCGCCCATCACGATGAGGTCGATGGCGTGTTCCGTACGATAGGCGCACAGCACCGCTTCGACCTCGCCCGGCAGGATTTCGGCCGTCACGTCGAAGCCGGCGGTTTCCAGATGGGTTCGCGCCCAGTCCAGCGATTCCCGCGAATCGGCCCTGTCCTCGCCGACCATCACCACGTGGCAGGGCAGGCCGCGCAACAGCGGACTCGCCGCAACCATGTCGACCGCCTTGCGGGTGGTGGCGCTGCCGTCGAAGGCGATCAGGATGCGTTGCGGCTCGCTGTAGTCGGACGGAATCACCAGGATCGGGCGATGCAGGGTGCGCACGACGTTTTCCAGATGGTTGCCGATGTGCTCGCCCAGGCTGTCGCCCTGCTCGCCCTGGCGTCCCATCACCAGCAGGCGGATGTCGTGCTCGAACTCGATCAGGGTATCGACCAGTTCGCCGTGGCGCTGGCGGCTGGTCGGATTCGGCACGCCATCGGCCACGGCACGCGCCTTGGCGGCATCGAGCATGAGCCGACCCTGCTCCAGCGCCACCCGGCTGCGTTGCTCGTCCAACGTAGCCAGTTCCTGCAGCAGGGCTTCGCGGCTGCCCAGCCCGAGATTGCCGCTCAGATCAGTGGGGACGGGGTATTCCGACCGGCCCAGCACGTGCAGAAAATCCAGCGGCGCGTCGAGCCGCCGGCTGGCCCAGGCAGCGTAGTCGCACACAGCGAGGGTAATGCTTGAACCGTCAATGCATGCGATGACCTGTGACATGGTTTTCTCCCTTTAGTGACCCATCAGATTATCCACGGCAGCGGGCTTGTCGTGCACCGCGAAACGGTCGACGATGGTGGCGCTTGCTTCGTTCATGCCAATGACCTCGACCTCGGTGCCTTCGCGGCGGAATTTCAGCACCACCTTGTCGAGCGCAGCGACGGCGGTGATGTCCCAGAAATGCGCCTGGCACAGGTCGATGGTCACCTTGTCCACCGCTTCCCTGAAGTCGAAGAAGTCGACGAACTTGTCGGCCGAGGCGAAAAACACCTGGCCGACGACCCTGTAGGTGCGGGCAAGGCCGTCTTCGCTCAGGATCGAGCTGACGTACTTGTACTGCGCCACCTTGTTGGCGAAGAACAGCGCCGCCAGCAACACGCCGACGAAGACGCCGTAGGCCAGGTTGTGGGTGGCGACCACCACCACCACGGTCATGACCATCACGACACTGGTGCTGGCGGGGTGCTTCTTCAGGTTGGCCACTGAAGTCCAACTGAAGGTGCCGATGGAGACCATGATCATCACGGCCACCAGCGCCGCCATCGGGATCTGCGCCACCCAGTCGCCGAGGAACACGATCAGCAGCAGCAGGAACACACCCGCCGCGAAAGTCGACAGCCGGGTGCGGCCGCCGGACTTCACGTTGATCACCGACTGGCCGATCATCGCGCAGCCGGCCATGCCGCCCACCAGGCCGGAGGCGATGTTGGCCACGCCCTGGCCCTTGCATTCGCGGTTCTTGTCGCTGGTGGTGTCGGTCAGGTCGTCGACGATGGTCGCGGTCATCATCGATTCAAGCAGGCCCACCACCGCCAGCGATATCGAGTAAGGGAAGATGATCGCCAGCGTCTCGAAATTGAGCGGCACCTCGGGCCACAGAAAGATCGGCAGGGTGTCCGGCAGCTCGCCCATGTCGCCCACGGTGCGGATGTCCAGGTTGAGGAACATCGCCAGCCCGGTCAGCACGACGATGGTCACCAGCGGCGAGGGAATCGCCCGGGTCACGTAGGGGAAGCCATAAATGATCGCGAGGCCGCCGGCGGTCATGGCGTAGACGTGCCAGGTCACGTTGGTCAGCTCGGGCAGCTGCGCCATGAAGATCAGGATCGCCAGCGCGTTGACGAAGCCGGTGACCACCGAGCGCGAGACGAAGCGCATCAGCGAACCCAGCTTGAGATAGCCGGCGCCGATCTGCAGCACGCCGGTCAGGAGGGTGGCCGCCAGCAGATATTCCAGACCGTGCGTTTTGACCAGGGTAATCATCAGCACTGCCATCGCGGCAGTGGCGGCCGAGATCATGCCGGGGCGGCCGCCGACGAAGGCGATCACCACCGCGATGCAGAACGAGGCGTAGAGGCCGACCTTGGGGTCGACCCCGGCGATGACCGAAAAGGCGATCGCCTCGGGAATCAGCGCGAGGGCCACCACCATGCCTGCCAGCAGGTCGCCGCGAATGTTGGAGAACCAGTTTTGTCGGATTGAATTGATCATTCTGCTGCCAGTGAAAAAACGCAATGCAGGCCATCTCCAGCCAGAAGACGGACGTGGCCATGCACGGAAGTTGGGGTACGACGAACCGTGCCGATGCAGCGCAACGGGCACGAAAAAACAACAGGCGGGACTGCGTGAAGGAAATTACATTGGACGACCGGGTCGCTCGATATTGGCGTTGTCAGGGGCGCATTATCCTGTTACTGCCCATTCCCTGTCCAGACATGATCTTCCCCAACCGGGCTAGGCCATCGAATCAGCATCAAGCGTGAAGCTGGCCATCTGGGTCGAGGCACCGCGTGTCGGGTGGCACTCGCCGATATCGTTGAACGCAACCGAATAGGCATGGCGCGCCGCAAGCCCGCAGGCCCAGCGGCGGAACTTGGGGCGGTCCCACTCGAAACGGTGATCCGGGTGGCGGAATGCCCCCGGATTCATGCCGTGCACCACGTTGTATTCCTGGTTCGGGGTCGTGATCAATACGATGCGTGGCCGATAGCAGCCGAACACCGCACGTTCGACCAGGCTGAGCCGGCCCGGGTCGACGTGCTCGATCGTCTCCAGCATGACGGCTGCGTCGAACCCGCGCAGGCCGGGGTCGACGTCGGTGAACGACGCCTGCAGCACCTGGACGCGCCCCGGCGGGGCGAGCGGGTCGAGGCGCAGGGCCTCGCGTGCGGCGTGAAGCGCAGCAAGCGAAATATCGATGCCGACGATACGGCCAAATTGCGCCTGAGCGACAAGTTTTGCCATCAACACCCCCTCGCCGCAGCCCAGATCGAGCACGCTGCGCGCACCGCTGGCGAGCAGCGCATGGATAACCGCGGCCAGGCGCGCCTCATGCAGGGGCGTCGACAAGCCGGCGGCATCTTCACCCTGGTCGGCCGCCCACGGCTCAGAATCGAATGTGGGATTCAATGCACCGGGCGCCGCGCCAAATCGCAGTGGTGCGCGGCACGCACTTGGCAGGCTGGATTCTGATTCGCTGTCAGCATGATTTGTCTCCTGATCCTGAGGTCGCTCGATGAGTCTGGATTGGAACACCCGCGCCGCAATCAGTTCGTGTTGCGCCAGTGAGTTGGGGGGGCAGGCCCTGGTCCCGCACCACCCTCCGCAAGGCCATCGTGCCGGACGACTGACGCGCCGCCTGTCGGCCATGGGGCAAAACGTTTTTCCCCGAACGCTCAACACCGGCTTGCCATGTCCTCAAACAGATGCCCAGGTGTTCGGGTACACCAGGGCGCGGGGCGCTTGACTGAGACTCAAGTCCTCGGTGCCCAGCCCTCGATCAGGGTCGAGATGACGGCATCGGCCTGATCCGCCAGTTCGAAGCGATGCTCGGAGAGTATCCAGCGAAAAGCCAGACCCTGCACTGCAGCGATCAGGATGCAGGCATTCTGCTGGGGAACAATATCCGAGCGGATTTCCCCCTGCTCCTGCGCCGCACTGATCAGGCCGGCGATGAATTGCAGAAAAAACATCACCAGTTCGTTCATGCGGTCGCGAAACATGGAGTCGCCGCTTTGCAGCGCTTCCGAGAACAGCAGGCGGGGAATGCCCGGCTGCTGCTGGATGAAATTCAAATGGGCACGGATGACCGCCTTCAGGCGCTCCAGCGGTGTCAGCCGCGCAAGATCGAGCCCGGCCATTTCTTTCTGCAGTCGCTCCTGAATGGTGTCCACCAGCGCAACCAGGATGTGGCTCTTGTTGCCAAAGTGGAGAAACAGGGTGGGTTGTGCGATGCCGACCGCCTTGGACAGCGAACGGGTGGTGAGCTTGGTCACGCCTTCATGGCGAATGATTTCCATGGCCGCCTCGATAATGTCATGGCGGCGGACTTCTGCAGATTTTCTTTCTTTTACGACCACTGTAGTGTTTGTACCTAAAGCCTTACCAGCAAATGAAATATAAGTTTCTTTTTGACCTTGGTGCACATGCCGGCACAGGAAAAAAGAAAAGGCGACAGCGCATGGCTGTCGCCGCAAAGTACCACCCTAGATCATTTCAGGAACAACAGCTGCCTTCCTTGACGCCGGACTTTTTGAGGATGAAGGCCAGCGGGCAGAAACCAGTCACGCCGCTTTGCGCCAGGTTGGCGCCGACGAAGGCGGTGAGCCAGAGCCAGGCCGGGTTGGAAAAATGGGCCAAGGCGATGCTAAGCAGCACCATCAAGCCTGCCACCAGGTGCACGATGCGGTCTACAGTCATAAGATCCTCCGTTAATTAATGCGTTTCGATGAGACCGGGAGGCCGGAAACCCGGCCGCCCGATCAGAACTTGTACGAGATGTTGAAGTTGTACTGGTTCTGGCTGATCCTGATCGTGTTGGCAGGCTGACCAACAACATTGGAAGTCAGATCGTTTTCGAAGGCATGAGTGTAAGCGAAGCTGCCGCTCACCTTGTCGCTGAACTTGCGCGTGAGGCCGAACGACAGGTGATGTTCCACAATCGCAGTGGAGCCGAGGTTCGCGTTGACATCCTCGGGGCCGATGGGCGACTTGCCGTAGTTGTAGCCGACGCTGACCGCCATCGGCCCCATCTCCTTCTTCACGCCGATGGAATAGACCGTCTGGTCATCCCAGCCGAAGGCCAGCACGCCTGGCATCCCAGGCTGCGGATTGGTCACGCTGACGCGACCCATCACATCATTGAAGAAAATGCGCTTGATGTCGGCTTCCACCAGCAGTCCCGGCATGGACTTGAACGCCAGGCCGAAGGCAACCGAGGCGGGAATATCCATATCGAAGCTGGTCGTGCCGCCAACGGTGTTGTATTCCATCTCGGAAACATCGGTCTTGCTCACCCAGGTGAAGCCCGCCTGCAGATTGGGATTGATCTTGTAGGTGGCACCCAGCGTCGCGCCGAAGCCGAACTGCTGGTTTTGCGGCAGGTTGACCTGGGTGCCGCCCCCGCCGACAAAGGACATCGCCAGGCTCTGGTTGACGACGTTCAGCGAGGCACCCAGAGTGAGGGCGTCGTTGACCCTGAACGCGGCGGCCGGCGAGAAGCGGAACACCTGCTTGGTCGTCACGATGGGCTGGTTGCCCCCCATGGCGGAATAGATGTCGGCCACGTTCACCCCCATGCCCGAAATGCCGCCCAATCCCATGCCGAGGAAGAGCCGGTCGTTGACGTTGAACACGGCGGCGCCGGTCGGCATCATGTACCAGTCGGAATTGCTCTCCTGGCCGTTCACCTCGCGCGGCGGATTCAGCAGGCCGAAGCCCAGGTCCATGCGTACATCCTTTATGCCGAGGTCGGCCATGCCGGCCGGGTTGACCAGCACCGTCACGGCATCCTGGGCCTGCGCCACGGTGGCGCCGCCCATCCCGGCCTGTGCGGCCGACATGGCGAACATCTGATCGCCGTTGGTGGCGTGGGCGCTGAATGCAAAGGACAAAAGTGCCGACGATACGGCAACCGACATAAGCTGTTTTTTCATTTTTCAGATCTCCTCTAGGGGGTTGGTTTTACTTGGACAAGGGGGTCATCAGGTTGGCCGAAATACCGGGCACGCCACGGAATTTCTGATGGCAGGCAACGCACCCCGTCATGATGTCGCTCATGTAGGAGGCAGCTTTCGGCATATCGCCCGCATCCGCTGCGTCCGCCAGTTTGAGCGCGCTGCCTTCGACGATTTCGTTCATCGCCGGCAGAACCGACAGGTCGTTGTTGTTGACCTTGTCCAGCGGGAAGTAGGCCAGCAACCCGCCCTTGGGTATGCGATGGTTGGCCAGGCGCCTTGCCGCTTCGGACGCCTGTTCGGCGTTGTCGGTCGCCAGCGCCGAGGCAATGGACTGATAGTCAGACATGATTTCATGCATGATCTGACGCATGGTCGTTTCCTTGGCGCGCCGCGGATGGCCCGCATGCAACTGCTGAATGGTGGCCTTGAGCTCGGGGGATAAGGCCATCACCTTCTGGCGCAGCTCCGGCGAGTATGTCTTCATCATCTGCTGCATTTCGACAGGCATGGGCGCTGCGGTTTTGGGTGTTTCAGCCGCAGCAAGGCCAGTCGACGCAAGACTTCCGGCCAGGATCAAATGGGTAAACAGGACTTTTTTCATGAAAGATCTCCAGAATTATGGGGGGCGAATATCGAACACATGATCGTTTGATCATGTGTTCGATCGATCATATATATGAACCTTGTATTTCATGCAAGCGGATCGTGAGCCCATATAGATATCGACACAGGCCTTCCGGCTGAGCATGAGGAATGTTTCCGGTGTCATCCGTGCGGCGTGCGGATACAATATTTCGTTATTCAAGCTGTAGCGTCACGGCCTGACAACTGCCGGCGTGCCTGCAACAACCTTGTCCTTGGGCAAGGTGTCGGGCACGCTCGCCGGTCGGGCCTGTAAACGAAAACCAGAGGGTCAGTATGAAACGAGTGGATGATTTTCGCCTGCGCTTCGGCAAGCAGGAATTGGTGCCGATCGTCATCGGCGGCATGGGGGTAGACATTTCGACCGCAGAACTTGCGCTCGAAGTGGCTCGCCTCGGCGGTATCGGCCATATCTCCGACGCTTTGGTGCAGTCCGTGTCAGACCGGCGCTACGGCACCAAATTTGTCAGCGAGAAGCTGAAAAAATACAAGGCCAACGTCGCCAGCAGCGACAAGTCCGACGTGCATTTCAACCTCGCGGTGCTCGAAGAGGCCACACGCAACCATGTGAGCAGGACCATGGAGGCCAAGCGCGGCGACGGCATGATCTTCATCAATTGCATGGAGAAGCTGACCATGAATGCGCCGCGCGAAACGCTGCGGGTACGCCTGTCGGCCGCGCTCGACGCCGGCATCGACGGCATCACGCTTTCCGCCGGCCTGCACCTCGGCTCGTTCGCGCTGATCGAGGACCACCCGCGCTTTCGCGACGCCAAGCTCGGCATCATCGTCTCTTCGGCGCGGGCGCTGGGGATGTTCCTGCGCAAGAACGCGCGGTTGCAGCGCCTGCCCGACTTTGTCGTGGTGGAAGGGCCGCTCGCCGGCGGCCACCTCGGCTTCGGCCTGGACTGGGCGAAGTACGACCTGCGCACCCTCGTCGCCGAGGTGCAGGCGTTCCTCAAAACCGAGCATCTCGATATCCCGGTGATCGCCGCCGGCGGCATTTTCACCGGCAGCGATGCCGTATCCTTCCTCGAACAGGGCGTGGCGGCCGCGCAGGTGGCCACGCGCTTCACGGTCACCAGGGAATGCGGCCTGCCGGACAAGGTCAAGCAGGAATACTTCAAGGCCAGCGAAGAAGACATCGAAGTCAACACCATCTCGCCGACCGGCTACCCGATGCGCATGCTCCGTGGCAGCCCCGGAATCGGTTCCGGCATCCGCCCCAACTGCGAAGCCTACGGCTATCTGCTCGACAGCAACGGCCGCTGCAGCTATATCGACGCCTACAACCGCGAAGTGGAACTGCACCCGGGCGCGAAGAAGGTGAAGGTCAAGGACAAGACCTGCCTGTGCACCCACATGCGCAACTTCGACTGCTGGACCTGTGGCCATTACACCTACCGCCTCAAGGACACCACCCGGCGCCTGCCGGACGGCAGCTATCAGGTGCTCAGCGCAGAACAGGTGTTCCATGACTACCAGTTCAGCACCGAGCAGAAAATCGCGCTGCCGGACTGAATGGCCATTGCCTCACCGGCAGCGGGTGCGCCCGCTGCCGTCCCGTTCAAGGCTAGGCAGGCAGCAAATCGGCCAGGGTGTAGCGGTCCAGGGTGGACAAAAAGGCGTGGCCGGCTTCCGCCAGGATGGTCTTGAGCGCGCAACCCGGCATCAGGCGGCACGTGGATTCGCCCGGCCGGAAGCACTCGGCGAGCTCGAACCCCGTCTCCGTATCGCGCACCACATCGCCAATCCGGATCCGTTCGGGGCTGCGCGCCAGGCGGAAACCGCCGCCCTTGCCGCGCGTCGTTTCGATGTAGCCCTTGAGGCCCAGCTGGTGCACCACGTGCGTCAGGTGGTGGCGGGAAACGCCATGCTCGGCGGCCATCCCCGCCACCGTGGCCTGTGCGTCGGGATGCCGTCCCAGATGGATCAGCACCCTCAGGGAGAAATCGGTGAAGCGGGTGAGTTGCATGGTGCGGAATTTAGATGCAATTAAAAAACATATTATAAGCCCGATGAAATGGCACCCCGTGTTTATAATATGCATTCCATTTACGCCTACAGGACGGCAGCCATGAGTGCCCACCTCCATCTTCGCCAGGACAACATCTACCCCTTCGACGCGCGCGGAATCGCCAAGCGTTTCCGCCACGCGGCCATTTTCGGTGCGCTGGACGCGCTGAATTCGGGCGAGCGCATGCGCTTCGTCAACGATCACGACCCGTTGCCGCTGCTCGACCAGTTGCGCGCCCGCTATGGCGACGCCGTTGAAATCCAGTACCTGCTGCGCAACCCGGGTGAAATCGTGATCGACTTCATCCGCAGCTGAGCGCCATGGCGTTGCCGGCGCTGGTGTTCATTGCACTGGTCGCGTTTGCCGCAGCCTTGTTGTGGGCGCCTCACGCCGGACGCGCCACCGCCCTCCACCTGGTTCTTGCGGTGGGCGCCATGCCGCTGATTTTCGGCGCCATGAGCCACTTTATCCCGGTGCTCACCCGCACCCGCACCGCCCCTTCCGGACTGCTCGGCCTCCCCGTTCTGGCGCTGGCCGGCGGCGCGCTGGCGGTGGGTGCGCTCAGCCTGCCCGGCCTGTTTTGGGGACGTTATGCGGGGGCGCTGCTGGCGCTGGCGGCAGCCAGCGCGCTGCCGGCCTGGAGCCGGCGCCGCCGTGCCGAAATGTTGGGCCGGCCCCACCCGTGCCTGGCCTGGTACGACGCTGCACTGGCCTGCCTCGTGCTGGCCCTCTTCGCCATTCTCGCCAGCGCAATCTGGCCGCAGCAGACGATCGCCCTGCACCGCCTCCATCTCCATCTCAACACGCTCGGCTTTGTCGGGCTGACAGCCGTGAGCACGCTCGCGGTGTTGCTGCCGACCGTCACCGGCAGACCCGACCCGGACGTTGGCCCGCGGCTGCGCCGCAATCTGCCGTGGGCGGTCGCCGGCACCCTGCTGGTCGCCATCGGCTCGGCCTGGTTCGGCCCGCTCGCCTGGATCGGCGGCGCCTTGTGGTCGATCCCGCTGGTGCGGCTGGGCGCAAGCTGGCTGCGGCTTTATCGCACCGAGATCCTCGCCCTGCACGGCGCTGCACCGCTGCTCGCCACCGCGCTGGCCGGACTCGCCCTCAGCATGATCTTCGGCGCCATGAATTCCATTCCGGCGGCGGGCGCGTTTCGCTCCACCCAACCGGCGCTGGTCTTCGTCAGCGGATTCATGCTGCCCCTGGTATCCGGCGCGGCCAGCCAGCTGCTGCCGGTCTGGCTGCGCCCGGGCGTGCAGAGCAGCTGGCACGCCGAGTTGCGCGACAGGCTGGGACGCTACGGCGGCGCCCGCGCCGTGCTGTTCTGCCTCGGCGGGATTACGGTCGGAATGGGCCACGAATGGGGCCTGCTGCTGAGCGCGGCCACGCTGATCTGGTTTATGCTGCAGGTCAGCGCCGCGCTGCTGCAGTCCAGGAAACTTCAAGAAAGAAATCCATCATGAGTTATCCGGAATTTTTTGCCGTCGTGCCTTGCATCACACTGCACGACCCCCTGGCCGAACGCCTCGGCGCCGCTGAAAACGGCCTGATCGAATACGGCTATACCGATGCGGTCAAGCTCGCCGGGCATTCCTGCCCCACTGTCGCGGGCGCCTACCTCATGACCCTCAAGGGGCTGGCGAAACTCTATCCGGACGGTCTCCCCGAGCGCGGCGGCATCCGGGTCGAACTGAAGGCAGCACAGGCGGACGGCGTTGTCGGCGTCACCGCCGCCGTAGCCGGCCTGCTCACCGGTGCCGCAGGCGAAGGCGGGTTCAAGGGGCTGGGGGGCCGCTTCAGCCGCCGCAATCTGCTGCTTTTCTCGGCCGCAATTGAGGCCGAACTCTGCTTCACCCGACTCGACTCAGGCGCGCGCGTGGCGGTCGCCTGCCATCCTGAAGTCGTGCCTACCTCACCCGAGTTGCAGGAATTGATGCCCAAACTGCTCACGGGCACGGCAAGCGCTGCAGAAGAAAGTGAATTCGGCCGCCTCTGGCAGTTGCGGGTCAAACGCATCCTGATCGATCATTTCGACGACCCGGAACTGGTCGTGTGCCGGGAAATCCCGAACTGGCAACCTGTTGCACCTTAAACAGGTCAGGCGAGGGCCGGGATGAGCCCCAGCATGACCAGCAACACCCACGCGATGAGTCCTGGCCCGCTGACGATATAGGCGATTCGGAGACGAATACCGGTTCGTCATGATGGACGCACAAGGCTACGAAACCCTGGGCGAAATGCCGCTGCGCAATCTGTCGGATGAATCCGGCAATCAGTACATCTGCTACACACCCCTTCTGGGCAAGACTTCCAGGAAACCCACCCCGGAGGCATGCACTTATCTGGATGAGTGGACGGCCGACCAGTTCTGAATCCACGGCCAATGATGCCGCGGGCATCACGCACGATGCGGATGGATGCTAGCGGGCCATCAAATGCCGCGCCCCCCGCGCCAGCGGCATGGGCAAGCGGCCCAGCACCAGCTCAGGGTCGAGGGCGTCAAGCAAATTCTTGACGGTAAGGCCGAGTTCGGTGTCGCCTTCGCTCACCAGGCGGCGGCTGAAGAACAGGGTGTCAGGATCTTCTCGGCGGCTGAGCAGCAGCAGGAAGTCACGGGCGCTGGCACTGATGGTGAGGTCGGGTGCGCCGCTGTCCGGTGAGAACCCGCGCTGGGTGACGGTGAAGCGCAGGCTGAGCCCGAGGTCTTTGACGCGAATGGCGTAGCGCCGGCCGACCAGCGGTTGCCAGTCGAGTGTTTTCAGGGCCGGCCACAGCAGCCGGTTTGCCGCCAGCGAGAAAGCCAGGCTGGGCGGCGCCGCCGGAAGCTTGGAAATCAGGGTATTCAATTGCGGAGGAAAGGCAAGGTTCAGCATGACGGTTCCAGTACTCAAGACGGGCGGCCGTTAGCGCACGGCGTCAGCCCAGTTGTTGGGGGTTTCGTAAAGCCGCACCCGTTGCAGCCGAAGCTGGTTGCCGTAGGTGTCGAGATAGGCTGCGTCGAGCATGCGAAACGCTTCGGCCGCCAGGTTTTCCACGGTGGGCACCACCGGCAGCACGACGGTCTTGTGTTCGGGCAACGACGCCAGGAATTCCACCACAGCGCGATCGCCCTGGTACACCAGGAAGGCATGATCCCAGTGGTCGACCAGCACCGAATTGGCAACGGCTTTCACGTCGGAAAAATCCATCACCATACCCTGCTCCGCGGCACCTTCGATGCGGATAATCTCGCCGGACAGCGTGATTTCAAGCGCGTAGCGATGGCCGTGCATGTGACGGCACTGGCTGGCGTGGTTGGGGATGCGGTGGCCGGCATCGAATTCCAGTCTGCGCGTGATCAACATATCAGGCGTTCTTTTCCGTGCTGTGTTCGAGGCCCGCGCGGCCGTGCCAGTAACCGTCGACCGCCGGGCCTGGCATGACGCGCGCCAGTTTTTCCGCGGCGCCGGCTTCGCCCGCCAGCGCCGCCTGGAAGGCTTCGACCACGCGCCCCATGTGGCGCGACTGCGGCGACAGGCGCAAGCTGGCGATGCCGAGTTCGCGCAGGGCGGGCAATTCGCCGATCAGGCTGTAGACGCCGGCGGACTGCGTCTGGATGCCGTTGAGGGTGAGGAAGGCTTCGCCCTCGCGGGTCGTGAGCGCCAGCCCGTCGGGATGGTCGAGGCAACGGAACTGGCAGTCGTCCTTGGGCAGGTTGTAGTGGCGCGCGGTGAAGCAGCGCGCCGAATACGCCAGCGGCAGCCGGCCGTAGGCGAAGGCCTCGGTTTCCATTCCGGCCGGGGCGCGTTCGAGCAGCGCGGCCAGGGTGGCGCGCGACATTTCCACCGGCGGCAGCCAGCGTTGCGCGCCCAGCCCGGCGAGCACGTCCAGCGTTTCCGGATTGTAGACATTGAGCGTATGCCCGGCGACGAAGGGCACGCCGGCTTCGGACAGCAGCCGCACCGCGCCCCACTCGTTGGCCTCGACCCGGAAGCGGCCGTCGGCCACGATCCGGCGCAGCATCTTGAGATCGGATTCCGACTCGATCAGCGTCTGGCTGGAAAGCACCACTTCCTTGCCGGCTGCGGCGAACTGTTCCGCCAGCGCCAGCCAGTCGGACAGGCGCAGCAGATGGCGGCGCGAGCACACGCTCTCGCCCAGATACACGCGCGCCACGTCCCAGCTTTTCGCTTCTTCGTAGAAGGCAAGGACGTCGTCGCGCGACCAGTAATAAAGGAGGGGGCCGAGAATCAGGTTCATTTCAGTCGCATTTACAAGTCACAAAAAAGCAGCCGCACAAAGCCGTCTCCACTCTCCACTCTCCACTCTCCACTCTCCACTCACTTCCATGGCCGATGGTACGCGCCCAGCGTATGGCTCTGCCCTTCCGACAGCTTGTTGAGTTCGGCCTGCCAGGCGGGTTCCGGCTTGAAACCGGCGGCGTTTTTCTTCACCGAATCGATGGCGGCGCGCCACACTTTCGTCACCTGCGCGACGTAGGCCGGGCTGCGCTGGCGGCCTTCGATCTTGATGGCGGCGATGCCGATCTTCAGCATCTCGGGCAAGAGGTCGAGGGTGTTGAGGCTGGTCGGTTCCTCGATGGCGTAATAGGTTTCGCCGCCGACGGCGAAGCGGCCCTTGCACAGCGTCGGATAGCCGGCCTTTTCGTCCTTGCCGTAACGGTCGAGCAGCACGCCGTTGAGGCGCGACTCCAGGCCGGCCGGGGTGTCCGTCCACTGCACCGCTTTCGGCGGCGAGCACACGCCCGCCGTGTTGGGCGATTCGCCGGTGCAGTACGACGACAGCAGGCAGCGCCCCTCGACCATCACGCACAGGCCGCCGAAGCCGAACAGCTCGATCTCGACGTCGGTGTGCCGCACCACGTTTTCCACCTGCGGCAAGGACAGCACGCGCGGCAGCACGGCGCGCTGGATGCCGAAGTGTTCGCGGTAGAAATTCACCGCCTCGTAGCTGGTGGCCGAGCCCTGCACCGACAGGTGCAGCCTGAGAGCCGGATGCTGCTTGACCGCGTAGCGCATCAGGCCGGCGTCGGCGAGGATCACCGCATCCATGCCGAGCTTCGCCGCGCGGTCGATCGCGCCGGTCCAGCGGCTCCAGGTATCCGGCTGCGGATAGGTGTTGAGGGCGAGCAGCACCCGACGGCCGCGGTCGTGCGCGTAGCGCAGTCCTTCGGCTGCCTGCGCCTCGTCGAAGTTAAGGCCGGGAAAGGCGCGCGCGTTGGTGTTGTCGCGAAAGCCCATGTAGACCGCGTCGGCGCCATTGTCGATGGCGGCCTTCAGGGACACCAGGCTGCCCGCCGGGCAGATCAGTTCAAGCGGCATGAGATTCCTCCTTCCAGGCTTGGCCCGCGCGCGAACCCTGGCGGCTGTCGCGCCGCGCCAGTTCGTCGGCGATGCCGTTCAGCACCTCCCACTTCTTCGCGCACCACGCGGGCGCCAGCAGAATGTCGGCCGGGGAGGTGCCGGTGACGCGGTGGTAGACCACCTCCCACGGCGTGCGCTCGATCAGGTCGGCGGCGATGCGCACGTAGTCCGCCTCGGCCAGCGGCGTGTATTCGCCGCGCTTCCATTCGATCGCCAGTTTGGTGTGTTTTACCACGTGCAAGGGATGCAGTTTGAGGCCGTCGACGCCGACGTCGAGCACGCGGTCGAGGCTGACGTGGCTGTGGGAGGCGTCCTCGCCCGGCAGGCCGACGATGAGATGGCAGCACACCGGAATGCCGCGCGCGCGCGCCGCCCGGGTGGCGGTCTGATATTCGGCGAAGCCGTGGCCGCGATTCACCCGCACCAAGGTGGCGTCGAAGGACGACTGCAGGCCAAGCTCCAGCCATACCTCGTGGCCGCGGTCGCGGTATTCCGCCAGCAGGTCCAGCACCGGCGGCGGCACGCAGTCGGGCCGCGTGCCGATCGCCAGCCCGATCACGTCGGGCGCCGCCAGCGCCGTGTCGTACAGCGCGCGCAATTCGTCCACGTGGGCATAGGTGTTGGTGTAGGCCTGGAAATAGGCGATGAAGCGCCGCGCCCCCGTGCCCCGCGCAATGCGGCCGCGGGCGCGGTCGAACTGCGCGGCGAGCGGCGCCGGGTCGAGCGTGCCGGGGGCGAAGGACTTGTTGTTGCAGAAGGTACAGCCGCCGATGCCCTTGCTGCCGTCGCGGTTGGGGCAGGTGAAGCCGGCGTCGAGCGCGATCTTGTGCACCCGCTCGCCGTGCCGCGCCAGCATGGCGCTGCCGAAGGTATGGATGCGCTGGGTGAGGGTGCTCATGCCGGGACGCCTCCGAAATCGGGTTTCATGCCGGTGAGCAGGTAGTCGATCAGCTCCTGCACGCTGCGGATCGCGCTGCTGAACGGCAGGCTCTCGCTGCCGCGGAAGAACAGGCCCTTGTTGACCTCGCCCTTGAGCGCGGCGACCAGCTGCGAGTCGATGCAGAACTGCCCGGCTTTCTTGAGTCCGTCGCGCAGGCCGCATTGGGTCAGGCAGTGCAGGCCGATGGCGCAGCGGTTCGGGTCGGCCTTCGCCACGGCCTGCAGCCTCGATTCGCGCTTGAGATAGTTGGCGAGCCACGGGGTCTTCACCGCGCGCGCGGGCAACCCGGCAACGCTCATGAAGGTGACGATGTCCTCGGGTTTCGCATCGAGCAGCACGCGCTTGAAGTTGAGGTGGGCGTCGCCTTCCTCGGTGACGGCAAACGGCGTGCCGACCTGCACCGCGGCGGCGCCCAGCGCCAGCGCCGCCAGCACTTTCTCGTGGCTGTTGATACCGCCGCCGACGATGACGGGAATCTGCCCGCGCGCGATGCCCATATCGTCAAACACCTTGAAGATGCCGGGCAGCACTTCGGCGAGGCCGAAGCGCGCGTTGGCGAGATCGGCCGGGTTCGGCGCGCCGAGGTGGCCGCCTGCGTACTGCGGATGCTCGATCACCATGGCATCCGGCAAGCGTCCCTTGCGCGCCAGCTTCTTCAGCACGATGGCGGCGCCGCGCGCGTCCGACAGGATGGGAATCAGCGCAACCTCGGGATAGCCCTCGGTCAGTTCCGCCAGGTCGAGCGGCAGCCCCGCCCCCATCACGATGGCCTGCGCGCCCGAGTCGCAGGCCTGCCGCACATAGGCCGGATGCGCGTCCACCGCTTTCATCACGTTGACCGCCACCAGGCCATGGCCCGCAGCAATGTCGAGCGCGGCCCCGATTTCGCGATCCAGCGCGATGAAATTCAGCCGGTTGAGCTCGTCCTTGTCGCGGCAGTGTTTCCCCTGTTCGGTCAGATCGGCGTGGTGGTGGCGCAGGTCGATGCTCGCAATCGTGCCCATCGCGCCGGCGCGCGCCACCGCGCCGGCCAGCCGGTGCGCCGACACGCCCACCCCCATGCCGCCCTGGACGATGGGCAACAGCGCGCGGCCACGAATGGCAAATGATCTGGGCGTCGTCATGCCGATCCTGGAATCCTTGAAAAGCAGTCATTATAGCAACCTAAAGACCCGCTTATCCCGATAAGAACATCAGTCCGTGCCTGCCTGCGAGTGCGCCCGGGTGTCAGCGGGGTTCACCCACCCTGCCTAAACGCCTACAATGCCGGGTCTTACTGGCTGGCCTTTAATCTGCAATGTTCACCGGCATCATTCAATCCATCGGCCGCATCCACGAATACGAAGCACGCGGCGCCGACGCGCGCATGGTCATCGCGGGCGGCGGACTGGACTTTTCCGACGTCGCGCCCGGCGACAGCATCGCGGTCGACGGCGTCTGCCTTACCGCGGTCGCGCTGACACCGGACAGCTTCAGCGTCGACGTCTCGGCCGAAACCCTGCGTTGCACAGCAGGTTTCACGCCGGGCACCGAGGTCAACCTGGAAAAGGCGCTGCGTCTGGCCGACCGTCTCGGCGGCCATCTGGTCTCCGGGCATGTCGACGGCGTCGGCACGGTGCACCGCTTCGTCCCTGTGGGCGAATCTCACCTGCTGGAAATCGACGCGCCGCATGAACTCGCGCGCTACATCATCCGCAAGGGCTCGATCACGGTGAACGGCGTGTCGCTGACGGTGAATGCGGTCGAGGGCGCGCGCTTCGCCTTGAACCTCATCCCGCACACGCTGGAAATGACGGCGCTCAAGCACCTGCAGGCCGGCAGCCGCGTCAACCTGGAAGTCGACATGATCGCGCGCTACGTCGAGCGCCTGGCCCAATTCACCAACGCCACAGACAAAGATTAAGGAACGAAAACCCATGAGCCTCGCCACCACCCCGGAAATTATCGAAGAGTTGAAAGCCGGCCGCATGGTCGTGCTGGTCGACGAGGAAGACCGCGAAAACGAAGGCGACCTGGTGATGGCGGCCGAGCACGTTACCCCCGACACGATCAACTTCATGGCCAAACACGGCCGCGGCCTGATCTGCCTGACGCTGACCGACGACCGCTGCCGCCAGCTTGGCCTCAAGCAGATGGTCTCCGACAACCAGACGCCGCACGGCACCGCATTCACCGTCTCGATCGAGGCCGCCGAGGGCGTGACCACCGGCATTTCGGCGGGCGACCGCGCGGTCACCATCCTGGCCGCGGTCAAGAAGGACGCCAAGGCCACCGACATCATCCAGCCCGGCCACATCTTCCCGCTACGCGCACAGCCCGGCGGCGTGCTGGTGCGCGCCGGGCACACCGAAGCCGGCTGCGACCTGGCGGGGCTGGCAGGACTCGTGCCCGCTTCCGTCATCTGCGAAATCCTCAAGGACGACGGCACCATGGCGCGGCTGCCCGACCTGGTGCCGTTCGCGCAGGAGCACGGCCTGAAAATCGGCGCCATCGCCGACCTCATCCACTACCGCAGCCAGACCGAAAGCCTGGTCGAGCGCGCCGCCGACCGCCTGATCCAGACCGTCTACGGCGCCTTCCGCCTGATCGCCTACCGCGACAAGTGCGCCGGCGAAACCCACCTGGCGCTGGTCAAGGGCGAGATTCACGCCGACCACGAAACCCTGGTGCGCGTGCACGAGCCGCTTTCGGTGATGGACTTTCTCGACGTCACCGGCGGCGGCCATTCGTGGCCGATCATGGGCGCGATGGAGCGCATCGCCGAATCGCAGTCGGGCGTCATCGTGCTGCTGCACCGCCCCGAGACCGCCGACGCCCTGCTCGAACGCATCAACCCGGCCCCCGTTGCAAGCCGTAAGTACGACCTGCGCGATTACGGCATCGGCGCGCAAATCCTGCGCGATCTCGGTGTCGGCAAAATGAAGCTGCTGAGCAGCCCGCGCAAGATGCCCGCCATGGACGGTTTCGGGCTGGAAGTCACCGGCTATTCTGAAAAAGCCTGACCATTTAGCGAAGGAAGCACCATGGGAACCACCAGCGAGATTTCCGAACTCGACCCGATCTACCAGGGCAAGGGCCTCAAAATCGGCATCGTCATGAGCCGCTTCAACAAAGACATCTGCGAGGGCTTGCTGTCGGCCTGCGAACTCGAACTGGCCAAGCTCGGCGTCGCCACCGAAGACGTGCTGCTGGTCGACGTGCCCGGCGCGCTGGAGCACCCGCTGGTGCTGCAGAAAATGGCGCAATCCGAAAAATTCGACGCCCTGATCGCCATCGGCGCAGTGGTGCGCGGCGACACCTACCACTTCGAGATCGTGTCGAACGAATCCGCGCGCGGCATTCTCGACGTTCAGCTGGAGACCGGCGTGCCGGTCGCCAACGCGATCCTGACCGTCGACACCGAGGAGCAGGCGCACTTCCGCATGACCGAAAAAGGCCGCGACGCCGCCCGCGTGGCGATCGAAATGGCCAACCTGCTCAAACGTCTCTGATGGCCGGCTCCCGCAAAATCGCCCGCGAATTCACCCTGCAGGGCGTGTACGCCTGGCTGGTCGGCGGCGCCGATGTCACGCTGATCATCGCCAACCTCAAGGACGACGAGCAGTTCAAGCGCGCCGACGAGGCCTATTTCCGCACCCTGATCTACGGTGTGATCAAGGAAGATGACATGCTGGGCGCGCGCGTCGGCCCCCTGCTCGACCGGCCGCTCGCCGAGCTCTCCCCCATCGAGCGCGGCATCCTGCTCATCGGTGCCTATGAACTGCTCCACTGCCCCGACGTGCCGTGGCGCGTCGCCATCAACGAAGGCGTCGAACTCGCCAAGAAATTCGGCGGCACCGACGGCCACAAGTACATCAACGGCGTGCTCGACAAACTGGCGCAGGACGTGCGCGCGGTGGAGATCGCGCAGGCCACGAAGCCGAGAGCCGAGAGCTGAGAGCCGAGGGCCCGAGCCACCCCACTCTCGACTCTCCGCTCTCGACCCTCCGCTCCCGTCAAATGGAATTCGACCTCATCGCCAAACACTTCACCCGCGCCACCCCCGGCGCGGTGCTGGGCGTGGGCGACGACTGCGCGCTCTTGGCGCCGTCGCCGGGGATGCAGCTGGCGGTGTCGTCCGACATGCTGCTCGAAGGCCGCCATTTCTCGCCGCAGGACAGCCCCGCCGGCATCGGCCACAAGTCGCTGGCGGTGAACCTGTCCGACCTCGCCGCGATGGGGGCGACGCCGCGCTGGGCAACGCTGTCCATCGCGCTGCCGGAAGCGGACGACGCCTGGCTGACCGCCTTCGCACGCGGCTTTTTTCGCATGGCGGATATGCACGGCATCGAGCTGGTCGGCGGCGACACCACGCGCGGCGCCTTGACGATCAGCATCACGGTCATCGGCGAAGTACCGCCGGACCAGGCGCTGCGGCGCGACGGCGCGCAGCCCGGCGACGACGTCTGGGTCTCCGGCACGATCGGCTCGGCGGCCCTGGCGCTGGCCTACCGCCAGGGCCGTTTGTCCATGGAACAGGTCGATGCCGCCCGCGTGCTGCCCGCACTCTACCTGCCGACGCCGCGGGTGGAACTCGGCATCGCGCTGCGCGGCGTCGCGTCGAGCGCAATCGACATTTCGGATGGCCTTCTGGCCGACCTCGGCCACATTCTGGAGCGTTCGCAGGTCGGCGCCAGGCTCGAATTCGCTGCCCTCCCGACGCTGCCGGTGGCGCAGGCCTATCTGCATGAAAAAGTTGCGGTGGACTGCGTGCTGGCGGGCGGCGACGATTACGAGCTCTGCTTCACCGCTGCGCCGGACAAGCGCGACGCGGTTCTGGAAGCGGCCGCAGGCGCGGGCGTGGCTGTGACGCGCATCGGGCGCATCACAGCCACGCCCGCGCTAACGGTCGTCGACACCGACGGCCAGCCCCTGCCCATCGAACACACCGGCTATGACCACTTTGCAGCCTGACTTCAAATTCCTGTTCGCGCATCCGGCGCACCTGATCGCATTCGGCTTCGGCAGTGGGCTTGCGCCCAAGGCGCCCGGCACCGTCGGCACCCTGCTCGGCCTGCCGCTGTACTGGCTGATCGTCGCCGCAGCCCCCGACCTGCCGAACCAGATCATTCTGCTGATCGCCGCATTCCTGCTTGGCGTCTGGGCGTGCGGCCGCAGCGGCCGCGCGCTCGGCGTCGCCGACCACGGCGGCATGGTGTGGGACGAGATCGTCGCCTTCGCGCTGGTGCTATTGTTTACGCCGGCCGGCTGGCTATGGCTTGCGCTGGCATTTGCACTATTCCGCCTGTTCGATATCCTGAAACCATGGCCGATCCGGTTCGCCGACACCCGGCTTAAAAACGGCTTCGGCGTCATGTTCGACGACTTGCTGGCGGCGCTCTACGCAATCGGCATCATCAAGGGACTGCAATGGCTCGTGTAAGCGACGAAGAACTGCACCAACTCGCCAGCGAACTCGGCGACAAGCTCATCGCGCGCGGCTGGATGCTGGCCACCGCAGAATCCTGCACCGGCGGCTGGGTCGGGCAACTGCTCACCTCGCTGCCCGGCAGTTCGCACTGGTACGAGCGCGGCTTCATCACCTATGCCAACGCCGCCAAGATCGAGATGCTCGGCGTGCCCGCCGAAGTCATCGACGAACACGGCGCCGTTTCCGAGGAAACCGCCTGCGCGATGGCAGCCGGCGCGCTGGCCCATAGCCACGCCCAGGCCGCACTCGCCATTTCCGGCATCGCCGGCCCCGGCGGCGGCACCCCGCAAAAACCCCTCGGCCTGGTCTGCTACGGCTGGGCCCTGGCCGACGGCACGCTCATGTCGTCCATCTGCCGCCTCGACGGCGACCGCGAGGAAATCCGCTCGCGCGCGGTAGCCGCGGCCCTGCGCGGCTTGATCGAGCTGCTCGGCCAGGGTCAAAAGGCGAACCCCTTGTAAGAGGGGCGCCCTCACCCGGTTTTCGTACCGGGCATACTTTATGGCTTCGGCCCGGGGGCGGGCCTCCCACACAAGCCGCGACGCCAACCTGATAGGGATAGAGAAAGGCGTCAGGCTGTCGCCTCGGGTGCGACGTGTCTTTTCCCGTATCTTGTCCTTGAACCCTTGCAGGCTCTTTTTCCGCACCCAGCGCTTGCCCGCTTCGAATCGGTAGCCGAGAAACTCAAACTCTTGCCTTTCTATTCGGCCCAATGTCAGCGTATCCGATGCGTTTCAGGCTTCGCCTTCTCCTGGCCGACTCGCCGTCGCTCCCCGCCGAATCGAGTTCGTCTCCTGCGGACCGCCAGCTCGCCTCCGGTTGCCCTCCACCCCGTCTCACGATGACGCAGTTACCTTCAGCCACGGGGTCTTGGCTTACTCCGACACGGACTTGCACCGTGCTGTTGCGCGCTTTCACGGGCGCACTGGGCACGGCGAACTCGCCCCGACTTGCGCACCGTCGCAACCTCCACGGCATCAGCCCGGAGGCGGGCGAGCATGGCTGTTGCTGCTTTAGCAGCTTACAGACATGGCCTACCCCTTGCGTGTGCTCCCCGCAACAGCACACCCCTGTGGGAGGGGGCTTCATCAAAGGGAGCAAGACATGACTTCAACAACCAACAGTGACATGGTTTTTAATATCCTCGGAAAAACGCAGGGGGCCACCGTGCCCGGGTACGGGACTACGGTCGAGTCCCCACCAATCCGGCAATGTCCCACCTGACGAAATGCGAGCCAACGCGCCCTGAGCAGGAGGATAGCGTCTGTGAGGCGGCAGCCCACCGACCACCGAACCACACCACTTCCACCGCACTGTCTCATTAAAGCAACAGGCAAATTTCACATCTTTACAAAACATGAACTTTCAATATATATTTGGACCTCGATAGCTGAGATTGGTGCAAGCAAGTGAAATGTGCGCCGTAGCACGCGACTCGTACCCAAACCAAGCATACGAAAGGGACCCAATCAAATGAGCTCGGTATTTACCAAATCAGCCGCCCGAAATATCTTTTACGGTGGCTCGGTGTTCTTCTTCCTCCTGTTGATCGCCCTGACGTTCGACACCATGAAGCAGCTTCCCCAGCGCGACAACCGCGAGAACCTGTCCGAATCGGTTATTCGCGGCAAGCACATATGGGAAACGCGCAACTGCATCGGTTGCCACACGCTGATGGGAGAGGGCGCGTATTTCGCGCCGGAACTCGTCAACGTGTACACGCGGCGCGGTCCGGAATTCATCAAGGCATGGATGCAGGGCCAGCCGACCGGCGCCCCCGGACGGCGCCAGATGCCCAATTTCAATCTGACCGAGGAGCAGCTTGACGACATGGTTAACTTCTTCAAGTACACCTCCGAAATCAATACGGCCAACTGGCCGCCAAACATCGAGGGGTGAGCATGACTTACATAAAATGCGTCAAGAGGAGAGCGTCATGAAATATCAATCACAACTGGTCGCGAAGCCCTACTTCATTGCGGCGATCGGTCTTTTTCTCGGTCAGATCCTGTTCGGTCTGATCATGGGGCTGCAGTACGTCGTCGGGGATTTCCTGTTCCCGGAAATCCCGTTCAACGTCGCACGCATGGTGCACACCAACCTGCTGATCGTATGGCTGCTGTTCGGCTTCATGGGCGCCGCCTACTATCTGATCCCGGAAGAAGCGGAACGCGAGTTGCACAGTCCTATACTGGCAATGGCGATGTTCTGGATATTCCTCGCCGCCGGTGTGGCGACCATCCTGGGCTATCTCCTCGTGCCGTATGCGACGCTGGCGGAATGGACGGGCAACGATTTGCTGGCGACCATGGGCCGGGAGTTTCTCGAGCAGCCGCTGCCGACCAAGCTCGGGATCGTGGTGGTGGCGCTGGCGATGCTGTACAACCTGTCGATGACCGTTCTACGCGGGCGCAAGACGGCGATCAGCCTGGTGATGCTGGTCGGTCTCTGGGGGCTGGCGATCTTCTTCCTGTTCGCCTTCTATAACCCTAGCAACCTGGTCAAGGACAAGTATTTCTGGTGGTGGACCGTGCACCTTTGGGTAGAAGGCGTGTGGGAACTGATCATGGGTGCGATGCTGGCCTTCGTGCTGATCAAGGTGACCGGCGTGGACCGCGAGGTGATCGAGAAATGGCTGTACGTGATCATTGCAATGGCCCTGATCACCGGCCTCATCGGTACCGGTCACCACTACTACTGGATCGGCACGCCGGAATACTGGCAATGGTGGGGTAGCGTGTTCTCTGCACTGGAACCGATTCCCTTCTTCATGATGACCGTGTTTGCGTTCAACATGGTCAACCGCAGGAAGCGTGAGCATCCGAACAAGGCAGCCGTATTGTGGGCACTGGGCACTGGCGTGATGGCGTTCCTGGGCGCCGGCGTGTGGGGCTTCCTGCACACGCTGGCACCGGTGAACTACTTCACCCACGGCAGCCAGATCACGGCGGCACACGGTCACCTGGCGTTCTACGGCGCCTACGTGATGGTGGTGATCACCATGATCAGCTACACCATGCCGCTGATGCGCGGGCGTGCCGCCAACAGCCCGCTGGCGCAAGTGGTCGAGATGTGGTCGTTCTGGCTGATGACGGTCTCGATGACGTTCATCACGCTGTTCCTGACTGCCGCCGGCATCCTGCAAATCTGGCTGCAGCGCATCTCCGACCAGCCCATGTCGTTCATGGCCGCGCAGGACCAGGTTGCGCTGTTCTACTGGATGCGTGAATACACCGGCCTGATCTTCCTGGCTGGCCTCCTGCTGTACATCGGTAGTTTCTTCATCAAGGGCAAGGCCGCGACCGCGGACTGAGCCTGACCTCTGCCCGGTTCGCCGGGCAGACATGGGGGCCGTCTTGAACGTCTCAATATCTCTTCCAGCACCACATGGCAACCGCCGCGATCTTCCGGGCGATCTTGCGATGTGGTGCTTTATCCTTGCCGAATTGCTGGTATTCGGCGTTTTTTTTCTGGCGTACGCGTTTGCCCGTACGCACGATGTCGAATTGTTCAACGCGTCGCAACTGGAGCTGGACCGGACCAGTGGCTTCATCAACACCATGCTGCTGATCTCCGGCAGCTATTTCGCGGTGCTTGCCGTCGATCGAATCCGGCATGGCCATTCCCGCGCCTGCACACGCTGGCTGATCGCCGCCATGGCATGCGGCGCTGCGTTTCTCGTTCTCAAACTGGTCGAATTCAGCGGCAAGATCGAAGCCGGCATCAGCATGTCGACCAATACCTTCTACATGTTTTACCTGGGTCTCGGGTTTTTTCACTTCATGCATGTCGTGCTCGGCATGGTCATCCTCGGCGCCGTTGCCCTCAAGGCATGGCGCGGCGGCTACAACGCCACCGACTATGCGGGCGTCGAAACCGGCGCGGCCTACTGGCACATGGTCGACCTGGTGTGGATTGTGCTGTTCCCCTTGATTTACCTATTGAACTGACGTCATGAAAACAGCCACTTTCAATTGGTTGATCCTCATGGCGCTCACCGCGCTGAGCTTCGGCGTGGCCGAAGCCGGCGTGCCCGGCGGCACGGCCCTGGTTTCGGTGCTGCTGGCGACGCTGTTCAAGGGCCGCATCGTGATCGACCGCTTCATGGCGTTGCAGGGCGTGGGCGGGGCCTGGCGCTGGGTCGTTCTTGGCTGGCTGCTGCTGGTGCTGGGCCTGATCGGCTATGCTTTCCAGCACGCGCAAACTTAACCGAAGGAATCCCATGAACGACCTCACCCCACCCGGCCTGGCGGCCACCCTGAATGTCCCCTTCTACCAGCCCGTCGGCAACGAGTGCGCGCTGTTCGAATACGCTTTCCGCAACCGCCTGCCGCTCCTGATCAAGGGCCCGACCGGCTGCGGCAAGACGCGTTTCGTCGCGCACATGGCTGCGCGCCTGACGCGTCCGCTGATCACGGTATCGTGCCACGACGACCTGACCGCAGCCGACCTGGTGGGGCGCCACCTGATCGGCGACGGCCAGACGGTATGGTCGGACGGCCCGCTCACGCGCGCGGTGCGCCAGGGCGGCATCTGCTACCTGGACGAGGTGGTGGAAGCGCGCAAGGACACCACGGTCGTGCTGCACCCGCTGACCGACGACCGGCGCATTTTGCCGATCGAGCGCACCGGTGAAGAATTGCACGCGCCGGACGATTTCATGCTGGTGGTGTCCTACAACCCCGGCTACCAGAACCTGCTGAAAAGCCTGAAACCGTCCACGCGCCAGCGCTTCGTCGCGATCAGTTTCGGCTTTCCGCCGGCCGCGCTGGAGCAAAAGATCGTGATTGCCGAAACCGGCGCCGCGCCGTTGCTGGCCACGCAACTCGTCACGCTGGCCGGCCACTTCCGGCAACTCAAGGATCACGACCTGGAGGAAGCCGCCTCAACCCGGCTGCTGGTGTATGCGGCAAGCCTGATCGGCGCAGGCTGCGACCCGGTTGCCGCCTGCGAAGCTGCGCTGGTGGAGCCGCTGACCGACGACGCCGACACGGCACAAGCCCTGCTCGAAGTCATCAAGGCGACCTTCGGACAATGAACGCGCCCCATGACCCGCGCACCCATGCGGTGCAGGCCGAAGTGCTCTACCTGGTCAACCTGTTGCTGGCGCCCGGTCTGGCATTCCTGCTCCTGCTGTGGCTAGCCTACCGGCATCGCGCGAGCGCCAACCCGCTCACTCGCTGCCATCTGCGCCAGACCGTGACGGCCAGCATAGGCGCCGGCCTGCTGCTGACCGTGGTGCCGGCCATCATCGTGCTGGCCGCCGGCCTCGACCACCCGATGACCTGGGTGCTGCTGGTGCTGTACGTGCTGTGCTGCCATGCGGCGCTGGTGCTGCTGGGCGTGCTCGGCCTGTCCCGTGCGATCGCCAGCAAGACCTTTGTCTATCCCCTGCTGGGGCGCAGCACGTGGTAGGAGCGCAGGCCCAGGCGGCTTCCGCAATCCGTGCCGGCGTTGCGCACAAAACGCGCGGCTGGCTTGGTGTGCCGGTGCAGCGCTGGCGCCAGTTGACCCAGGCCGGGTTTTTCGTTCTGTTCGTGTGCGCGCCGATCTTCGACATTTTCCGGCTCGACCTCAATCTCAAGCATTTAATCCTGTTCGGCTTCGACTGGACGCTTGGGCTGGATGACTTCCTCGCCGGCCGCGCTTCGGCCGGCGAGGCTTCGCTGAACCTCCTGCTGCGTGGTTTTCTACCCTTGCTGGCGGTTGGCGGCACGCTGATCTACGTCAGCTGGAAATGGGGCCGCCTCTATTGCGGCTGGCTCTGCCCGCATTTCTCCATCGTCGAAACCATCAACCAGACGCTGCGGCGCGCAATCGGCAAGCAAAGCCTGTGGGACAAGAAGCCGCAGCCGGCGCGCAACCCCGATGGCAGCGAAACCCGCCGCGACGCGCTATGGTGGTTCGCCGTGATTCCGCTGGTCATTGGCTTTGCGATGCTGTGGGCCGTGGTGCTGCTGACCTACCTGCTGCCGCCAGCCGAGGTGTACGGCAATCTCTGGCATGGCACGCTGACGCGCAATCAGGCGATTTTCCTGGGCGCGGGCAGCATCGCTTTCTTCGTCGAATTCATGTTTGCGCGCCACCTGTTCTGCCGCTACGCCTGCGCGGTCGGGCTGTTCCAGAGCCTGGCGTGGATGGGCAACGACAAGGCGATGGTGATCGGCTTCAAACGCGAGCGCGCCAAGGATTGCTCGAGTTGTTATTCGGCCTGCGACCATGTGTGCCCGATGCGCCTGAATCCGCGCAACGTCAAGCGCATGATGTTCGCCTGCGTGCAGTGCGGCCAGTGCATCGATGCCTGCGACCATACGCTGGAGGGCAATCCAAGCGGCTCGCTGCTGAACTGGGTACACGACCTGCGCGCCGAATCCGAGGCCGCGTTCAACGTCCGCGCCGCCCGCGCCGCGCCGGTCAGGCACGTCGCGGGCGGCGCCGCGAAGGCGCCGAGATAGCATGGAAGAGTTCGTCGGCAACCTGTGGGACAAGCTGATCACGCGCACCGCGTATCGCGGCTTTCCGAAAGCGCGCATCGATCTGAAGGAAATCGAACGCATTGCGCCGATCTTCTTTCGCGCCCTGGGCGGCGACGCCGGTCTGACGGTGCGCACCGGCACCGCGACCGCGCACGGCGCGCGCCGCAAATGGCTTGAGCGCGTGGCCGGCGTCGGCGAAAAACAGGAGCTGGCCTGGACCGACGACAGCGCGCTCTACCTGCCGACGTCGATCGACGTTTTCCCGGAACGCGCCCAGAACCGCGAGCTGTACCTGTGGCTGCTGGCGCTGGCCGCGCACGACGTGGCGCCCAATGCAGCGTGGATCGTGCGCAACCAGCAGGCCACCCGCGCGACCCTGGACGCGCTGCCGGGCCTGGCCCGGCGTTATCGCGAACTGGTGGCTGCCGCGCTCGCCCTGCGCCCCGACCCGGCCAGACTGAACGGGCTGGAGCGGGTTGCGGAAGAGGCGATTCGCGCCGCGCTGAACGAACCCGGCTCGGTCGAAACCTTCGAGCCGGGCAAGCTGCCGCCGGCGCCCGTATCCTTATGGCTGCACCCGCAGCCGCCCGTCGGCCCCGGCAAGCAGCGCCAGGCCGGCGACAAGGCGCCGCCGCCGCCCGATTCCAAGTCGACAGACAGCCGCGAAAAGCGCAAGCGGCACGCGGAGCGTGTCGACATGCCGCAGGCAACCAACCCCTTCATGCTACTGTTTCGCGCCGAAAGCCTGTTTTCCTGGGCCGAATTCATCAAGGTCGACCGTCCGCTCGACGAAGATGAAAACGAGCACGCGGAAAAGGCCGCCAACGACCTCGACTTCCTCAGCATCGCCGACGACGACCAGACCGCGGCCAGCCGGGTGCGCTTCGACCTCGACCTGCCGGCCGAGGCCGACGACGACCTGATGCTGGCCGACGGCATCCTGCTGCCGGAATGGGACTACCGCAAGCAGCAGCTTCAGCCCGCGCATTGCCGCCTGCAGATGCTGCTCGCGCGCGACGCCGAGCCGTGCGCGTTGCCGCTTGAGCTGCGCGCGCCGGCCAAGCGCCTGCGCCAGCAATTCCAGGCGCTCACCACCCAGCGTACGCGCCTGCGCGCCCAGGTCTCCGGCAGCGACCTCGACATCGACGCCTGCGTGCGCTTTGCCACCGACAAGGCAGGCGGGGAACGCACGTCCGAGCCGGGGCTGTATGTCGACAGCCGCCAGCAGCAGCGCGACCTGTCCTGCCTGCTGCTGGCCGACCTGTCGCTTTCGACCGATGCCTGGGTCAACAACACGGCGCGCGTGATCGAGGTGATCCGCGACAGCCTGATGCTGTTCGGCGAAGCGCTGTCAGCGACCGGCGATCGTTTTGCGCTGTACGGATTTTCGTCGGTGCGCCGCGACAACGTGCGCTTTCACCTGCTCAAGGGGTTCGACGAGCGCTACAACGACCAGATTCGCGGCCGCCTCGCCGCCATCAAGCCCGGCTACTACACGCGCATGGGTGCTGCGATCCGTCATGCGACGGCAATCCTGTCGACGCGGAAAACGGCGCGCCGCCTGCTGCTGATCCTGACCGACGGCAAGCCGAACGACCTTGACAAGTACGAAGGCCGCTACGGGATCGAAGACACCCGCATGGCGATCATCGAAGCGCGTCGCCTGGGGCTCACGCCATTTTGCGTGACCATCGACGAAACAGCCGGAGATTACCTGCCGCACCTGTTCGGCGTGGCAGGCTATGTGGTGGTGCGCGATGCGGCGATGCTGCCCCGCGTATTGCCGAGCCTGTATGCAAAGCTTACCGAAAACATCTGATTTTTCTTAACCAAGGAGCAAACATGAAAACCGAAACTCTCAACATCCTCGGACCCTTTAACACCGAAGCCGGTCAACGGGCAGGCGCGACGCTGAAGGCGATAGCCGGCGTACACGATGTCGCATTTGTGGACTCGCCGGCGTGTCTGCAGGTCAGCCTCGATGAGAACACGGCGACCCGGGCGCAACTGGTTGCCGCACTCGCCGCCGCAGGCGTGCTGGTCGAAGAGAAAAAGAATCCGCACGCGAGCGGCAGTTGTTGCGGTGGGTGCGGCAGCTAGCGGGTCCGCGGGGCGACGCAGGCCGCCTCATTTTTCGCGCCGTCCGGCGTTACCGTTCAGGCGGCGCCTTCCATAACGCGGCCCATCCGGCAGTCCCCAGCGCTTCGAGCGTCTCGATATTGCGTTCGCAGATCGTTTCGGACTGGGGGAAAGCCGCCACTGCGTGCGCGATGCTGGCCTCGCGCAGCAGATGCAGGGTGGGGAACGGCGCGCGGTTGGTGTAGTTGCCCATATCGTCGGCTTGCGTCCCGTCGAACTGGAAGGCTGAATGGAAGCAGGCGATCTGGATCACGCCTGCCAGCCCATGCTCGCCCACCGCCGCCTCGGCCAGTTGAAGAAAATCGTTGAAATCAAGAAAATCCAGCAGTAGCGCCGGATGGATCAGCAGCGTCGTGTCAACGACCTCGGGGTCGGCGGCAGCCAGAAAATCCAGCTCGCGGTCGAGATCTTCCAGCAGGCCGTCCAGATGCGGCGCATGGCTTACCACGAAGCGCACCTGGTTTTTCACGTAGACCGCCTTCGCAAACGGGCACAGGTTGAGCCCGATCACGGCTTTTTCCAGCCATTCCTGCATCGCTGCGATGACATCCTCGTCGCTCATTTACGCCGCCTCAAGTGCCTGTAAGGCCGGAACTTTAACGGATACAATCCCCTATCGTCCGACGTTCACGCCAGAATCCATCCCGACACCATGAAAAGCAGCGCCATCCGCCAGAGTTTCCTCGAATTTTTCGCCTCCAAGGGCCACACCGTCGTGCCGTCCAGCCCGCTGGTCCCGGGCAACGACCCGACGCTGCTGTTCACCAACGCCGGCATGGTGCAATTCAAGGACGTCTTCACCGGCCAGGACACGCGCCCCTACACCCGCGCGGTGTCGTCGCAGCGCTGCGTGCGCGCCGGCGGCAAACACAACGACCTGGAGAACGTCGGCTACACGGCGCGCCACCACACCTTCTTCGAGATGCTGGGCAACTTCAGCTTCGGCGACTATTTCAAGCAGGATGCGATCAAGTACGCGTGGGAATTCCTCACCGACGTATTGAAGCTGCCGACCGAGAAGCTGTGGATCACGGTGTATGCCGAGGACGACGAGGCCTACGACATCTGGCACCACGACATCGGCGTGCCGAAGGACCGCATCGTCCGCATCGGCGACAGCAAGGGCGCGCGCTACGCCTCCAACAACTTCTGGGCGATGGGCGACACCGGCCCCTGCGGCCCCTGCACCGAGATCTTCTACGACCACGGCGAAGGCATTTTCGGCGGCCCGCCCGGCTCGCCCGACGAGGACGGCGACCGCTACATCGAAATCTGGAACAACGTGTTCATGCAGTTCAACCGCGACGAGGCCGGCGTCATGCATCCGCTGCCCAAGCCTTCCGTCGACACCGGCATGGGGCTGGAGCGCATCTCGGCGGTGATGCAGCACGTGCATTCCAACTACGAGATCGACCTGTTTCAGGCGCTGATCGCCGCGGCCGCGCGCGAAACGCAGACGGCCGATCTGGCGAACAGCTCGCTCAAGGTCATCGCCGACCACATCCGCGCCTGTTCCTTCCTCATCGTCGACGGCATCATTCCCGGCAACGAGGGGCGCGGCTACGTACTGCGCCGCATCATCCGCCGCGCCATCCGCCACGGCTACAAGCTCGGCGCGCGCACCGCCTTCTTCCATCGCATCGTGCCGGATCTGGCGGCGGTGATGGGCGACGCCTACCCCGAACTGGTGAAGGCGCAAACCCGCGTGATGGATATTCTGCGACAGGAGGAGGCGCGCTTTTTCGAGACTATCGAGCACGGCATGGGCATCCTCGAATCAACACTCAAGACGCTGCCCGCCGGCGGCATCTTCGACGGCGAGCTGGCGTTCAAGCTGCACGACACCTATGGCTTTCCGCTCGACCTCACCGCCGACATCTGCCGCGAGGCCAATGTGGCCGTCGACACCGCCGCCTTCGACACCGCCATGGCCCGGCAAAAAAATCAGGCGCGCGCCGCCGGCAAGTTCAAGCTCGGCGCCGGGCTGGACTATTCAGGCGAAGCGACCACCTTCCACGGCTACGACACGCTGACCCACGACGGCAGCGTCCTCGCGCTCTACCGCGACGGCAGCGCCGTCAACGAATTGCGTGAAGGCGAACTCGGCGTGGTGGTGCTCGACCACACCCCCTTCTATGCCGAATCCGGCGGCCAGGCCGGCGACCGCGGTTCCCTGCAGGGCACCAATGGCGTGTTTGAGGTGGAGGACACGCAGAAAATCCAGGCGCAGGTGTTCGGCCATCACGGTGTGGTGAAGACCGGCTCGCTGGTGATCGGCGACGCCGTGCTCGCGCGCGTCGACGAGGCGGCGCGCGCGCGCACCATGCGCAACCACTCGGCCACCCACCTGATGCACAAGGCGCTGCACGAGGTGCTGGGCGAGCACGTGCTGCAGAAGGGCTCGCTGGTGGATGCCGACAAGACCCGCTTCGACTTTGTGCAGCCCGTCCCGATGACCGCCGCGCAGATCCGCGAGGTGGAAGCGCGCGTCAACGCCGAGATCCTCGCCAACACCGCGACCCAGGCGCGGGTGATGCCGATCGACGAGGCGCAGAAAACCGGCGCCATGATGCTGTTCGGCGAGAAATACGGCGACGAGGTGCGGGTGCTCGACATCGGCAGTTCGCGCGAGCTGTGCGGCGGCACCCACGTCGCGCGCACCGGCGACATCGGCGCCTTCAAGATCCTGCTGGAAACCGGCGTCGCCGCCGGCATCCGCCGGATCGAGGCGACCACCGGCAGCGGCGTGCTCGCCTACCTCGGTGAAACCGAAAAAAATCTCGGCGCGATTGCCCAATTGGTGAAGGCCACCCCGGCTGAGGCTGCCGAGCGCGTGGCGCAGCTGATGGCGCACAGCCGCGCGCTGGAAAAGGAACTCGACCGCCTGAAGTCCAGGCTGGCGTCAAGCGCCGGCGACGAACTGGTGCAGCAGGCAACCGACGTCAAAGGCGTGCGCGTGCTGGCGACGCAGCTTGACGGCGTCGACGCCCGTGGCCTGCGCGAAACCGCCGACAAGCTGCGCGACAAACTGAAGTCCTGCGCGCTGGTACTGGGCACGGTGGCCGACGGCAAGGTCAGCCTGATCGCCGCGGTGACGCCCGACGTCACCAACAGGATCAAGGCCGGCGAACTGGTCAATTTCGTCGCCACCCAGGTCGGCGGCAAGGGCGGCGGCAAACCGGACCTGGCGATGGCGGGCGGCAGCGAGCCTGCGCAACTGCCGGCGGCGCTCGCCTCGGTGCAGGCCTGGGTGAATGGAAAACTGTCGTGATGGGCGGGTACAGAATTTGCTCTAGTAACCGTAAATCGTCTGACGATACCCCCTGAAGCCCGACATCATGAACTCACTGGCCGAAAAACTTGCATCGGGAATCGCCCGCCTCACGCCCTTTGGCAAGCGGATCAACGATCCGCTGATCAGCATCAAGGCGGCGACGCGCTGGGTTGAAAACCTGCCGAGCGGCGACGCGTTCAAGAGTCAGCAAGTCATATTCGACGCGCTCAAGCGCTTCAACGAAAACTCGACGCAATATACGAAAGATCGTCTGGCCATTTTCATGCTGCTGGACGAAAAATCGCGCGACCTGCAGGACACGCTGGTGCGCCAGTATCTGCGCAATCCACGCATGTCGCGCGCGCAGGAAAGCCAGCTCTGGCATGCCGTGTACGGCCTGTACTGGGAAGTCGCGCGCGGCTATCACACCTTTGTGCTGCACATTTCCCACGAAGCGGGCATCAAAGCGCTCGACGCGCAGATTCCGCTGATCACCCTGCGCGCCATCCGCGCCTTCGGCCAACTGCTGAAATGGCGCGCAATCCGCTATCTGCCGGCGGGCGAAAAACTCTGGCTGCGGCTGCATAATCTTTATCGCATCGCTGAAACCAATGGTTTCCATCGCCAGCCCCAGCGGGTTTATCCCGATGACGGATTCGATTGCTGCTGCGAGACCGCATACCAGCATATCCTGATGCTGAACCTGGCCAATTCAGGCACGCTCTACCCCAGGCAGCTCGACCTGCTCGACCGCTGGCTGTGCGGCTGGCACGGGCTGCTGCAACTGGATAGCGATTTCGACCCCGACGTCCACAATTTTGCCGTCGACCTGTCGGCCGATCACGGCCCGCGCCGTGTGCGCAAGCCCGATAGCGACAAGCCGCTGCGTTTCTGGGCAACGGCCGCCCTGCAGCTCAAGCTGCAGGACATTCGCACCGCCCTGCAGCAAGGCGGCTCCCCTGCGGCGCTGGGCCTGACAGAGAACGCCCGCACGGCCGAAAGCTTCGAATTGATCGAATACCTGCTGCACCAGTGGTCGTCGCTGGCCCGCCGCGAACAACGGCGCGCGCCGCGCGAGTCGACCAAGCGGCTGGTCGACGTCACCCACGGACTCAGCGCCCTCGTCGGCCAGATCAAGGCCGCCAACACCCCCGCCAGCGTGTCGCCCTACGGCGTCGGGCTCAGTTACAACGAGGCCGACGATGTGCAGGTGTACGGCTTCATCACCGAGCGCACCCGCGAACGCATCTCCCACCTGCACGTTCCGGCCATCGCGGCCTCGCCCGACGTCGAACGCTGGGTCATGCACGACGAAAGCGAATGCGGTTACGGCGCCGTCGTCGAGTCGCGCGACAAGGACTGGCTGCGCGTGGGTGCGCTGATCGGCATCAAGTCGCATGACGCCAGCCAATGGCAGATCGGCATCGTGCGGCGCCTGTCGCGCCTCAACGACGACACCAGCTCGGTCGGGATCGAAACCCTGGCCGAAACGCCCGCCCTGACCATGCTGTACGACACCCGTTCGTCGGGCTACACCGTGAACGGCGTTGACAACAGCGGCGCCAAACTGCCGCACCCCAGCCTGTGGCTGAGCGGTAGCGGTGCCGACAGCCTCGTGATCGACCCGGTCCATTTCATGCCCGGCAAGGTGTTTCAGGTCCACGGCACGCCGGAACCCAAATTCATCGCCCTCGGCAGCCCGATTGAACACAGCGAAGGCTGGCTGCACGTTGCCATTGAGCCAGTAAACCGCTGAGGGCATTCGGCCCCTCACACTCCGCGCTGCCAAGCCGCCGCGGTTTAACTTTCGCCGGGTCTCTGGCACAATCGACGGAAATCCGACACGCGCATAACAATCCCTCTCCGAGAATGGAGCAGACGCGGTTGCGGCACCCCTGGATCTGGAGGACATGTGGCCCAAACCAACAAGCCGAGCTTGCTGATCGTCGATGACGATCCGCTGATTTCCGATACGCTCACCTACGTGTTGAGCAAGGACTTCGACATCTCGGCCGCCGAATCGCGCGCCCAGGTGAAAAGCCTGCTGATGCAGCTGGACGAACCGCCGCAACTGGCGCTGGTCGACCTCGGCCTGCCGCCGCAGCCGCACAAGCCCGACGAAGGCTTTGCCCTGATCGCCGACCTGCTGGGCATCTCGCCCAGCATCAAGATCCTGGTGCTGTCCGGCCAGAGCGACGAAGCCAATGCGCGGCACGCGCGGGCGCTTGGCGCCATCGATTTCGTCGCCAAGCCGTGCGAACCCGAACGCCTGAAATCGCTGCTGTTCAATGCCCTGCTGGTGCAGGACGCCGAGCGCAGCGCCGACAAGGCCCCCGCCCCGGCCAAGGATTCCGGCATCGTCGGCGACAGCCCGGCGATGGACAAGCTGCGCCAGCAGATCAAGCAATACGCTGGCGCCCCCTTCCCGGTGCTGATCGAGGGCGAGTCCGGCAGCGGCAAGGAGCGCGTCGCCTCCAGCCTGCATCAGCTGTCGCCGCGCGCGGCCAAGCCCTATCTGGCGCTCAACTGCGCGGCGATTTCGCCGACCCTGGTCGAGCCCACCCTGTTCGGCTACGCCAAGGGCGCGTTCACCGGCGCCACCAGTTCGCGCGCCGGCTATTTCGAGGAGGCCGAGAACGGCACGCTGTTCCTCGACGAAATCGGCGAGCTGCCGCTGGAACTGCAGGCCAAGCTCTTGCGGGTGCTGGAAAACGGCGAATACCAGCGCGTCGGCGAAACCCAGCCGCGCTTTTCCAACGCCCGCGTGGTGACCGCCACCAACCGCGACCTGCGCGCCGAGATCAAGGCCGGCCGCTTCCGCACCGACCTCTATCACCGGCTGTCGGTGTTTTCCATCGCGGTGCCCCCGCTGCGCGAAATGGGCGAAGACAAGCTCACCCTGCTCAACCATTTCCGCGACTTCTACGCCCGCGAAGCCAGGAGCCAGCCGTTCTCGCTCGATGCCCGCGCCCAGCAGATGTGGGCGGACTACCACTTCCCTGGCAACGTGCGCGAACTGCGCAACATCGCCATCCGCCTGACCACCAAATATCCCGGGATGGCCGTCAACGCCCAGCAACTGGAGGACGAGCTCGATACCGACCAGGCCTACCCGCAGGAAATCCCGCTGGCAAGCGACGGCAGGGCGCTGATCGAACTGGCGCGCAAGCAGCTGCAGACGCTGGCCAACTTCAACCTCGACGTGAACCTGCGCCAGTGGGAAAAAGCCTATGTCGAGGCGGCGCTCAACATGACCCACGGCAACCTGTCACAGGCGGCCAAGCTGCTCGGCATCAACCGCACCACGCTCTACAGCCGCATGCAGACGTACGGCTCTGAATAAACCCAAATTTCTCACCACAGAGGCACGGAGACACAGAAAAGATCGAAAAACAGTACGTCCTACGCTTTTTCCTGATTCATCCATTGAGCGGAAGCGGTTTTAGCAACAACGTCTTGCTTTTCTCTGTGTCTCCGTGCCTCCGTGGTTCAAATTGCATTTTTCAGGACAAACCGCCTCCGTGTACCTTGATTATTTCGGTCTGAACGAAGCGCCCTTCCGCATCACGCCGAATACCGAGTACTGGTATGCCGGCGGCCAGCGCGGGGAAATGCTCGCCGCGCTGCTCTACGCCATCGGTCAGGGCGAGGGCATCATCAAGGTGGTGGGCGAAGTCGGCAGCGGCAAGACCATGCTGTGCCGCAAGCTGGTCGCCCAACTGCCCGACAGCGTCGACAGCGTCTACCTCGGCAACCCCACCCTGTCGCCCGACGACATGCTGGCGGCGATCCTCGCCGACCTCGGCATCGAGGCGCCCGAGGCCGGGCGGCAGGCCCGGCTGGCGCAGCTCAATACCGCCTTGCTGGCGCGCCACGAGGCCGGGCGGCGCGTGGTGGTGTTCGTCGAGGAGGCGCAGGGCATCGCGCTCGACAATCTGGAATTCCTGCGGCTGCTGACCAATCTGGAAACCGCGACCGACAAGCTGCTGCAGATCGTGCTGTTCGGCCAGCCCGAATTCGATACGCTGCTGGCCGATCCGCGCATCCGCCAGTTGAAGGACCGCATTACCCTGAGCCTGAACCTGTCACCGCTAACCGAATCCGAAGTGGCCGCTTACCTGCGCGCGCGGCTGGCAGTGGCGGGCTATCGCGGCCCCGACCTGTTTCCGGCGGCGCTCATCGCCCGCATGGCGCAGCTTTCCGGCGGGCTGTCGCGCCGCATCAACGTGCTGGCCGACAAAACCCTGCTGGCGGCCTATGCCGGACAAACCCATACGCTGACCCTGGCCCATCTGGACGCGGCGGCGGGCGACGCAGAAATGCAGCCGTTCCAACAGCAGCCTGCCACGCGCCACAGGCTGCGCTGGGCGTGGTTGAGCGCCGGCCTCGCGGCCGTGCTGGGCCTGCTGGCCTTCATCGCCTGGCAGGCCGCATCGCTTGACGCCCCGCCCCCGGCGTCCGCTGCCATGGCCGTCCATTCGCCCGTCCCCAAGCTTGACGTTACGGACCTGGCCCGGCAAACCCAGCGCTGGCTCGCCACGGCCGCGCCCGACACCCATGTCATCCAGCTCGCCTCGGCTAAAGAAGCGGCGCAGGCAGCCGTATTACTGGGGAGCCTCGATGCCGACACGCCACAGCCGGTTCGGGTTTTGTACGGGCTGCGCCATGGAGCGCCTGCCTGGATGATTCTGGCAGGCGAATTTTCCGACCGCGACGCGGCCATGACCGCCCTGCGTACCCAGCCCGCCGCGGCGGCAGACACGCCGTTTTTACGCACGGTCGGCAAAATGCGCGCCGTGGCCTTACCCACTGGATGATGATGAATGCTGTGTTGAAACGCTCCGTGATGACGAGCCTGGCGCTGGCCGGCTTCGTGCTGGTGGTCGGCTGCGTGCCACCCAAGGCGTTCGACCCCTCGCCCGGCCACATCAGCCAACCCACCCAGCCTGCCGTGCCGCTCGCCCCGCCGCCCGCACCGGTAAAAGCCGCGCCCGCACTCGCTGCGCCCAAGCCGGGCGCGCCGGTGCCGACCTACACCGTGGTGGTCAACGACGTGCCGGTGAAAGACCTGCTGTTTTCCATCGCGCGCGACACCCAGTACAACATCGACCTGCATCCGGGCATCTCCGGACGCGTCTCGCTCAATGCCGTGCAGGAACCGCTGCCCGCCATTCTCGACCGCATCGCGCGGCAGGCCGATCTGCGCTACGAAATGAACGGCCGAACGGTGTCGATCATGCCGGACACGCCTTATCTCAAAACTTACAAAGTTAACTATGTGAACCTGTCACGCAATACTGCTTCGAGTATTGGCGTTGCCTCACAAATCGCCGCGACAGGTTCCAGCGATATCTCGCAAACCAGTGGAGGAGCCACATCCGCGGGCAACAATTCCAACACCAGCGTCATCACCACCTCCAACAACGACTACTGGGTGGCACTTAAAGACAATCTCGTCAATATTTTGTATGCCACCAAGGTCGAGCAAAAGAAGGCGGAAGAACGTGCGGAGCGTGCCGCTTCAATCGAGCACACCTTCCTCCGGGATCTATATCGGAAAACGGACCAAGCCGTTATCGCCGACCCTAGAAGGTACGCAGATGGAAGGGACACAGATCGAGTTCGCGCTGCCATTCCGCAAAGCGCCGCGCCACAACCAGGCGATAGCGAGCGTGAGGTTATTGTGAACACCATTGCGGGCACGGTTTCTGTTTTTGCGAGCGAACGTCAACACAAGCTCGTCCGCGAGTACCTTGACACGGTTTCAAACGCCTCTCAGCGCCAGGTGCTGATCGAAGCCACGATTGTTGAAGTCAATCTCAAGGATCAATATCGGGCCGGGGTCGACTGGTCGAAAGCCCTGCAGGGCGCCACCGGCTGGACAATCAACACGATCGGCGGCGGCTCCAACGCCTTAGCAGGCGCGCTCTCGCCCTTCATCCAGGCCACCTACACCAACACGGGCAGCAATGGCTTCACCGCGGCGATCGACCTGCTGGAATCCTACGGCAACACCAAAGTACTTTCCAGCCCCAAACTGATGGCGCTGAACAACCAGACAGCGATGCTGAAAGTGGTCAACAACCTGGTGTATTTCTCGGTCGAAGTCACCCCCGGCCAATATTACCAAGGACTCCAGGTCACGCCTGCCACTTACACGACCACAGCACGCGCCGTCCCGGTCGGGATCGTGATGTCGGTGCTGCCGCAGATCAGTGAAAACGGCATGGTCTCGCTGACGGTGCGCCCCACCATCTCGCGCAAGGTGGGTGATGTGTCCGACCCCAATCCTGAATTAAAAAGTGTCGCCAATCTCGTCCCCGTCATCCAGGTGCGCGAAATGGAATCGATGCTGCAGGTGCGCAGCGGCCAGACGGTGATGCTCGGCGGCCTGATCCAGGATGACAGCAACAATGCCCGCGACGGCATTCCCGGCCTGTCGCGCCCCGAAGGCCTCGGCGCCGTGTTCGGCCAGCACGAACGCATGAACAGCCAGACCGAACTGGTGATTTTCCTGCGGCCCATCGTGGTGTCCAGTCCCACGCTGGAAAGCGACGAACTGCGCCAGTTCCAGCGGCTGCTTCCCAGCAACGCCCGGAGCAGCCCTTGAGCCTGCTGCTCAAAGCGCTGAAACAGGCCGAAGCCGCCCATGCGGACAAGTCCGGGGCTGGCAAGCAGATTGAGGACGACCTCGAACTGGAACCGCTGGCCGCACCCGGCACGGCCCAGGCACGCGAATGGGTGGAGCCGCCCGACCTGCTGTTCGGCAGCAGCGGGGCCACGCCTGCGTCACGCCGCAAACCGGCTTTTCGCTGGCCGCAACTCTCGCTGGTCCCGCTCACCGCGCTGCTGGCCGCGCTGATCGCGCTGGGCTACGGCGTCTATCTCTACTTCGCCCTGCAGCCGCCGGCTGCTGTCGCGCCCGCCCCCGCCAGCGTAGCTACGCCTGTGCGTGCCCCCGCCACGCCAAGTGCGCCCGCACCGGTCGAGCCCCAGCCTGCCGCCTTGCCTGCCGCAACGTTGCCGCAGCCGCGTATGGCTGCGCAGGCGCCCGCCGACGCGCCGCCAACGCCTGCGCCTGCCCGCAGCGCCCCGCGTGCGGCCGCGCCCTCAAGCATCAGCGCACCGCCACCCGCCGCGCTGCCGCTGTTCCAGCCCGACGCGCAAACGAGCCTGCTCAACCAGGCCTATGCGGCCTATCAGCGCGGCGCGCTGGCTGAAGCGCAGCGGCTCTACACCCAGGCCGCCGCACGCGGACGCAATGTGGATGTGCTGCTGGGGCTGGCAGCGATCGCCAGCGTGCAGAACCGCGAAGCCGATGCGCAGCGCCTGTATCGCGAGGTGCTCGATCTCGACCCGCGCAATGCCGCCGCCCAGGGCGCGCTGCTTGACCTGCTCGGCAACACCGACAGCCAGGCGACCGAAAGCCGTCTGAAAACCCTGATCGAACGCGATCCCAGCCCGCAGCTTTACCAGACGCTCGGCAACCTCTACGCCGAGCAGGCGCGTTGGAACGACGCCCAGGCGGCCTACTTCGAGGCCTTGCGCGGCGCACCGGACAACGGCGATTACGCCTTCAACCTGGCGGTCAGCCTCGACCAGTTGCGCCAGTATCCGGCGGCGCTGACGTATTACGAAAAAGCACTCGCCAGCGGCGGCGCGCACCGCTTCGACCGCGCCCAGGCCGAAGCGCGCGTGCAGCAACTTAAAGCCTTGCGATGAAAACCGCTCACCACAGAGGCACAGAGTCACAGAGAAAACCGTTCAAACTGGGGTTTTCTCTGTGCCTCTGTGCCTCTGTGGTTAATGGTTTTTTCTGGATGCGCTGACGCGTTATGGAGCGCCGCAAAAAACTCCGCATGGGCGAGACCCTGGTTTCCCAGGGATTGATCACCCTCGACCAGCTGCGCATCGGCCTGAAGGAACAGAAAACGACCGGACTGCCGATCGGCCGCCAGCTGGTCGCCCTCGGCTTCATGACCGAGGCGGTGCTGCGCGACCAGCTCGCCAACGCGCTCGGCAGCCAGGGCATCGATCTCGCCCAGGTGGTGGCCGACCCCGAAGCGCTGCAGCTGGTGCCCGAGGAATTCGCCCGCCGCCACCACCTGCTGCCGATTGCGCACGACGCCGCGCGCAACGTACTGACGCTGGCGACCACCGACATGTTCAACGTCGTCGCGCTCGACCAGCTGAAAGCGGCGCTCGGCGGCCAGCTCGAAATCGACACCCTGCTGGCGGCCGAGGCGCAGCTCTTGGAATGCATCGACAAGTTCTACGGCTTCGACCTCTCGCTTGACGGCATCCTGCGCGAGATCGAAACCGGCGAAGTCGATTACGCCAGCCTCAACCCCGATACCGAGGAATACACCCAGCCGGTGGTGCGGCTGGTCGGTGCGCTGCTCACCGACGCGGTGAAGCGCGAATCCTCCGACATCCACTTCGAGCCCGAGCACGCCTTCCTGCGCATCCGCTACCGCATCGACGGCGTGCTCGAACAGATCCGCAGCCTGCACAAGACCTACTGGCCGGGCATCCTGGTGCGACTGAAGGTGCTGTCCGGGATGAACATCGCCGAGACGCGCGCGCCGCAGGACGGCCGCATGTCGCTGACGCTGAACGGCCGTCCGATCGACTTCCGCGTCTCCAGCCAGCCCGGCATCCATGGCGAAAACCTGGTGCTGCGCATCCTCGACCGCGAAAAATCCATCATGCCGCTGGAGCAGATGGGCTTCACCGAAGACGCACGGCGCGAACTGCAGCTGATGATGGCGCGGCCCGAAGGCATCCTGGTCGTCACCGGCCCGACCGGCTCCGGCAAGACCACCACGCTGTATTCGATGCTGTCGCACCTGAACAACGAGACCGTCAACATCATGACGCTGGAAGACCCGGTCGAGTACCCGGTCACGCTGATGCGCCAGAGCTCGGTCAACGAAACGCTGAAGCTCGACTTCGCCAACGGCATCCGCTCGATCATGCGGCAGGATCCGGACATCATCCTGGTCGGCGAAATCCGCGACAAGGACACCGCCGAAATGGCCTTCCGCGCCGCCATGACCGGCCACCAGGTGTTCACCACCCTGCACACCAACTCCGCGCTCGGCGTGTTTCCTCGCCTGATGGACATCGGCATCCAGCCCGGCATCCTGTCCGGCAACATCATCGGCGTCGTCGCGCAACGCCTGGTACGCAAACTGTGCCCGCACTGCCGCGAAGCCTACACGCCGGACGAAGACGAAGCGCGCATTCTCGGTACCGATCCGGCCGAGCCGCCGTGGATCTTTCGCGCCACCGGCTGTCCGGCATGCAGCAACAAAGGCTACAAAGGCCGCCTTGCCCTGATCGAGCTGCTGCGGATGGACCCCGAACTGGACGAACTGGTCGCCAATCACGCGCCGCTGCACGAAATCCGCCGCGCCGCGCTCGAGCACGGCTATCACCCGCTGGCCGAAGACGGCGTCAAGCGCGTGCTGGATGGCGTGACCTCGCTGGCGGAAGTGGCGCGGGTGGTGGATTTGACGGGGCGGGTATAAAACCATGAACCACAAAACCTCTCACCACAGAGACACAGAGGCACAGAGAAATGCGTTGACCGACATGGTTATCGGCGCGGCGATTGAAGTTCATCGTGCGCTTGGACCAGGTCTGCTCGAATCCGCTTATGAAACCTGCCTTTGCCATGAACTCGGCCAACGGCGGATTCACTTTCAGCGGCAGCTTGAATTGCCCGTGGTTTACAAAAACATCTCACTCGATTGCGGCTATCGCATCGACGTCGTCGTGGAAAAACAGTTGGTTCTCGAACTTAAAGCCGTTGAAAAGCTTTTGCCAGTGCACGAAGCGCAATTGCTGACCTACCTGAAACTGACCGGGTTGCACACCGGTCTGCTGCTAAATTTCAATGTTCCCATGCTAAAAAACGGCATCAGGAGAATCAGTTTATGACTCCCCTGTGGCCAGCTTTCTTTTGTTTTTCTCCGTGCCTCTGTGTCTCTGTGGTGAGAGGTTTTATCCTCCACGTACACCACGTGGCGTAACGTTTTATGCCATTCTTCGACTACCGCGCCATCGACCAGGCCGGCCGCACCACCCGGGGCACGCTGTCGGCCGTCAACGACGTCGACCTCGAACTGCGCCTGAAGCGCATGGGGCTCGATCTCATCACGCTGGCGGAGCTTTCGCGCCAGTACGCCCCCAGCGGCCGCGAGCGCGTCACCCTGCGCGATCTGGTCACCTTCTGCATCCACATGCGCTACATCACCCGCGCCGGGATTCCGCTGCTCGACGGCTTGCGCGACCTGCGCGACACCATGGAAAAACGCGGCTTTCGCGACGTGCTGACCGCGCTGCTGGAAGACCTCGAGGGCGGAAAGGTACTGTCGCAGGCGCTTGCCGCGCACCCGGCGGTATTCGGCGCCGTGTTCGTCCACAGCGTGCGCGCGGGCGAGCAGACCGGCCTGCTGGACGCGGTGTTCGATCGCCTGGCCGAGTCGCTCAAGTGGCAGGAGGAGGTCGCCGCCAAGGCCAAACGGCTGATGATCTACCCGGCGATGGTGCTGGCCGTCGTCGGCGCAGCCATCCTGTTTTTGATGCTGTACCTGGTGCCGCAGGTGCTCTCCCTGGTCGAGACCATGGGGGTGGTGCTGCCGCTGCCGACGCTGATTCTGATGGCCGTATCGAATATGATGCAATCGTACTGGCCGATCGGGCTGCTGCTGGCGCTGGCGCTTGGAATCGGCCTGCCGCTGTGGGTGAAGCGGAGCGAGCCCGGGCGCGACTGGTGGGACCGCACCCAGTTGCGGCTGCCCGTCATCGGCCCGATCATGCAGAAGATCGTGCTGTCGCGCTTCACCAATACACTGGCGATGATGTACCGCTCGGGGGTCACCGTGCTCGACGCGTTGCGTGCGGGCGAGATGGTTGCCGGTAATCGGGTGATCGCCCGTGGCATCCACCGCGCGGCGCAGCAGATCGCCGACGGCCGCGGCCTGTCGGAGAGCTTCCAGTCGCTGGCACTGTTTCCGCCGCTGGTGATCCGCATGTTGCGCGTGGGCGAATCCACCGGCGCGCTCGACGAGGCGCTGGACAATGTGACGTATTTCTACAACCGCGAAGTGCTCGACTCGATCGAAAACGGCCTCAGGGTGCTGGAGCCCATGCTCACCGCCATCCTCGGCCTGCTGCTCGGCGGCATCCTGGTATCGGTGCTGCTGCCGGTGTACGACCTGATCGGGAACCTGCCGTTATGATTTCAAACTCCTCACCACAGAGGCACAGAGGCACAGAGGCAAAGCGGAAAATTGCAGTATGCCGTGCGGCCACACTGCGGATGACACGCTGCGACGGGATTTCTCTGTGCCTCTGTGCCTCTGTGCCTCTGTGGTTAATGGTTTTATCTGGTATCGGTTCTGCTGCCGGTTTACGACCTGATCGGGAATCTGCCGTTATGATTTCAAACCCCTCACCACAGAGGCACAGAGGCACAGAGGCAAAGCGGGAAATTGCAGTATGGCGTGCGGCCACACTGCGGATGACACGCTACGACGGGGTTTCTCTGTGCCTCTGTGCCTCTGTGGTTAATGGTTTTATGGTTAACAGTTTTTTCCGGAATGATGTTTGACCATCGTCTGATCCTGCTTGCCACCCCACGCCAGATCGGCGTGCTCGACTGGCGTCCGGGGCGTATGCACTGGCTTGGCGAATTCGCTGCCGACACGGCCGGACTGGCTGCGTTTCGCGCGATCGTCGTCAAGCATGCGCACCTGCCGGTGCTGCTGGTGGCCGATACGGTGGACGAAGATTACCGCAGCGAAATCCTGCCGCACGTGCAGGGGCGCGCGCGCGCCGAACTCTTGGCACGCAAGCTCAAGCAGGTGTTCCGCAATGCGCGCTTTACCGGCGCGTGGCGGCAGGCCCGCGAAACGACCGGCCGCCGCGACGACCGCTACCTGCTGGCCGCCCTCACCGATGCCGAGTGGCTGATGCCCTGGCTCAGCGTACTGCACCGTGAGCGCGTACCCCTGTGCGGCATCGCCCCGCTGGCGCTGGCGTACCAGCACTTGCTGGCCAGGCTGCGGGTACAGGCGCCGCACACGCTGCTGGCGTGCCGCCTCAACAACAGCCTGCGGCTGTCCTACTACCACAACGGCCTGCTGCGTTTTTCGCGCCTGATCGGCAGCGACACGCCCACCCAGCTGCCGGGCAATGCGGCCGACGAAATTGCCAAGACCCAGCTTTATCTCACCGGCCAGCGCATCCTGCCGCGCGAAGCCCGCCTGCATGTGCTGCTGCTGGACCCCAGCGGCCAGCTCGACAGCGCGCAGGCCCCGCTCAATGCCGACCCCGCGTTCAGCACGCGGCTGGTCGACATGCCGAGCCTCGCGCGTGCGCTGCGCATTCCCGACGGTTTCCTGGCCGCCACCCCGGAAATCGCACCGCTGGCGGCGATTGCCAGCGAGGCGATACAGCTGAATCTGGCGCCGCCCGAACTGCTGCAGCACCACACCGAATTCCGCTGGCGCCGCGGCCTCAATCAGGCGGCAGGCATCGTCGCCGCGATCGGCCTGACCCTCACCGCAGCCTATTGGCTTCATGCCCAGGATCTGCGCGATCAGGTGCAGCAAATTCAGGGCGAGGTGCAACGTGGGGAGGCACAGCACGCAGCCACCGTGCGCAAATTCCCCGCGCTCGCCACCCGCCCCGACCAGCTCGGCCAGACCCTTGCCCTGGCGACGCAGCTGAGCCATGCCCCCCTCGACGTCAACGCGCTTTTCCTGCCGCTGGGGCAAGCGCTGGCCGCGCACCCCGAGGTGATCGTCAAGACCCTGACCCTGCAGGACATGGCAGACGGCGTGGCTGAGATCACGCTGGACGCGCGGCTGTCCGACTTTGACGGCAACTATCGCGCCGCCATGTCGCGCATCGACAGCTTCGTCTCCCGGCTGGCCGCCACACCGGACGTGGCGGCGGTCGAACGCGTGACAAGTCCGGTCAACACCGCTTCCAGCGCCACCCTCAGCGGCAAAACCACGGGCGAGACCAGGCCCGAAGAGACCCGCTTCACCCTGAGCGTGCAGGTGCGCCCATGAGCCGGCCGCCGATCGCCTCGCTGAAAACATCGATCCTGCTGCTGCTTGCCGCCAGCCTGCTGTCCGCTGCGGGTATTTTCTGGAGCCACCAGCAGGACACCGAAGCGCGCGCCGACCTGCAACGCCAGCAGACGGCCCTCAATGCCGCACACGCACGCCAGCAACAGGGCCAAACCGAAGCGCGCCTGATCGCGCAGCATCTCGATGCCTACCGCGCGCTGGTTGCGCGGGGGTTTGTCGGCGAGGAGAATCGCCTCGCCTGGATCGAGGCGGTGCACCTCGCCAATCAGGATGCCCGGCTCTACGGACTCACCTACACCCTGTCGCCACGCACGGCCGCGCCGCCCGCCCTGGCCGGTGGCCTGCCGCTCAAGCAGACCCGGATGCTGGTGAAAATGCCCTTGCTGGTGGAAACCGACCTGCCGCGCTTTATCGAGGCTCTGCACGAGCGCGCGCCCGGCCTCTTCCGCGTCAGCAGCTGCCGCCTCGCCCGCCTCAGCGACGCCCCGCCGCAGCCGGTCAACCGCCCCGAGCTCGACGCCGAATGCGAACTGCTGTGGTTTACCGTGGTGACAGAATCAAGGACTTTGAAATGAAAACCTGTTCACCACAGAGGCACAGAGGTATGTCCCGCAGGGACGGTATCCCTTGGGGCACAGAGAAGAACAAACCCATCAGGCACGGGATGGCATCTGCCTGTTCTGTATGGTTTTTCTCCGTGTCTCTGTGCCTCTGTGGTTCAGGGTTTGCAGCGCAAGACCTGCCCGGCCGCCTGTTCTACACCCCCCAACAGCGCGCGCAGCTCGAAGCCGCGCGCGCCCGCAACGTCACCCAGGCCGGGCGGGCGGCGCCCGACGCAGGCGCCCCGCCGCCGGTACGCTATGACGGCGTGCTGGTCCGCTCCGACGGCAAAACCACGCGCTGGGTCGACGGTCAGCCGCAGCTCGATGCATCCGGCGTGGCCGGCCTGAAGCCGGGCCAGATCCGCGCCGACGGCAAGGTCTATGAACCCTACCAGTTGCTGCGTCCCAGCCCCGCCATGCCTGTCGCCGAGGAACCCACTCCATGAAGCAAACGCGCGGCTTCACCCTGATCGAACTGGCCATCGTGCTGGTCATCGTCACCATCCTGATCGGCGGGCTGGCGATGCCGCTGTCGGCGCAGATCCAGGCGCGGCGGATTGCGGAAACAAAAAAAATCATGGAAGAAGCGCGTGAAGCGATTATCGGCTATGCGATGAGTCACACCACCAGCTCATGTACGTGTAAATACACTGTCAATCCCAATCCTCCGCCGTCAACCGTCCTTGATCCTGATTCATCAAATCCATCAGCCTGCCCGGTATCGCTATGCCCTATCAGCCCTGATCAGGTTACCACCACGGACACAGCAACTCTTACGCTGAAACCACGCCATTATTTGCCCTGCCCCAGCAATGACGGCACAGGTATTGAATCCCGCTACCCTGATGACGCAGGCGCTGACGCTGGCAAGTGCATCCCATGTAATGATGCAAACCACGATAATTTGGACGATGTCACGGGTAAACGCTGCAATCTTTTGCCTTGGGCCACACTGGGGGCTGCAAATCAAGACTCTTGGGGGAATAGGCTGCATTACGGTGTTATCGGAACCTATGCTGACTCAAACATTGGATTTGGGAGCAGCGTACAAGAAACTACTCGAACGAATGATATTGGCAGTTGCAATGGTACTTTTGACGACAGCGGTAGTTTCTGCACAAGCACTGACGTTTCAAACTGTTATAAACAAATTTGCGGATCAGCTAACACGACAACCGCTGCAAATGTACCCGTGGTTCTGATTTCCCACGGACCTAATGGTTGGGGTGCAATGAGTGTGAATGAAAAAATTCTAGCCACACCGACGGGGAATGACGAAAAAAAGAATCTCGATACTAATCAATTTTATGTTAACCGACCGCCATATAAAGCCGCTGATGGTTCTGCTGCAGAACAGGCAAAAGAATTCGACGATCTAGTGGTGTGGATTTCGGATGGCCTACTTAAGAGCCGGGTGTGTCCCTCGGGCGGCTGCCCGTAGCCAGCAAGCGAAACGTTACCCGCCCCGCCTGATTGTCGGGCAGTTCCAGCCGATACCCCACGCGCGCCGCCTGCCGCGCCGCCTGATACAAGCCCACCCCCAGACCGAAATCCGACGCCACCGGACTCAGGAACAGGTTGCGCGCCACGTGCTCCGGCGCCCCCGGGTTCGACAGTTAAACGCGCAAGTCATTGATTTTATTGGAGGCCAATCCAAAAACGTGGACTACAAAAGGGGCAGTTGCTGCGGTTGAGTTGGTTTCTTCAGGTTCAACGCCGCAAAGACCTGATTGTGGGTGTCCGTCAGTTTGGAAATCCCGGTGATGGGTTTGCTGTCCGCAGACAGCCGAATCTGGTGATGCTGAATCCGTCGCAACTGCTCCAGTGCGCGCTCCGGCGACAGGCCGATTTTGGCTGCCGTCAGGCGCTTGCGCATTACGCGGTACAGAATCAGCGCAATGAAGCAAATGCTCGCATGCGCTCGAATGCGATCCGGCAGACGGTGGAATACCGGGCCGATCTCGATTTCCGACTTCAGCACACGGAATCCACGTTCGATATCCGCCAGCGATTTGTAACGGGAGACCACCTCCGCAGGCGACAAGTCCGGTACGTTGGTGACCAGCAAGAGTTTCCCGTCCATCAACTCGGCCAGCGCCAAGGCGCCCTCTTCGAGGGTGTAGTGAAACAACTCACTCTTCAAGTCAACCCGCAGGATGTGCGCCAGGCGGGCTTCCTTCACCGCATGGTAGAAGCGTGCCTTCGCCCCGCTATCCGAGAGCTTCTTGCCACGGGTCTTGATACCTTCATCCTGCCCATCGAGCTTGCCCGACCAGACCGCAGCCTGGGCTTCCAGTTCTGTGATCTTTGCCTGTCGCGCTTCGCACATCGCCTGGGCCGTTTCGGGCGCGTGCGCCACCACCAGACGCAGCCCCTTCCACGCCAGCTCGCCGACCACTTCTTCCTTGGCGGTCTGGCAATGCGCCACATGGAAGGGTTTGAGCAAATCGGCAAATTCCGCGTAGCGCCGCCCCGGCACCGCCAGCACAAACTCCAGTGGCTCGCCACTTTGCAGCTTGATCTCCGACAACGCGTCCAGGTTGTCCAGAGACAACAGTCCCCGATCCGCCACCAGGATGACCCGGCGAATCGATGGGTAGCGTGCAAGCAGGGTCTTCAAGGTCGGCACCAACGTCGGAGACTCCGCCGTGTTGCCGGCAAAGACCTCGTGATAGATCGGCAACCCATCGCTCGTTTGTACGACGCCCAGCATGAACTGGCGGGCGATCAATCCCTCTTTGGCCATCCCGTACTTGCGGATATCGTCTTCGACTGTGGACAGCCCCTCGGCGCGGATCGTGGTCATGTCGTAAAACACCGCCGACAAGTTCTGGTCGATGAGCGGGCGCAGCAAACCGGCCACCACAGCGTCCACTGCCGCTTGGTGGTCGATCAGCGCGTCCATGCTGCGCAGCAGTTGCTGGTGGGT
>Ga0208244_100189_pt1 | contig 78561 bp, 74 predicted proteins | sample SubbioCR12Aug_5A_FD_184828 | JGI IMG/M metagenome (GOLD analysis project Ga0208244, IMG submission 184828) | Serpentinite rock and fluid subsurface biosphere microbial communities from McLaughlin Reserve, California, USA - CR12Aug_5A (SPAdes) | ecosystem: Environmental > Terrestrial > Deep... | reverse complement strand
AGTTTCGCCTTGCGCCCTTCAGATTCCACCTCGCGGTGGACACCCTGCGCTTGGCTACATAACCCGGCTTGCGTTCGATTATGGGAGGACTTTAACCTCCAAGTTAATGATACTGCACGGCACACATCCAAAAGAGATCTGATTTCCCTTCGCGAGATTGAATGAAGCATCAAGTTTTGCACCATACTCCCGCTCGACAGATCTGTTCCTATACGTCTTGCGCCCCTCGTTGTCGTCGATATCTGTATAGTAGTAGTTCTCAGTCATCCCCAAAGCAAACATCGAATACCCATCCGCACCCCAAATCCGTTTCCACGTGCTGCCGACCATGAACTGATGTAGATCGCTCTCAACTTTGTCGAGGCCGGAAAGATCGGGATTGATCCCCATGTTTTCTGGATCGACATCCTGGAACTTGATATCATCGACTCCCCCAACGAACAGGAATGCGAGTCTATCGGTGTTGGTGAGATCGTACGCTAGTTTGACCTGGGCATCGATGTAATTTGGGATAATAGTAATACCTGCAAAATTGAAATTCTTGAGAAGGAAATCGAGGTAGCTTCTTCGCGCCGAAACCAGCCATGACCCTCTCGATGCCATCGGACCTTCTCCGACCAGCGATAAGCCGGCGGCGTTCAGGTTGACCTTTCCTCCCGTTCTTTCCCTGTTCCCCTCTCTGAGCTCGATCTCCATAACCGAAGAGAGACGATCGCCGTACTTCGCGGGAAATCCGCCAGTCAGGAATGTGACATCTCGAATAAGTTCGGTGTTTACCATCCCCATCGCCCCTCCCGTTGCTCCCTGCGTTGCGAAATGGTTGATCGTTGGGATCTCGAGATTGTCGATTGCCGTGTAGTTTTCAAATGGGCTTCCGCCCCGGACGATGAGGTCGTTTCGGAGGTCCGTGTTCAGGACGACTCCGGGGAGAGATTGTACGACGCGGCTCACATCCTCAGAGGCGCCGGGTGATCGACGGATTTCCTCAAAATTGAGGGTGTGAGAACTCGTCGCGAGTTCCTGCGGTCTTGAGAAATAGGATGAGCGTACTGTGATCTCTCCAAGCTCCACCGCGACCTGTGACAGCTCGAGCATGATCTGCGTCCGTTGCCCGGAAGTCACAACCACGTCCGTCTTCGTGACTTTCGCGTACCCGATCATGCCGGCTCGTATGCTGTACGTTCCGGGAGAAACTCCAGAAATCCGGAATCTTCCATCTCCCGTTGTCGCCGCGCCGAGATTGGTCCCCTGAATGACGACGTTTGCGCCCTGAAGAGGGACGTGCGTCTCTTGGTCACGCACAACGCCGACGATGGTTCCCGGATTCGGTTTTGGCTGAGATTGCAGCGCGCCAGTGATTGAGCACAGGAGAATGGCGGCCGTGTAGATATTTCTTGAACCTCTCAAACGGAAAAACCTCCGCATTCACGCTTCAATACAGATAAAAAGATGGGGGAAAATCAGAGAACCGCAGGATCGTGGTGCCTTTGAGGGTAAGCATCTGAGGACAGTGTGGAAGCTCTGGAGGTTCTGGTCGACTTTCCTTTGCCTCACACTATGGCTTGGTAATGATATGAAATGATTTCAGGAAGATACTCTTTCTTCTGTGCGAGGCAACACCGCGCGTTACTCGTCTCCCGAAGAGGTGTGATCGTGAGTGATTTTCCACCCCCCTTGTTTGCGTTCGAAGACCAACGTAAATCTCCCCCACGGTTGGTCGACTCTTCGGTGCAGCACCCACATTCCGTGTACCAGCGCCGTCTGGGGCGAGAGCATTCGCACACTCACTTCTTCGAAGTTTAGCCTGCCCATCTTTTCTTTGGTGTCGTATGACTGTTTGAAACGCTCGAGCACCTTCTGGTATCCTGCCGTGATTTTGCCGCCGCTCAGAAAGAGTGTTTCGGGTGAGTTCCAATACCCTTTCATGTAGCCCTCGATGTCTCCGCGGTTCCACGCGGCAGCCTGCTCGTTAAGAACTTGCTCGATTGCCTCACTGTCAGATTGCGCGCTGGTTACACCAAGCGTGAGAAGCACCGACAAACACAGATAGACTATCTGTCTCATAGGACCCTCAACTCGTCTGCAACGGTTGTTGCCGTTTCGGTTTAAACACAGCATATCCGAGCATCGCTCCGAGGGTGGCAAAGATCGGATAGAGAATTAAAGTAATGAATAGCCCGGAGACAATACCAAACAAGGAGTCAGCCCCCGCCAGCGACTGTTCCATCTGCTCCCGCATTTCATCTACCATATCGGCCGGCACACTACCCCCCTCTTCCAGGTATCCGATGATTTGTTCGAGGATCGACCGTGCGAATTCGTCCCCGATACTTCCAAACAGCAGTCGAATGAAAATCTCGATCGTTGTTACGGAAAAAGCCCCGGCAACGCCCGTCATGATACCGAGGATCAACACATCTGAGGATTCGAGCGCAGGCATTTGGGGCGTGAACTCCTGCAGATAGAGATAGGTAGATAGAAGCCCTCCGAGGACAACCCCCGCGCAGCAACAGCAGTTGATCAGGTTCAGACCGGGGACTCCCGAGACAACACCGATCAGGGCGCCAGCAACGAGGGCAACGCGTATTTTGTTGGGCTTTTCTTCCATCAGCTAATCTCCGGGTAGTAGAGGTAAACGGCGTGTTCGAATCTGAAATCGAAGACGCTCAAGCGCGTCTATCAGAGGGGGGACAATATACCACGGCAGAACTATGCCGAGCGACCCGCCGGTGATCGCTCGCGTAAATAACGTGCTTTCGTGAACCCCCACCAGTGTGAAAGAGACATCTATGAACATCAAAAATGCCGGCACAGCAAGAACGGCGTTTGGCGGAACGATTCTTTTCAGGGACCGCGAGGCAAATGGCATCAGAAACAACGAGAAGCAGAATCCGAAGTACAACGAGGCGCATCGGGCGCAGACCGCGAATTTTTCTCCCTCAAGATGAAACGACCGATCACCTATCTGGTGACAGACAGCCCCAAACGCGTCGTAGACCATGCCGGAGAGATGCATTGTGGAACCCATCCCTGAGCGAAGAATCGGAGCGGCGAGAATGAGCGAGCACCAGAAAGCAACGAGGAGAGTGAATATGAGATAGGATGTCGTTGGACGCTTCATAGAGTTAGAACGGTGGGTCATTATCGCGACAAATGGAGAGTTTGTCAAGACGTGGGTCGACTTGAATATCCTCCGTGGATACGATATATTGAAGGTTGAATTCTCAAGATAAGGATCAGAGACATGGTGAAGACACTCCCGACGAAATCCAATTTCCTCGCGATTGAGAAAGAGTTCTCATCGTTCGATACCTCGCGTGCTGTCATTCTCTCCGCACCGTATGAACATACCGTGAGTTACGGCGGGGGGACCAAGCATGGCCCGAAAGCGATCCTCGAAGCGTCACAGTACGTCGAGTCCTACGACGAAGAAACGACGCGTGAGATTTACCGGGAGGCCGGCATTGCGACACTCCCTCCGTTGGATTTTGGGGAAAAGAAACATGCCGAGGCACTGCGCCTCATCCAAAATACTGTGTCAGATCTCCTTTCAAAGGGGAAGTTCGTTGTCACGCTCGGAGGTGAACATACGATTTCGTCGGCCCCCGTCGCCGCGTACCTGCAGAAATATCCCGATCTTTCTGTGCTTCAATTTGATGCTCACTCCGATTTGCGCAATGAGTACCAAGGAAGCAAGTACAGCCACGCCTGCGTGATGATGCGCATCTGTGAGATCCTCGATCCTCGGAGGGTCGTCCAGGTTGGAATCCGCGCCCAATGCAAAGAGGAGGCTGAGTTCATTACCAAGCATGGGGTCAACACGTTCTATGCACACGGGATCAGAGACGGCAAATACCTGCGCTTCCTGAAATCCTGGGATGACTTTGCGGTCGAGAAGCTCACCGATCACGTATACATCACCTTCGATGTGGACGCGTTCGATCCATCAATCATGCCTGCGACCGGGACGCCTGAGCCCAACGGATTGTATTGGAATGAAGTTCTCCAGTGCCTGCGCAAAGTCGCCAAGAAGAAAACTATTGTCGGATTTGACGTTGTCGAACTCGCTCCGATGAAAGGGCTCTCGCATCCGAATCTGACGACTGCAAAACTGATCTCGAAGATTCTGAATTACGCACTGTGATGCTTCCCTATGCTCGACAGCAGGTAGTCCACCGATTGCAACTCCCTGATCTTTCTCGTATTTTCGCACAGTTCATTTTCTGCCCGACATCCTCCGTTTCCAGAGCGGCCATCATCTTTTGCAGCGTGTCGATGGAATGATACCACCATCGACGAGCATTCTCATTTGACACCAATCAGAGGGAACACATGAAAGAGTATCATGATCTTGTGGAGCGAGTGCTGACCCAGGGAACACTCAAGAAGAATCGTACCGGGGTCGACACTATTTCCTCGTTCTCAGAACACTACAAGATCGATTTGAATCTCGGATTTCCCCTTTTAACGACCAAGAAGATGAACTTCAATTCCATTTTGCATGAGGTGCTCTGGTATCTCTCAGGCGAGGACCACATCCGGAATCTTCGGAAGCATACGAAGATATGGGATGCCTGGGCTGATGCCAATGGAAATCTTGATACTGCCTACGGGAGATACTGGCGTCGATTTCCCAGCGCGCAGTTGAACAAGGAAACCGGCAAGTACGAGGTTGTCGAAATCGATCAGATCGGCAAGATCATCCATCTCTTGAAAACGAGCCCAACTTCCCGTCGCATGGTTGTCTCGGCGTGGGAACCGGGAAATGCACTCTTCAGCCAACTTCCTCCGTGCCACTTCGCCTTTGTGTTCAATGTTCAGGCAGACAGACTCAATTGTCATCTTACCCAACGATCGGGGGATATTGCTATCGGCATTCCGTTCAACGTCGCTGCATACTCTCTCCTCACCCAGGCAATTGCTCAGGAAGTGGGCCTGAATCTTGGGTACTTCAGCCACACCATTGTGGATGCTCATGTCTATGTCAATCACGTCGACGGTCTCAAAGAGCAGATGACTCGAACACCCGTCCCGCTCCCGAAACTGGAGATAGCACGAAAGCCGTTGGACACGTTACAGTTTGAAGATTTCCGACTGATTGGCTACGAGTGTGCTGAACCCATCAAATTCGAGGTCGCAGTGTGAAGATCATCATCATTGCGGCAATCGCGAAGAACCTCGTGATCGGGAAAGATGGAAAGATGCCCTGGCACTTGTCGGAGGACTTGATGCGATTCAAGAGACTCACGATGGGACACACTCTTCTGATGGGGAGGAGAACGTACGAATCGTTGGGCAAACCCCTTGCGGGACGGCGCAACGTTGTTCTTTCATCACACCCTGTCTCGGGGGTGGAATCCTACTCGTCGTTGGCAGAAGTACTGCAGATTTTGGCCTCTGAAGAAATGGTCTTCGTGATCGGCGGGGGGGATATCTACCGGCAGCTTCTTCCGCTGGCAGATGAGATGTACCTGACGCTTATTGATAGAGAGTATGAGGGAGACACCTATTTCCCGGAATACGAACAGCTGATCGGGACGAATTTCGCCGTCCAGCGCACCGAAGAACACGACGGATATTCGTTTGTTGATTATGTACGTCTAGCTCCGCGACAACCCGAATCATAGAAGGCGACTTCCTTTACACACTCCCTTCATCCTTCATCATCCCCCTGAAACTTTGAGCCTCTGATCATGCTCTCGGTGTCGGAGGAGAAATCCCCTTTTCTGTCATCCTCTTCGTTATGATCGAAGTGATTTCGTCGGTTGTCATTTCGCTCCGCGTTCCCGCGTTGACAATGGCCTGCCTGAGTGAGCCCTTCCCCTCTCTCAACCAGATCCAGAGACAATACCCAAGCCGGTTGCGGTCGTTCATCTCCTGAGTTGGGATCTCCTCGACAAGGGCATACGCCACTTTCTCAAGGGAATCTGGCGGCGCCGCGTTCACAGCAGACGGGGGCTTTGTGGCCATAGAACAGATCCTTACCTGTATGAGGGTTTCTTTCGCAGGGTAACGGACTATCACTTTGTATCACACTGATCAACTCTCCCCTCTCAAAGCGAATAACCAATCGAAAAATAAACAACAACGGGGCCGGAACTGAGCGGATGCTCCAGTAGTTCTTTCTGCAGAAAGAAGCTCCTCCCCACGGACATTTCCATCGGCCCGATCGGCGTATCGAAAGACAATCCTCCCCCTATGCCGTGCTTGAAATCCTTGAGCCGGATTTCTTCAGGCGTTCCCCAGATCGACCCTAGATCATAGCGAAGCTTCAGGTACGCGTCAAAGAAGATCTTGAAGGGGAAAAAATATCGATACTCCAGACTTCCCACCAGCACCTGTCGCCCTCGCGAATCGTCTTCGCGCAGCCCAAAAAAGTTTTCCTGCCCTCCCAAGGAGAACTGTTCGGTGATTGGGAGTGTTTCGTCGGCAAATCCGAAAAAGAGGCGGGGATGAATCGTGTGTCTGCTTAAGGGGCTATGATACCTCTCATAATTGAACGTCAATTTGGTGTACCCGATCCCTGACTTTCGACGGAAGAGCGGATATTCATATGCGAAATTCATCAGGATGCCGTCACGCGGGAACGGATAGCGGTCCTGAGTATCGATGGTGGTTCCAAATTTCAGCGTGAAAAACCGGAAGTGTTCCTCGGGGACCGGCGAGCCGAAGACACTCCGGACACTCTGGTTCTCATACCGACCCTGGACGGTGACCGAACCGAGACGCTCCAATTGAGTTCCAAACATGACGAGAACCCCTTCGCGTTCTTCGCGGAATTCTCCCGTTCGAATTCGATTCCACCGGCTCGGACTCGCAAGCGGCTCGTTCTCAAAGACGTTGACGTCCTTGATTGCATAGTGCCCGCGCAGCATGAATGTGAGGTACGAATTGAAAATGCGCGGAACTCTGAATTCGGCATTGTACACACGGTTCCGCAGACCACCGAAAAAGCGGAGTCCCAATTCCGATCCGATTCCAAGAAAGTTTTCCTCTCGAAGATCGATTGACGGCTGCAGATTCCGTTCATTGTCAATCCGGAGACCAAACCGGATCAAACCCGTGTTTCGTTCTCTCGCATCGATCAGCAGCGCCTGATATTGGGCGCTATCCCCCTCCTGCTGGATCGAGACCGCAACCTGTTCAAAGAGGTTTGTGCTGTAGATGTTCTTCAATCCCTCGGAGACTTCTGCAACCTGAAACACATCTCCTTGTTCGAACGGAAGCTCACGCCAAATCACGTAGTCTTTAGTGCGCGTCGTGCCACGAATCGTTCTGCGATGGATTTGTCCTTCGTCAAGATAGATCGTTGCGTGGCCGCGCGTGGAATCAAAATCTATCTGGCGTACGCGCGCGAGAGATAATCCCTTATCACGATACATTCCGAGAAGCTGCTCCGTCGCAGCGCGGCAGTCGTGAGCATTGATTCTTTTCCCCAGCGCCCCCTGGAACACCCGCTGAAGCGAATCCCCTTCGATGAGGTGATTTCCCACAAATGAAACGGAGGCGAGTATCGGATGCGTTACGACGTGCAGATCAAGGAGAGTTGATTCGAGATCCTCCGTGACCTGGATCTTGACCTCTGCGAACTGGCCGCTCTCATAAAGCTCCGATACGATAAGCCGGGCTGTCTTTTCGTTCAGCGTTTGTTGTGATGACAACGAATCGATTCTGGCAGCCTGTGTTTTGCTGAAAAGAGAACGGTTGAAGGTGAGTCGACTGTTTCGCACCTCCCTGCCGGTAAGGGATTGCTGAAGATTGAACTCCTGCCGTTGACCAAGAATATCAAGAATGCCTTGCGCCGCAGAATCTGCAGACTGTTCACCTGCGAGGATCAGCGAATCAGGATCAGAGAAATCCGACGAGATACGATCCCGCAGAGCGGGACGGATGACGACGTCTGCAAGTTCGAGTTGGGACTGGCTTTTGAACTGCGTCATGATGGAGGTGATCTGGTCTGCGATTTCCCATGGAGCGTTGAGTTTATCGGCAGGCCGAAGGGGACTGGTCACATCAACCGCGATTATAACATCTGCGCCGGATTCCCGTGCCACGTCGACGGGGACATTGGCAACCAGACCTCCATCGAGCAATTGCAGCGTGTCTCGCTTGACGCTGCTGAAGAGAAGCGGGACTGTCATACTTGCGCGCATTGCCATAGCCAGGCTTCCCTGATCGATGACCACACGCCTTCCCGTCACAAGATCGGTTGCAACAGCCCGGTATGGAATCCGAAGGTCATCGAACGAAGGATTGGGATGGTACAGCCCCTGCAACGCGAGGATGTTCAGATAGTCGGTAAGTCGCTGACCGGTGGAAATCGCCTCAGGAAGAATAGGCTGAAACTTGTCAAATCGAAGCACCAGAATACTCCGATCTTCGGCAATCTTCTGATCGAGGAAGAGATCGCGTCGACGAGTCTCTTCTCCAAACGCAAGGAGATCGTCCCAGCGGGTCGTGTCAACCACAGTCTCCAATTGCTCGATCGAATATCCCGCGGCATACAATCCCCCAACGACACTTCCCATACTTGTGCCGACGATCAGATCAATAGGAATTTCGTGACGTCTGAGGGATTTCAAAACGCCGATTGCGGCAATTCCGCGAGCGCCGCCGCCGCTCAGCACGAGCGCGACTTTCGGCCGCTTCGTATGTCTGTGCGGAACAAGATTGGGGATCTTTTCGGTCTCTTCGCTGAGTTCAGGGGAGATCTTCCATGTTACTGGTGCGGAGGAAAACTGCTGGCTTTCCGACTTGAACGTCAGACCAGCGAAGAGAAGCAAGAGACCGGCGAGAGATGTTGAGATCTTCATGGAGAGCAGATTGACCGAAAGACGGCGTCAAAGTACCGAAATATGATGCGAATATCAATCAGCGACTCCCTTCATCCCCGCGCGTCACTTTCTGATCCGCTCGTCCGCTTCTTGCATTTCCTTTGATATCGGAGTACGTTGAACGCGGCACTCTCATCCATTCGGTTGGATTTAGGAATAGATTGATGACCTTTCTAAACCCTCTTGCGCTGATTGGTCTGATCGCAGCCGCGATTCCGATCCTCCTTCATTTCTTCAATCTCCGAAAGCTGAGGACGATCGAATTCAGCACGCTGGCCTACATCAAGGAGTTGCAGAGGACAAAGATCCGAAGACTTAAGCTTCGCCAGCTCCTTCTTCTCGTTCTTCGCACTCTCCTTGTCATTTTTGTGGTGCTTGCTCTTTCGCGACCAACGCTGAGGGGGAGTGCCTCTCTCGGAACAGGCACACGTGCCACCACAACCGCTGTTATTATTATCGACGATTCCCAGAGCATGACAGCCGCCAACGAACGAGGAGAACTCTTCAGGCAGGCCAGCCAACAGGCACTTGCAGTCCTGGGTCTTCTTGGTGAGGAAGATGACGTAGTGGTTGTTCCCCTATCCCGCTCGGCGTCAGCCATCCCCGAGGATCAACGTTTACAATCACGAACCAGGGAAGCCGCGGAACGTCAGCTACAGGAGCTTCGCCCCTCTGTCGTTCGGGGAACACTGTTTCATGCGCTCGCAACAAGCGCCGCTATTTTCTCTGGCTCGGCAAATATCCAAAAAGAACTCTACATCCTTTCGGATTTCCAGGAGAGCCTCCTCGAAACCGAAACCTCGGCAAGACCCACGGAAACTCACCCGGAAGACGTGCGAACATTTGTGATTCCGGCGGGATTGAACAGAATCCACAATCTCGGGATTGAAAATCTGTGGACCGAGAATGTCATTATTGAACCGGGAAGAGCTGTCACGCTGAGCGCGCGCATCGTGAACTATGGTCATCGCCCGGTTGAGAACCATATCGCAAGTCTGTTTGTGCAAGGAACAAGGATCGCCCAACGAGGCATGGAGATCACTCCGGGGGCTGCTCTTGATGTGACTTTTACTTTTGTTCCAACCCGGTCAGGATTTTTGGAGGGATGGATTGAACTCGAGGACGATGATCTCGCGTTCGACAATCGTCGCTATTTTGCGTGGAAGCTGCCGGACGTGATTCGCATTACCCTTGCGGGCGGCGAGAGCGATCTCCGTTACTTGCGGCTTGCCCTGGCAACGAGGGGCGAGACGAAGTCATCTTTTCTCGTGCGCGAAACATCATCTCAGGTTCTTTCTTCCTCGCTTCTCAGCAAGTCTGATGTGCTTGTTCTCGCAAATCCGGAACTTCTATCCAAAGGGCAGCTCGCCTCAGTGCGGAGTTTTGTTGAGGCCGGCGGGGGATTGATCTACTTTCCCGGGCCGAAGATGGATGTCGCGACGTACAATTCAACTCTGGCGACAGCGCTTCAATTGCCACGAATGGAGCGAATAGAGAGCCATCCCACGCCACGTTCGTCCGGGCCTCCTGCACCCCCCACAGAATTTGGTAATGTGGCATTTCGGCACCCGTTGTTTGACGGGATGTTTCAGCAGGATCTCGGGAGCAGAAGCGGATCGATGAAACGCGGACTAAAACCGTTGGAGCTCGAGTCCCCACTCATCACCAGGCATGTTCGATTCCGATCCACAGCGCAGGTTCTTCCCCTCATGACACTTTCGGATGGAATCCCGTTCCTTCTGGAACAGCAAATCGGGGGGGGCCGGATTTTTCTCTTCGCGACGAGTACCAGCCCGGAATGGTCCAATTTACCTGAAAGAGGGTTATTCGTGCCATTGATTCATCAATCGATTTCTTACCTTTCCCGCTCCGGCGTTCAGCAATTTTCAACCATCGCGGGAGAGGAGATCGTATTGCGCAATTTGCCCCTGCAAGCTGAATTCGCGGCCATCAGGGGGGAGATAGAGGTAGAAGAAGTCATCCCAATATCTCACGATCGCGAGGGAAAGAGACTCCAGTTTATCCCCGATGATCATTTGGGTATATTTACGGTGGAGGTTGGCTCAGAGCCCTTTGCGAAACTCGCTGTGAACATGGATCCACTCGAATCTCGAATGGCGAGAGCAGACGAGGAACGTATCAACAAGCTCCTCGCTCAGCATGGAATCGACGGCTCCTCCGTCGCCACGCTCACAGATGCCTCTGATCTCCAACGTATAGTCACTGAGGCTAGGTACGGGACAGAATTGTGGAAATCGATTCTCATTGCGGCCTTCGTTGTTGCCCTGAGTGAGATGTTTGTTGCTCGCACCGGTCGCAGAGAAGCCGAAAAGATGTTCCAATTGTCAGCAGAGTGATTACAGGATATTTCGATGATTGAACTTGTCCGCTCCGACAAAGAACAGTGTGTCCTCGTTGGCGTCTCTACGCGCATTGCGTCACGAGCGAGCGTTGAGGATTCTCTCGATGAGCTGGCCCTCCTTGCGGATACCGCCGGCGCCGCCGTGGTAACAAGATTCACTCAGGATCGCGATCGCATCGATCCGGCTACTTTTATTGGGAAAGGGAAGGTTGAGGAACTCGGCGCGTTTGTCACAGAACGAAACATTCCGCTTGTCATTTTCGACGACGACCTCTCTGCCGTCCAGATTCGAAACCTCGAGCGGGTCATTGAACGCAAGGTCATTGATCGGAGTGCGCTAATTCTCGACATCTTTGCCTCGCGGGCGAAATCAATGGAATCGAAGACTCAGGTTGAGCTTGCGCAGCTTGAGTATCTGTTGCCTCGACTTACGCGACAATGGACGCACCTGTCGAAACAGTATGGAGGTATCGGCACAAAGGGTCCCGGGGAAACTCAGATCGAAACCGACCGACGGATGGTTCGCGCCCGTATCTCCCACCTCAAGGAAAAACTCGAGCGAATCGGGCGTCAGCGAATCACCCAGCGCAAGGGGCGTTCGAAACACCTCCGGGCGGCGCTCGTCGGATACACCAACACCGGCAAATCAACGTTGCTGAACCTCCTCTCCGGCTCAGACGTTTTCGTCGAGAACAGACTCTTTGCCACTCTGGATCCCACAACACGCATTGTCCCCCTCACCGCCGGAATCAGCATTCTGATGACCGATACCGTCGGGTTCATCCGAAAGCTTCCCCCTACCCTGGTGGCCTCCTTCAAGAGCACGCTTGAAGAGATTACCGAGGCCGACATGGTGATCCACCTCATCGACCTCTCCAGTCATCACTACAGCGAACAGATTCATATCGTCCGGGAGACACTGGAAGAACTCGGAGCCCATGAGAAGCCGACACTGATGGTCTTCAACAAGATCGATAGGCTGGCCGATCGGAGCGTTCTCCAAACAGTCGCCGCGGATCATCCGAACCCCGTCTTCATTTCCGCGACGCGCGGGATCAATATTCTCGGACTGAAGGAGGGAATTCTCCAGCTCATGGAGAGTGCGTTCACCGTCCTCGAGCTCTCCATCCCTCAGCACGAACAGAAACTCATCTCGTACCTCCATTCCGTTGGAGAGGTCCAGGAAATTCGCTATGACAATTCTGTCGCGCGATTGAAGCTCAGGGTTCCCAAGTCGGAGGAGGAACGCATCCTTCACCTCGTACGGGGCCAGCAGTAGTCGCTGTCAACTGCTTACGGTCCAGCACCACTTCCTCTATTATTCCTCTTCCGCACGATTCGATAGAAGAAGAATCCCGCAATCGATGCGACCGTTACCCAAGTTGTTAACATCATGACAAGCGCTATGTTGCTCATTGCTATTCCACCTTTCTCGTCCTTCTCCTTCGCCACGCGATAAAGATAGCGAGTGCAATACCGACAAAGGTGAGCATTAATAAGACTCTCGCTCCCGATCGCACAAGCGCTTCTCGGTGCACCAGGCTTCCCTGTTCTGACCCTTGAAAACCCATATTGAGGAGGCGTCCCAACACGCTATCGTACGAGAATGGCCAACCGTTTCCTTCGAACAACGCCGTGATTGCTGGCGCCCATTCCGACCCGTCGGGTTTCACGAGTGCGCCGAGAAATATCGCGATGAGAAATACCGGAGTGATATACGCCGCAATGAAGAAGAATATTCTGGGAATCCGAATTTCCGATCCACGCGTGATCTCGTCCCACGCCCTTCTTCGTCCAAACACCCACATAAAGGCAATCGACTCCAACAGAGCAAAAAGGACGAGAGAAAATGTTCCTCCCCAGAAATCAAATTCATCAAACGCACCAAGCTGATACAAAAGGATGCAGGGGAGTGCAAGAAGCACAACTGCAATCCCCAAAACCATGGTCGATCGTTCACGGGAGATTTTGAATTCATCCTGAAGAAACGCGACCACCGGCTGTCCCATGGCAAGGGAACTGGTGATTCCGGCGAAGAACAGCAGTCCAAACCACGCAATTCCTCCGGCGACGGCAAACCACGGTCCCCAGTGCTGAAAGAGAGTCGGCATGGTCCGGAACCCCACTTCGAACCCCACATTCGAGACCACCCAATCAAGACCCAGATAAGCCACGGCGACCGGGACGATGATCGATCCACCGAGTATGACTTCGACGAATTCATTCATCCATCCTGCCGATGACGCACTGAGCGCAATGTCCTCATTCTCCTTCAGATACGATGCATAGCACTGAATCGATCCCATACCCACGGAGAGAGTGAAGAATACCTGGCCGGCCGCGGCCATCCAGACCTTCGGATTAGAGAGAGAATCGAATTGAGGTTCCCAGAGAAAATTGAGCCCCGCTATGGCATCATTCATGGCACCAAGTTCCCCCTCGCTGATGGTCAAAATGCGCACTGCGAGAAAGAGGCTGAATCCAAGCAGAATCGGCATCCCGATCTTGCTTGCGATTTCCACCCCCCTCATCAGGCCTCGGGAAAGAATCCATAGATTGATTCCCAGCGTGATGACGAAGAAAAGGATCGCTTGGCGGGATAGGTTGTAACCGTTTCCGCTGTTGATACCGAGATATTGGTCAAAGTATTGCGACACATCAGACGAGGACATTGTGTCGAATGTGCCTGCGATGGTATGCCAGACATATCCCAATGTCCACGATTCGATGTACGTGTAGTACGCGATCACCGTGAGGTTCGTGAAAATTCCAAACGTGCCGACGTATTTCCAGAACCGCGATCGCCCCACGGCATCCAACATTCCTGGTGTTGAGTGGTGGCCGCGCTGTCCTCCGAATCGTCCCAATCCCCACTCAATCCACAGAAGGGGAATACCCATGATGAGGAAGGAGATAAGGTACGGAATGATGAATGCACCTCCCCCGTTAGCCACCGCCTGCGCTGGAAACCGCAGAAAATTACCCAAACCCACGGCATTCCCCGCCATGGCGAGAACAAGTCCCACGCGTGATCCCCACTGCTCATTGCTGCCGGCCATCCCTGCTCCTCTCACCAGGATACGTTCCCGGGAATCCTCGTAGTGTGCAGACTACGGCAATTGCTGACGGATGAGCATCAACACCTTCATGTGCTGATCGATCAATTGAAGATCATGTACGCCACCGCACCGACCGCAGCGAGGGCAAGGACTCCGATGAACAGATAGAATACGAGGGGCGATTCTTCCGGCTCTTGTTGTACATGTTTGTGAACAGACATGACGTTCTCCTCTGTGTCAAAAAGTTGAAAGATAATGGATGGGATTCCATTGGAGGGTGTCCGTCTCAATCAATACCTCCGACGACAAATCACAGATCAGTTCGATCGGAAATACAGATCAGAGGGCGACACCATTCTTCAGACTACAGACAGAAAGAGAACGGCTAGAGACATGAAGAGGTAGTTTGAGTATAGAGGAGGGAAATCGTAAATGTGGAGGAAGAATATTCAGCCTGAAATCTCTGTGAACGAAAACTGAAAACGGGCGCATGCGATACGACATTGCGAGCCAGTTCCTTTGTATCGCCATCCGTTCGCTCGTCCCGCCATTTCGATTGCTGGAACAACTGAAGTTCCGGATGGGATCCTTCATCAGCGATGACCTGCGCCGCTGATGCCTGCTTTTCCGAGAACTCATTGAACGATGGATTCGTGATCGTCGAGATGAGGAGGAGAAGTATCAGTCCTGCATGGAGAGGACGACCAGCGGGAGCTTTCGATATTGAGAGAATTTCGAGGAGCATGGCGCCGGTTAAGGTACCTCGAGGAGTTGCCAGAAACAAGAGGAATTTTCTTGCGGCAGGCACGAGACGATCAAAGAATTGTCCGAACACGTTCGACAGGGCGTGCCAGCGCCGCTCGACCCCTTTTTTCAACGATTGGCCGTTGAATCAATTCCGGATGTTTGGATATCAGGGCGATCAGTTCGTTCTCGTAGAGTATACCTTTGGAAAGCTTCAGCTTTATATAGATCGGTTCCCGTGTCCGGAGGAGATCGCACGCGGAGAGGTTCATTTTTGCCAAGAGTTCTTTGATTTTTTTTCAGAGTAAGCGGCTCCATGTTATAGTCAACGGTATCAAAATCGACGCCGGCTTCGTTCATCAACACATGGAGCTTCCGGCAGGTTGTGCAGGTCGGCCTTTCGTAGACGATGATTCTGGACATCGAGTTCCCCATCATTTGATTTCGAGCAATTCCTGGAGACGGTTGATCAGCCGGGAGGTGTGGGTTCCCATCCAGTAAATGCGTCCGCATGAAGAGCATTGAGTGAAGTCATCGAACAACTCATACACCCGCTCAGGTACCTTTTCCCTACAGTCCTCTTTAGCAATTTTCGTCACGTGGATGTTGCAGATTACGCATCGGGTGAAGAGGGTGGCTTTGGGACTGATTCCAGTTGCCGATACCACGGCGCTGAGTTGTTTGCCGATATCTGCTTGGTCAACAATGAGGAAATGTTTCGGTTTGAGACGGCTGGTGATCCGTACAGTAGAGGTCACAAAGTGGGTATCAGGTTTCTCTAATTCTTCGCGCAGTGCGCTGTCGTCACAATCAACCTGGAAGAACGCGTCGTAACCGAGTGTGCGGAGCCACTTGGCAAGTCGACCCAAATGCCGATCGACAACAAACCGCATATTACCCCTCAGGCTCTTTGATAATCGTTTCTCCCTTGAAGACGCGGGCAACCTCCTGTGCATCGGCCTCTGATCCGACAAGATCCCCCCAGTGCATCGGGATCACCGCTTTCACTTTCATCGAGTTCGCCGCGTCCCCGGCTTCCTTCGCTGTCATCGTGTAGGTTCCGCCGCATGGAAGGAGGGCAATATCGCATTCAACACGTCGCATTTCCGGAGTCGAATCCGTATCTCCCGTATGGTAAATCACCTGGCCTCCAGATAGAGTAATCACATAGCCCACCCAGTGTTCTTTCTTGGGGTGAAATTGCTTTCCGAGGTTAAAGGCCGGAACCGTTCGAAACGAAACCTTTCCTACACTGTACTCATTGTCCGGTTCGACGGTCAGCGCCGTTGCATGTACCTGTCTTGATGCTTCGACAGGACCGGCAACGATGGTATCCTGTTTCTGGATTTCTCTAATATCCTCGAGCGAAAAATGGTCGAAATGGGGATGGGTGATAAGGATGATATCCGCTTTCGGACATTTGTCGGGAAGCTTCCACGGATCGATGTAGATGATTGTTCCGGCATCATCAATCCAAAAGCTTGCATGACCCAGCCAGTGAATGTGATCGTGTTTCATGCTAACCTCCGTCGTACCACGGCAGCCCTGTTTAGGTTACTTAGAGTTCTTCTTTGCCAATTTCTTGCGTGCCTTCGCGAACCCGGGCTTTAGGGTATCATAAATGATCCGAATGCGTTGTTTGTACGGGATGAACGCGCTCTTCATCGCATTGATCGTGAGCTTTTCGAGATCATCCAACGTCAGATCGAACTCTCTGGCGGCAACATCGTACTCATCGGTGAGAGTAATATTACTCATCAGTCGGTCATCCGTATTCAGCGTCACACGGAACTTGTAGCGATACAGATAACCGAAGGGATGTTCATCGAGGCTTTTCACCGCGCCGGTGTGCACGTTACTGGTGAGGCAAATCTCCATGGGAATACGCTTGTCGAGTACATATTGAGCGAGTATGCCCATGCTCAGCACCTCACCCTCTTTGATTCTCATGTCATCCATGAGCCGGGTCGCATGACCAATCCGGTGCGCGCCGCACCACTGGATCGCCTGCCAGATCGATTCCTTGCCGAAAGCTTCTCCTGCGTGTACGGTAATGTTGAAGTTTTCACGCTGGATAAAATGAAACGCCTCGATATGTTTTTTCGGCGGAAATCCCCCCTCTTCGCCAGCAAGATCGAATCCCACAACCCCCTGAGCCCGAAAGTCGACGGCTAACTCCGCGATCTCCTTTGAGATAAGCGGATTCATGTTCCGCATCGCGCAGAGAATCAACCCGTACTCGACGCCAAAATCCTCTTTTCCCTGTTCCAATCCTTCGAGGACGGCTTTAACAATTGTTTCGAGGTGCAATCTCTTGTCGGTATGGAAAATCGGCGCAAAGCGGGTCTCCAGGTACACAACTCCGTCGCGCTTCATGTCCTCCATCGTCTCGTAGGCAACCCGTCTCAGTGCCTCTTCGGTTTGCATCACGCCGCACGTATGTTCGAATCCCTCGAGGAAGAGCGGGAGACTCCCCCTCGTTGCACCACGATGAAACCACTCAGCAAGCTCACCGGGATCAGTCGTTGGAAGCTTCTTGTACCCGGAGTCCTTTGCCAATTCGATGACGGTTTGAGGTCGAACGCCGCCGTCGAGATGATCGTGGAGGAGCACTTTTGGAAGCGATCTGAGAATGTCTTTCTTGATCTTCATCTGTCGGCTCTTTCTATTCTAGTGGATCCATCGATTTCTCAACGGCACCGCGGATCTCCCCGTCCACAACGATTTCCAGAGCGGACTGGATATCATCATAGAGAACGCGATCCTCATCCAAATGCCGGATATGTTTTCGGACAAATCGATGGGCTGCTTCGACGCCTTGCCCCGCCTTCATGATATTTTTGCCATTTCCCGACCGGGTGAAATCGAGCGCCTGGGCAGCACAGAGGAGTTCGATCGCGAGCACCGTTTGAACGTTCCTCAAAACGCGCCATGCCTTCTGGGCGCTGATGGATCCCATACTGTTGTGATCTTCCTGATTTGCCGAGGTCGGGATTGAATCAACGCTGGCCGGATGGGACAGGACTTTGTTTTCAGATACGATCGAGGCGGCGGTATATTGAGCGATCATCAATCCGGAATTCAAGCCCCCTTTGCGGGTCAGAAATCTCGGCAATCCGCTTAGCGAGCCGTTCACAAGTCGCTCAATCCGGCGTTCCGAAATGTTCGCGAGTTCGGAGAGAGCGATGGCAAGAAAATCCATCACCAGCGCGATGGGCTGACCGTGGAAATTCCCCCCCTCCAGATGCACACCATCGTCCGCGAAAATCAAAGGATTGTCGTTGGCAGAATTCAGCTCTATCGAAACGATCTTGTGTACATAATCAATTGCGTCCCTCGATGCCCCATGGACCTGCGGAATGCAGCGCACTGAATATGCGTCCTGCACGCGTGGATCATCATGGCGGTGCGACTCTCTGATCTCGCTCCCCTTCATGAGTCTTCGAATATTGCGCGCAACTGTCTTCTGACCGTCGTACGGCCGGACTGCATGAATACGATCGTCGAATGGAGTGTCGCTCCCGCGGAGCGCTTCCACACTCATTGCGCCGATAATATCGGCCAGCGTCACCAGCCGAAGGGAATCGGAAATGGCAAGCCCGGCAAATGCGGTCATCATCTGCGTTCCGTTGATGAGCGCCAGCCCCTCCTTCGCTGCAAGTTTCAACGGCTTCAAACCATTTCTTTTCAATGCTTGTGCGGCTGGAACGATAACACCTCCGGTCCCCCACACTTTTCCTTTGCCGATCAATGCGAGGACGAGATGAGACAGTTGCACCAGATCGCCGCTGGATCCGACAGAACCCTGAGAAGGAATCACCGGGATGATCCCCTTATTAAACATCTGAACGATTTGCTCGAGCATCTCGAGCCGTATTCCGGAACATCCCTTCGCGAGCGCATTGATTCGAAGAATCATCATCGCCCTCGAAATTTGCTTCGGAAGATAATCACCCGCTCCGGCAGCATGGCTGGTGATCAGATTCTCCTGGAGCTTGTCAATGTCTTTCGGCGCAATCCGCACATTGCTGAATTCTCCAAAGCCGGTCGTCACGCCATACACAACTTCGTCGTTCCGAATCCACTTCTCCACGAGGGCACGAGATGCTTGCACGCGTTGCCGCGCTTCAGGCGTGAGGGTAATCGTGTTGCGCGATCGCGCCAACATCGTGAGGTCGTCAACGGTAAGTGATGCGCCATCAAGAGAAATCGGCTTCATAGGTTGGGATCGAGAGATTGGTCGTTCGAGGTGATCGTGGATGAATTTACGGGAGGTTACAGTGAAATTCAACATTGGCGGCCGGCAATCGGTCTCTACGTATAGAAAGGAATTGGTCTTTAATTATCCCACTTCTTGACCCATTGCGTACCACAAATTGATGTGTACGGACAGGAAGGACAGTTTGCGGCCATATTGGATGTTCGGTAGAACTCCCTCTCAATATCGGCAATCTCATCAACCATCCTGAACATCAGTGGTTCGATGGCCCGGTATATCACGGAGTCGGCGTTGCCTTCGATCGACATCCCGCTCTCAATCAACGGATCGATTTCGTTCTTTCCGAGAAACAGATATCGTGGGTTGATCTTCTCCGGATCGACGGAATGCTTCACCGCATAAAGAAGAACATACAGCGGTAGCTGGAATGAACCCACGCCGTCTTGCCAGGTGCTCGTGTCATCGGGATCGATCTTGTCGGGATTGATGACACTTTTCTTTTGGTCTTTTCCTGTTTTGTAGTCGAGAATAAACACACGCCCGTCGCGGGTTTCGATCCTGTCGATCCGTCCAGCGAACCGATAGCCGTTCTTTTCGACCTGCAGTTTCTCTTCCAATGCCTGCACAACGACTTCCTCCGCAGAGATGAGAGGCATTTGATGTCTCTCAATAAATGACCGGAGCTGGCGGGTCACCTGTCTTAAGGCGAGCTGGATTGGAATTGGTATCGTGCCCCCAAAAAACTCGCGTGAAACATTGCCGATTGTCCCCTCAAGTCGATCAATTCCCAAATGATCATTGCGCAACGCACCATGAGACGTCGGAAGGTAGAACGCCTTGAGCACTTCATGGACAAAGTTCCCGATGAGACGTCGGTCGATCTCATCCCCCGCTTCATCCTTTTCCCGAACATGGAGCACGTTGCGGTAGTAAAAGCGGAGGGGACAATGCAGATAGTCGTCCAACTGGTGTGCACTGAAATGATGTTCGTGGCGCAGGTACGCAATCATTGCTTCTGTTTTTCGAACGGGTTCCGGAACGGGATTGGTCAGGTTCACACGATAGTGTGCCGTGTGCTCCCGTTCGGACGGTTCCGTATTCTTTCTTTGTCTTTGATCCTCCCACAAGAGCTTTTCGACAAACCGGCTCTTCTCGCTTCTTCCCCCTTCCGATTCAGCATAGAAAAGGTGCACTTCGCGGGCACCGTTGAGAGCCAGGGAAAAATAGTATTCCTTGAGTCGCTCTCGCTCGGTATGCGTTTCCAATCCGAGCATTCGACGGATCTTCTGCGGGAGAAGCATATCCAGTCCCGGTTTTCCGGGGATGATATCATCGTTCGCATCAAGAAAGTAAATTGTATCGAATTGAAGATTCCGCGTTTCCAGCAATCCGAGAACCTGTAGACCTTTCAGCGGAGTTCCGGCGAAAGGAACCGTCTCTCCTTTCACGACAGACCGGAAGAATGCAAGATATTGCTGTGGATCGGTGAATCGATGGTCTTTCAACAGCGAGTCTCCCATACGCTCGAAGATTGTGATCATCTCCTGTGCATATGGTTGGAAGAGAGGATGAAAACGGGCTGTACTTTCGTTGAAGATGAAGCTCACAACATCGATACAGTTGGAGGCAAACTTGCCGATCGACTCACAAGTGAGGAAGCGGCGGATCGTGTTGTTGTGGATTTCACGCAAATGCGTTCGCACCTCATCTGCCGTGATTTGTGGGTCTACAGACCGCACCGCAGAGATCGTTGACTTGTGCACTCCCGCGTGTTCTTCAAGATCCTCAAGATGGAAAAGCGCTCCGAGCGCATACTCCGAAAGCTGCGATTCAATGGCATGCATCATAATGCGAGTGACATCGGCCCGGTTCTTCAGGCGTACACTTTTCATATAGGGATGAAGCGCAAACCGAAGGTACAAGGCAGGCGTAAACAAACCATCGCGAGCGACGGCCGCCAGCTCCAGAAGTGTCGTGATCAGACCACAGATCGGGGTCCGTTCGAGTGGATAGCCGAGCGCGATGTTGAATTCTCCCTCTTCAAAGAGCGACAGTGCTCCGTGATACGTTGGAAACAGCGCCCCGGAATCGGGAAGGACGATGACCGAGCGCTCGTCCATCGTCTCGTTCCGACGGTTCCGCTCCTCGAGCAATCCGGAGAGGATCGCAACCTGACCGTGGACATCGGGGGTCTTGTAGTAGTGAATGAGCGGCGCGCTGTGATTCTTCTCTTCCTCAGGTTGAGACACGTCGATGCCAAGTTGCGCCAGCTGACTGTTCAATCCCGGTCCCGACTGAGCAATCATCGTCACGTTTTCTTGTTCGAGAAGCCGGCGTATGATTCTCCCCTCTGCCGCTGTAAATGCGTAGAAGCCGGCGAGAATAACCGATCGATAGGGAGTGAGATCAATTTCCGACAGCCTATCAGCGACTCGTCTGGTTGTCATGGATCGCGTCACGCCCCCCCGCTCGCCAATCTTTCTATAGAATTCCTCATAGTAATCCGCGAGCGCATGAAACTTCGGAATGTCAATCGGCTGGAGCAGTTCACGAATCTTCCGCTCTGTGGCATCTGTCAGCGAAACCTCTTCAAGCTCAGGAATCAGTCGCAATGCGAGAGGAAAGAAATGATCCAGCGAGGTATAGACATCCTGCCCCAATCGCGTCGCGAGGTCGCGATGGATGTCAAACAAGATAGCGACAGCATCCATCAGATCAAGCGACTTCTCCGACATTCCGAGAGTTTCCCGGAACAGGTGCTCGACGAAGAGATCGAATGAGAAGATTTGAGGAGGGATCAACGCCCCGTGTTCGCGCCGCGCAAGCTCCTTTCTCAGAAAGTGGGCGGGTCGTTTGCCGGGAAAAACAACAACGGAGGAGGAATAATCCCGCTGATCGGATTGAAGGTGCGACGCAACTTCGCTGATCAGGTTCTGCTGCGCGGAGATGATCCGAACGGCGCTCATGCCACCTCCCTCACGGTACGCAGATCAACATACGCAAGCACGCCTCGGACAGCTTTGCCCGGATAGAGATTTCCTGCCAATTCCATATATCGTCGAACCTGGGCCTGGTGACTTTCTGACTCACCTCCGGTCTTGAAATCGATGATGGTTACGAGATCCTCATCGATGACCATCCTGTCGATTCGAAAAAGATCTCCATCTGGAGCCACGATATCCTGTTCACTGATAACCGTTCGTCCTGCTCGACTCTCAAAAAGCTGGCGGAATTGATCGAGCCTGACAGTTTCTACGATTGCCCTTTGGATCTCTGTTATTTCGGCGGGCGATTGGCTTTGCGCGTCAATTTCCCGGACTCTCCGATCGATCTGTGCATCCAGATCATCTTCGACGAGCAGGATGCCCTCAAGAATTTCATGGACGAGTTCTCCTCGCACTCTCTCCGCCCGACGGATGCTCCGGTCCTCGCGCTTTTGCCGTATTCCTCGTGTAGGCACATGCGAGAGCTGCGCGAACGATGGATCCCGCTTCTTCGGTTTCGTGCCCGTTCCTTCGGTGAAATCCGCTGTGGGCTTTCCAAGCTGGTAACCGGATTCGGGCAGCCAGCAGGAAGGTTTCTTTCCACGTATCGATTTCACGGAAAGGATGTACGATTCTTCTTTCGCCCTGGTGAGCCCGACGTAAAGCTTGTTGAGGCTATCTGCGCCGTTGAGGATTTCGCGTTCAACGACAATCTGTTTAAGACGCGGATCGTGTTTTTCCAGATCTTTCGTAATACGATAGAGTCGAACTCCTCCCTCCTCTTCATGGAGCCATAGATTATTAGAGCGCCCGATAGAATCGTATAGCAACGTGATAACGATCGGAGATTCCTTCCCCTTTGCTTTGTGGATGGTCATGATCGTTACTGCATCTTCCCCCGGGGCGATCGCGACATCCCATTCCTTATTTTCGGAATCTTGTTCCGCCGCCCGGAGAAACTCTTTCACATTCTGAATTCCGGACCCCTCCGATATATGCACCACTTCCAGCAGTTTAATCAACGTTGCCTCTTCATCCGGCATCATCTCAAAACATCTGAAGGTCTTATAAATCTCAACCGTGAGATCATACAGAGGCAAATATCCAACGACGGAGAAGAGCTGTTCAAAATAGCTCTCCCAGAGCCCGGGGTGCTCTCGGCGAAATCGCGTGTACAGCGGTCCATCCGGTTTTTTTCCCGCTTCGAAGAGAAACCATTCACCATCGAGCACCATCGAGTGTTCTGCGGCATTCAATCGAAAGAGGTCGCTCAGGAGTACCGTGGCAAATGAGAGATCATCAATTGGAGAATCAAGAAACGTCAGAAGCGCCAAAATTTCCTGCGTCACTTTTCGCGTGCGGATATCGAGACTGCTGTGAGACAGGAATCGGATGTTGGCCGCATTCAGCCATCCACTGACACTCACCACGTCGTCGTTGCGCGGAGTCAATATGTAGATGTCACGAAGCGCATATCCCCGATTCAGCGCATCGGCGATGATCTCAAGGATTCGATTCCGTTCAGGAATGTCATCCGACCCATGATCAGGCGAATCGAATGATTCCACGGAGACATATCCTTTTCCCCGCTTCTCCTCAGAGACTTTCTGCTCGAATGTCGCGAGTCCGCTTGCACTCGCCATTTCTTCATGTTCGACGTTCTTCGGCACAATGTTGTGAAAGACATTCTGACCGAGCGAAAGGATCGCTTCGCCACTTCGGTAGTTGAGGGACAGCGTTTCATGGGTTGTTGGGACCGAGGGAAACTCATCTTCCCTGATCATTCGCGCCATGATCCGCCAATCTCCCCCCCTGAACGAATAGATCGCCTGTTTCGTGTCTCCGACGAGAAACAGACTTCCCGACCCGCTCAAGGAATGCTCCACCAACGGCCTCAGCGTCTTCCACTGGATCGGATTCGTATCTTGAAACTCATCAATCAGATAATGATGGATTTGCTCACCGAGAGAGAAATAAATTTCCGGAACCTCCTCAAGGTGAAGCGATTGCGCCAATCGTTTGGTCGCGGTGGAAAGATCGATCTGACCCTTGATGCGCGTGACCTGTTCGAGCTTGTCGCCAAGCAGGCCAAGCATCCTGACATATGGCTGGTAGTGACGGATCGATTCCTGAACGTAGTATTCTCCGACAGCCTTGAGGAGTCTCTCCTGGATACTGCCGATCGTCCCAACAACGGATTCGAATGATGAATCCTTTGATCGATTGAGAACGCTTTGCCCGAGAGATTTTGAAATGATCGCGGAATAATCTTTCCGCCTCGCTCCTTCAATGATCGCCGCATATCGTTTGTTGATGGTGTACCCTGACGCTTCCGCAATGTCCCCAATCTCGCAGATCAAGTCGACGATTTGACCCTGCAGCTCTGCCAAACTGGTTCGGCTGGTCGCGGTGAGGGGATCGCCAGGCATAGTCGCGAGCCTGCCATAGATTAGGCCGGCCTCATCCCGTAGCGCCTCATACGGAAGCCACTGGAATGACTGGTCGGCGCGGCGGGATTCAGCAACCAGATCAATAAGCTCCGTGAGAAGTTCTCGCCGCGATTCATTCTTTTCCGCTTCGGCGGCAAGGAGGGCAAACGCTTCGCCTAAAAGCGGACGGCTGTCGAGAACGAGTTCCACGTCGAGGGGAAAGCCATGTTCAAGGGAAGAAGCCTGGAGTACCCGGGCAATGAAGCTGTCGATCGTTTGGATTTGAAAATCCGAATAGTTGTCGAGGATGACCCCAACCAGCTCTTCGGCTCTGCGGCTCACTGATTCTTCGTCGTCATGAAGAACGTCTGAGAGTTTCTCCAGGGTTTCTTTATCTCCAAATGAGGCCTTCTTGAGCGTGGAGAGGATTCTTTGTTTCATCTCCGCAGCAGCATTGTGCGTGAAGGTGATCGCGAGAATGTTCTTCAGGTCGTTGAAAGGAACCCGAGCACTCATCATCAACTGGAGGAAGCGGAGTGTGAGGGCGGTCGTTTTTCCCGAACCCGCCGAGGCAGAAACAAGGGTAAAGTTTGGAAGGATGATGTCGGTCTTTGCGCGCGATCGTGCCATGGTCAATCGGAAAATACACAAAAACTTCGGAGAATTCCCTGATGGGAGGCAGTCGGACGACAGGGTGGTATCGAGAGAACGGCCGGCTTAGGGACCGGACAATTTCAGCGAAGTCTGCGCTGGATTGGAAAGTCGGGGAACTACTTACCCAAGATTCTTTGGTCAATACATGTGTACAGGCTGTACGGGTCGACGGAGGAACAGATAAGGATTGCGGAGGGGAAATAGTGTTCAACCTGCCATGCAATTTACTTCTTTGGTGGTGGTGGGCCTGGCTGCTGCGGAACTGCAACCATCATTTGATGAAACTGCCTTCCCCAATGCACGCCATGACTGTTCTCGTATATCTTCACTTGAGGACCACGGTCAAATAGTAGTCGGATGTGAATATAAAGCTCCCATACTCGAGTGTTGAGGTCGGGCACAGTATCAAGGGAGATTGCATTCAGTCCATTGCTTTGGGCATCGGTAATGAAGATCGGTCGGGAATGCGACTTATGAACGTCGTAATCGGACAGGAAAGAGACTATCGCCTCTGATTTTGCTTCCTTGTCCGGATCAGAAGCAAGCATATACTGTTTCAGCCAATCAGCGACCAACATTTTTCCGCGTTCTTCTGCATCCTTGCAGATCTCGAAAATGTGAAGATCGTATTTTTGAATGAGCGGCAAGTACGCAGGTAGGGCGGACGGACCTTCCTTCTGAAGAACTTCGCGAACAGCCTTGAACCCGTTGATGATGCTACGCGCTGGAATCCCGTTGATCTGAGGTTCAATGGGACCCAACGATGATCGGTCGTCCATCAGGATTTCATCACCCGACAAACAGAGCATGGTGGCTGCACTGTACGCTGAACCAGGAACTATGAACCTTACGTGCTTAAACTTCCGACGAAGCAAGTGGACTATACGTTCAGCAGCCTCGACAATCCCACCTGGACTCTCAATCATCACATCCAGTACATCTTCTTGGATATCAGCAATCAGATCGGAGAAACCGATGACGTCTTCGAGATCAATCTGGATTGGGGCTTCGCGAGGGGCACTCAACTTTGCAGCGTAAACGATCAACGGTCGATGGGTGACCGCCTCGATCTCTTTGATGAGGCGCTGACGTTCTTGGAAGAGACCCTGGGCATCAAGGCGTCTCTGTTCAATCGCATCAATGAGATCTTGATACTTCAAGGGTACCGTGGGCTGTAGAGGTGTCTGTGATGACTATTTGTTGTGATGACGTATTGCCTACTTCGATTCGATACTGGGGATAGGCTCCCATCGCCTTGAGAGTCTCCTCGTAGGTAGACAATGTCTCCGCGAATAGTTCCATTATCTTCTCAAACTCGGGATTGGCTCTGAAAAATTCGTGAATATCATCAGAAGGATTGGAGTCTTGCATTGCTTTTCCCATGGCGAAAGGATGGTTGAAATATCGGATTCCTGTGTGCAAATGGTCGGGTGAATCCCCCTGAATCTTCCCCCCATGCTCCTCGGACCGCAATTCGATTCTGTCGGTTCAATCTCCCACTGATTGAATCAATCCCAAATTGAAGCCCTTTAAAGAAAAATTGTACAATACCTGTAACATAATAGGGAGGAAAAAGTTCTTGTCAACCCTTTTGTCTTTCCCCGTCGAATTGGACGCAATCCAGACAACTCATAGTGATAAATCATCCGTGTGGGATCAATCCATTATCTACCTTTAAGCATTGGTTGATTTCGTTTTCGGCACCCTGGCTCTCACCCCAGGCCAACAGCGGGGAACCTCCCTGGCGATGTGTGAGCCAGCACGCATTAGGTCATGACATGTGGGCAACGTATGAAACGTCAGACAAGCTAGTAACTTATCCCACCGAACAACACTTTCTCTGCCCCCTTCGTCATTCCCGCGTTGGTATGTCCGACGCCGGGCACGATCTTGATGCGCCATGCGAAGGTCGAATTCTCTTTTTGTGTCAGCTTCCGGGTTGCGTTTCATCTTCCCGGATTTTCGGTGCAATGCCGATGCCCGTAAATCCGTAGATCAAGGCAAAAATAAATCCTGTATAGCACATCACTGCCCACGGTACATATTCCAGCGTTGGGACTCCAAGCGTTCCCGCCATAAAGACTCCGGCGATACTCCATGGAATCAGCGGAACGATGACAGTTCCGGAATCCTCGGTCGTACGGGATAGATTCTTCGCTGCCAATCCCCGACTCTTGAACGCCGGCGAAAAAAGCTCGCCCGGCACCAGAATACTGAGAAACGAACTCCCCGTGACTACTGCTGTCATGATTGTGGCTGCAACGGCTGAGGCGATTAGTCTGCCGGTTGTCTTGGCAAACTTCAGAATCTGCTGAAGAAGCACGTCGAGCATCGCCGTCTTTTGCATGATTCCAGCAAACGCAAAAGCACAAAGAGCAATCAGTGTTACTTCCATCATGTGCTGCATCCCGCCGCGTGTCAGAAGACGATCCACCTGCTCCATTCCCGTGCTGGCCTTGAACCCGAAGACGGTTGTTGCGACAGCATCCTTCATCGAACTCTCCTGGAAGATCATTGCCAGGACAATCGCGATTGCTGAAGAAAGCAGCATGCCCGGAATGGGGGGCTTTTTCCGGATCGTCAGATACAGAACGATGGCCGGGGGGAGCAGAAGCGACCAGTGGAAGACAAACTTCGTCTCCAGCGTCCCCATGATATTGACGATCGTTTCAGATGTGTCGGCGGTTGGTTCGAAGCCGAGTCCCGCAACCAGATAGACGATGAGTCCGAGAACATATGCCGGAACGGTGGTCCACATCATGTGTCGGATGTGATCAAACAAATTCGCACGGGCCGCAATCGGCGCGAGATTCGTGGTATCGGAAAAGGGGGAGACTTTGTCGCCAAAATACGATCCCGCGATGATCGCGCCGGCAGCTTCTCCGAGCGGAATTCCCATCCCCTGCGCAATGCCGATGAACGCGATGCCGATGGTTCCCGCCGTTCCGTACGATGTCCCCGTGAGCATCGAGACTATACTGCACACCACGCATGCGGTGAGCAGGAACATCGAGGGAGCGACGAGTTTCAGTCCATAGTAGATCATCATCGGAATCGAACCGGACGCGATCCAGGAGCCGATTAAGGCCCCCACGATGATGACAACTGCCATGGCCGGTAATCCGCGCCGGATTGCGTCCATGATACCGTTTTCCATCTCTCTCCACGTATAGCCAAGCCTGAGGGCAATGAATCCGGCAACGGCCGCCGCGGAGAGGAGCAAAACCTCGATTCTGAATTTGTACACCCCATAGCCCACGCCCAGAAAGAGAGCCATCGCGATGATGGGGATGATGGACTGAAGCAACGTTGGACGTTTCCGTTCATCCGGCGGATTCGATCCCTGGGCATCTGCTTTCTTGACATCAACAGGTGGTGCTTGAGGAGTATTCTTTTGGTCGAGAGACATAGAATTGCTGTCGAATTTGGAGATCGTGCTGCCGGGACACCCGATAGATTGGATAGGTTGTGCCCGCGCTTCTCAGGAACGCATATTCATCGTATTGGATAAGCCCCCACATCGATTCGGGTTCGAGGGCAATGACAAGCATTGTGGATCGCAACTGTTCGAGCGGGATATAGACATCCCCCTTAGCGAAGTTGCGATATCCCTTTTTCATCATGACGGACGCAAGATACGTGTTTTTCCCTTCCAAGGAACCGGCTTCTACCGTATCGATTTCATACGATTCCACGAATAGTTGTTCCACTTTTTCCAGGCGCCGGTACTTTACCTGATGCCTGTTCAGAAAATTGATAAGCTCCGTTTGAGTAGAGGGGATGAGATACGCTGCCGGCCTTTCTATAGTAGAGATCGGCTTTGGACGCGGGGCATACCGGAGCGCCACAGTCGAGTCCTTTCCCGAAGAAAGAACTCGAACCGGAATCGTCATTTGTTTCCCCTCGTACACATAGTCCATCCGGAGAACGACCGGGTCTTTCGATTGGATCAGCTTGGATCGCTCGGTTTGAACGAGAGTTTTTATCTCGGATGCATGATCCGAGGCATACTGGACAAATGCCTCGATCGCCGCCAGTTGTCCCTTCGTTCTCCGCTCGAGGTCATCGTGGAATCCTCTTCCGTTCCGTCCCTCGAGAATGAACGCGAAGGTGTTGAGAATCGCGAGACTCTGACGTCCATCATTGATGCTCGTTGTGCTGTGTCGCACAGTATCATCAGGTGAATCGACGATCATGTAATCAAAGAATCGTACGCCTCGCTCGGCGAGCGATCGCTCAAGGTAAGGGAAGAACTCATCCGAGGCCCGCTGAAGGAGTGCGGGAGAGACATTCAGATTCGTGGGTGCTCCGAATTGTTCATCTATAGCCCGCACAAATCCACGGGCGACCCACTCGCGGTTGAACGCTCCGAACTCGTGAACATCGAGCGTCATTTCGGGAAGCCATCTGTTGAACACACGATGGATGGCCTGGGACTCGGGCTGATCCAGAATCAGATGCGATCGATTCAGATCAGCATTCTGTCCGTTCTGTCGTCTCCCCGCCTCGTTGCCGTCCGCATTGACAGATGGAACGATGAGGAGATCAAGGTTCTTCAGCCAGTCGCTTCGCTCTCCGAGCGCAATGCTCTTAAGGAGGAGAAGCAATGCTTCTTTGTCAGACGGCTCATTGCCATGCTGCGAGCTAAATATGAAGACTCGGAGTTTCGATGAGTTCGATCCAAATTTCGATGCACTCATCTTCAGGAGAGGAATGGAACGTCCTTGAGTCGTCGTTCCAATAATTTCGGCTGAAATCTCGGGGGATCGTGTTTGAAGAATGGCGAGGTAGTCCAGGAATTCCTGATGTGAGCTGACACGCGCATACTGTGATTTCTCGATCGGCGCAAGGAGATCCGTCCGGACTTGATGCTCCTGGGACCACACCGCACAGGGGATTGCAGAAGCTGTCAAGAGAATAATGAGCTTCAATGAGCGTGTGCGGCGGCGCATGCGGACTAATCCTTGCGATGGTTGAGGGCCATTTGCGTGAGCTGAACACCGATGTTCGAGAGAGTGACAAGATGTTCGATGGCGATCGATTCAAGAGAAGAGTGCACATTGCTGAATCCCACACCAAGGTTTACTGTCTGGATTCCCTTCTCGTTGAGAATGTTCGCATCGCTGCCTCCGGCATAACGAATAGTGCTGGGCTGAAGGCCTGCCGTCGTTACGGCATTCATCGCCAATTGAACAACTGCCTCATGATCACCGAGCCGGAAGCCGTTGTATTTTCGATTTGACTTGAACTCGACATGTGCGCCTGCGTTCTTCGCCTGGCGCACGAATTGATCCTCGATGTACGCGATCTTCTCTTGCAGTTCGGATTCGATCGGGCTTCTCACCTCCCCTTTGAGTATCACTTCATCCGGCACAATGTTGATTGCCTTACCTCCCTGAATGATTCCAACGTTGATCGTTCCCGTGTCCCCAAATCTTCCAAGCGGGAGATCGGCCACCGCACGACTCGCGACCTGTATGGCATTGATTCCTTTCTCAGGCGAAACGGCAGCGTGGGCAGCCTTACCGACAACGCGAATCTCAAATGCGATCGAACCTGGCGCTTCGACAATGATTGCCCCCGGCGGTGCGGAACTGTCAAAGACAAATCCAGTTCGCGAGACCAGTTCAGAAACCTGAAGATGTTTTGAACCCCACATCCCGATTTCTTCACCCACCGTAAATACAACCTCGATTGGTCCGTGCGGAATATTCCGATGTTCCAGAAGTTCCAGGGTTTCCAGAATGATTGCCAACCCTGCGCGGTCGTCAGCACCAAGGATCGTGGATTGGTCGGTTGCAATCGTGCCGTTGGTGATGACCGTTCGTATTCCCCGGGTCGGTTGTATGGTGTCCATATGGGCACAGAACAGGATCGAGGGAGCATCTGAGATGGTCCCCTTTTTCCGTGCGATGAGATTGCCGGCTGTCCCCCCGAACGCTTCACCCGCCTGATCTTCCCGGACCTCAAGCCCCAATCGGTTGAGCTCACCGCTCAGGAAATCAGCAACATCTCGTTCGTGTCCTGACGGACCGTCAATTTCGACCAGCTGGAGGAATTTTTTGGTGAGCCTGTCCTGGGTAGTCATCGTAGGTGTGGAACTTTCTTTCAATACAATGAATTTCTTGGAACAATTGTTCCGTGTGCGACGAAAATACACCTTTTCCCTCTTCCTGTCAAGAAGATTCGCCAATCCTCCTGTTGCAGGAAATAGGAAACCTTGCTATCTTGAACCCAGTCATTCCAGACGCCACAACAAGCGTGAGCTCCGCAAATCATGACCAAAATTTCCTTCCACGAACAGCTCCAGAAACGAATCAACCGGAAACTTTCTCGCCTGAGTCAGACCGAAAAGACCATCGCGGAGTATATCCTCAGGAGTCACCAGGAGATCGCGTTGATTTCCATTCAGGAGCTTTCGCGAAGGTTAAACGTAGGGCGCGCGACAATAGTGCGGCTTGCGAAACGTCTTGGGTACGACGGGTTTGGCGGGCTCAAGACTGCAATGAAGGCCGGCCTCCAAAACCAGCTTGGTCCATTGGAGCGGTATGACACTGAACTTTCCCGACGCCATGCAAACGGACACGCCGAGCTGGCGGCGATTGCACAACAGGAAGTCGATAACATCACTGCAACATTGCAGCTTTTTGACAGAACGATGTTTCAGCGTGCCGTGCGGCTCGTCCGAGGTGCCGAGGACATCTTCACCGTCGGCATGGGGATCTCGAACTTTCTCGCACAGATCATGGCCTACTTCCTGCGTCGAATCGGACTTCGCTCGTTTCCTCTCAACGAGGGGGGTCTCAAACTCACCGAGCAACTCATCACCGCGGACCGGCATGATCTGCTCATCGCATTCTCTCTCCCCCCTTATTCGAGAGAAACAATTGAAGCGGTGAGGTACGCCCACAGTCAGGGCGCGAAGGTCCTTCTCATCACCAACGCCGCGAGTTCTCCGGTCATACAGTATGCAGATGCCTATCTGTTTGCCAAGACCGAGAGTCGGCTGTTCTCCAATTCGCTCTCTGCCATTATCATGCTCATCAACACTCTCTCCAGTGATGTGGCCACAAAAGACCGCCGGCGTGCCAAGCGTGCGTTGCGAAAGATGCTTGACCTGCGATCGGGCAAGGCAGACCTCATCAAGTTCACTCCTCGGACTTAGTAGCGATCACAACACCATTCAGAGTTTTCGACGCGGACGTTCTCTCCCCATGCGGACTGGAGAAAACACTCGGCTTTGAAAACGGTGTGCGGATGGATTACAGTTTGGAAAGCCCGATAGGGCGATAGCAGAAGATATGGACTCGAGAAGGGACCGAAGGTTCCTCAACAACAGTTTCTTCGTGGCGACCAAAGACGCCTATCGCTTCAATTGCAGTTTGTTGAGTTTCGGTTTGATGACAAATACGCAGTAGGGGGCGTTCGGATTCTTTTTGAAATAGTTCTAATGGTACTCCTCGGCTTTATAGAAATCGGTCAACGGTGCGATTGCCGTCACGATCGGATCACTGAACTTTGACGGCGCCTTCCGCTTTGACTCCTCGGAAAGTTTCTTCTGCTGCTCATTGTGATAGAAGATAACCGATCGGTACTGATCGCCGACGTCGGCACCCTGCCTGTTCATCGTCGTGGGATCATGGCTCTCCCAAAATATTTCGAGCAACCGCTCATAGGAAACGCGGGCAGGATCGAACGTAATCTGTGTGACTTCTGCATGTCCGGTCGTTCCGCTGCAGACTTCATCGTACGTCGGATGCCTCTTTGTGCCACCAGCATATCCGCTCACGACCGAATGGACACCATTGATTCGTTCAAATACCGCCTCAGTACACCAGAAGCAACCGGAACCGAACGTGGCTTTCTCGAGAGGTTTGTCGGGCATAGCAATTCCCACCAGTATTGTCAAGGCGAACGTCAGAATGAGCGTTTTCACACTGTCTGTAACACGATTTGAGACGGAATAATTCCTGCTCCGTGGCGACGAAATTGGCAAAACAGCGGTGATGGCGCACTGGCCGATCGAAAAGCACCGGTCACGCCATCATGTTCAATGTGTTCACAACCGCGCCGAACGTGGCGAGATACAGATCATCTCGCAGTCAAGATTCTTAGGAGAGGATAGCATAAGAGGGTGAAACTATTCATCGAGCAGGAATACGTACCTCCCCTGGCTCAGAGCGGTTGTTCGATCATCTTGACGAACAGCTGGCGATTGATGCAGTGACTAAAGGAGAGGCGAGATGTGGGTATTCGTTTCCCTCGTGCGCACGAGACAGCGGTATTCGGCCAGTAATCCCCTGTGCGCTACTTGAAGCTTGCCACAGCGCGATCGACGTTCTCGTACGTCTTGAAGACTTTGATCAGCTGTGTGATCATGAACAGGCTCTCGACCTTGTCGGAGACGCTCGCTAACCGCATCTCTCCCCCTTTGTTCTTGACGGAGGTCACCGCAGAGATGAGGGCACCGAGTCCGGAACTGTTGATCCACTTCACCTTCCCGAGATCCAGAACAATCTTCCTCACGTCATCCTGGAGAAGACTGTAGATTTTATCCCGCACTTCAGTAGTGTTCGGCTCCCCCATCAGGTTTCCTTTCAATGACACCACGGCCACGTCCCCAAACATCTTTTCCTTAATCGTCATGGAAAACCTCCTCAGAAATGGTGAACACAGCGCATTGTTCGGCTCGTGCGCTCAAGTGAATATGCTGTGCAGATCGCGGCGAACACCGTCAATGATACTAGCTTTTTCACGGAATGTCAATAAACGGAGTGGAAGCGACATCGCCACTCATCTGGGAGTTCTATATATTGCGGAATGACGATAGGGGACTGGTTCGAGGCGGAATTATTGACATCTCATAATCTTCAAACTTGCCTCTGCAAATGCACTCTGGGGAATGATTACCCTATCGCGTTGAGGACTTGATCTTCTCTCCATTACTTTCGCGAACATACCATTCTCCCACCCCCCTCTCACGTATCTACCCTACCAACAACAATCTCGTCACGCTGGAATTCGCCGGTTTGATTCCCTTCTTTGCATCCCGTATAATAGACCGGGCCTTGAACATCGATGAACAGGATCAATGACGCAGATCGTACAGATCACTTCACTTGAAGCGGCGGGACTCGAACCATACCGGACTTTGCGGCGACCTCATGATCATGTTCGCGACGGAATATTTGTGGCGGAAGGAAGCAAAGTCGTTCAGCGGCTTCTCGAAACCAGAATCAACATCGAATCGTTTCTCCTCACTCCGGAGTGGCACGCCCGGCTTGCCGCTCGCATCTCTTCACTGCCGAACAATCCCCCGGTATACGTCGGAGAAAAAAATCTACTCGAAACGATTGTCGGGATTGATCTCCACCAGGGGATTATGGCTGTCGCAAAAATTCCTTCCTCCGCATCACTGGACGGGATTCTCCGCTCCTCTCCGCGTCCCTGGTTTCTCGTTGCCGTGGACGGTCTGACGAATGCCGAGAATCTCGGTGTGCTTGTGCGGAACTGCGTTGCGTTTGGTGTTCAGGCGCTCATCGTCGGAGAGACATCCAGCAGTCCCTACCTCCGTCGCGCCGTTCGAAATTCGATGGGAGCGATCTTCAAGCTCCCCGTGGTCCATGTCGATGATTTGCGCCAAACGATGCTTGCCCTGCGAACAGCACACAAGGTACGCACCATCGCAGCGCATCCGCACGCGGATCAGGATGTCCTCCATCGCTCAACGCTGCTGACAGATTGTTGTATCGTGTTTGGGAGTGAGGGGAGTGGAATATCGAGTGGAATTTTGGACGCGTGCGAGTCGACAGTTGCCGTGCCCATGCACAACGACGTAGATTCGCTCAACGTCGCCAGCGCGAGCGCGGTGTTTCTCTATGAGGTGTATCGTCAACGGACAAACGAGATTGCTCGCTAGCGGATGTCTCTCACGATTTTGATCCGGCGGGTGGTGCCTCGACAACGGATTGGAACTTCGACTCCCGGTGCGATCCATCACAGAACGGTTTGTTCTTGCTGTGACCGCAGCGGCACAGGGAGACGACGGTTTTCCCGCCAAGATCAAACGGCTTTCCGCTCTGATCGCAGAGTTCGAACTCCCCTTCGACGCGAAAATTGCTGTTGTTGTTCACGGTAATTTTCAGTCCCATACCGCATCTCCTTTCTTCAAGTCTTTGTCACATTTGCTGATGGGGCGGAGTTGGATGCTGATCCCCTTGCAGTACCCGGAACGGGATGGAGAGGGAAGTACGTTCCCATTCGATAACGAGCGATCCGCTTTTCGCCCCGTTCTTCTTCAGAAGAAACGTAAGTTTTTCCACCGGCTTGCGGAGTGTTTTTTTCTGCAGGTCGAGACGAATGAGATCAAGTTCATGATTGTACACCGTCCCCCATTGCCCGGTTTGCTTGTTGATGATCAACTTCCAATGCGTCGCTGAAGGAAGTGTGTAAAGAGTGTATGCGCCGGCATGGATCCGCGTTGCTCCCATTTCAATATCGACTTCAGTCACAAAGGCCGTCGCTTCGTTGGCGCCGGTCCGCCATACCTTACCGAACGGAACGAGATCGCCCATGATTTTGCGGTTGCGCATGGAGGGTTTGCCGTAGTTGACCGAAATCTTCTTCCCCTCGAAGAGTATTTCCACGCTGTCACGAGGGCTGAGGATGGGCTGTTGGGCCATCGCGTGAATCGATGCTCCGATGATCGCGAAAGCAACTACGGTGGATCGAATATGCCAGAGGCGGAGGGATGCTCGCATCACGGTGATTCCTCCTGGAGTGCCTGTTGGTAAGCCTCGAAGGTGCGGTCGTCAAATGCAACGATAACAACCTTTTCAATGGAAGAACTCTCACGCAACGCTGTCCTGATCTCCCGAAGAGCTATTGTGGAAGCCCGGTCAATCGGGAATCGATACACACCGGTGCTGATTGAGGGGAAGGCAATTGTCTTCAGGTTGTGTTCCCGGACAAGCGCAAATGCATTCCGGTAACAGGAAGCCAGCAAATCATCTTCGTTCGCCGTTCCCCCCTGCCATACCGGACCCGGAGTATGAATGACGTGGCGGGCAGGAAGATCATATCCCCCGGTGATTCGCGCTTCACCGGTCGGACATCCCCCAAGCGTCAGGCATTCCTTCAGCAGATCCGGTCCGGCGGCACGATGGATTGCTCCATCGACTCCACCTCCTCCGAGCAACGAGGTTTTTGCCGCATTGACGATCACATCGACCGGTTGCTGGGTGATATCACCCTTGATAAGCTGTATGTTCTGGGACTTCATCGGCATTTCCCGGGTTTGCATCACGATGGGTCGAGGGGTCGAGCCACCAGAAGTCCCGTCATCTGACTCCGGCGCGAAAGATACTCATTCAGGGATTCTTTTGTTATTTGAACCTGCTCGCCAGCTTGCGGCGCATGAAGGAGTTTCAACGCACCCTGCTCTCGGATCGCGATACCGGTATGGGCAACATCGAGCCCCTCCTTCGAGGAAGTGAATGCGAGCAGGTCGCCACTCTGAATCTCTTTTTCATGGATCTTGAGATCCGATTTCCTCAAAAAAGTCCGTTTTCGCTGACTGATTTCCTTTTCCTGCTTTCGAATCGTGTCGATGAATTGGGGATGATCCTTCAGCTTCGCATAACTGGATACGTGGGACGACATGAAATAGATTCGCTTGGCAAAGGCTTTGCCGCCGAGAGAAACAGTGATGTCATGCACGATTCCCTTGCGTTCATTGTCATATATCCAATCTGAGAAATAGTGTAATCGGCTTGGATAACCGTCGATGATCCCCTCGCGATAGCGGATGCGTTGAAGTTCTTGGCAATATTGGTTATAGCTTTGATGCTCCAGCTTGACGCAGCGGGCAAGAGCGAGAAGTGTTTCGCAAAGCGTAACACAATCAAAGCCGTCGAAACAAACCACGAGCTTCTCTTCACCCGGCAGTTCGAGTGTTCCCGGCATGTACTCCATGCCGACAAATGATTTGCCGAGTTCGACGATCACGTCACCGATCGGCCTCAGATGGAGTGATTTCGATTTCGCCGTCGCGAACGTATCTTCCACGATGAGCCGCTCTTCGGCCCGACCAATACTCTGCGCCAGCAGCGAACGCGACATTAGGAATGAAAATCCTGTTGATACGCTGATGTGCCGTATGAAATCCCGGCGATTCATTTATGCTCGTCGTTCAGTCTTTGGAAATCAGAAATTCCCCTCAACGCGCCCACCAGTGGAACCAATTCAGGTGGCTGGAGGAATATATCGAGTTCGGCCCTCTCAGAATTCGACCTGAGGAACGAGAACCTTTCCACCAATCGCGGCATCAGAAGGGTGTTTCCTGGGAGGGCGAAGGAGGCAGTAATGTTTCCTCCCGTAGCCGGGCGAAGTTTTCGAAACGCGCATATTGACGGACGAAGGCCAGCCGCGCCTTGCCCGTCGGACCGTTTCGTTGTTTCCCAATGATAATCTCGGCCATTCCGTCCGTCGGTTGTCCATCCTCATCCTTCTCGATACCGTACATTTCCGGACGATGGACGAAGCAAACCACGTCTGCATCCTGTTCGATCGCCCCCGACTCGCGCAGATCTGCAAGGACAGGTCTCTTGTCAGAGCGCGCCTCCACGGCGCGGTTCAACTGCGAAAGTGCAATCACGGGAACACCAATTTCTTTGGCAAGCGCTTTCAGCGAGCGGGAAATCGTTGAGATTTCTTGTTCGCGACTCTGAACATTGCGCGGACCCTGCATCAGCTGGAGATAGTCCACGACGATCAGACCCACATTGTGCTCGGCCTTCAGTCTGCGCGCCTTGGCGCGCAGCTCGAGAATGCCAAGAGCCGGTGTATCGTCGATGAAGATCTTCGCCTTGTATAATCGGCCGACACTCGTGCTCAGTTTTCTCCATTCATCTTCCGGCAGGCGACCGGTTCGAACGCTGTGAGCATCGACCCGGGCCTCTGCACAAATGAGGCGCATGACAAGCTGTTGGATCGACATCTCAAGGCTGAAGAATCCTATTGCATAGTTGTGCACAACTGCAGCATTGCGCGCGATAGAGAGCACCAAGGCGGTCTTTCCCTGACTCGGACGTCCGGCCACAATGATCAAGTCTGAGGTTTGAAATCCCCCTGTAAGGTTGTCCACTTCCGTGAATCCGCTGGGAACACCCGTGATTCCGCTGTGCTTGCCGTGGATGCTTTCGAGGAGTTCCATCGTATTATGAACAGCGTCGGACATCGACACAAAATTCTTCTTCATCCGCTGCTCGGAGATCTGGAAAATCCTCTGCTCGGCCTCATCCAGAAGTTCCAGAGCATCCTCCCCCTCGCTGAAAGCACGTTTTACCACATCGGAGGATGAGGCGATCAGCTGCCTCATTAGTGCCTTTTCCAGAATAATGTGCGCATGATACTCGACGTTTGCCGCAGAGGTGACTCGGCCCGTCAGTTCGGTCAGGTAAAACTCGCCGCCGGTTTTTTCGAGATCACCGCGACGACGAAGTTCCTCGACGAGTGTCAGCAGATCGACCGGTTCACCCCGCTCAAACAGCGCGATCATCGACGCAAAGATTTTCTGATGCGCCGGTTTGTAGAAGGCGGTATCGTCCAAAATTTCCAGCGCTTTCGAGATGGCCTCTTTTTCAAGGAGCATGGCCCCGAGCACAGCCATCTCGACATCGACTGCCTGCGGAGGAACCCTTCCCTCGGTTGACGGAACTCCCGCAGTATTCAAATCATAAATCTGTTTCGGCTCTGCCATGGAGTTACTCTCCTTGCCACTCGGTGAACACTGATCCGTCGATCACGATTTCGCTCTCAACTCGTCGTATAGTTTTCGGACTGCCTGGACATCCTCCCATGCGGGGCGCTTCCAATGAGGATTTCTCAAGAGCGCCGCAGGATGATACGTCACCATCAGCCTGATTCCACGATAGTCATGCACCTTTCCACGCATTTGAGCCAGCGAAGCATTGGTCCTCAGAAGAACTTGTGCGGAAATCCTTCCGAGACAGAGGATGAGTTTGGGATTCATGAGCTCCAGCTGCTTCCACAAGTACGGCTCGCACTGCTCAACCTCAGAGGAAAGCGGATCGCGGTTGTTGGGGGGTCGACACTTGAGGATATTACAGATATAGACATCTTCGCGGCGAAATCCGATCGCCTCGAGAATCTTGTTGAGCAGCTGACCGGCCCGCCCAACGAACGGCTCTCCCTGTGCATCTTCATCAGTACCGGGCGCTTCACCCACAATCACAAGATCGGCATTAGGATTTCCAACTCCAAAAACAAACTTTGTACGTGTCTGACCCAGAGAACATTTGCGGCAGTTGCAGATCATCTCGTCAAGATCAACAAGGGATGACGCACTCACCCATGGCTCTTGTGGGAATTCTGCGTTGCTGAGCGGCTTGGATTGAATCGCGGCAGCCTGAGAAGTGTGCTTGGTCTGACCAAACAGATCATTCTGTTCGCCTTCAATCGACGGAATTGTCTGAAGGCCGTTGTCCACTTTCTTCTTCGATCGCATGAGGTAATTTCCGGTAATTTTCTGCTGCTCGGAGAGAAATCGTTCAATTCCGCCAAGCAACGCCATGAGCTCTTTGTTCGTGCTGGACATGCGTTCGGTAAATCGTGGGAGTTGTCTGGCTGATTAACTTGTGAAGAGGTGCTGCAAACGATCGAGGATTCGATGCGCCACATCGTGCTTCGAAAGCTTCGGGAGTTTTTCCGCGTGACCCTTCTGATCTATAATCGTCACCACATTGGTATCAACGCCAAATCCCGCTCCTTCATCTTGCAGGCTGTTCACGACGATGAGATCGAGATTTTTCGAATTCAGTTTTTCTAGGGCATGTTTGTGTTCATCGTCCGTCTCTAGGGCAAATCCAATGAGCTTCTTGCCGTTCTTCTTTTGCCCGAGCGTGCGCAGAATATCGACGGTGGTTTTCAATTCGATCTGTGGATTCTTTTCCGAAGAAGCCTTCTTGATCTTTTTCTGGGAGATCTCCTGGGGGGTGAAGTCCGCTACGGCAGCCGCCATGATAATAGCGTCGGCTGCTCCTGACTCCGTCATAACGGCCTCATGCATATGCTGAGCCGACTCGACGTCGATGCGCTTCACGTTCAGCGGTGTCTCGAGATGAACCGGTCCGGCGATCAGCGTAACCTCAGCCCCTCGCATCGCAGCTGCGCGGGCAATTGCAAATCCCATTTTTCCGGACGATCGATTTCCGATAAACCTCACCGGATCGATTGCCTCATACGTAGGACCGGCTGTGACAAGAATCTTCTTTGAGATAAGATCCCGGTAGCTCCCATCGATAATCTTGCCGATGTACTGGATAATAGTTTCCACTTCCGGCAGTCTGCCCGGTCCAACGAGACCGCTTGCGAGTTCTCCCTCCTCCGGCGAAATCACGAAATACCCGCGTTCCTGGAGCGCAGAGAGGTTTTTCTGCGTGATGGGATTGAGGTACATATCCGCATCCATTGTCGGAATAAGAACTATCGGAGCGCGGCAGGCGAGGGCCACAATCGTAAGGAGATTATCCGAAAGCCCGCCGGTCAGCTTGGCAATGGTGTTTGCCGAGGCCGGGGCGATAACCATCAGGTCTGCCCAGAGGGCCAGCTCGATATGCCGCGTGCGGATCGAGGCCCCGGTTGCCTGATCGTCTGCCCAGAGATCCACGAGGGTCTCATGCTCGGTAAGAGCCGAAAAGGTCAGCGGTGTGACGAAACGGGCTCCGGCCTCGGTCATAACGACGCGCACATCTGCGCCCGCCTTCTTGAGTTCCCGGACCAGATAGCAGACCTTGTACGCCGCAATTCCTCCGGTCACGCCAACGAGTATGTGCTTACCGTTCAGCATCGGGCTAACGACTATTCCGTGTCAGTCTCTTCGCTCTCTTTTTTCTCCAGCTCCTTGTAGCGCCACTGGAGCCTCTTCCCTGTGAGCTCCTGCACTGCTAGCTCTGTTGGTTTCGGTCGCTGTTCAAATTCCAGACTCATCTTCAACTGATCCGGATTTGCGGTGACATCCATCTCTTCTTCGATATCCACCGTGGTGGTCAGCTGGGCTATTGTCTCCAGCCTCTGATTCAATTCGATTTTTGAATCCTGGTGGATTTGCCGGGCTCTCTTTGAGGCAATGACGATTGCTTCATAGATTCCCTCGGTGTCACTTATTATTCCTATGAGGTTCACTGGTTTCACCGACACGTGTGCTCTTCCTCCGATTGATTTAGGATTTGGTGTTTTTTACATTTAAATATGGTTGGACGATCGATTCGACCTCCTGGATCGCGCTCTCAAGCTGGTCATTCACGACCCTGTGATCAAACTGGCGGCCATGCTCCAATTCCATCGGCACGCGCTCGAGTCGTCGCGCGAGCATGCTCTCATCTTCCGTCTTGCGACCCAAAAGCCGATCCCGAAGTTGTTCAAAGCTCGGTGGTTCAATGAAGATGAGAAGCGATTCCTCCGGGTACGCCCGACGAATTGAAAGCGCTCCTTTCACGTCAATGTCAAACAACATGATGTTTCCCCCTTTGAGCGCCCTCTCAATCTCCGATCTCAGCGTCCCGTAGTAGTTTCCGTAAATCTCCTCCCATTCCACAAGTTCCGAGCGGTCGATCTTTTTCTCAAACTCCTCCCGCGTCAGGAAGAAATAATCTTTGCCATCTGTTTCGCCATTCCGTTTCGGGCGTGTCGTCGCCGAAATCGAAAACAGAAACGATGGATGATTTCGCAATATTGCCTGAACGATCGTCGTTTTTCCACACCCACTCGGTGCTGAAACGACAACGAGTTTGCCTGGCTTCATTCGTAAGCTACCCGGTAACCGATGCGCGGATTATTCGACGTTCTGTAATTGTTCGCGTATTCTTTCCATCTCCTCTTTCACGGAGACGATCAGTCGTGAGATCTCTGTATCGCTCGATTTGGACGCGATCGTGTTCGCCTCACGGTTAAGTTCCTGCACGAGGAAATTCAATCGCCTTCCCGTCGGCTCCTTACTGGCAATTCCTTCAAGGAAAAACTTCTCGTGACTGCGAAATCGGACGCATTCTTCGGTGACATCCAGTTTCTCGGCCAGAAGCATGATCTCCAATTCAAGGCGATTTGGATCAATGCTCGAAGGATCTGAAAGGATCTGCCGGACTTTTTCCTCGAGTTTCTTCCGCTCCTCAGGAACTCGAGCTCGTGAAATCTCTTCTATTTTCGTGATCGTCCGACCCATAGATTCCACACGGTTCTTAAGATCCCGGGCCAGTTCTTCCCCCTCCTTCGACCGCATGAAATTGAGATTCTCAAGCGATGATCTCACTGCCCGCTGAATGATGGCCCAATCCTCTTCCTCCGTCTCATCGGCCGTGACAGAATCAAAGATTTCTGAGAACTGGAGGATATGCTCCAGTTTCACCTGTTCTCGAATCTTCACGCTTTTCCGGAGTTCCGTTAACAATCTGTAGTATGATCGAGCGACTGACGCATTAACCGTTAAGGGGGCAGTTCCCTCACTTTCTTTACTCAGGGTGATCGAGATATTCAGCTTGCCGCGGCCAATGTACGAGCGGGCAATCTCGCGTAATTCACTCTCCCTGTGGTTGAGCTGTCTCGGCATGCGCACAGCGACGTCGAGAAATCTGCTGTTGACACAACGAACCTCGGCTGTTGCCGTGGTTCCGTTGCCCGATGCTTCCGCCTGCCCATACCCTGTCATGCTGATGATCACGTTTTGCTCCACGCCAGAAGATCTAAAAAACCGCCAAATCGTGTTAAATGTACGGAAAATCGACCGCGTGAGCAAGCAAAAGTTCTCGACAACTTATGCACAACATTTGCTAATGCCACAAAGTCACACGATTGCATTTCCCTGCATTTTTGATGAATTTCTCGCGCCACTGTGGACATCTCATGGTCTCCAACTACTACACTCTTCGCCATATCGCTCACGATCTCGATCGGCGTCTCTCAGGCATGATCCTCCGCGAGGCGTTCTCACAGGAACGCAACCAGCTTGTGCTGATGTTTGTACCCCCTCTTTTCCCAGACAACGAGAGCGGAACATCGGAATTCCTCATCATCTCCTGTGAGCCAACAGCAAATTATCTCTTCCTGCGAAACGCCTTCGCCCGCGCAAAGAGAAATACGATCGCTTTCTTCCCTTCCTCTGCAGGAGAGCGCGTACGTTCCGTGGTCATGCATCCCTCAGACAGGCAAATCACAATTCAACTGGGTTCCTCTCAATTCCTCGCGATGCAATTTTTCGGATCCGCTGCAAATGTTCTCCGCGCTAATTCAGACGGGACCGTCCAAGACGCGTTTCTTCGATCTCGTGAATCGATTGGCAAAACGTCATTGGATGAGCCCCTCCATTCGGGGTTTGTGTTCGAAACTCCGTTCCAAATTCAGGAACAGCTTGCTAAACATCCAACCGGTAAACTCGCTGCAGCGCTTAAATCGACGATCCCGACGCTCGGTTCGCTCCTTGTGCGCGAAATTTTTGTACGAACGGGGCTCGAGTCAACGCAGAATGTTTCCGAGCTCACAAAACATGGGCTTGCGGATTTCTCCCAGGTCGTATCAACATTGCTCCGGGAACTGAAATCCGATCCCGATTGCCGCATCTACTATGAGGAGGAACATCCAGCCGAATTTTCCATCATCAACCTTCAACTTTATGCTGAGCATCGGTACGAACGATATGATTCACTCCATGAAGCCCTGAGACGATTCGTTGGAACAGTCCGAAGAGATCGCGCCTTTGTCGATACGCGAAAGGCTCTTCTCCATCAGCTTCAACTCGAACTCGACCGGACAGCGCGTGCACTAGAGAACATCTCACGGGATCTCGAACAGATGTCACGTCCGGAAAGCTACGAGAGAATGGGAAAGCTCCTCATGGCAAATCTTCATCAGCTCGAGAAAGGAATGAAATCGGTCGAGCTCGATGATGTCTTCGAATCTCCTCCCGTCCGTCTCACGATTCCGCTCGAGGCTGTCCTTACGCCGAGCCGAAACGCCGAGAGATATTTCGAAAAGGCCAAGAAGAGCCGCCGCTCTGCCGCAGAGACAGCCGAGCGCAAGAAATCCCTGCAGCAAAAGGAAATTGCGATCGGAACTCTTCGCGACCTCTTGGATGACATTTCAACAAAAGACGATCTCGAATCATTTGTCGAGGACCAACGGGATCACCTCAAAGAGATTGGAATCCGACTCGACAGCAAAACACGAGTCAAGACAGCTCCGGACATTCCATTCCGTGTGTTCAGAATAAGCGGTGGATTTGAAGTATGGGCAGGGAAAAGCAGTGCGAACAACGATTTACTGACGATGAAGCACGCGAAACCAAATGATTTATGGTTTCACGCGCGCGGGGCCGGCGGTTCACACGTTGTCCTGAGGATGGGAACCGGGAAAGGAGAATTGAGCAAGCGCGCCATCGAAGAGGCGGCCTCGATCGCCGCTTACTACAGCAAGATGAAGAACGCCAAGACCGTTCCGGTGGCAATGACGGAACGTAAGTATGTTCGGAAGCCAAAAGGATCCCCCGTCGGGACCGTGGCAATCGAAAGAGAAAAAATCTTGTTCGTCGAACCCAAACTTCCGGCCTCCCCATCAACGTAGACACCCATTGACAAACGGAGCATAATTTGGATCAGGAAAATGAGAGAAACTTCGTTCGCGCATCACTCATGGGGATTGCGCTTCTCGTCCTGGGCTACCTCATATATTTTATGCTCACGGACTATCTCACGCCGTATGGCCGGTACAATCTCCCATTCGTTGTGTTCGTCATCGACACAATCGATCTCTTCATCCATGAAGGGGGACATGGTGTCTTTGGCATCTTTGGAGAGTTCATCGGCTTTCTCGGCGGCTCATTGATGCAAGTTGTCATTCCACTTGCAGCGGTGATCGTCTTCTACAAATCCGAATATCGTACGCTTGTCTTTACCCTCTATTGGCTCGGACACAATCTGATCAATATCTCCATTTACATCGGAGATGCACCATACAGGAAGCTCCGCCTGATTTCCAAGCACGCGATCCATGACTGGGGATGGATTTGTGACAAGCTTGGGATCACCCACTATGCGGAATCAATTGGAGCGGTGGTGCTTGTGCTCGGAGGAGTTGCCTGCGTCGGGGCATTGGGGATCGGGATTTTCTCAATTTATCGCGATCTGGTTCCACTGGCCTCTGCACGCAACAATTGATTTGAGGTTTCGTAACTGAGATTGAATTTCGACGCAATGGTACCCATCAGATTACGCAATACTACCATGGAGGCATCATGAGATACGTGACCGCATTACTGCTGATCCTTTTTGCCGTGGGAACGCTATGGGGACAATCGGCGCTGACTCCCCATCACACGCGAACTGATTTCCTCATGGCTTCGCCCGGAGCCATGAAATTTGGACTTTACGGATTTGATAACCCCGCCCTCTTGAGCGCTCTCCACCAACCCGACCTGATGTTCGCCTTTTCCGATGCGCGCGGATCGTGGAGTGATTTCAATAACTGGGGACTTTACATGGCGGTCCCGAAATTCGGATTCGGCATGCAACATCACAAAGTTGGCAATTTTGCGGTGAGTGACTACCGTATTTCAACAGGTTTTGGATCCAACAGCGGATCGTTGGGGCTCTCGTATGGGTGGTCGTCCGGAGCGACAAAGCGCTTCAATCGGGTGAGTGTTCTCACGGGGGGCGCGCTGATCCGGCCGAGTTCCCGATTGTCGTTGGGACTCATCGCCAGCACTTCTCTTGAAGGAGAGGGATCGGAGGGTGTTGTGGATTTCGCCATTCGGCCAATGGGAACCGAGCTTCTCACCATTTTCGGAGACTACGCCATCCAGGATTATCAGGCTCTGAAAGACGGTCGCTGGAGTGTTGGTGCCGTTATTGAACCATTTGCGGGTATTCGCGTCACGGGCCGGTACTTCGATACAAAGGCGATGACACTCGGATTCCAATTCAGCTTCGGGAGAAGTTCAATCGCCACACAGGCGCACTATGACGCGAATCGGAACTACGCCTACAATTCTTACGCGATCCGGATGGGAGCGTACGACCGAAACATCCTTCGTCAACGGTTCCAGAGAGAGAAACAGTATGTTTCGATGAGTCTCAAGGGCCCTATCAGCTACCAGAAATTCCAGTTCTTTGACAATTCGAACAAGCTCTACGAAATCATTGAAACCATCGATGCGGCCCAGGCCGATCCTGCAATTGGCGGGATTGTTATCAACACATCGGGTGTTCGTGCAGATCGCGAGAAGCTCTGGGAAATTCGCGAGAAGCTGAAAACCTTCCGAGCCTCCGGGAAAAAGGTGATCATGTTCATCGATCGACCGGGCATCGATGTGTACCATCTCGCCTCCGTGGCCGACAAGATCGTCCTCGATCCAACCGGAATGGTCATGCTCGAAGGTTTTCTATTGGGTCGCACATACCTCAAAGGAACGCTGGCCAAACTTGGAATCGGTTACGATGAATGGCGATTCTTCAAGTACAAGTCAGCCGTCGAAACATTTTCGAGAGAATCAATGTCGGAAGCAGACCGGGAACAGAGACAGAAACTCGTGGACGAATACTACGCTCAGGCGAAACACGATATCGTCGATGGACGAAAACTGTCGGAAGAGAAGTTCGATGAGCTCGTAAACAACTCCGTCATCTTCCTACCAGACGAGGCCATTGCTGAGGGTCTGGTTGATACGCTTGGACGCTGGGACATGGCAAAAGAAATCGTGGCGGCGTTGGCCAAAGGAGAGAAGGCCCTTGTTGGAGGATCTGCCGTGGAGCGAGGTCAGCTTCCGACCGACAATCACTGGGGTGAACGTCCTAAGATTGCCGTCATCTATGCCCTCGGCGCATGCGCAATGGATGAAGGGATCAATGCCCGCAGTCTGGTGCGAGATGTTGACGCGGCGGTAAAGAACAAAACCGTCAAAGCAATTGTGTTGCGCGTAGACTCCCCTGGGGGGGATGCGATGGCGTCTGATCACATCGCTGAGGCTTTGAAGCGCGCAAAAGGAAAGAAACCGGTCATTGTATCTCAGGGATTTGTCGCCGCGTCAGGAGGATATTGGCTCTCGATGTATGCCGACACCATTGTTGCCGCTCCCATGACAATCACCGGTTCAATTGGCGTTATCGGAGGCTGGATGTACGATGCCGGGGTGAAAGAAAAGATCGGAGTTTCCACTGATCTTGTCAAGAAAGGCGAGCATGCCGATCTCGGATTTGGTTTCACGCTTCCGCTGATCAACGCAGGAATTCCCGATAGAAATCTGACTTTCGAAGAACGCGCAAAAATGGAACACGCCCTCAAGAGTCTCTACAAGAATTTTGTCGAAAAGGTTGCCTCCGGGCGCGACATGACGTATGAAGAGGTTGAACCCCATGCTCAGGGACGTGTCTGGTCGGGGACGGATGGGAAGAAACTTGGTCTCGTCGATGAACTTGGAGGACTCGAGACTGCGATCTGTATCGCAAAGGAGCGCGCGGGTATTAGGCCGGATCAGGAAATCACTCTCGTGGAGCTTCCCAAGAAAGGGCTCTTTGATATGAGCGCGTTCATGCCCCGGCTCATCGGCATCGAGGCCAAATCGGCAAAGAGCGATCTGATCAATCAGATCGAACTTCGATTGCGCCACAATGGTCAGCCAATGCCGATCATGCCGCTCGATGATTTCGATCTGACGTGGGAGCGATGATTGGTATTCTGAGGATGGGATGTCACGAAAAGTATTCCGTGAGTTCACTCTGCCATGGTTTGCCCTGGAAATACGATGATTCTAAGAATGTGGTTGACAGAGCGCGGAAAAAAGTGTAGGTTCAATGAGATGAACTCGCAGATTACATATTCAACGATCAATTGGCGGTGGCGCATCGAACCTGAGGCGCCCCCCATGTGATTACTGTTTGAAGTCTATCCAAAGGTGGGAATGCCTCGTGTGTTCCCACCTTTTTTGTTTCTCTCCCCTTCTCCCGGTGGTCGATGAAATAGGAATCGTGGGACGCGCTCGCGGCTCCACGATTTTTTTCAACTCATCAACTACTCAAAGGAGAGGTCCCATGTCCACAGTCAAGTTCTTACTCACCGAGGAAGAAATCCCCACTCACTATTACAACATCCAGGCGGATCTGACAAATCTCCCTCCGCCGCCTCTCCATCCAGGCACACGGCAGCCCATCGGACCACAGGATCTTCAGCCGATATTTCCCATGGGATTGATTCTACAGGAAGTAAGTCGGGAGAGGTTCATACCCATCCCGGACGAAGTCCGATCGATTTACCAGCTTTTCCGTCCGTCCCCGCTCCATCGGGCTTGGCGCTTTGAGCAACGACTCGGAACGAAAGCGAAGATCTTCTACAAGTATGAGGGAGCCAGCCCTGCAGGCAGTCACAAGCTCAATACTGCGATTGCACAGGCATATTTCAACGCCAAGGAGGGAGTAAAGAGGCTGACGACGGAAACGGGTGCGGGTCAGTGGGGTAGTGCGCTCAGCATGGCCTGCAGCTTTTTCGGACTTGAGTGTAAGGTGTACATGGTGAATATCAGCTTCCAGCAAAAACCATATCGCAAAGCGCTAATGCAGACCTTTGGTGCCCAAGTTACGGCAAGTCCAAGCACGGAAACAGAAGCCGGAAGGAAGATATTGAAAGAACATCCGGACTCGCAGGGAAGCCTTGGCATCGCCATCAGCGAAGCAATTGAAGATGCCGCCAAGCGCGACGATACCAAGTACTCTCTCGGAAGCGTACTCAACCATGTGCTGCTTCATCAAACGGTCATCGGGCTAGAGGCAAAAAAGCAGATGGACAAAGCGGGTGAGTATCCGGACATCGTGATCGGATCATGCGGAGGAGGTTCCAATTTTGCCGGACTCGCCTTTCCATTTCTTCAAGACAAACTAAAGGGACAATCACTCCGTGCGATTGCCGTCGAGCCCTCTTCCTGCCCGACGCTGACTCGCGGAACGTATTCTTACGACTTCGGGGATACCGGCGAGCTTACTCCGCTTTTGCCAATGCACACGTTGGGACATGATTTTGTCCCGGCATCGATTCATGCCGGCGGACTCCGGTATCATGGCGCAGCGCCACTCGTCAGCCAGTTGTTGAAAGATAAGATCATCGAAGCACAGGCATACAATCAGATCGAGGTTTTTGATGCTGCCAAAGAATTCGCGCGATCGGAGGGCATCATCCCAGCTCCGGAATCGTCACATGCAATTCGTGCCGCCATTCATGAGGCACAGCAGGGGGACAAAAATGGAAAGCCGCCTATCATCCTGTTCAACCTGAGTGGCCATGGTCACTTCGACATGCAGGCCTATGATGATTATTTTGCCGGCAAGCTCACGGATTATGAACTACCCCAAAGCAATATTGAAACGTCACTCCGGTCCCTCAAGGAATATCCGGTTCCGGTTTGAAGAAATATCCCAGTGCCCCTCATTCAGTGTCTTGGGATTGTCGTCGAAATTGAATAGTTTGAAGGGCATTCAACACGAACCAATGTGATGGCGATGCCTCTCGCTGATGATTCACTCAGTGCGATTTACTCGAAATTCAGCACCCAGCTTCATGCATTCATCGCAAGTCGAGTTTCGGATCCCGACGATGTCATGGACATTCTCCAGGATGTGTTCCTGAAGATTCACGTCAAGCTCGACACGCTCGAGGAAGAGACGCGGTTGCAGAGTTGGATCTTTCAGATTGCACGGAATACCATCGTTGATTTCCACCGCAGTAGGAAGGCACTCTCTCGGATCGATGACGCTCGGGAAGTAACTGACACGGTGGAAGTCGAGGATGCTGGCACACGCCTCGCATTTGGTTTGCGTGAAATGGTCGATCAGCTTCCGGAACCGTACCGGGAGGCCATTCGACTCGTTGAGTTTGAAGGCGTAAGCCAAAAGGATCTCGCCAAGCGTTTAGGACTTTCATTCTCCGGTGCAAAATCACGCGTGCAGCGAGGTCGCGCGATGCTGCGGGATATGCTCAATCGTTGTTGTCATTTTGAGCTCGACCGCTACGGCGCTGTGATCGACTATCATCCCATTTCATGCTGTTGCTGTCATCAGGATGAACAATCATGAGTCCTTCACAAATACCGCGTGTCAAAATCTGCTGCATGGGTAGCATTGAGGAGGCGCGGCTTGCTATATCGCATGGCGCCTCGGCCGTCGGCCTCGTGTCGACAATGCCCAGTGGCCCGGGTGTCATTCCGGATGAGTCGATTCACACGATAGCGGCGACAATTCCTCCGGGTGTGGCCTCCTTTCTCCTCACCAGCAGTCAGAATGCCGAAGAAATCATCCGGCAGCAGAGGACGTTTCGGGTGAACACGCTGCAGCTTGTGGATTCGGTTTCGTTCGATACGTACGATCTCCTGCGGAAAGAATTGCCCGGGATTTCGCTCGTTCAGGTGATTCACGTGATGGGGGAGGAATCGATCAAGGAGGCTCAGGAAGTATCCCGGTTCGCTGACGCGCTTCTGCTCGATTCAGGAAATCCGAAATCTCAGGTCAAGGAGCTCGGCGGCACCGGCCGCACGCATAACTGGATCATCAGCCGTTCGATCCGTGATAGTATCAGCATCCCGATCTACCTTGCCGGTGGGTTGAATCCTGAGAATGTCCGCGCCGCTGTCGACCAGGTCGCTCCGTTCGGAATTGATGTCTGCAGCGGCGTTCGGACAAACGGCCGGCTGGATGAAGAAAAGGTCCAACGGTTCATTCGGAACGTGATGGGATGAACGGCATTCGCGATATTGATGTTGCGTCTTTTCCGACTCCACTCCGTCTATTAGGAGTGAACCGCTAACAATCGGAGAAATGGACCATGAATCACCGAAAAAAGCATATTCAAGAACATTATGGCCGGATCGCGGAGTTGGGATCTTCCGAGTGTTGCTCCTCAACCGATTCTGCCCAAAACCCCCGAGAAACCTGCTGTTCCACGGATGCTTCGTCAATTCCGGCTTGGTATTCGGGAGTGGACTTGGGTTCTGTCCCATCAGATTCGCAACTTGGACTCGGATGCGGCAATCCACTCGAGAGCGCACGACTTCAACAAGGAGAAGTTGTCCTCGATCTCGGAAGCGGCGCTGGTTTTGACTGTTTTCTTGCGGCCAAGCAGGTGGGACCAGGCGGTCGGGTCATTGGCGTTGACTTCACCCCAAAAATGGTATCCCGCGCACAAAACATCGCAACAGAGCACTCCATCTCGAATGTCGAATTCTTGCTCGGCGAGTTGGAAAATCTGCCGATCCCTGATTCCTCAGTCGATGTTGTAATCTCAAACTGCGTCATTAATCTCTCGTCTGACAAGCAGAAGGTCTTTCACGAGGTGGCACGCGTACTCAGGCCCGGCGGACGTCTTGCTGTCGAAGACATCGTCGCATGCATCGAGCTCCCCCAGAGCATTAAGGAAGATGACCGTTGGGTCTCGGCCTGCGTTGGCGGCGCGGAGACAATCAAGCGGCTTGCTGCAATGATCAAGTTGGCGGGATTTGTGGATGTGATGATCCTCCCGAAAGCAGATAGCATCAAGCCTATTGCAGAGTGGGAACCCGGAGTGAAGGTCCGGGACGTTATCGCATCTGCCACAGTGACTGCAAAAAAACCAATCTGAGGCATCCATTTTAGAAACATGAGAAAGACGACAGACAGCAAAGAGTACTTTAATCGGATCGCCGATCAGTGGAATTCGATCCGATCTGAGTTTTTTTCTGAGAACCTCAAGAAGAAAGCCGTTGACGCCGCATCGCTTGGCACTCCTGCCATTGCTGCGGATATCGGCGCTGGATCGGGCTTTATCACAGAAGAGCTTCTGAGTCGCGGAATTGAGATTATTGCCGTTGATCAGTCAGAGAAGATGTTGCTGGCGTTGCGGGAGAGGCTTGCCGACCGGGGACGAATTGATTGCCGGATTGTTGAAGCGCAGACGATTCCCATCGCGAGTTCATCTGTCAACGCAGCATTCGCGAACATGTATCTGCACCATGTCGAGTCGCCGTCGGCCGCCATTCGGGAAATGGTACGCATTGTGAAGCCCGGGGGATCTGTGGTCATCACCGATCTCGACGAGCATCAATTCGAATTTCTCCGCACTGAGCAGCACGACCGGTGGATGGGATTCAAGCGCGAAGCAGTTAAACGCTGGTTTGAGGAATCCGGGCTGCGAGATGTCACGGTCGGATCAGCTCAGGAGAGCTGTTGCGCATCTTCAGATTGCGGAACCGAGGAAGCACGGGTGAGTATCTTTCTCGCGAAAGGGGTGAAGGGGTAAGAGAAAGAACTTTCACAGACGCAGTCAGGACGAAAGTCCTGACCGCACGGAAAGAGGGGTCTTGCAGTAAGCGTGTGGTGCTGTCGGGAGTTTCCTCCCGACGGTGTCAGGTGACAACCGGAAACATGAGAATCAATGGATCCGTCTCAGACGCAGTCAGGACGAAAGTCCTGACCGCGCGGAAAGAGCGGTCTTGCAGTAAGCGTGTGGTGCTGTCGGGAGTTTCCTCCCGACGGTATTACGAATACGATTCCGTGGCTCCGCCACCAGCAGCAGTCAGGACGCCCGCCCAAAAGGACGGCGGGTGAACAAGTCCTGACTGCACGTGAAAGGGAGTTTTGGGGAAAATCTACGTGCCGTCGGGAGTTCCGTCTCCGAAGGAGCCCTTCGGGCCCGACAGCGAAACAGTTCACCATATTCTCCCGAATCATCCGTACCAATCGGTTTTCACTGGGAGATAACTACTCCCTACACCCAAGTATGCTCGTGCACTCGTGTACGGCCAGTCCTCAGGATGCTCGGCCAACCCTGCCCTCACAGGATTGTTATGGATGTACTGGATTTTCTTCCTCAGCGTGTCCTCATCTGTTATTACAAAATCATCAAACCGATCCATCCATAGCTTGAATACCTGCGACTTCCCACTTCTTCGCGCATTCTTTCTAAGTCTCGCAAGCCACCCCTCTTTATCCTCGCTCTCCAGTTGTTTTCTAATCTGAGTTGACGTGAACTTCTTGAAATCTCGCATGAGATCTGAGATTGATTCTAACTCTGGCATCTTTACCACGAGGTGAATGTGATTTGGCATAAGAACATATGCGTAGAGATCAGCATCATGTTCACGCAGGACGCAGGAGAGCGATGCAAGAAGGATTTCGTAGTATTCCTTACCACAATCGAATACACGATCGAAGTTGAACACAGTCGTCGTCACGAAGAACACGTGCCCCTGATTTCCGAAAACGGCACGACCTCGTCGTCCCATGGTCTTGCCCCCCTATGTCTAGCTCTGGATGAGAATGTTATTGGTTCAAAATCTGCAGCTAATATGGTGGCGTCGGGAGTTTCCTCCCGACGGTATCACGAATACGATTCCGTGGCTCCGCCACCAGCAGCAGTCAGGACGGCCGCCAAAGAGCGCAGCGGGTAAACAATTCCTGATGGCACGGATCAGGTAGTATTGCGGGGAATTTGCGTGCTGTCGGAAGTGTTCTCCCGATAGCGAAAAGGATTGACCAATGACGAGAAGAGGAGACATAAGGGAGTAGACGATCAGCCCGGCTTCTTGACCTTAGCGCTATGGAAGGCTTTCGTGGATCGCACTCCACTTTGTTGTTCAGGAATTGATTTGGAGTTCCAGCGAGAAGCTTCGGAATCATGTCTTGTTAAGAGCTCAACCAGCCGAGTCATCAGCTCTCTCTGTTCGTGCCCAAGCTGCATGCACAATCCGCACGCTGTCAACGCGCTATCGCCCAACGCGACCAGAAGACGGTTCAGATCCAACTTCATGGTCGAGCACATTTTTGTCAAGAGAAGAAAGGAAGGTGTCTTAAGATCATTCTCAAGTCGCGAATAGTGCTCTCGCGTGATCCCCAGAGTCGCCGCCAACTCCTTCTGCGTTAAATGAGATGCCATGCGATATCGCCGCAAAACCGATCCGAGCCGTTTCACCATGGCGTCCTCGGGAATTCCGATTCGACAAGGGTCAAGCGGCGAAAACCTCTATGTTTCCGTAGGAATGTCAGGGTTTTGGAAGCTTGGATGTTGCGGCAGCGTACGCAAGCACGATATCAGCACAGCAACTGAAAGCCTCGCGTGAAATGGACTAAGATATCCCCTCTCCCTGACTTGATTTTCCCCCTCTTCGGTGCGGGCTCCTGACGGTTGAGTCTGCCTAACAAAAGCTCGGGATTCTCCATCCCGGCCGCAACTCCTGCGTTTTCTCCCTTTTCGCCACTGCCCAATTCGTGCTCCAACACTATTCATCAAGAATATAAAAAATTGCGAATTGCTTGTCAGTGAGCCACGGCACGAACATTCTGATACGCCAAAGTACGGATAGGATTGTCGCTCAAAGGACGACAATTCAAGCTAATAGCTGCGGGTGTGACCAGGAAGTCGCATCGACACAGGAGGGGAAGCGCGTCTCTTTTCGGTTGCCTAGGTAGGTTGCTCAATCTGAGTTTTCAGCAAATCAGGACTCACGGTTTCCACATTTGGCGAGGCCGGTCTGGATTTCTTCGAAATGCACGATCGTCCACAGAAGGAATTTGAACGCACGAAGAGTGGACATAACGTGACACGAAACCTTGTCCTTCCCAGAGATTCCAGCTCGGTTGTCCACCTTCGACAGCGATAATTCTCCGAGAGAGAAATTGCCAATGAGAACTCAAGATTGACATGCGAAAGACGCGAGCCAAATCAAACCGCACCCATCATCGAATTTGCAGCTATAAGTACTCGGAGATGGCAATGAACCATCCGCAACACAATCCGCACTGAATCCTTCCCCTCGGTGCGCAACATCCGTGAATCAATCCGCTCTACTTCCGGAAGGCCGCTATCAAGAAGTTTGTGTTGTCAAACCCCAGCACTTCAAAACCTAGGTCAGACAGCATGAGTCGAATCATCTCTTCGGTGACGAAATGCACTCTCATGTGCGGGGGAAACCTCCGCTCATCGCGATGCCTCAAGGCCATTTTCTTGAAGAGTTCGAAGCTGTTTTGGAAACCATAGAAGGAAACGAGTCCGATTCCGCCTTGCTTCAGCACGCGCCTGATCTCCTCTAGATATGGGTATACTTGCAGGGAAGAGAAGTGAACAAAAACGTCATGTGAGAAAACGAAGCCAACGGAGGAATCGGGAAATCCGTTCAGGGTGAAGCCATCAATCTTGTGGTAGCTGACGTTTTTGTACGGCAAGGATCGCTGGCACTGGCGAAGCATCTCAGATGAGACATCCGCAGCTTGAACGTGCCGGAACAACTTCGCGGCTTTTGACGTGATGCGACCACCTCCGCAACCTATTTCAAGAGCCATGCCATTGGTAGTGGAATACTTCTCAAGCAGGGAAAGAAACAGTTCCTCGTTCTTCCATTCATTGCCAAGATAGGTAAGCTCGGCACCTTGCCCCGACCTGAGCCAGTCCCGCACATAGGCATCCCAGTAAACCTCGTCATTTATGATGTAAGAAAGGGAACGAACGATTTTTCGTGGGGAGCGCAGCACGCTCAGAATGTAGGTAAGCTTGTTCATCGACGAAGGTCCTTTAGGATATGGCTCCTTTGCACAGACTAAAATCGGTGAACTATACTCGTATTTCGCCTCAAAATCAACGCGGCACAGCCTGCACGACGGTCCTTGGATCTGGCGCAAGGGTTTAGTCCTCGCGTCAGTGATGATCTTGAAGAATTGATTTAGCATTCCACGCAGCTTGTACTTACGCCCACCCTAAGGCATGTTCTCTGAGTCTCCGCAATCTTGATGCAACGGACGACAATCTGTTTCGTACTCGCGAGACATACCAATCCCAGCCCAAGCACGTATCTGTCGAACAATGCTTTTCGAAAATTACCCGTTGACCAAGCTCCACCAGAGCATCTACCCGTGATACGAGATCCTTGAATCATCGGTCAGCGTTACCATTCTCGACATCCGAATCCTGCTCTCATCGAATTCCTATTCTCGGGTAACTCTATCGTTGCTGCAAGAGTCCAGCGTTCCTCCATTCTAGTTACTCTATGTGAGGCTATGATCGAAGTACGAGGGAACGTTACTGTGGCCCGCTAGATCACATTAATCCAGATTTGTAACCCAAAATATCACACAATCGCGCTGGATAAATTGGGCTTTTCTATCCAGTTTCCTCAGTGGTGTATCGTAAAATTTCTTCAATAGGAATATTTTTGCGATACCCTCTAATTCACCTTCTCCAAAAACAGAGTCAAGAAGGTTCACATGAAATCCCGTTCTGACGTTGCAGTTCTCTCGAGGCGCGCTGGATTTACAGTGCTGCTCTTCTTATTGTTTTTCGCGGGGTGCGAGAACAAGCCGGAATTTCCCACTGACGTAGCTAGACAGGCCAACCCAAATGGAGAGGACCGACCGATGCAACCGCCTCCCCCAGAGCCACCAGCCTGGGGTCTCTTCTCCGTTCCGAGCAGCAGATTCAGCGAGGTACTTGAGAACAACATTACCATGATCACCCCAAATTGGGGAGCAGATGGCTCCTACGGTTGGGATTACAGGACACAGGGCCCACCACACGGGTGTTCCAAAATAGTCAGTTTCTTGGAGTTAGCAAAAAACGCCACATCTCAGGGAAGAACATTCAGTTTGGTCTTGTTCTCGCCCGACGTGCGACTATACAACTGGGCGGGACAAAAGAATCCCGCTGATCCTACTGACACTCAGACGGTTAGTCGGTCGAAGGCAGAACTGGACACACTATTCAAGAAGATCAGAGAGACCGTGCCAGTGGTGAGTTCTCTCAAGGTGGGCGTCTGGTTCAACGAGCTGTGGGCAAATCTGAGCGAACCTTATCCTCTCGGCGGAGGCTACTTTGCCATTGCTGATTCGTTCAAGGCCGTCACTGACTACATCCATCAGCTTGCCCACCAAAATTCCATGTCCGTATATGTCGCAACTGACCAACAAGGTTACTCTTGGTATTTCAGCTATGCAGACGTTCTGATGTCCACTTCATACGGCGAGGGATCATACTCTAATTCACCGCACGTTCCTCCATTCAATTGGTCGCAAAAGCAGGATTTCATCAACAGTCTGAAATCCGCCAGCGGGATGAACGTATGTCCTCTCGTCGGTTCGCAGTTTTGGGACCATACTTTCTTTGGCGGAGACGGAAGTTGGGGATGGCCCAGCGAAGCCGAAATCGAAACCTATGCCCAGTTGGCATATTCGAACTACCCGACTATGGTCTGGTTTTACGATGGCTGGATTGGTGACCCTGGATTGGACAACTTCAGCAACCCGAGTCCCCCGACCCAAGTGCAAAAATGTTACAGCGTCATAAGTTGTTGGGGAAGAATTTGCCCTTGACCAAAGAGCTTGCTTCGAATTTCACTGCTTCGCGGACATTCTAGTATGTATGAGAACTCAACTTATGAGGACCGCACTGATTGAACGCCAAATGATCAGATTCTAGAGGTCGTCCACAACAAGGATGCGATCAAGGGTATGCGTAGCGGGCATTCGCATACCCTTGTTTGTTCACCAGAGGAAGTCGGAACGACTTGCGGCCGAGCGACAAACACAGTATCAAATTGACCTGCCTGCCTTCATAGTTCCTTCCTCGCCGGGAAAAAGTCAAGCCTTGTGATCTTAACTCGCGGTTCCATTCACGTCACTAACGACCATAATTTTCGCAGGCGCCGCCCGCTTCATATCAACCGGTCCAAGCTCCCTTTTCACCCGGTCGAGCACCTCCTCAAGCATGTGATACTTCCTCACATCAGCGGCCTGCGCGACGACTTTTGCTCCGAGCGACTCCAGTTCCTTCGCGGCCGCATCGAGCCGATTCTGTGACCGTCCGCAGATTCCAACATTCGCGCCAAGGGCGGCGAAATTTTTGGCAATTCCGAGATTAATGCCACTGCCTCCACCAGTGATGAAAACCGTTTTGTTCTGGAAGAGGTCTTTTGGAAAATATGATGCGATAATCATTATGCCTCTCTTCGGATCTGTTAATCAAGATAACGGGCCGCCCCGTCTCAACACCCCACATTGCGAGCAGCATTCCGCCGTTCTCTCGTCACGAACCGATGTTGAACACCCCGTTTAAGGCAACTCGATATTGTGTATCGGCCAATCCGACAAAATTACTTTGATACCGCAATGCAACATCGACTGACCATGTTATCGACGCGGCGTACCTCAAACCCACCGCCCCAGCATACATGTGGCGCAAAACAATCTGATTACGGGTCACATTGAAATCGAAAAAGGGAAGCGATTGGATTTCGGCAAGCACAAGCGTTCGCTTGTTCACTGTGTATTCGAATCCACCATAACCATGCCATTGTGTTTTACGCACTTCCGCCGTTGCAACGATTGGTCCGAGAAAAACATATCTGGGCTGAACATTCCGATAGCGAACATCCAGAACACTCACTCCTGCATGGAGTCGAGTACGTTCATGTATCGGTTTGCTCAAGGAGAATGACAGTGATGTGATTTTTGCCTCGTAGTCAAGCCCTCTCAGTCCCTCTCGGTACTCGCCGGCCGCGAACGTTCGGATGATATCTTCATTCCTTGACTCTCGTTCCCAATCGTTCGAGCTTCGAAGCGCCAGACCGACACTTGGAACCACTTCACCAGCTGAAAGGATCTGCACTTTAAGTCCGGCAGTACGAATCAAGGTTTCACCCGTCGCCAGGCCTGCGATGAGTCCGAGTGTGCTTACCTCGACTTCTGCAATATTCCCCAACCCAAAACCGAGCGTCCCAAGAATCGATTCCCCAACCTCGAGTCCGAACGAATTCCCAAGTGTCAGGGCGACATTCATCTCGGGAAGCACCTGGGCGGTCGGGACAGAAAAGAGACGCGACGGGACCCGATAGGAGTGTTCGGTCAGTTGAACTTGATCGCCGGATCGATCTGTCGGAAGTTGTATCCCGCAGGAGGTGCAGAAGGTATGGGTTGAGGAGTTTGGTTGTTTGCAGGCAGGACATATGATTTCCGCTCCGTCCTGTGGAAGCATTGGCATCGCCACACATGCAACACAGAGCGTGAGAACGGCACATCGGATCATCACTCTCATTGGTGTTCCACTCCTTTCACAAAACCGATCTCATGATCATCATGAGAATCACTATTGACCCCGCCGCAATCGAAACGGGTGCAATGATGTCCAGAATTTTTTGACCCTCGGTTCGAGGTTGATGACGCAAGGGGACCCCCTCGTTTCCGTCCCGCCTGCGGCGGGACGCTTCTGCCTTTGCCTCGGTCATCACCAATACATGAAACTCATCAGGATACAGGGCGATGGTTTGACCGCTTGAATCCGAGACTACAAGTCTCAATCGCAATCGATCGACAACTGCTGCTTTGTCAAGAATCGTTCCGCAGTTGAAACAGTAATTGAATCGCAGCTCGTTCTGTTTCCCACACGATCCACAGAACAGTCGTTCCTTCTCACGATGCTGTGATAACGCAGCCGAAACGCACAGGCAGACAACAAACAAGAAGATGAATGGACGCATTGTTGATCTTCCTTACCGTCGTTCGATGGCGATCCGGGCCCTGTACGAACCCTTTTGAATTGTCTCCCCATGGACCGGATAAGGATCGAGCTGACGAAGCACGATCGAAAACTTGCCATACACGAAGGGCTTATTCGCATACGGAGTCTGAACGAGTCCGGGCATGGTGAGTCGGATTTCTTCGCTTGTCCGGCCGGGCTGGGTAACCCGAAGTTTGATCTTTGCCTCACCTTGCCAAATACACGCGACACCCTTCGGACATTTCCCCTCTTCAACTGGAGCCAGGAACACGATGCTGATCTTGTCAGGCATGAGGGTCACCTCATCCTCCTCCTGAAGCGTAAATTCGAGCGTACTTCCTGAGGGGAAATCGATTGGATTCACAATAGAGTCGGCTGAACAGGCTGCGACAAATACAAGAACAATACTGAAAAGCGCCATATGCATCTGACTTTTCCTTTCTATCACAATGGCGAATGTACCCAACGCCAACGGGAGTGTCAATTCCCACACTTCATTCGGATATCATCGCTTGGCTCGGTAGGCAGTTCCGAACGATATGCCGCGCGGGTCCGAATTACCCCCAAAAGGAGTCGTCTGATGTTATTCCTATTATGTCCAGTGGGCTTTCACCCAACATGGAGATCCTCTTGATGGACCACTCATTCCCATCTCGCTTCCCGCCCGCGTTCCTCGCACCCGTTTTCCCCTTCATATAGGGGTAGCCCAAAATCGGGCTTATACTCCCTGTTTTCGTAGAAATGCTAGGAGTTTGAATCCCAGCCGGAAGGAACGTACCTTGTGAGTAACTACACAAGGCACCGCGATATGACTTCTGAACTACGAAAACAGATACTTGTAGTCGAAGACGACGAGGTCGTGAGCTCCGTACTGCGTATGAGACTGAAATCGTCGGGCTTCGAGGTCTTGCGCGCGCACAACGGCGTGGAGGCACTGGCCCTCCTCGAAAAACAATTACCCGATCTCATTCTTCTCGATCTTATGATGCCGAAAATGGGGGGATGGGAAACGTGTCGCCGAATTCGGGACAATGAGCGGACAAAGAAGATCCCTGTGTTTATTGTCAGCGCGTTGAAATCGGAAACCGACAAAGAACAGGCCAAGCTTTGCGGCGCAAACGAAGTTCTTGTGAAGCCCATCGAGCTCGACAGCCTCCTCAAGAAAATTCGCTCGTACGTTGGTTCACCATTCAAGTGACCCCATCCTTCCCAGGCGATCGCATTGTACTTGCGAAGCCCCGAGAGATCAAGAACGCCGGCACTTGAAGTACGGGCACACATCCGCACACCGACCACGACATTGACTCCTCTCGACGGTCAGGATTCTTGATTCTCTGTCCAATTCTGGCTACTTTTTTCACAAACAGAATTCAAGGTCTATGAATCGGTACATCCGCTCCGCCTTTGTTGTCGTTGGGCTTCTTCTCGTGCAGACGACGTTCCTTCCTCTCATCAGCGTGGAGGGAGTGATTCCCGACATCCTCTTGATTTGGGTCATCTACAACGCCGTCAGAAGAGGACAGATCGAAGGAATGGTCGCTGGGTTTGTTGTCGGCCTGCTGCAGGATATTACCACAATTCAATTTTTCGGGCTGGCGGCTCTGGCAAAAACAGTGACGGGGTTTGCGGCCGGTTATTTTTTCAGTGAAAACAAGACGGCGGTAACACTCGGGTCGTACCGGTTTGTAGCAATTGTTGCTGTTGGCTCCCTGCTCCATAATCTGATGTACTTCGGCATCCTCCTGCAAGGAATTGAGACATCTTCAATTTACTCGATCAGTTCCTGGAGTTCCACGACGATGTTGTATACTGTTGCAATAAGTTTTCTGCCGATGTTTGCGTTCTCCCGTAAACAGATCACGTGATATCCTCAATGAGCGAACGAGAAATTGGTCACCCCGCCCGTCGACGCGTCCTTACGATCGCGACAATCTCGATCATGGCGCTGCTGTTCGTGCGGCTGTGCCAACTCCAGCTTCTCTACCATGGAGAATTTGGAAAGAAGTCCCAGGAGAACAGTGTTCGTTCCGTCGTGAAGGACCCGATTCGGGGATACATCTCCGACCGCCGCGGTTCACTTGTCGTGGACGTTGGACCGTTTTATTCCGTAACGCTTACACCCTCAGAATACGATCCACGCAACACCCCATTCCTCGCGCAGCTGCTCGGATTGAGCCAGTCTGCCCTGGAGGAACGGATTGCAAAAGCAATTTCGTATTCCCGGTTCGTTCCAACCCGAATCAAACGAGACCTTGACTATCGGACACTCGCGGCGATTCAGGAGAACCTCTATCTCCTGCCGGGCATTGCGTTCGAGGTGGAAATGAAGCGCACCTATCCAACAAGAGCGCGCGCAACTCATCTGCTCGGCTACAACCGGGAGATCACAGAATTGCAGCTCGGTCGCGTCGGAGACTATTACCGGCTGGGAGACGTGATCGGAGCCGGCGGACTCGAAGCAAGCTACGAAACGATTCTTCGCGGCCAGAAAGGATTCACCTTCTACGCCGTAAATGCTAAAGGGCAGGTCCTTGGCTCGTTTGAGGAAGGAAATCATGATGTTGCTGCGAAAGACGGATTCGATCTTATTCTCAATGTCGATATCGGGGTTCAGGCATTCGCCGAATCCCTGATGACCAATTACCGGGGTGCCCTCGTCGCCATTGACCCTTCGAACGGCGGCATACTTGCGCTGGTCAGCAAACCCGATTTTGATCCCTCCGTTTTCAGCGGCGTTACGCCATCAGATTTGTGGACTAAGCTGAACTCGGACATGAGCAAACCACTTTTCAACCGGGCAACGATGACCCGGTATCCCCCCGGATCAACATTTAAAATGGTGCTTGCGGCAGCGGCGCTCGAGGAGAAGATCATAACCGAGAATACCCGGATTCAATGTTACGGCGCTTATCGATATGGAGACCGCGTCTTCAAAGATATGAAAGCGCACGGTTCGGTCAATGTGGTTGAAGCGATTCAGCGCTCATGCAACGTCTTCTTCTACCAATTGATGATGCGGGTTGGTTTTGAAAAGTGGACGGAGTACGGTCGCAAGTTCGGATTCGGTCGCGCCACGGGGATCGACATCGGTGAGGAAACTTCCGGATTGCTTCCATCCAGTTCGTATTTCGACCGCGTCTATGGCAAAGGGCGATGGACACAAGGGTATCTCGTCAGTCTTTCGATCGGACAGGGCGAAGTGGGAGTCTCTCCTCTCCAGATGGCCCTCTATGCCGCCGCTCTCGCAAATGGCGGAACAGTGCACCAACCCCACTCGGTGCAGTTCATCCGAAATAAGAGACTCAACAGACTTGAAATCGTTGAACACAATTCTTATCCGACGGGAATTTCGTCTCACACAATGGAGTTGATTCGGGAAGGAATGAGGCGAGCAATCCATGACGCGGGGGGAACCGGTTATGCAGCCCGTGTTCCCGGGGTGATCTCCGCGGGGAAAACAGGAACGGCGGAGAATCCTCATGGCGAGGATCACGCGTGGTATGTCGGGTTTGCCCCTTTTGACGATCCAAAGATCGCCGTGGCAGTCATGCTTGAGAATGCGGGGTTTGGCGGCGTCAAGGCGGCACCCATTGCCGGGCTAGTCATCGAGCGGTACCTCTATGGCGAGCTCAAGCGATATGTGCCACCCCCGGCTTTTCCATCCCCAAGGCCGGTGGATTCTGCCCGTGTAATCACACAGGCGCGCACGGATTAATTGAATGTGGTAACAGATTCGCAGCGTATCCGAATTCACAAGCCTCGACATCAGATTGAATTTCGATGATCGATTATTTCAAAGAGTATTTTGATTACAAGCTTCTCGCCGTCACTCTGGCTTTGACAGTCATTGGGCTCGTGTCGATATACAGCGCCACGTATGATGCCGGGGTGGGGGTGATTTTCACGCGTCAGGCAATATGGTCCGGAGCTGCATTTCTTGCGCTGCTCGTCGCGACATTCTTTCCACTCCGGACACTTCAGAGAATCGCATTTCCACTTTACACGGGGACCATTGTACTCCTTCTCATCGTTCTCGTCGTCGGGCGGACGATTTCTGGCTCAAAGAGCTGGTTTGGTGTTGGTGGAATGGGCATTCAGCCCTCTGAGTTCGCAAAAGTTGCCACCATCCTTGCGCTTGCCGCGTTTCTCTCGAAACCGACAACGAATCTCGCTGAGGCTAAACATCTCTTCATTGCGATCGGAATTGCACTCCTTCCAATGATTCTCGTTTTTTTTCAACCCGACGTGGGCACCTCTCTGGTCTTCTTTGCACTTCTCATTCCCGTCCTCTATTGGTCAGGTGCCGACAATTTCACGCTGGCCATCATCCTCTCCCCCCTGCTTGCGGCATTTGGCGCGCTGCTGGGGACGATTCCGTTCGTCATTGCAGTCCTGATCAGTCTCGCGCTCCTCTATTATACAAAGAAGAATCTCTTCACCGCAGCTGTCGTGTTCGGAGTGACAATTGCCATCGGACTCTCCGTTCAGGCTGTTTTTGAACGTCTTCCGATGTACCAGCAAAAGAGGATCGTTGCGTTTCTGAATCCCGAAACTGATCCTCTCGGTTCGGGATACAACGTGCTCCAGTCCAAAGTTGCGATCGGATCGGGCGGGCTATTTGGCAAGGGATTCCTGCAAGGGACTCAAACGCAACTGAACTTTATTCCGGAGCAGTGGACTGATTTTATCTACTGTGTTCCTGGAGAAGAATTCGGCTTCGCGGGCGCGTCGCTCGTCCTGATTCTCTTTGGCGTATTTTTGTTGAGGGGAATAAAGATCGCGGGGCTCTCCAAGAATCCCTTCTCCGGAATCGCGGCCATCGGTATCGTCGGAGCACTCACCACGCACGTATTGATCAACATTGGCATGTCCATGGGAATCATGCCCGTCATCGGCATTCCTCTCCCCTTCCTCAGCTACGGCGGTTCCGCGCTTGTTGCCAACATGACCATGGCCGGCTTGTTGATGAATTTCTATTCCAATCGGAAGACGTACTAAGCCGTACGCTCAGCATGAAGGAGCGAGACAGTCAGGGGCAGTGTGCGCCCGATTGCTTCCCTTGAAATTCTTTGTACATTCAGACTACCCTTCAAGAGGAAGTCCCATGATTCTGACCGACAAGCAAATCCTTGCCGAAATGAAACAGGGCTCTATCGTCATCAAACCGTACCAGCGGAAGTGCCTTGGCTCAAACAGCTATGATGTGCACCTTGGCAAATGGCTGGCGATGTATACAGAGGAAATCCTCGATTGCAAGGAACATAACGCGATTCGACATTTTCGAATTCCCAGAGAGGGAATCATCCTCGTTCCCAGCAAGCTCTATCTCGGGGTCACAGAGGAATACACCGAAACGCATCGGCACGTCCCTTTTCTCGAGGGAAAAAGCAGCATCGGACGGTTGGGAATCGACATCCATGCGACGGCGGGAAAAGGAGATATCGGATACTGTAACACCTGGACGCTTGAGATCTCTGTGCGCCAGCCCGTCCGCATTTATTCTGGGATGCCGATCGGCCAGCTCATTTACTTTGAAGTTACCGGCGATGTCGAGATTCCCTATTTTAAAAAGAAGAATGCAAAGTATACGAAGCGAAGCACAAAACCGGTTGAGTCGATGATGTGGAAGAATTTCCGCTAACCGACCGACTCTTCAAACTTTCTTTTCCGAGAGCATGACAACCTTCACGGAACGACTTCTTCAAGTTCAGCAGAATCAACGCTCTCTCCTCTGTATCGGGCTTGATACCGACCCCCTCTTGCTTCCGCCACACCTTGCTTCCTCCCAGAATGCGGTCTTTGAATTCAACCGTGCCATCATCGAAGCAACGCACGACCTTGTCTGCTGTTATAAGATCAACCTCGCATTTTATGAGGCGCTGGAAGATGGGGGCTGGAACGTGCTGCAAAAAACCCTTGAATACATTCCGAAGGATGTTCTCACAATTGGAGACGGAAAACGGGGAGACATCGGGAACACATCGGCTCGTTATGCCGATGCACTGTTCAATCAATTCGGTTTTGATGCGGCCACCGTGAATCCGTATATGGGATTTGACTCGGTGGAACCGTTTCTTTCAAATCCCGAACGGGGAGTATTCATTCTCGCGCTCACATCCAATTCCGGTTCTAAGGATTTTCAGCACCTGAAAATAGGCAAAAGGCCACTGTATGAGCGAGTTGTCTCTGCCGCAAAGAAATGGAATACAAACAATAATATCGGTCTCGTTGTCGGAGCAACTCAGCCAAAACAGATGAAGCGCATTCGCGCCATTGTCCCTCGCATGCCCCTGCTCATTCCCGGAATCGGAGCACAGGGGGGCGATCTACCATCTGCCGTACAGTACGGATGCACAAAAGAAGGACACGGCGCCGTTATCAATGTGAGTCGATCAGTCATCTACGCATCGCGTTCATCAGACTATGCTTCCGCGGCACGGCAAGAGGCGCTTCGTCTGAGAGACAAAATCAGAACAATACAGGAGGAGTTCTTCAAGGTGTAAAGCATTGCCCCGGGGGGCCGCTTCATCCTTTCCACACCATCATGAACAGGGGAACATATGACACGGAGACGCTCATCGCACGACGAACGTTTCCTCCGATACATCTGGAGTCGGCAGGAATTTTGCACCGCCGACCTTCGCACAACCGACAGCAGAAGCATCATTATCGAAGACGCAGGGAAATGGAATCGAGAAAGCGGTCCCGATTTCCTTGACGCCGTTGTGAAAATAGATGGCGCTATGTATCGGGGGGACGTCGAGATACACAAGAACCTCATTGCCTGGAAACAACACACCCATCACACCGACCCGCGATACAATCGGGTCATTCTTCATGTTGTCCTCAAGGGACGCGCCGACCGCTCACCCACGATTTCCGCGAGCGGACGCTCCATTCCTATCCTCATTCTCGAATCATATCTGGTTGACTCCCTTGATGGCCTCTGGAGCAAGGCGGCATCAGAGACTCGTTCGCTCAGCGAACAGCCCCTCCCATGTCGTAATGGAATTTCGCGCGTTGACCCTCCAGTGTTCGATCGATGGTTCAACCAGCTCGCCTCACAGCGGCTGGAGATGAAGTTGCGAAGATACGAGGAACGCCTGCGACAGCTTGCCGAAGAACGGATTCAGGGAACGAACGAACCATGGCGGTTGTATGCAAGCACAATCGACGAGGATCTTCCGTCCCAGATTCCTCCGCCGGTGAGAGAACTTACGCTCAGGGACTTTTCCAGACGGGAGCTCTGGGATCAGGTCATGTATGAAGGATTGATGGAAGGACTTGGATACAGCCAGAACAGGCAACAGTTTCTTCGCCTCTCGAGAATCGTGACATTGGAGATTGGTCGTGCCATTCTACACAACAACGACAATGCTGACATCGAAGCCGTTCTCTTCGGAGCATCCGGACTCCTTCCGCCTGCGGGATCCCTTGAAGATCCAAACACCCATCAATACGTGGATGATTTATGGAAACGTTGGGACAAATGGCGAGTATGCCTGAAAGACGATCTCATGCACGCGGCGGAGTGGCAGTTTTTTCCGACGCGCCCCTCGAATTTCCCCACACTCAGGATTGCCGCAGCGGCGGCGCTAATTGAGCGGTTTGTCGCAGCGGATCTATTCCGGAGTATTATTCAGATCCTCAAGTCGGAAGTCCCAGCCTCACAGAAGCGGGGAAAGCTGAGTATTGCTCTGAAGCCCGAGGCCTCGGAGTTTTGGTCACATCGCTATCGATTTGAAAAGCAATCCAATCGGCCGATCACTGCACTCGGTCAGTCACGGATTGATGAAATGATTGCAAACGCGCTGATTCCCTGCGCGCTCCTCTATGCGCGCGTCTTCAGGGACCGCTTATTGCGCAACGAGGTACTACAAATGAATGAAGTGCTAGGTCCGCTACCCGAGAATTCCATCACGCGTCTTATGCAGAAAGAATTCGGTCCGGAGAAGATCCGACTGCACACGCTTTCGCTTCACCAGGGGGCGGTACAACTGCACAAATTCTATTGTTCGGTGAAGAGGTGCAGCGAGTGTTCGATTGGAGGGATAGTGTTCGGATCCGCAAATAAATCTTCCCTTCCGCCGGAATAGAAGCGGGGATTCGGTCAACCAGATTCATTCAGGAGGGATTCAAGTTTCGCGACGAGCGCGGAATCCATTGGTTCAGTTGTGCATTGGCTAAAGAAGAGCGCCACAAGGGCGAGAGGTAGAAATCGTATGTATTTCACGGCAAAGCTCCTCGATTATGCGTCTGTCGGCACCGTTACCCTCTTAACAGCGGATCTTGGTCAAAGAGTTTCTGTTTGCCTGTTTCAAGAAAATTCCACTCACGAGCTAAGATTCACTTTTAGTCCAGGTATTCTCTTGACAATGGTCCAGCCGTGTGGTATATTTTTTACCACACAGAGGAGGGAGCCATGACATTCGGGGATTTAGTCAAAAGCAAGCGACTCGATGCCGGGTTGAGTTTGAGGGAATTCTGCAAGATTGCCGAACTTGACCCGAGCAACTGGAGCAAGGTCGAGCGAGGATTGCTGCCTGCGCCATCGAACAGAGATGTTCTCGAAGGAATCGCAAAGATCGTCAAACTGAAAAAGGCGAGCGCTGATTGGTCGGCGTTCTTCGACCTTGCATACATTTCACAGCAACGGATTCCAGATGATGTATACCAAGACGAAGATGTCGTTTCAGCTTTGCCCGTCTTTTTTCGAACAGTGCGGGGGGAAAAACCGAGTGAGGAGGAATTGGACAAACTGATCGCCCTTCTCAAGCGATAGGCCGTTGAATTCCCCAAATATAATTTTGGCAGATGATCGGTCGCGACATGTGGAGGCATGCAGTACGACGGTTTTAGGATAGTGTTTTGGCCCGACCGTTGATCCTGTCAAAGAGTCTCCGTAAGTTATACGCAATTCCTAACTTGCCTATATGCCCAACCACCACGAATTAGCGAACTTCATCTGGCAAATAGCCGACTTACTGCGCGGGCCATATAGGCCGCCGCAATATGAGCGGGTGATGCTGCCGATGACCGTGTTAAGGCGCTTTGACTGCGTTCTTGGGCCAACAAAAGAGATGGTACTTGCTGAGTACAAGAAGAGGAAGGGTGGAAAACTCAATGACGAAGCCCTCGAAAAGTTTCTGAACAAAGCTGCCGGTCAGCGGTTTCACAATCACTCCTCGTTGACTTTCGAGAAACTGAAGGGCGACCCTGACAACATCAATCACAATCTGGTTTCTTACATCAAGGGCTTTTCGAGAAATGTCCGAGACATCTTCGACTACTTCGAGTTTGAAAATGAAATCCTTAAGATGAGCGAAGCCGACATCCTCTTCAAGGCCGTCTCCAAATTCTGCGATATGGACCTGCATCCCGATCGGGTGGACAATCTTCAGATGGGTTTGGTGTTTGAAGATCTCATCAGGCGATTCAATGAAGCTGCAAACGAGACTGCGGGCGATCACTTCACCCCCCGCGAGGTCATTCGCTTGATGGTCAACGTTCTTTTCATCAATGATGATGACCTGCTTTCCAAAGCCGGAACCGTGCGGACGCTGCTCGATCCTGCGTGCGGGACGGGTGGAATGTTAGCCGAGGCCCAGAACTATATGCGTGAGCATCACCGTGACGCCAAACTCTTCGTTTACGGCCAGGATTACAACAAGAGGGCATTTGCCACGGCGGCTTCGGATATGCTCATCAAGCAAGTCGACCACAACGGCGCGGGCGATAACATCAAGTATGGGGATTCATTCACCGACGATCAGTTCGAAGAAAAGAAGTTCGATTATCTCCTGACCAACCCGCCGTTCGGCGTCGACTGGAAGAAGCAGCAAAACGAGATTGTGCGCCAGCATGAAAAACAAGGTTTCGCCGGACGATTCGGCGCCGGCCTGCCGCGAGTGAATGATGGGTCGCTGTTGTTCCTGCAACACATGATCAGCAAGTTCGAGCCGGTTCGGCCCAAAGAGCATAAGCATGGCTCCCGACTTGCGATAGTGTTCAACGGCTCTCCTCTCTTTACCGGAAGCGCAGGCTCTGGTGAAAGTAACATCCGGAAGTGGATTATCGAGAACGACTGGCTTGAAGCGATCATCGCACTGCCTGAGCAAATGTTCTACAATACCGGCATCGGGACGTATGTCTGGATTGTCACAAATCGGAAGGAACGCCACAGAAAGGGCAAAATCCAACTGATCGACGCCCGTGAACAGTGGAAGCCCATGCGGCGGTCTCTCGGGAACAAGCGGCGTGAGCTTGGTGAGGACGATATTGCCACCATCGTAAGAGAGTATGGCAGCTTCAAGGAGAGTGAAACATCGAAGATATTTGACAACTCCGATTTTGGGTACACCCGCGTTACTGTTGAAAGACCGCTGAGACTGAGCCTCGTGTTGACAGAGCAGAGTATCTCCACAATTGTCGGATCAATATTTGTTGCAACGAAAACAGCTCCAGTGAAAGCTTTGATGCTTTCATTTGGAGATGATTTATCCGGCAAAACCACGCTTCGCATTCTCATGCGTCTGACGGGTAAGGAATTCCTTTCTGCAGGGAGTTTCATCGCCGCTTTCAAGGAGGCGGCAAAAGAAGATAGACCGTCGGTTGCCGCAAAGAAGGATTGGGACAAGGGTATCGATGCCGTTTGCGGCAAAATCTTTGAGTCCTTTGGTGAAAGAAATCCCAAAGCCGACGTTGTGCTGGACAAAGATGGAAAACCCAAGCCCGATTCCAACTTGCGTGATTTTGAGAACATTCCCCTGAAGGAGGATATTGACGAGTACTTCCGCCGCGAGGTTTTGCCTCATGTGGCCGACGCTTGGATGGATAGAAGCAAGGATAAGGTTGGGTATGAGATAAACTTCAACCGGTACTTCTACAAGTACGTGCCGCCGAGACCGTTGGAAGAGATTGATGCGGATTTGAAGAAGGCGGAAGAAGAAATCATGCGCCTGTTGAAAGAGGTTACGATGTGAACATCGTTGAACATCTCATGCCCGCTGAGGTGATCGAGCGACGCATCTTCCTGCTGCGCGCCCAGAAAGTGATGCTTGATGCACATCTCGCAGACCTGTACGGTGTTAAAACGAAAGCGCTCAAGCGTGCCGTCAGGAGAAACAGAGAGCGATTTCCTGGTGACTTCATGTTTCAGTTCGCTCAGGAAGAGCAGGATATCTTAAGGAGCCGATTTGGCGCCTTAAGGAATGGAGTGAAATGATGAAGAAAACCGGAGCTATTGTGCCACGAGAGATTATTGAGCAGAAGATATACCTGATCAGAGGTCAGAAGGTGATGCTCGATTCTGACTTGGCGCGGCTCTATGAGGTTACCACCTTTAATCTCAATAAGGCAGTCAAGCGAAACCTTGATAGATTTCCTCAAGATTTCATGTTCCAGCTCAGATCAAAAGAGTTCGAATCTTTGAGATTCCATTTTGGAATATCAAAACCGGGAAGAGGTGGTAGACGGTATCCACCATACGCGTTTACCGAGCAAGGTGTAGCAATGCTTTCCAGTGTTCTGCATAGCAAGCGCGCCGTCCAGGTTAATATTGAGATCATGCGGGCATTTGTCCGACTGCGAGAACTTCTCGCAACGCACAAGGATCTCGCCCGCAAGCTGGAGGAGCTTGAGAAGACATACGACAAGCAGTTCCGGGTTGTGTTCGAGGCGATACGACAGTTAATGAGTCCTCCGGAAAAACCGAAGCATCCCATTGGATTCATTATCCGAGAACCGAAGGTTGCCTACCGTGTAAAGAGCAAGAGATGAGCCTTGGTCTGGCAATACCCAAACAAACGATAGCGGACCACTACTTCCGCCGAGAGGTGCTGCCTCACGTGCCTGACGCATTGATGGACCGATCCAGGGACAAAGTTGGGTATGAGATCAACTTCAACCGATACTTCTACAATTACGTGCCGCCGAGACCGCTGGAACAGATTGATGCTGAATTAAAGAAGGCGGAAGAAGAGATACTTCGATTGCTTCGAGAGGTTACGACGTGACTGAAGGCATCGAGTATCGAACGAAGAGATTGAAGTATGTTGCATCGGTTGAGATGGGGCAATCACCTCCGGCAGCCGAATACTCACTCTCACCAGAAATCGGCTTGCCCTTCTTGCAGGGGACAGCAGACTTCGGTGCGGAACACCCCACTCCGAAAGTCTATTGTAGCTCGGCGACTAAACTGTCTTCTCCGGGCGACATTTTGTTCTCGGTACGAGCACCAGTAGGAGAGTTGAATGTAGCCGATCAAATCTATGGCATTGGCAGAGGATTATGCGGGATTCGGGTCGGAGAAGGACTTACTCAACGATTCGCTTGGTGGGCTTTGCATGTGGTTCGAGACCATTTGAATCTTGAAGCGACGGGGAGTACTTATGATGCCGTCTCGGCAGAAGATGTTGCAAATCTTCGATTACCTATTCCAGATGAATCCGTTCAAGACTTTATCGGTGAGTACCTCGACCACGAAACCTCCCGCATTGATGCTCTGATCGCTACTAAGGAGCGGCTGCTTGAGTTGCTCGCCGAGAAGCGCCGTGCGCTTATCACTCAGTCTGTTACGAGGGGACTCAACCCCAACGCTCCAATGCGAGACTCAGGTCTGCCGTGGCTGGGGGAGATACCGAGGCATTGGGATTTTTGCTTGCTCAAGAGACACTTCCACGTAGCACTCGGCAAGATGCTTGATTCGAAAGCGCAATCGGGACCCGGCACGTCACGACCCTACCTACGGGCGGCAAACATCCACTGGGGCCGAGTCTTGGTTGACGATGTCAACGAGATGCTCTTCACTGACGATGAGAGGACGTGGTACAGGTTGAGGAAAGGTGATTTGTTGGTCACGGAGGGAGGCGTGACCGTTGGTCGATCAGCGATATGGCAGGACGAATTACCAGAGTGTTACTATCAGAACTCTCTGAACAGGGTCAGGCCAAAGAAGGATGCTTCACCGAAACTCCTATACTATTGGCTGTACGCTCTAAAGTTGAATGGCTACATCGATCTGCTCGCTAGTAAAGCGACGTTCGGGCATCTCACAAAGGAAATGCTGGAGGAGTTACCAGTGCTGTTTGTACCGCCAAACGAGGCTGACCAGATCGTGACGTTCCTGGAGTCGGAAGAAGAGAAGATAAACGCTTCAGGAAATTTTACTGAACGAACAATTGACCTACTTCGCGAGCGTCGCATCGCGTTGATCGCTGCGGCGGTGACGGGGAAGATAGAGGTTGGTTCAATCGAATCCGCCGTACCCGCTTGATGCGTTACCCAAAGAGAGTTACCTTGAACTATGGCAACCGTAGCAATAAGCCTTGAACTGATTATCTGGGCACGAGACCGGGCCGGTTTGACGGACGACGCGATGACAAAGCGCTTCCGTCGGTTCAACGCTTGGCTAACGGGCGAGGCCCAGCCAACTCTGCGCCAATTGGAGGGCTTGGCCGGAATGACATATACTCCGCTTGGCTATTTCTTCCTACCCGAACCACCGGATGAGCGGTTGCCGATTCCCGACTTTCGCACAATGAGGGATGAGCCCGTTCTCCGTCCCAGCCCTAACCTGCTGGAGACTGTGCAGCGAATGCAGCGAAGACAAAACTGGATGAGCGAGTTTTTGATTGAGGAGAGGGAGGATGCCCTGCAATTTGTAGGCTCGGTTGGCGTTAATGCCAACATTGTGGAAGTGGCGGCAAGCATCCGGCGGGTTCTTCGTATTGGCGAGGGCTGGGCAAGCGAGCAACCATCCTGGACCCAGGCGTTAACGGGGTTGCGGGAAGCTGCGGAGCATGCAGGAATACTGGTGGTGATTAGCAGAGTTGTGGGAAATAACAACCACCGCAAACTCAGCACGGATGAGTTCCGCGGGTTTGTGCTGAAGGATGAATACGCTCCACTTATTTTTGTCAACGGTGCGGATTTCAAGTCCGCCCAAATGTTTACGATGGCGCACGAGTTTGCGCACGTGTGGCTTGGGCAGAGCGGCGTGTTCAATCTGCGCGTGTTCGAGCCGAGCGATCATGAAGTTGAGGTCTTCTGCAACAAAGTTGCAGCGGAATTCCTTATTCCGGAGCGAGAGCTTCGGCCCGCCTGGGAAACAGCCCAAAGAACCGAAGAACCCTTTCAGACGATTGCAAAGCAATTCAAAGTCAGTACGATTGTGGCAGCACGTCGACTGCGTGACCTTGATTTCATCAGTCGAGCACAGTTCTTTGAATTCTACGAGGAATATCTTGTTGATGAGCGTCGCAAGAAGGAGAAGAAGGCGGATGGTGGGGACTTCTACAACACGCAGAATGTCCGTGTCGGGAAGAGGTTTGCAAGTGCAGTGATACGCGCGGCTAAAGAAGGGCGTCTTCTCTATCGTGATGCCTATGCGCTTACCGGTCTCTATGGGAATACCTTCGACAAATATGCAGAGTCTTTGGGATTCGCAACGAACAGATGACGGATCCCGAGACATACCTCCTCGATGCCAACGTCTTCATTGAAGCCAAACGCCGCTACTACGCGTTTGATATTTGTCCCGGATTCTGGAATTCGCTGTTGCTTCATCACGCCAACGGTAGAATCGGAAGCGTTGATCGGGTACAAAGAAAAGAGTTAGAAAAAGGTAAGGATGATCTGACCGCTTGGGCAGAATCAGATATGCCGGAAACATTCTTTGCAGCGACAGACGAGGAAGACGTGCTCCGTTGGTACGGTGAAGTAATTGGCTGGGTTCAGAACCAGGCACAGGTTTTCCCCGAGGCCAAAACTGAGTTTGCTGGAAGTGTTGACGGATGGCTCATAGCTTATGCGAAAGCGAAGGAAGTGATTCTTGTAACGCATGAGGTCCTCGCACCGGACGCCCGGAGGAAAGTTCCCATTCCCAATGTCTGCGATGCAATCGGAGTGCACTGTGTTGATACATTCGACATGCTAAGGAAGCTGAGTATACGGTTCATCCTGGACCGCGCTTGATGACCCAAGCCACCGAAATAGCGTTCGAGTCGGTCATCGAATCTCGTCTGCTGGACAACGGGTATGCATCCGTTGACCGCTCCGGCTTCGACCCCTCCATCGCTCTTTTCCCTCAGGTAGTTCTTTCCTTTATTCGAGAAACGCAACCCAAAGAGTGGGAGAAGTTAGAAGCTCTCCACGGTGAGAAGACTGGTGAACAGATCATCACCGATCTCTGCAAATGGATGGATACGTACGGATCGCTGGCAACGTTACGACACGGGTTCAAGTGCTACGGTCGCACGCTGCGAGTCGCGTACTTCAAAGCTGCCCACGGCCTCAATCCGGAGTTGGAAGCCCGGTACGCAGCGAACTGCGTCGGAATCACGCGGCAGCTTCACTTCAGCGCAAGAAGCGAGAAGTCGCTCGATTTTATCATCAGTCTCAATGGTATCCCTGTTATTACGGTTGAACTGAAGAATCCACTCACCGGTCAGACAGTTGAAAATGCGATGTACCAGTATCGCATGGACCGAGACCCGCGTGAGCCGGTCTTCGAATTCAAACGCCGAACGCTGGTTCACTTCGCCGTCGATACCGAGGCGGTCTTCATGACAACCCGATTGGCCGGAAGAGCAACCCACTTCCTGCCTTTCAACAAAGGTCATGCGGGCGGAGCTGGAAACCCGCTGGATCCTCACGGTCGCACATATCGGACTGCATATCTTTGGGAAGAAGTGTTGCAACGAGACAGTCTCCTCGATCTCCTTGCGCGCTTTCTTCATCTTCAAGTTGAAACCAGGTTCTCCGACGAAGGTCGGACGGTAAAAAAGGAAAGCATGATCTTCCCTCGCTATCATCAGCTGCAGGCAGTGCGACAGCTTGTGGAAGCATCACGGCAAGAGGGACCGGGGAACAACTATCTGGTTGAACACTCCGCGGGGAGCGGAAAGAGCAACACCATTGGATGGCTCGTGCACAGGTTAGCCTCGCTCCACGACAAGAACGAGCAGCGCGTGTTTGACAGCGTCATCGTCATAACAGATCGCCTCGTGCTCGATCAACAACTACAGGACACGATCTACCAATTCGAACACCGGCAGGGTGTTGTTCAGAAGATAGATGAGGACTCACGCCAACTTGCCCAGGCGCTAGAAAGCAGCGTGCCTATCGTCGTCACCACGATGCAGAAGTTCCCGTTTGTGTCGAAGCAGTTACTGAAGCTTGCCGAAGAACGTGGAGAACAAGGCACGGGCGTGCTTCCGACTCGCAAGCGAGCTGTGATTATCGATGAAGCACACAGCTCGCAGTCCGGGGAATCATCCACAGAAATAAAAGAAGTTCTTGGCGGTGAAGAGTTGCTTGAAGAAGCACGAAAGCGGGCGCAGGAAGAAGGTCTAGAAAATTTGGAAGAGCTTTTTCGCAGCATGGCAAAGCGGAGTCACCAAGCAAACATCAGCTTCTTCGCATTCACTGCCACTCCAAAGCACAAGACCTTGGCTATCTTCGGTTGTAACGGCGAGCCGTCCCATCGCTACACCATGCGTCAGGCGATTGAAGAAGGCTTCATCATGGACGTGCTGAAGAACTACACAACGTACGCCACCTACTTCAAGCTTCTGAAAGCGTGCGAAGACGATCCAAATGTCGAACGGAAGAAAGCAGCCCGTGCGCTTGCTCGCTTTATGCGACTTCATCCGCACAACATCGCGCAGAAAACCGAAGTGATGGTTGAGCATTTCAATACATTCACGAGGCACAAGATCGGCGGCAAGGCAAAGGCGATGCTGGTAACGAACCGAAGACTTGAGGCAGTGCGTTACAAGGAGAGCTTTGACCGTTATATCGCTGAAAAGGGTTACCCGATCAAGACGCTTGTGGCGTTCTCCGGCACGGTCATCGACGACAAGATTCCAGACAAGACGTATACCGAAGAACACATGAACAAAGGCATAAAAGAAAAGGAACTACCTGGGAAATTCGCCACGAGCGAGTATCAGGTTCTCCTTGTTGCAGAGAAGTATCAGACCGGATTTGACCAGCCACTGCTTCACACGATGTACGTTGACAAACGTCTGTTTGGATTGCACGCTGTCCAGTCTCTATCCCGCCTCAATCGTACTCATCCCTTAAAGGAAGATACCTTTGTTTTGGACTTCGTAAATGATCGACAGGAGATTCAGGAGGCCTTCAAGCAGTACTATGAGGGTGCGGAAATGGGAGAGGAGGTTGCGCCTTCACGCCTTTACGAAATCAAATCAGAACTTGATGGATCGGGCATATATCTTGCAGGGGAAGTTGAAAGGTTCTGCGATGTCTACTTCAAGCCAAAGCTCCGTCAGAGTCCCTCGGATCATCAGGCAATGAACGCGGCGCTGGATCCCGCCGTCGATCGTTTCTGTGCTTTGATGGACAAGGATGAGGACGAAGCCGAGTTATGGCGTGGGAAGCTGTTCGCTTTCCGCAACCTGTATGCATTCCTGAGCCAGGTGATTCCATACCAGGATTCCGATCTGGAAAAGACGTACACATTCCTCCGACATCTATCCACAAAACTTCCAAAGCGGCGAGGTGGCGACCGCTATCACTTCGACGAGGAAGTTCGACTGGAGTATTACAGATTACAGAAGATCGCAGAGGGTTCGATTAGTCTGAAGGAAGGAACCGCCAAGCCACTCGACGGCCCGAAAGAAGTTGGTAGCGGAGTAGCTCGCGAGGAAGATGTTGCGCTCTCTCGCCTGATTGATCTCATCAACGAGCGATTCGGCACTGACTTCACGGAAGCCGACCAGCTCTTCTTCGACCAGCTTATTGAAGCCGCTATGTTGGACGAGAACCTACAACAAGCAGCAAGGATAAATCCAGAGGACAAGTTTGCACTTGTGTTTAACAACTTGCTGGAAGCGTTATTCATCGAACGAATGGACCAGAATGAAGAGATATTTGCCCGATATATGAACGACGGGGCTTTTCAGAAAGTCGTTGTTTCGTGGCTTGCATCAGAAGTATACCGGAAGCTTCAAGGTGACAGTCATCTGCCAACAAAATATCCCACGACGAGATCAAGATAATGCTATGTCAAGGACAGAACGTAAAAGTACAGAGAAGGTCCTCGATCTGGAGAGAGAGATTGCGAAAGACGTGGAAGAGTTGCTTCAGGCCCTGATGCGAAAAGCATTCAAAGGAGAATTGGCAGAATGAGCGTGGCGGTGAGAGTGTTCGTCGTCTCCGATAATCATTCCGTCCAACGATTCCCGGCCAAGCATTTCGAACGAATGTCCAATTTCCGCGATAACATCCGCTTTCCACTTTTTGCCGGGAAGAAGATCAGGTTTGCCGCATGTCTTGTTCGTCTTGTGGATCGAAAACCTGTGGAGGTGCTTCATTCGGATTACCTGGTTCTGAAGTTCGATGAGGAGGGTTTTCTGGATCGGGATGAATGGAACAGGGGAATGCGTCTAGCTGTCGAGTCGATTAATTGGTCAAAGATTATTCCCCGGGAAAACCATCCAAAAGTCATCGATCTTCGCAGCAGGTTTTTCCGGGCGACGTACCAGAGAGAATATACGTGGAACCCAACCAATGGCGTTAGGAGTGCTATTCTGACCGCCCTCTATCGGTCACGGAGAACATGAAACCCGAATCCTACCCGCTGGCGGACCTGCAATTCGTAAGGGCATCTCTAAAAACTCAAGAAGTTTACCGAGCATGAAACATTTTATAGTTTTGTACGTCTAAAGCACAAACAAATAGAGGGAGAGCTATGAAGT